>TARA_R110002020_G_C16321741_1_pt1 | contig 35780 bp, 33 predicted proteins | sample TARA_R110002020 | Tara Oceans TARA_R110002020 (sample SAMEA4396489) | marine metagenome | biome: Westerlies Biome; feature: [MES] marine water layer (ENVO:01000295) within the mesopelagic zone...; material: water (ENVO:00002006), including particulate matter (ENVO:01000060) such... | reverse complement strand
CTGGATGATCTCGGGCGAGGTTTTAAAGTAGCGAAACGGGTTCTTAGCCATTTCCCAAAGCTAAACACCAGGATCGGTCAGCTCAACTCCGGTTCCGCTGACAATGCCTTACGCCTGACGAACGCCTGCTTCAGCGACTAGGGGCAGTCAGAAGCAGGCGTCGCCTGTCACATGGGTCGAAGTTAGGGGTCAGAAACCATGTAACATCGTATTTCAGGTTTGGGGAACCAAGGGGAGGTGTTCCTTGAACCAGAGTGGGCTGTCGGTCAGGGGGGAGGGTTTCACCGACGTTTTCATCATGGTTGATTAATGTTGCTGGCCATTCTCACCCAGCATACAAATCTGTATTCACTAGCGGCAATCGAATGCATTATGATCACGATTGTCCTTTGACAAATGGCATGTCGATAAATTCAAAAGGTGGCCGACGCGGGCCCGACACGAGAAATACAGAATAGGTTTCAATCGGCAGACCGTGACGCCTGCGAACGAGCGTTTCGACAGTCTCGAAATGATCAAAACCACTCTGAACGTCGTCTAGAAACTGACAGGAATCGCGACATATATAGAGCATCGGCTTATTGAACGTGTCGCTTGGCGGGGGCGGCTCGTTGGCCCAGCGAAGGCGTTCATTGATTTGTGTAACGATCAGGGTTTTTGGCGAGTAGAAACGAAGCCAGCTATTGGTTGTGTAGTCGCTTGTTATAATACTCTCTGCGCCGGTTTGCTGCTTGATTGTCTGAATGGCTGAAGAAATTTCAGGCCAGCCGAATGCCAGTTCGCGCGACGTGGGATCCTTGCGGCCGAGCGGCATCACACCAAATAGCGCCTGCACATAGATGATCAGCGCCAGCCCGACGCCGAACGGTAAGAGTAGCCGCCTCGACCACATGATAAACTTACTGCCGAGCCCCGCCTTACCAGCGCGCTCAATCGCCATGGCTGCTGCAATGACGTACGCCGGATACATGACTTCAAGCCAGTTGCCTTCAACCCGTTCGTGGAGCGAGTGCCACGTGAAATATAGAAACATGGGCGCAATGAGAGACACGATTAGCGCTCTTGCGCTTGGCACAATCGCGCTCTGCTTTGAGCTGCCGAAAATTCCAAGGACGCCCAGCAGGAATATTGGCGGCGTGAGGAAGCCGATTTGCGAGGCAAGAAAGTCGCCGAGATACTTGAGCGTCCACACATGCACGGTAGTGCGCCCAGCCTGGTATATGAACGAGATCCAGCCATGCTCACTGTTCCATTTGAGCACCAGAAGGAAAAATCCGAGAGAGATCATGCCGCCGAGGAATGAATAAGGGTTGATGAGCCATTTGCGCCGGGTCGGGACGAGAACGAGCCAGGTCAGGATACCAAGGGCGAGAAACACGGTTGTGTATTTTGTGAGCATGCCCATGCCGATCCAGAACCCGACTTCAATCCACCGTTTCGGGTTTTCAGTCTTTTCCAGCCTTGCAAGGGCAAGCAGAGTGAAGGCGCTGGTCACGATGACTGACGAGTCGGATGTGGCGATGAAAGAGCCAACCGACACCGCAATCGTGAGGTTGAAGAGCAAAGCCGCGGTTGCGCCCGCCCGCTTTGACCCGAGCAGGATTTCGCCTGTTTTCCAGATTGCCCATGTCGCCGGAAGGCTCAACAGAAGCGGAACGACGCGCGTACCGAGCGGTGTATCCCCGAGAAAGAATGTACCTATTCTGATCACGAGCGGGTTCATGATTGGGTGGTCGATATATCCCCAGTTGAGATGCTTGGAATAGCTCCAATACAGTGCTTCATCACCAGATAGGGGAAGCGCTGCTGCGCAAATCAATCGGATCAAAAATGAGACCGCGACAAATGCGATGACCATTCGCTCGAAGGCGAAGCCCGTCGAATGCGGATTGCCGGTTTCGACGGGCTTCATATCTGCTGTTCCTTGGTTGCGGTGCTCTGGTCGGTACCCGCAAGCGCGAGCAGGCGCGTCGCCCTGAACACCCACACTGTGTTGATGAGAAAGTTGACAATCGGAACAACGATCCATCCGACGATTAGTCCCGCCCAGAATGGACCGTGCAATATATCGACAAGTTTCATGCTGGCGGTAACGATTGCAAAGCTTGCAAGCGTGATGATCGCGAACCTTTTCCAATGTGCCGGATCGTCGCTGACATCAGAATACGTGATGAAGCGATGCGCCATGAAGGACACCGGGGCTGCTGCGATCGATCCAATAACGGTTGCCAGTGTCGGGTCTTCAATTGTGTCGGTGATGATGAGGCCCGCGACGATTAGCGAGTAGATTGCCGTGACGCCGGCGCCTACCATGAGGTAGCGCAGCACACGCTCAAACCGCCTGAATGTGGTCAAGATGATTGATGTCACAGGATATCGACGCCTTCATCGGCGGGTGACGGCGACTTTATCTCAGACGTCGTACGCAATAGTTGTAGGGACAACCAGCTCCACATGAAAAGTCTATGATCTGCAGTTCCACGTCTGTGATCACCCCAGACCTTCTCGACATAGTCCATATTTACCCCTTCGACTTGGGCAAGGGGCGGCGTTTCAGGAACCGATTTCAGCCAAGAGGCCGTCGGCATTCCAAATCCTTTTTTTGCGCGCTTAACGATCGCCGGCGGCAAAAGGTCCTGAACGGCCTTTTTGAGAAGGAATTTCTGGGTCTTGCCGCGCATTTTGTAGTCGTGCGGTAGACGGCTGCAAAAATCTGCGAGGTCATTGTCCAGGAAGACTGATCTGGACTCTAACGACGCCGACATTGACGCGCGATCTGCCTTGGCAAGGATTCCGTCTTGCAGATAGAAGCGAGTGTAAAATTCCAGACTCCGATTGATGAGCGAAGGAGAGTCGCTGGCATTCCACACATCAAGAGCTTCGGAATATAATGCTTCTGGCGTGAGCGGACTTTCAAACAGGTCGCGCATTTCGCTCGGATCGACAGGAGACAACCAGACCGGATTCCACAGTGAGGGATCGTAGCCTAGCCCCCTCAAGGTCCGATTGACCTTGAAGTCGAGACTCATGTTGCGACTGGACAGAGGCATGCAGCGTGCCGTTCTCTGTAACAAGCGGTGCAGGGGTTGTGGCACGAATGCCTTGTAAGCTCTTGCAGGTGCCAGCGCCCGGAACGGATCATATCCGGCAAACAATTCGTCTCCCCCATCGCCTGATAATGCGACCGTGACATGTTTGCGCGCAAAGCGTGCCAGCAATGTGGTCGGAACGATCGACGCGTCGCCCATGGGTTCATCGAGATGAGCCAGAATCTGTGGTATCGCAGCTTTGGCTGTCTCAAGATCTAGCCAGTCAATCTTGTGATCTGCTCCGAACCAGGCTGCAACAGATGCCGCAGCCTCGGATTCGTCAAACGACGGTTCATGAAACCCCAACGTAAAGGTCTTTAACTGATCGGGGGGCAATACGTTAGCGGCGCCGGCAAGGACTGCACTCGAATCTACGCCGCCACTCAGAAAAATACCGAGCGGCACGTCAGAAATCAGGCGACGCTTGACCGATTGGAACAAGAGCGCACGCAGTTCCTCCGCGAGATCTTCGTCGGTGCGGTTGGCCATGTCCGGATCGGTTGCGATATGGAACAGCGCATAGCTGGTGATACGCAGGTGCTGAGTCGAAAGCGAATAGACGAGCGATGTTCCACCAGTCAGCTTGAAGCAATTGTTCAGCAGGGTCCGCGGTGCAGGAACGTACCCATAAGCGAAGTACTTTTGCAGACTGACGGGATCACGCCTGGCGACAAAGTTACGATGAGCGGCGATACCACTCAGTTCGCTCCCAAATGCAAATAGATCGCGCTGAATGGCGTAATATAGCGGCTTTTCTCCAAACCGGTCTCTGGAAAGAAAAAACTGGGACTTGATGCGATCATAGATACAGAATGCAAACATGCCATTGAGGCGCCCGGGCAGGCCTTCGCCCCATTCCCTGTACCCGTGAAGCAATACCTCCGTGTCGGAATGATCGGTTCTAAACATATGCCCCAGGGCGACCAGTTCATTCCTCAATTCAGCGTGGTTGTATATCTCGCCATTGTAAACAACGCCGATCTGTCCATCTGATGTCCACATAGGTTGAGCGCCACCCGAAGGGTCCAGCACGGACAATCTCTGATGTCCCAGGAATACCGGAACCTCTGCATCGATATAACGTCCTTGTGCATCGGGCCCACGATGGGCGACCGCGCGCATCATCCTGGAAAGATCAGACTGATCTCCCGAACCCGCAAAGCCGACGATACCGCACATCAGACGTTGACAATTCGTGGCGCGTCTTCGCGAATGGTATACGGCATACGTCCATGGGATTCGAAGTAGGTGCGCATTATCATCTCGGCCAGCAGGCCCATCAGAACACTTATGCAGCCAATAAGAAATAACATCGCCGACAGAAGGGGGAGGGGTGTGAGGATGAGAGACGTGCCGGCAAACAGTTTCAGTCCGATCGCTAAAGTGATCGCAGCAAAAGCGCCCATGATGCTGATCATGCCAAACCCACCAAAAACATAGATCGGTTTGACAAGATAATCTTCCAGGAACTTAACAACAATCAAATCGAGGATGACTTTGAAGATGCGATTTAGACCGTATTTGGACTGACCGAATTTCCGCGCATAATGGTTCACTGGCATCTCGACGACGCGAGCGCCCATCCAGCTGGCGTAAATTGGAATGAAGCGGTGCATTTCGCCATAGAGGCGCACGCCGACCATCACGTCCTTTCGGTAGGCTTTCAGCGTGCATCCATAGTCATTCAATTTCACGCCGGATATTTTTGAAATCAGTGCATTTGCCATTTTGCTGGGCAAATTTCGTGTCAGGGCTGCGTCTTTGCGATCTTTCCGCCAACCTGATACGACATCGTAACCTTCGTTTATTTTGGCGACCATGGCGGGGATATCGGACGGATCGTTTTGAAGATCGGAGTCAAGTGTGACGATGATTTCTCCCCGTGCTTGGTTAAACCCGGCCATAAGCGCCGCCGTTTGCCCGTAGTTCCGTCGGAAGTCGATAACCCTGACTTGCTTGTGCTTCAGGGCGATGTCTCTCAGTAAGGCTAACGAGCCGTCGCTACTACCATCATTGACGGCAAGCACTTCGTAATTGCCTGGCATATTTTCCAGGATTGGCAGAAGCTGGCTGAAAAGCGCCTGCAAGCTTTCTTTCTCATTGAATATTGGCAGTATGACGCTGAGATCAATGATTTCGGCCGTACCGTCCAATACCGCCAATCGGTCGGGAAGCATGCTTTTCGCACTGAACGTTTTTGACATTTTGTACAACTTTTCGAATTACTCGGAGAGCAGGATTGGCTAGGATTTTTTCGGTGTCAGGAAGCGAGAGGGGGGCTGTTCGCGCAGGCGCCGGGATCGATGCGAAACGCGGTGAACATCACCGGGTCGCCTTTTGAATAGTTGTCAGAATAATATGGAGACGACCGACTGATGCAGTCGCCGCTTTGCGCAACGCTGGATTCTATTTTGTCGATTGTTCCTGCGGCCGCCTTGGCTTCGAGATTCACCAGGACATAAGACGAGCCGGTCCCCGCCTTTTGGGGCAAAACCAGATCAGCATTCGCCAAAAGCTTGATATTGGTGCCGAGCTCAAACACCAAACTGGGTTCGGCGTAGCCTACTACCTGCAAGTTCGCACCAGCGTCGTCCAGCTTGCAATGGAAGGTCTTTGACGTCGGGCTCGCGCAAACTGAATCGATCGCGGTCTGTGCATTGGCGCTGGATTGGAGCCAGACCTGTGCAGGCAGAAATTCGAGGCGAGCGTGCCAGCCGATCATGATGCTGGTTGCAATCGCAAAAGCAATGGCACCGGCGACCTGATGCCGGAAAAGTTCGATGATTGTAAGGATCAGGCAAGCTGACGCCGCAAGCCAGAACACAAGACTGAACTGGCTGGCGGACGCCCAAGCCTCCCGCACCACAGCTGCATCGACATTATGGAATGATTGCGCTGCATTTGCCGTGAGAAGGTTTGCGGCGATCGGCGATGTAGCGAATAGCAGCGCGACAGCTCCCAGACTAAAGACTGCCGCTCCGCCCCAAAGCGCTGAGCTTGTTTTTTTTTGTGAAATCAACGTCACGGCGGCCCAGCCGCAAAGAAGACCAAGCGCTGGATAAGCGGGCAGGACGTAGTGAGACAACTTTGTTGGAAGGATTTCAAAGAATATCCACGTGGGGATGCTCCATGCCAAAAGAAAACGCATCGCTTGAAGTGAGGTGTCGTCGCGCACCGCCCCCGGACGCCAAAGCGCGCACATGGACTGCGAAATCGCCGGGACAAGCAGCAGAGTGGCCGGGAAGAACATGATCGGGAGATTGAGGAGGTGAAAGCCAGCAAAACCACTGTGCCCTTCTGAGCCGCCTGAGATCTTATTGTAGAGATCCTCACCCAAGGCGCCGTTGGCGAACTGTCCATGGGTCATGATCTGGATCGCAATAAGCCAGGGACCAACCAGTGCGATGCATAGTAAAGGCCCGGACCAGTGGCCGAGAGGCTTCAACCAGTCCGCTTTGCGGCCAAGCCAGAAGTAGAGGGCGACGATCGTGAGCCCGGCGACGAGCGGCGTCACCGGCCCCTTGATGAGAACGCCAAGGGCCAAGGTGCCCCAAAACATCAGGGCCGCAAGGCGCGGATGCCCTTTGCCTGTGTAGAGACTGGCAAGGGCGGTCAATGCCAGCGTGGTGACGAGAAGGAGGACACCGTCCGTTTTGGCGATATGCGCCTCTGTCGTCGCGAGTATTGTCGAGCCTGTCAGCGCTGCCCCAATCATCGCAGCTCGTCGTGACATCAGTAATGTTCCGCACCAGAACGTAGCCAGTGACGCGAGTGATACGCCGATCCAGGACGGAATCCGATAGGACCATATCTTGTGGGCTTCAGCCGTAGAAACTGCTGCTGTCGCGGCAGCCTGAAGCCAATAAATGCCGGCGGGTTTCTTGTTACGATATTCGTTCTGGAATTTGATGCTGATATAGTCATCTGTTTCGAGCATCTGCTTTGAGGCTTGGGCAAAGCGACTTTCATCCCTGTCCATAGCTGGGATACAGAATACTCCGGGTGCAGCCGCGATGAATGTGATGGCCAAAATAGCAAACCACACACGCATTCGGCCAGAAAGATTGTCGCTGCGTGTGTGGGCGCTAGTGCTCGACTCCACGAATATTGGATCCAATGCTCTCAACATAAAGCTTCCCCCATTCGGCCGACGACGTGTCTGACCACTTGGGAGTAGACGTCGCGCTCCGAGCGCCACCTCATGTTTTTTATCGATCTGCTTAGAGGGGGCATTGATGTCTTCAGAGCATCGTCGGGAGCAATCCGCGGTAACGACAGCCCAATATTTCCCGATACTAGAGCGTGCCTGGATGTCTGCCTCCGTCCTGCGGATCCTGAGGCGTCTAACGATCCCGAGCTTTTGCGGGTCACCTCAGTCATCCCATTTCTTGCACACTGCATGTTGCTGGCCCGCCCCTTGCGAGTAGTCCGCACAAATAGATCGGACCTGCGGCTACTTGCTCAAGAAGCGCCAAGTGCTGATCGACCTGATGAGGCCGCCAATCGGACGAAGGAAGCAATATACAAATCTGTATACCGGGTGCCGGGTCCACAAAAGACGCCAACATCGCGTCCTGTGAGAGGGAATTTTCGGATGCGATAGCCACGGTTTTAGATGTTTCCAGTTCGGGCGCAGGAACCATCAGAGGCAGGGATATTTGCGTCACCATCATCACTTTTTGCGCTGTCATCGCCGTGGCCTGCGTCAGATTGGCATGCCTTCATTCCGTTAATTCAGGTCGCGTTTTTTATTGCCGTTCGAGCATGGATTAAGGGGTATGCAGGAGGAGAACTATCCGACACGTGTGGGATGGACAGTCGGAGCTGAAGAAAGACGTCCTTTCCCATTAGTCTTTCAGTGCAGGTACAGATGTTAGATTGTTTAAAGATCGATCGTCGGGCTGGCTTAGCGACGTTTTACGCTGGCATTGGCGTGGCGTTTTGCGAATATTCCCCCACAAAACGACTACGAGTGATGCGTCATGCAGATGTGCGATTGAGCTAGTTAGTCCGTCAGCGTAATCATCGCCTTTTGGTCGTCTGGGAGATATATGATGTTGCGTCGAAAAAACTGGGCGGTGGCTCTGGCTGCCGTGTTTTCACTAACTCAAGTCGCCGTCGCGGACACTGCCGGCGACCCAGCAGAAGCTCGGATCGAGGCTTTCAGCAACGTGTTGCTGATGCCTGATGATTCCGGTCATACTCAGCGAAGGGAAGAACTTTCAAGTGCAGTGGCAGAGACATTCAATTTCGAAGTGATGTCCGAATTTATTGTAGGGTCCCCTTGGCAACAGTTCTCTGTTGACGAGAGGGCTCGCATTGCGGAAGCCATGCAAATCTACACCAAGGAGCGATTTGCGCGCAATTTCACGTCATCGGGTGGTGAGACGATCACTATAGATCCCGAGGTTCAGGTGCGCGGAGTCGACAAGCTCGTCCGATCAACCATCGAAGTCAGGGGCGATTCGCCAGACCGACTCGACTATCGAATGCGCGAGTATCAGGGCGTCTGGCGGGTTATTGACGTCTACCTGAATGGCGTCAGTGACCTGACTGCTCGACGCGCGGATCTCGCAAAGTCTGTGGAATCCGGAGATCCGGATGCTATCCAGGCCGACATTCGTCGCGCGACGGCCAAACTGGCGGGGTCCTAAGCGCCCCCGCTAGACATTGCGTTCAGTCTGTTTGGCGAAAAGACACAAAAGTGCCGGCAGCACCACAAACGTAGTGAATAAAGTCCATGATAGGGCGAGGAGGAGCAGATGTCCCATGCTGGCAGTGCCTGGGTGTGCCGAAAGTCCCAGGGTGGCGAATGAGAGCCCTGTAGTCAACGCGCTGAAGAGAACTGCGCGGCTGAGCCCGGACGTGAAACTGATCTCGCGTCCGTTTTGCCAAGCAACAACAAAATAAACATTGAACGCGACACCCACACCCAGGATCAGCGGCAATGCAATCATGTTTTCGAGATTGATATCGATACCAAGGACCGTGCAAGTCGCAGCGGTCCAGACACCGGCCAGCACGACGGGAAGCAGTGTCAGAATTGTCGCAATCCAGCTGCGTAGCGTCAATACGAGCAATAGGGATATGGCCGAAAACGAAAGCAAACCTGCGATTGTAAAGGCTTGCAGTATCGTCTTGCTGGATTCGACAACGGTGACGGCATCGCCCGCGGCGTTTGGAACAAGCGGTTGGATAGCTGCAACAAACCCTTTTATATCTTTCATGTCAGCGAGTGCATGGGCTGGCGATATCTCGATCCGTGCCTCACCAGTATCGGATATCCATTTTTGGCGAATCCTTGTCGGCATCGTTTCCGAGGTGACACTTTCCGCATCAAGCGACCGTCTGATTTGCTTCAAGATCACAGGAAAGCCAAACATCAGGCGTTTCTCTATTTCGTAACGCACTGATGGCGTGCCGCTGGCAAGCTCCAGCCATCGCGCGGCCATCGAATTGAGAAGTTTGCGGTCATCTCCCGAGAATCGACTTGCTGCCTCTTCAAAGGCATCCGCACCCTTTCTGAGTGCACTCACCACCTCAGCATCAGATGGTGAGGACCGCGTGGCGAACGGATTGAGCGTAAAATCAAGCAAATTGCGCAAATCACGTATTACTGCAAGTTTGGTAGCCTGCTCATTTGGTACGAAGTCGGCAAGTGTTTCGGCCGACCCGATTTCGGCGCGCTTGGACAGCTTTAGAGACAGCAATTTGGCGCTCGCCAAGTCCGGAAGGATCACGCTAACGATGTCTGGCGTTGTATCAACTGAGCGAGACAGTTCGAGGTAGGTGGAAACAGATTCCGTTGCAGGGCTTCGCAGGCGCATTGGGTCAAAATTAAATTCAAGCCCTGGCAAGGCTGTGATGGCTATCGCGCAGGCTAGTATGCTGGCGCCGACGATTATCGCGGCGCGTTTCCTTATTGCGTGATCGGCAATCGTCAAACCGCTCCAGCCGTTTTTTGCCATTGGTAGGGGGGAGGGCAGCCAGGATAACAGCGCTGGCAGTAGCGTCAGTGTGGCAAACAGGGCAATCATCATGCCGCCTCCCGCGATCAAGCCTAATTCCTTAACGCCCAAATAGGCGGTGGGAAGAAATGCTAAAAATCCAATTGCTGTTGCGACCGCAGCAAGCATAAGTCCGCCTCCTGCCATGGCGGCAGCTTCAATCAAGCCTGCGTGTCTGTGATTGGCAGAATCACCAAGTGTCCGATAGGCGACGCAATACTGAATGGAAAAGTCGACACCCAATCCCAGAAAGAGGGGTAGGAATGCAATGGATACGAGATTGAACCGTCCAATGGTCAGTAGACCGAATGCGGACACAACAATAGCGCCGCTGAGTAGTGTCACCAGAATTGAGCCCACAAGAGTCCAGGACCGGACAGCAAAATAGAGTATAAGAACCATGATAAGCGCCATGAGCGCCGCGATGGGACCCGTCGTTTCCGCAAGTGTGGCCAGCTCATCATCTGACATAGGCACCGAGCCCGTTATACGAATAGTAACCGGGTGTCCTGGAAGGGCATTGATATCGGCAAACGCCTCGCGGATCGCGATTCGAGCTGCGTTTCCAGGCATGGAGTCTGACCAGTCTAGACGCGGTAGCATGACGATAAACTGCTGCACCGGGGATTTAACGGAAGGCTGGTCTGAGACAAGAGCGGTCCAGGATAAATAGTTATCGGATGATGTTTCGATGGGTTTCGACACATTCAAAATTTGTCGCAAAGGCGCGCGCAATTTGTCGAGTCCAGCAGGATCGTTCTCTAGCGACGCGGCAGCTGTACTTAACGCATTCACCAGTCCCCGTAGTGTAGGGTCCTCAGTGACTGGCCCAATAAGGGGTTGGGCGGCTATGAGGCTTGACGACAAATCTCTCAAATCGTCGCTAGACAGATAAAGCAAGCGCTCCTGGTCAATGAAGTCGCCACCATTGAGCCGATCTACATCGACAAAAAGATCAGTTCGTGACTGAAGCCTGTCCGAAAGTAGATGGGCCGCCCATTCTGCGATTTCGGGGGTCGCTCCATCAACCACAACAACGATATCGTCGGTCTGATCCGGGAATGCCTTTTCCAGTCTTTCTGCGTCGGCTCTCCAGGGGAGATCTGCAGAAATAAGCGAATTCATATCAGTTCGTATTTCGATATTTCCAACCGTAAAGGCGAGGGCACTGGCAACAAGAACCAACCAGGCTGATAGACAGAGAAACCGGTATCTGACACTGATCGAGACAATATGCTTCGCGATCCGGGATAGCTCCCTCAACAGTCCAGTCTCGTCGGGCTCGGGCGTTTCTAAAGGCGTCATTGAATCGGGACCAATCCAGCCTCGATGTCACCCGGCATTTCCGGAAAGACAGGCAGGTCGGTCGAATTTTCCAGGTTTCGACCCGCCAACTCGGCCTGACGGTCCTGCACAAAATACGACTTTATAGCTGCATACGGATCGACTGCTGACGTATAGGCGTCCTGAAGGGCCGCATCTGCGTCAATTCGCTTTTCTGCAAGGGATACAGTATCTCCCGTAAGCAGGACAGCGCCGACACCCGGTGCTGTCAGCCAGCCAAGCGGATCAATGAAAAAATCTGTCAACTCCCCAGCCAGATCCCGGACATTCGATGGGCCTACAACAGGAATATAAAGATAGGCTCCGGCAGGAACGCCAGCACGGCCAAGCGTTAATCCAAAGTCATTGTCATGGGCAGGGAGTCCATTCGATTTGGCAATATCAAACAAACCAGCCAAGCCGACAGTCGAATTTATCGCAAAGCGGCCCAATGTTTCGCCGGCCGCATTTAACCGTCCTTGAAACACATCGTTCAGAAACACGCCAGGCTGACTTAGGTTTAGCGCAAAATTCTGAAAACCGCGTCGAACCGGTTTTGGGGCTATGGCGACATATGTCTGTGTGATGGGGCGTATCGCATGCCGGTCAACGCCGCTTCCAACAAAATAGAGTGGACGATTGATGCGTTCCAGAGGATCGCGTTGAACCAGTTCATCAGTACTGGAGCCGGTCTGAGCTGCAGGAAGGCTGGCACAACCTCCGAGACCGGTCAGAAGGATGATCGATCCAATCCAGATTGGACTAATTTTCATGACGGACTCCGTGTTCCGCGCCCTACAAGCGCAATACCCGCGAGTATCGCGAGCGTGCCAATAAGTTGTGCGGTTTGGATATGCTCATGCAAAACGAGATATCCGCCCAGCAAGATGACGATGTAAGTCAACGCCGTGGCCGGAAAGGCCTCGCTCAATTGAAACTCCGACAGCACGAACATCCACGCAACGAAGCTGCCCAGGTCGCTAAATATCAGAATCCATACACATGGAAGCCGGAGCGCATCCAGCAACCACCAAACATCCATAGCATGTCCGGTCATAAGCTCGGCTGTCGTCTTTGAAGCGAGCTGCACCGTCAGACCAAGCGCAGGCAGCGCTGTCCAAAGTAAGCCGAATGCGATCATCCGCCGACCGTTCACGAGAGTGCGCCTTCATCGAGTTCTTTTGAAAGAATTGGCGCAAGGGCTGACAGTAGCAGGTTTATAGCAGGGTTTCGATGACGGAAGTACATCTGCGTCGGCTCAAGGCGGCTACCGAGCCGAATCTTTGTGGAGTATCCAGATTGCCCGGTCTTATAAGAAGTTATCTGTTTTTGAAGGCAGTACTCTACGTTCGTCAGCCAGCTGAGGAAATATATGTTATGCTTTCGACCTTCGAAGTTCTTCATGCACAAAAACTTGTCGAGCAGGACTCCTGAATCTTCAATTACAAGATTTGCCGCTAGCAGCTCATCGCCATGATAGTAGAGCACACATTGCGCTCGACCAGGCATGCATCTCAGGACACCTTCGAAATAATTGGCTGTCAGCTCCTCAAGCTGCATGTCCGCGCGCGCGAGTGTCTCGGCGTAGAGGTTCATAATCGTGTCGATAACATCCGTGATGTCATTCCGTCGTTCCAGTCGGATGCCCGATCGTGTGCGAAGTTTGCGGCGCATATCCTTGCGCGCTCCGTACGAGAGTCGCGCAAAATATGTTTCTATACTGTCAAAGGTAATATCGAGTATAGCGAGCGGCTGGCCTTTGAGTTCACAATAACGCCCGGACAGTACTGTGCGTAATGAATCGCCATGCGCACCAGCGGCATCTTTGACAGCGAGTAAATTGCATTTTCGCGCCAATGCTTCCCGCTCAAACGCGTCGACCATGGCACTTAGGCAGTCTAGCTTCTCATGGGCGCTCAACTCGTCTGAGAGACCCAAAGGAGCGGTCTCTGTACAAGGAGACCCAATGCTCGCAAGATTAACATAGAAAGCGCCAGCCCAGAACTTCCGCACTCCTGCGATACACCGGCAAGCAAAGCCATCAAGAGTCGTCGCGAGGTCATATCGGGTCGAAAATCCGGCGAGCACGCCGACTGTCCGATCATCGCGGCGTGCCACAATATAGATCCAGCTGAACCCGGCCAGCTCGGCTTGTTCAACGGCTTGTAAATAGTGATAGTCTTCAATTTCATGAGACATCAACGTCTTCCAGTCGTTAGGGCGAATGGCTTCGATGGAAGAAGAAATTTGAACCTTGATCACGCGCGCACCCCATTCTCGGCCCGTTCGAATACAAGGGACACATTCAGCCCGCCAAAAGCGAATGCATTGACCAATAGGTGGCTCGCAGAAATGGGCCTTGCCATGCCGCAAACGAGGTCGAGATCGATATCGGGGTCTGGGCCGAGATAGTTCTGTATGGGCGGCGCTATCGCGTCACTGAGTGCGCGAATGCCGAGGTTCGCCTGCAGGCTAGTCGTTGCGCCAATCAGATGCCCATGGGCGCTTTTTGTGGCGATCACCGGATGATTGCGCAAGCGGTTACCAAATACAGCATTCAGTGCCGCGGCCTCGTTGGCATCGTTGAGGATAGTTCCGGTTCCGTGTGCGGACACCAGAATCGATTCTGCTTCGAGTATTCCGGCATTATGGCAAGCACTACGAATGCTGTTGGTTGCACCCACGAGACCCGGTTGCGTCCAGTGTTCTGCGTCCGATGACATCCCGAAACCCGTCAGCCATGCATGAACGGGTGCGCCGCGCTGCGTAGCATGTTCCTCACGCTCGAGAACCATCACTGCTGCGCCTTCTCCAACGACCATGCCGTCACGACCGCTTGAGAAGGGCCGGCACGTGTGTTGACTGGTCGCGCGCAACCCGGCCCAAGTGGCAAGGCTACCAGGCGATGCGATGGCCTCTGAACCTCCGCAAATAACGGCGTCGCATAAACCGGAACGAATAAGAAGCGCAGCCTGTATAATTGCGTGTCCTGAGGAAGCGCAGGCGCTGGACACCGAGAAAACCGGACCGACAATTCCAAAAGCCATCGAGATCGCACTAGCTGGTGCACTCGGCATGACTTTGGGTATTGTAAGGGGATGGATCTTCGCTGACTTACGCCCGAAAAACCTTTCGTAACTTGTTTCCAGCGTTCCGATTCCACCCATACCCACTCCCATTACAACGCCCTTCCGCGAATTATTGGCCAGCGCCAAACCGCTATCAGCAATCGCTTCATGCGCTGCGAGCAGAGCAAACACAGCAAAACTGTCGAGCGAGGCTCCAAGAGATTTTGTGAGGCGGGACTCGAGCACTTTCACCGGGTCCCCTGGAAGTTTGGCAATAGGCGAGCAAAAAGGCGCAGGGCCATTCACACCGGAATCAAAGGTACCGATTGAAATTCCGCTTCTGCCTTCGCGGCATCCTCTCCAGGACTGATCAAGATCCAAGCCCAGAGCTGAGACTGCTCCCATCCCTGTAACCGCGATGCGTTCATTCGTGTGCATTTCAATCAAGCCGCGGCGGCGTTAATCTTTGAAATGATCATCTCCAGAACATCTCCGAGCGTTTGGTCAACCGAGATATCGTCATCACCAATCGTAATGTTGTATTTTTCTTCCACTTCAAAAATAACGCTGACAACGGCAATCGAGTCGATGCCGATTTCATCCAATTTGGATGCAAGAACGAGCGTGTTGCGATCAACAAGGGCTTCGTGCGCAATCATATCAAGAATATCAGATTCACTGGTCGTCATTTGGTTGCTCCATTCGGGAATTGTGGGGTGACATTGTGAGATTGTTTTTTTCCGTACAGAGAGCCATCGAGCCCTTTGCCAGATAAATACGCCGCGCCTCTTGCCGCGGCATCAAAGAAGCTCGCGGTACGATCAGCAACGAGGTTCCGTTCCTTGTCGATATGTATCATGTGATAGCTGTCCTTAAGGAGCAACAGCTCCGTTGGCCCTCCGAGAATTTTGACGAGCGCCTCTGAGTTTCGAGGATGTGCCATATCGTCCTCTGTTGAATGGACGACGAGTACTGGTTGACGAATAGAGGGACTTACGTCTCGCACGTGGGCGACCAGTCGACGCATCTGACGCAACGAACCAAGTGACATATGGGTCAGTGCGCCGTCCATCATGACTTCGGATTTCGATTGCAGCCTTTCGCGAAGTCGGGCGTCCTTGAGACCAAACGGATAAGGCTCTTCAAACTGTATACGATTGAGGGGCGGCAGCACGTTTGCTAGCGACATTACCGGGGCAAGCGCATACCAGCGCGGCATATTCCAGCCATCATAATCGAAGATCATCGAATAGACGGCCGCGGCCCGAACATCTGAATGACGGGAAGCCAGGACAAGGCCTAGCGCCCCGCCAACGCAGATGCCAGCAACGCTGACTTCATCCGTCTCTTCCTTTAGTCGTTCATATGCACTTTCGACCGACACATACCAATCTTCCCAGCGGGTCGCGAGCAAGGCCGCATCATCTTGGCAATGCCCGGCGAGCTGAGGAACACTTACTGTGTAACCGTGCCGGTTTAGCCTCTTTGCCTGAAATATCATTTCGGCGGGCGTGCCACTCAGTCCGTGTATAAGCAGTGCGCTACGACCAGAAGTTCCGTAAAAGAACAAGCTTCGATCAGACATAGTTTGGTACTCCTAAATTGCTGAAACCAGAACGACGCAAATGACTCCGACCGTCACGAGACAGGCGCCCAACATTTGGATGACTGACATCGGCTCTTTGAGAACAAGCGCACTGGCCAATGGAATTCCGGCATAGGTCAGCGCGAAAATCGGAAAAGCGACCGTCAACGGAAGACGCTCCAGAACGAGTACCCAGGCAATCATCTCTACAATCCAGAGTCCTATGCCGCCCCATACGCGTGGCATTGTTGCGAGAGATCGTGCGTAGCCTTCTTGCTCGGCAGCAACAGTGGAGGCCGACTTAAATAATAGTTCGCGCGCGGTTTCGCTTGCGATGCAAACGATCAACAGAGCAGTTGCCAATCCATCAACCTGCATGATCACGCGCCTGCTGTCTGGAATTGACGAAGAAGTCTTTGGTTCGCGGATTCGTTGACGCGCCCGACCGTGAACGGATCTCGACCTCGCCACGGCTGATCCAGTAGTGATTCACCGATTTTGAGTGTTTTCGTCAGTGCACTTCCCTGAAAACGCGCATGCGACCAATCTCCGCACACATCGATGCCAATGACTCGGGTAGCCCCGAGAATCCTCTCGAGCAATTTGGTCAGGAAGGTCAGGCTCATGCGACCCTGATCCCAATTCGTTATAGCGTCTGACTGGCGCAGCACATCTTTATCGATGGTGATATAGATATTTCGACCAGCGATCGCTCTCACAAGGAAATCGGCAAATCCTCGTTCACCTAACGCCTCTATGGTCGGCCACTCATCGTCTAACTTTTGCCGGCTATCGGTAGTGTAAGCGCACATCTTGACGAGACCATCTTGGAGAAGGGAAAGGTCTGCACTCTTCGATTCAGGTTTGTGGATATCGCGGCTGCAGACGCCCACTGTGATGACTTGCGATACGCCTCGTAGACGCGCCGCTCGTGAAACCCAGGAACCACAGTGCAGCCCCCTATCAAAGCGAACCCAATCGGGATGATTGTCGAAGTGAATGATTGTGACTTGTGATGCATCCGAAACCTCGATTGCGCGTTCAATTAGGAGCGCAGACACATGATGAAAATCACCCGAGCCCGTAAACACTATCGTACCGCGCGGGTCGCGAGGTAGTTTCCGTAAGACACCGCGAACCTCGTCAATTTGCTTATGCCGTGCCCATAGCCGAAAGTGGGCACCAATCTCCTGTGCATCAATTTCGCGCCCATTCGCAGCCCGGACCTGCTCGGCAAGTCCGGGCTGATAGCTGAGAGCGTTGTCGAGATGAAGGAGGACCGGTGTCATTGATCAGCGATCCACGCAACGCTCGAGCAAGGCATCGAGAAGGTCCAGAGCGAGATCGATTTCGTCGTTGCTGATTTCGAGCGAGGGGGCGAGCGTAATAACGTTCTTGTGGTATCCGCCTACATCAAGGATCAGTCCGTACTTGCGACCATTTGCGACAAGGTCGCCCTTTAGGCCTTCAGCCTCCATACGGTTCAGCAAAGCTTTATTGGGAGTAAAACCGTCGGATTCACAGATTTCAGCACGAAGTGCCAGTCCGAGACCATCCACGTCTCCCAGTTGCGGCCAGCGTTTCTGCAAGTCTTGCAGACCTTCGAGAAAGCGCTTTCCCTTTTGAGCAACCATTGCACCATAATCTTTTTCGCCGGTCATCTTCAGAACCTCAAGCGCTACCGATGTGCCCATGGGGTTGGCGTTGAAGGTTGAGTGGGTTGAGCCGGGTGGAAATGATTCCGGACTGATCAACTCCTCTCTCGCCCAAAGTCCCGACAGAGGATTAAGGCCATTCGTCAATGCCTTGCCGAAGACAAGCACATCCGGTGACACATCAAAGTGTTCGATCGACCAGAGTTTGCCGGTACGATACATTCCCATCTGGATTTCATCGACAACGAGCAGAATGCCGTGCTGGTCAAGGACACGTTTCAAATCCTTGAAGAAGTCCTTCGGTGGAATGACGTAGCCGCCGGTGCCCTGGATCGGTTCAACGTAGAAGGCCGCGTATTCACATTGGCCCGTCTTGGTATCAAGGATGCCGTTATATTCTGTTTCAAACAGGCGCTCGAATTTTGCGATACAGTGCTTTCCATATTCCTCCTTGCTCATCCCTTTCGGGCCGCGGAACCAATATGGAAATTCTATAAACTGAGCTCGGTCACCAAAGTGTCCGAACCGACGCCGGTAGCGATATGATGATGTGATGGCCGATGCGCCCAGCGTGCGCCCATGATAGCCACCCTCGAAAGCAAACATGAGGCTCTTTCCGCCTGTCGCGTTTCGAACAATCTTAAGAGAGTCCTCAATTGCCTGCGCCCCGCCTACATTGAAATGTACCCGGCCTTTATGCCCAAACTTGCGCTGGGCGTCCTGAGAGAGCATTGCGGCGAGTTCGACCTTCTCGCGATGTAGATATTGGGAAGCAACCTGTGGCAGACGGTCAAGCTGGGCATGGGCAGTGTCGTTCAGTCGCCGATTACGATAGCCAAAATTGACCGCTGAATACCACATCTGCAGGTCAAGAAATGCCTGGCCCTCGTTGTCATACATGAATGAGCCATCACAGCTCTCGAAGAATTTGGGGTTGGGGAGGTAGTGGACAGTGTCGCCATACGAGCAATACTCGGACTCCAAACGTCTTAGTTCAGTTTCGTTGGTACTCGTATTGCGGTTCATTTTTGGAGCAAGCGTGGTAGCATTCGACATCGATTGGTCCTTTCAGAACCGGGGGGAAAACATTGGGGCGGGGCTTTTGGGGGAAAAGGGAAGACGCTCCAGCTTGAGCTGTTGCGTTACGTCATGAAATGTCTTGAAATGACGAAAGGGGATCGACCTTGCTGAACAGAAATCCGCCAGTCGATCTTTAGCGAATAATATCTCTGCCAGCGGCGCAACGCACTCGTCGGACCGACCATCACCAACATAGATAGATTGCTGACCTGGCGACCAGACCTGGTTGCACTTGCATACGCCATTGCTGGCATTGCAGTCTGCATCCTTCCAAGGTGTTTCGAGTAAAAAACTACGGCCGGACTGTACCAGGTGATTAGACACGACCGGAAGGTCGCCAAACCCATGATGGGCAAGCACGCGCCTTATGAAGTAATCTACACCATCGCTAACTATTGTGATCGCTAAATGGTTGCTCTTGCACCAATCGACGAAACTGCCAAAACCAGGATCAATCTCGACGGTATCGAGAAGTGCATCCAGTGCCGTCATGTCAGTTCTGATCATTGCAATCTGGTCCTTCATGCAGTCCGCTGCTGACAGATGCCCGAGTAGCCATTCAGCCTCCACGTCGAGCCATTCGGGATCAGCGAACGACTTCAATACATGATCCGTGACATCACACGTGGCGACAGTGCCATCGAAGTCTATAAATACGCGCATAGCTGTTAGTCTTCCTTTCTGAAATATAGTCTTGGGTCGGTGCAAATATGCGATCGGATCCTGCTGCTATTCGCTGTTCTCTCTTGAGTTCCGACCTATCTTCCCGCGTCACCACAAACCATCCGACAATTGTGCGCATCGCTGAAATGTCGGGATAAATCCGCGATACCAAGCTTTGCACGAACAAGCGTACGATAGGGGCGAGCGGCTCGAACAAGCGGTGGAATCAGGAGATAGGCGCAGTGATCTCTGGATAATGGATCAAGGGATTCTCGCCCGGGGATTTGCGCCCCTTAACGTCGCAGAATTCAACGAGCATGCGTGGAATATTTCGGGGCGGGACTTTGCTGCGGCGTGCAGACGTCTTCAGTCCACCATCACAAAAGTGGAAGCGTTTGATGTGCAGGTTTGAAGCGGACCCCTATGGCTGGCCTGCTTTAACGTCCGATGGCTTGTATATGTTTAAGCCTCAAGGGTGTAGATCTCAAATTGAGAGGACCTGGGCCTTCGGAGAACTTGGTGCGCCCAAGGGGGATGGTAGCGACAGGGCGGGGAGTTTCACGCTTACAGCTGTCTGCTGTATAGACTCGACCGGAACCACCGGGAACAAGAAGCAATCAAAAAAATGAGCGGCGAATTCCGGACGATTAGCCAGACCAGATTTTTCGTAGATCGCACAAGCCTGTTGACGGATTGTTATGTAGGATGCGCCCCGGATCCCAGCGATTTCCTTATGTGAAAATCCCTTCAACATCAGGCATGCAACATCGCGCTCAGCTTGTGTCAGTCCCCATTCTGAAAAATGCGTATTCAGAACACCTTCGACGCCCACCGCGGCAACTTCAGTGCGTTCGCGATATCTCATGCCGTCAGATTTTATTTTCTCGAGCTTGGCCAATAGCGCTTCACGATTGGTTTGAAGGGATGCCAGTTTCACGGACCCAAAGATCAACCCCAAAAGTAGGGCCATAATCATCCCAGCTTCGAGACTATCACGGATCACAAATATCCAGTTGAACGGAGTCTGCGCTCGCAAGATCTCCCGGAACGTCAAGATCGCAAATCCGATGAGCGAAATTGTGCCCAGTGCCATAGAACGCCATATGCAACTTTCAGACTTAAGTGTGAATTCTGGCCGACGGATCTGGGAATACATAGGCAGAGACCTCATTTGCAGTCATCCGGTCAGAGATATGCTTAGGTGACGCGAACACAGCCTCAAACCGAGCTGACAGATCGACCTTAACCGGACGCTCCTAAAGTCCTCTCGTTGGCGGTCTTGGCAACTTAATGTTTTGTATAGTCGATCCGATCTCCCCGGTGTCGACAGTCAAACCTGAAAAGTGTTCAACGTATCGGTCATTCCTGTGGGAGAACGCCCTTGAGCGCATCGATAAGATGGTCTGCATGAAAGACTGCGGTATCTGTAAGGTCTGCATTTCTCGTTATGGCCGCCTGCCTGATTGTCTTAAAAATCAATTCAAGTCTTTCCGTGACATCGGTCTTGGCAATACCTGCTTTCGCGACTTGCCAGTGTTGATCTGAGAACGAGACGGCATCTGATATGTCGTCCCAGCGTATCGGTTTGCACTTCAGATCAGCTGCTATCCTCAGCCCTGCATAGTCGAGCATGCTCACAGATTTGGATGTACGGCTTTGGTCAGATGCGTCGATAACAACCCGGTAGGCTTCGGCTGCCTGAAGAGCGGCATCCGGCATATTTCCCGAGGCAATACGGGAACGTACCTCGGCAGCCAGAAATTCGATGGTCGATACCATTTCGCCTGACAGTGCGTTCCGGGACTTTTCGAAATTAGCCACTGCAACATCCAGAAATTCGTAGAGCTTCGCCGGTGGTGCATCAAGCGCGTTCTCTGCAATAGCTCTAAAGTCGTTGGCGGTGTCGTGGAGTGTTCTAAGCGGAGGAGGTGATAGCTGCGTAATAGATATTGGTTCGACTTCATGAAAGGTAGTTTCAATAAGAGCCGAATCTGGAAGTTTTCCGCCACGCTCGGCAGACAGCACACCAACTATCATCGATACGATCAGAATTATGAGGAAGAGGGCATAAGCGCGGACCCCAGGATGGCTCATAAACGACGAACCCCACCAGTACGGGCAGATAGATGAACCCATACAAAGGGTTTTTTGATGCGTCTGGTTTGAGACCTGAACAGGCTCAGCGTTTCAACACTTGGAGGTTTGACTATTTGCGGCATCGACTAGTTTTCGCGATAGAGTTCGGAAATACGAGATCCGCGGTCCAAAAGCGAGCCGATCTGTGCGCGCTGTTCAATCGCTAGCCAGACGCCATGAACTTCGACGTCCACCAGGCGCCAGTTGCCGTCGGTTTCGATCATGCGCCATCGCATAGTCATTGGCTCTCGTGTTGGCGTACTGACGCGCGTTGACACAACGCAATCATGCGCACCGCGGTCGACAGAGTTCAGTATCTGTATTTCAGCATTTTCAACCTCTGCAGCTCGACTGGTAATGAGACCCAGCAAGAAGTGCTGGAAACGGACCTTAAACTCATCAAGCTGCCTTTCTTCGAGGCCAATTGCATGCCGACCCAACACAAATCTTGACGTTCTCCCAATGTCGATATCCGCGACAATTGCTTCAGCCAATGAAGGTCCGTGAAGACGCTGAACCTCATCAACAAGCGCCCGAACGTTTTCCTCAGCCCTTTCGTTTGCGGCAGCTGCAGCTGTCAGCGTCGTGGTGAAGATGATAGATGAGAAGAGTCTCGCGAGCATGCGTTTCATATCGTTTTTCCTAAGCATTCTGTTATCCGAGAACGGTTGGATTCAAGAACGGGATGCTCGGGGTAAGCGAGCTGATGGGAATCCTTCCATTCGGATGTGACATAGTTGAGGATCAACGACCGGCGGATGCCATTGATTTTTCGCGGTAAAAATCCGTGGAACGTCCTCTTCGACGGAGTAAAAATCAGTGCGGAATTGGGTTTGAACGGCACTTGTACGGCAGGTGTCTTCTCATCGAAAAACAGGTCGGTTCCGAGATCCCTGTGACGCGGATCATCAGATAGATAGATCAGCATCGTGAAGCGCTTAACACCAAGATCCGTGTGCGGCCTCAGCCAGAAGCCGCGTGTATCGAGACAATACTCAAGTCGCACAAACGTATCGGAAAGATCAGCTCCAAACAGGTTTTGTATCTGGAGCGCGGTTTCGCTGCATTGAAAGATTTCCGTCACATTTCGGAGATGATGGTCGGAATCAAGTCGGCCTCCAGCGAGATAGGTACGACTCTCATTATGAATCTCGCGGGTTCCCGAGACTCCGCCAAGACAGGGGGCCTCGAGTGGAAGGGCTGCGAGATATGCCCGCAATTGCGGTTCGAAAATGTCGTCTGCGATCCAATGCGTAAAAGGTGATTCAAATTTGCGGGCGCTACGCAATCCGCATAGAATGTGGTCCGTTGAATACGGCGGTATTTTCGGTATGATCATGGCGGGGGGCTCCTTGGTCCACCGTCATGTCACCTGCGACCATGCATTTCCGCTATCCCACAGATGTCAGTCGATCTCTTGTTGCTCAGAGAAATATCCACGTCCGACAAACGTGAAGGCACTTCATTTCTGTAGAGAGTGTTTCGCATCTGGATCGGATGATGCTGGCGAGTGGCGCATATCTGCTGGAGCAAGCATCGCATCGAGGAAAAATGCGACAAACTCGGATCGGTTTGGAAGTGAAGATTTCTCGTATATGGCGCTCGCCTGCTGCCGAACTGTCGCGCTGGTCGACGAACGTAGTCTTGCTATCTCCTTGTGAGAAAAACCCTTGAGCATAAGTAGGGCGACACCCCGCTCTGCCTCTGACAAGCTCCATTCAGAGAATTGCGAATCTATGGCGCGGTTTAGATCAGCGACGACGTCTTGTGCCGCCTGTCGCCATTTTTCGCTGTCGGCAGCGACTTCGGTAACCTTGTCAATCAATAGACGATGTTGCCGACGCAATATGCGCGTTTCTGATGCAATTGCAGCCATTACAACCATGGCGCCAGCCAATAGGCTGTTTTCGAGAAGCTCCATAGTAATATCGACGAGGGAAAGTGGCTCCTTTGTGGTCACCAGCTCAATTCCGGTCAGCACAAAAAAGACGAACGTGCCGACAATGATCAAAATGGTAAGCGGCCGAGCGGGGAGTGACTTTCGATTGTCGTACCGTCGCTTCGTTGGCGGAGTTGCCGGGTTCATGGGTGCGTGCCTCGCTGCGCCAGTTGAACAGCCGCCTCAAGTCGCGCGTAACTTGCTCGCAAAGGCATCCGTCATACAGCCAGTATGGAGAGTTACCGACCGTATTTGATGCCAAATCACCACTGGTCGTGCCTTGGGAGCAATATACAGATTTGTATATCGCGCGCATAAGCCAGGACAGGTAGAGCCCTTAACTTGGAAATCTTGCTTCAACACCGGATTTGAGGAGATACGTGCATGACGACATCGAAATCTGCAATTGCTGCTCTAATTGGCGGAGTTTTTATTCTTGGAGTAGGTATGATGGCTTTTGCCGAGTCTGATCGTATCGGTTCTGATGCACAGGAGCGCACAGCATTCCAGAAGGCCGCCATTGGTCTTGCTCAGGCGATATCTTCAGCCGAAAGCCAGAGCGGGGGGAGGGCAATGTCAGCCGAGTTCGAGATGGAAGACGGTTTGGGTGTTTTCGAGGTAGAACTGCTTGCGGCCGACGGTTCCGAGATCGAGGTTCTTATTAACGCGTCCACGGGTCAGGTGATGGTCGATGACAACGACAAGACGAAAGAAAAACACTAGATTGTTGATCTCGGCACTTCCGAAGACAAGGACGGTTTGTGTGCAGGCGTACCTTTGATAATTTCCGCGGGGTTTAGTTTTGAAAATTTTGCTTGTTGAAGATGATGCGGTCACCCGCGATTATGTTTGCTCGGGACTAATCGGAGCGGGTCATGGAGTCGACTCTGTCGAGGATGGCATCGATGGTCTGACCATGGCCCTTCGTGGATATCATGACGCGATTATTCTGGACCGTATGCTTCCCGGCATGGATGGTTTGGCTATTCTCAAGGCAATGCGTGCGGCAGACCTTTCGACGCCTGTTCTGTTCCTTACGGCTGTTGGCGGTCTAGATGACAGGGTAGAAGGTTTGGAGGCAGGTGCCGATGACTACCTTGCAAAACCGTTTGCCTTTTCTGAGCTGGCCGCGCGACTGGCTGCCATAGCTCGTCGACCAGGCCTTGTTTCAGAACAGACTAAATTGGTTGTTGCCGATCTCGAACTTGATCTCATTCGACGCACAGCAAACAGGGCCGGTCAACAGATTGAACTCCTCCCCAAAGAGTTTGCCCTTTTGGAGTATTTGATGAGAAGCGAAGGACGCGTCCTCAGCCGCACGATGTTGCTGGAACATGTTTGGGATTTTCACTTTGATCCGCAGACCAGCGTCGTGGAAACGCATATCAGTCGTCTGCGCGCCAAGATCGACAGGCCGTTTGATCAGAATCTTCTGCATACGGTGAAAAGTATTGGGTATAGTCTCCGTGCGCCTGACTGAATATTCCCGAAGTACCTACTTTCGGTTTGCGGTCCTGTTGGCTGTGACCTTCCTGTTGGCGTATGCGTTGGCCGCATGGGTCGCGTTGCGGGTGATCAGTGCCGACCTGGACAGCCGCGTTGAGCAGGCTGCGGAACTGACAGCAGAGCGTCTGGAGGATGCTTTCGAGCGTGGTGGGGAGGAGGAGCTCGTAAGGTCGATCGAGACTCGATCTGCGTCCGCCGACCCGGATGATGAAGTTTACTGGCTTGGGCAAGATGATGGCGAAATGATTGCTGGGCGACCGGTCAATGCTCCGCTCTCGCTCATGCCGGGTAATGTCGGAGGCAGTGAAATCAATGCAGATATTGGAGACCGTTACAGAATCGCTACCAGAGATATCGGTGATACCCGTCTAATTGTCGCTTTTAGCTTTGAAGAGCCCGATGCAATCCTGCATTCTGTTATCGGAGCTTTTGCACTGGCATCTCTGGCCAGTTTTCTGATTGCCGGAATGGTCGGCACCTTTGTGGCTCAGCGCGCGCAGGGGCGCTTGACCCGGATAGTCGATACATTGCGTCGTGTCGCACGGGGCGACATGAAAGCCCGAGTGCCGCACGTCAGCGCTCGTGACGACCTTGGGCGCCTCTCCCTTGCAGTGAATGACGGCTTGGAACAGCTGGAAAATACCGTGGACGGTATCCGGCAAGTGAGCACGGATATCGCCCATGATCTGCGCACACCTATCAATCGGCTCGAGATCACGCTCGAACGCATGCGCGACGTCACACATGATACCGCAGCACTGAATGGGCTCGCTGACGATGCCAATGCTCAAGCCAAACAGATTGCGACAACCTTTGATGCGCTGCTCCGGATCGCTCAGATAGAAGCGGGTGCCCGGAAATCGCGCTTCCAGGCCGTGTCGCTTTCCGAAATAGCGGAACGCCTTCATGAAGCGTACACTCCGGTGGCGGAGGAAGCGGGAATGACATTTGATATTATTCGCTCGCCACAATCGGGAGACCTCGTTCTGGGGGATAGAGATCTCCTGACGCAGCTATTTGCTAATCTTATTGAAAATGCGATTCGCCATTGCCCGACGAATTCCACCATTCAGATCGAAACGGGCACAGGCCTGAACGGGGTCTGGATCAATGTACGCGACAATGGTCCTGGGATTGCAAAGGACGAACGCGATCGTGTTTTGCGCAGGTTCTATCGTGTCGAAAAATCTAGAACGACACCGGGTTCAGGGCTGGGTCTCGCGCTCGTCAAGGCGATCAGCGATTTGCACGGCGCCCGTCTGTCGCTGGATGACAATATGCCGGGTCTTCGTGTTAGGCTGGACTTCGCCCCATTTGATCGGGCTTTGATGCATGCTAGTTGAATGGTGCTCACTTTCCGGTCGCAGTGTGCTGCCTCGAAGTTCAGAGGAAGCAGTTTTATGACCAAAAACCATATAATTTCTTTCATCACGCCGGTCTTTATCCTGCTGACCGCCTGTGCCACGTCCACCGACTCCAGGGTGCCGCTCGCTAGTGTGGACGTCCGCGGGATGTCGCTTGAGCAGTTGGCTGAAGCCCAATCCATCGAATTCACACAGCCACTGACCCCAACTGAACTTGGTGGCATCGCCGTCCGCTCCAATCCTGATCTGAACGCGCTGCGTGCGAGTGAGAAGGTAGCAGAGGCACAGGTTTTTGCTGCAGGGCTTTATCCCGATCCGGCATTTTCTGCGGGACTTGATTTCCCTACGAGCGGCGCGGGTGCGGTCACGGCCATCGCTGGCGGCTTAAGTTATGACTTTGCGGCAATTGCTCGGCGCCCGATTGCGCTGCGTGCAGCCCGGGCCAACGTAGAGTCAGTCCGAATGGATATCGCATGGGCTGAGTGGCTCACCGCTGAGCGGGCAAGTCTTCTGACTGAAAGAATCGGCTATCTAAGCCGGATCAAATCCCAGACGGCGCGGTTCCTGTCCCTGGCCGATGAGGAGCTTCAAAGCGTCCTCGATGCTGTATCACGCGGCGATCTGTCAGCGTCGGAGCTTGACGCACGACGTATCGCGGCGACCGACGCGGCTGATCGGGACCGCACGGCAGAGCTGCAGTTGCGTTCGGCGCAACTGGACCTCAATCGTACGCTAGGTCTGGACCCATTCGAGGTTCTGAATGTTACGACACCTGCGCCTCTGTCCGACGATCCATTCGACTTTACGGAACTGGTGACGTCAGCCCTCATGTATCGCGCAGATCTTGCTGGCATGCGGGCAAATTATGCTGCGGCTGGCGCTGCTGGGCAAGCCGCCCGACTCAATGCTTTCCCACTTCCGTCTTTGGGAATCAACGCGGCGCGCGACACAGGCTCTGTCAAAACACTTGGTCCAAGCATTTCGTTTGTCCTTCCGATCTGGAATCGCGGGCGTGGTGATATCAGGTCGGCTCTGGCAACAGACGAGCAACTTCAGGCGGAATATATTGCGCATCAGGAAACGATCAGAGCAGATATTGCATCTGCACTTGCTGCTCTCGAAATTACACGGAAGCAACGGGCTGACATCTTGCAACAGATCAAGCCACTGATCCTGCAGACAGCATCCACTCAGCAGGCTGCTGAGCGCGGGGATATTCCCGAGGCATCATTCAACGCAGCGTCGATGACGCTGCTTGACAAGCAGATTACCGAAACAACGCTTTCACTGGGTATTCGAGAGCTAGAATATGCACTTGAAATATCTGTCGGTCGTCCGCTGGAGAGACAGAGATGAGAACCACACTTACCTTTATGGTCCTGCTCGCGCTTGTTACAGCTTGCGGATCACCGGCTGCCAAGACAAATGCGGATCCCAGCGCACTCGTGACTACAGCAGCCGTGGAGCGAGAGAACCTGCCCGAGATTGTGTCGGGCTTCGGCTCCATTGAATTCGATCCTGCCAGTCAGCGTACGCTGAACGCCGAGATCGAAGCGCGGGTCATCGATATTCTTGCGGTATCCGGAGATAGCGTCGACAAGGGGCAGGTCATTCTCAGGCTCGGCCCATCTTCCACCGCGGGCCTTGATCTGGTCAGATCGCGCCGTGATGCGACGGCTGCACAAGCAGTCCTGGAGCGGACACGAAGGCTCCGCAATGATGGATTAGCTAGCGATGCCGACGTTGAGGCCGCCGCGACGACCGCGCGTGATCTGGACCTTCAGGCTTCTAGTCTGGAAGCGCGAGCGGGATCTGTTTCCATGCTGAGTTCACCCATCGGCGGTATCGTGGATGCCCTCCTTGTTGAACCTGGAGATCTTGTCGCGCCTGGCGCACAGATGGTACGTGTAGCGTCCCCTGATGCCATCCAGGCGCGGATTGGATTGGAGATTGAGGACGCGACCCGCCTTAAGGCGGGAGACGCAGTCAGCTTGCAGTCTCTCGACGGGGCCACGCAGGCTGTAGACACAGTTATTCGTAGCATTGACACACGGATTGACCCTTCAACGCGCATGGCCGCTGCCTTGATTGCTGCACCTCCCGGGAATGGTTTTTTGTCGGGCGAAGCGGTGAAAGCAGAGATGGTGGCCGAAGTTCACCAGGATGTGATCGTTGTACCGCGACAGGCCGTATTCCAGGATGAGTCAGGTGCCTACGTTTTTATAGATGACAACGGGACAGCGCGTCTGCGCCATATCAAAACGGGCATTCAAAGCCGTGACAAGACAGAAGTCCTTTCCGGGCTTCAGACAGGAGAGGCAGTCATCCTGGAGGGAGGGGCCATCCTGTCTGATGGCATGAAGGTCAGGACCGATGCCGCCACAATAGAGGCTGCCCAATGAGTGTCTGGCTATCGCGTCAGACGCGCTTCGTTCTGGCAGCCTTTTTTATCCTGACCGCCGGTGGTGCATTTGCGCTGCTGAATCTGCCGGTGAGCCTGTTTCCGACGATCCAGTTTCCGCGCATCAGTGTGTCATTGGATGCCGGCGATCGACCTGCCGATCTTATGGTCACCCAGGTAACGCGGCCTGTTGAGGAAGCCCTGCGAGCCGTGCCTGGCGTTCGAAACGTTCGCTCACAAACGAGCCGGGGCTCGGCCGAAGTATCCGTAACATTCAACTGGGGGCAGGACATGACGTCCGCCGCGCTTCAGGCTGAGTCTGAAGTCGCGCGGCTCGCACCATCACTTCCTTCCGGATTTAGGTTCAACATCAGGCGAATGGATCCGACGATCTTTCCGGTCCTGGGCTATTCTGTGACGTCTAAAACAGACTCCCTCGTATCCTTGAAGAATTTCGCCTTATACGATCTTCGTCCGCTTCTCGCTTCAGTCGATGGCGTCGCGGAAGTGTCGGTTCTGGGCGGCAGGGACTCCGAGTACCAAGTTATTGTCGATCCCATTCGACTGCAGGCGCTTGGGCTCTCGGTCGACGACGTCGAGACGGTTCTTAGTTCCGGAAATCTGGTTGCGGCGTCTGGTCGGTTCGAGGACAGGTCTCGACTCTTCCTCACTATCGTCGACGATCGCCTGAATTCGATCGAGGATATCGGAAACATCGTGTTGAAGTCAGCTGGAGGCGCGGTAGTCCATCTAGATGATGTCGCAGAGATCCGCTTGTCGACGGCGCCTGAATGGACGCGTGTCACGGCTGACGGCGAAACAGCGGTCTTGGTGAATATTAGGCAGTCACCCGATGCGAACTCGCTTGCACTGACAGATCAGGTCAAGGCGATACTTGCCCGCGAGTCACATCGTTTTCCGGCGGGTGTAAAAATAACACCCTATTATGATCAGTCTGACCTTGTGAGATCAGCGGCAAAAAGTGTCCGCGATTCCATTTTAATCGGCACCATTCTGGCTGGGGTTGTCCTCTTTATCTTCCTGCGGAGCCTTCGGTTTGTGCTCGTCGTGGCAATTTTGCTGCCGGCAGTCCTTGCCTCGACGGCGCTGCTTTTGATGATATTCGGGCTAAGTCTCAATATCATGACGCTTGGTGGCATGGCAGCGGCTGTGGGACTGATCGTTGATGATATCGTCGTCATGCTTGAACACATAACGCGTCGTCTGAGTGACGCCACGATCAGTGTTCTTGAGGCGGCCGGAGAAATGGTGCGGCCACTTGTTGGTTCCTCTATGGCGACGATCGTCGTGTTTACGCCCCTCGCATTTCTGAGTGGTGTGACGGGTGGATTTTTCAAGGCGCTGGCCGTCACAATGGCTGCGTCTCTCGCTTTCTCCATGCTGTATGCCATGGCTGTCGCACCTTTGCTGGCACTGCGGTTTGCGAAAGTAGAAGACGCCGAACGCGCCGAACGTTCAAATGGCTGGTTGAAATGGCTCAGCGATGCATATGGGCGCGCAATGCAGTGGCCTTTGCGACACGCCCGGCTGGTAGCCGGACTCCTGGTCGCTGTAGCCGTCCTTATTGGCGGCTACTCAGCCTCACGCGTCACATCGGGCTTTATGCCGCAAATGGATGAGGGTGGTTTCGTGCTCGATTATTTCGCGCCACCCGGACTGTCGTTAACGGAAACAGATCGGCTTGTCCTCCAGATGGAAGACATCATCCGATCAGTTCCTGAGGTCGCGAGCTATTCCAGACGTACAGGCCTGCAGCTTGGTGGTGGGCTGACAGAAGCCAATGAGGGCGACATGTTCGTCCGGCTCAAGCCTATGCCAAGACGCCCGATCGAAGAAATCATGCAGGAGATCCGCGCACGAGTCGAAACAGATATACCGGGTCTTTCAATCGAAACCATCCAGCTCATGGGCGACCTCATCGGTGATTTGACGGCGGTGCCGCAACCAATTGAAGTCAAATTCTATTCAAACAATCCAGCCGCAATGGCGCAGGCTGCTGATCTGGCGGTCTCTGCCCTGGAAGGCGTTTCAGGCGTAGTAGAGGTGGCAAAGTCCGACCGGGTCGCCGGCGACGCTGTAACCGTCTCTTTGGACCGTGCACGTCTCGCGCTTGAGGGGCTGGATGCCTCTGGAGCGGCAACCCAGATTGAGGCGCTGATTGGGGGGCATCTTGTCGGCAGCATCCAGTCAGGTGAGCGGATTATCAATGTCAGGGTCTGGAGCCCGGAAGACATAAGAGACAGGGTCGAAGCGATTGGCTCACTAATGCTTAGGTCAAAGAACGGCACCCTACTTCCGCTGAGCCGGGTCGCAAATGTTGGTATTGCGACGGGCCAGTCCCAGATCAGCCGCGAGAACCTGCAGCCAATGACCGCCGTGACGGGCCGTCTGGAGGGACGCGATATGGGATCCGCGATGCGCGATGTGACCAAGGCGATGAAGGCCGTCGCCTTGCCCGCGGATGTCAGATACGAATTTGGTGGACTATTCGCAGAACAGCAAAAGTCGTTCCGTGATCTCATCACTGTATTCGGCGCCGCCTTCATCCTGTCGGGCCTTCTCCTTGTCTTCCTATTCAGGGATATGTCGCAGGCGATATCTGTCTTGGGCGTAGTGGGACTGACTATACCGGGCGTTTTAGCGGGACTGGTTTTGACAGGGACGGAAATGAACATCGCGGCCATGATGGGGCTAACGATGGTCATCGGCATCATTGCGGAACTTGGTGTGTTCTATTTTGCTGAACTGCCCGAAGGCGAGGTTGGATCAAACCACCGCATAGACGCCGGGCGCGCCAGGTTGAGGCCGATCCTTATGTCTGCCCTGATTGCCATACTTGCTCTTGCGCCACTGGCTCTCAAGATCGGTGAGGGGTCGGCATTGTTGGCTCCGATGGCCGTCGCCATCATCTGTGGACTCATAGTCGGTGCCCCCTTGGTACTAATAGGCGGGCCGGTGATGCATGCGGCACTCACACCGAAAAAAAGAACCATGCGTCCTGCAAAATCATGAGCACCGCCTCAACCCATCACCTCAGGCAATGCATTCTGAGCTGTAGCAAGTCAAACCGCGAGCGCAGGAGACGTCGTGACTGATCCGGAAGGCACTGCATCCTCACGACACCGCGCAGCAACACTTGTGAGCATATTACGGGCCGGGCTCGCCGGGTTCGGCATAGTTCTGATACTGATCGGAATTCCGATAGGCATTCTGACACCTTTTCCGATGGTGCCGATCGGTCTTACGGTTGCGCTCACAGGCACTGCGCTGGTTGCGCGCAATTCAGCATCAGGGCGCGCGTGGATCGCGCGAACACTAGAACACCATCCAAGAATTCAGAGAATAGTGCCCGACTGGCTGCGTGCCTTGATATTCGGCGAACTTCGAGGTGATGCTGTGAGTGATGATTGAGCAGGGCAGGCGCTGGTTCCGTTGGGTCGACCATAGGTTTTTGGTCTTGTTGCTCGGTGCAGTATTCACTGTCCTTGCGATTGCCGTAGTGACTCTGCCTCAGATTGCGGAAATTGATCGCGCAATTAGCCAAGCTGCCCAATCGTTTCACACGCCTTTATTAGATCGAGCAATGATCTCATTCACCCAATTAGCTGACAGCGCATCCCTTATTGCGATCGCTATCATCATCGCGGGTGTTTTGATGGCAGCAAGCGCCTTTCGACCCGCGCTCTTGTGCGTGAGCACTTTTCTTGGAACGTCACTTCTAGTGAGCACAATAAAGATAATCGTTCACCGCGCTCGACCAATTCAGGACCTGTATTCGGGCGTCGACGCGTATAGCTTTCCGAGCGGGCATATGACCAACTCAACTGTGATTCTTGGCGTTCTGGTCCTTATCGTTGCGCGGACCTGGTCTGGACCACTTCGTATGTTCATGGTCGCACTCTTGGCGGGTTTGATTGTGCTGGTAGGACTGTCGCGAATATATCTGGGAGCCCACTGGCCGACAGATGTTATCGGCGGCGCATTGCTGGGGGCAACAATCCTAGTTTTGATCGAACACGTATTACCTCAACGCTTCGCGTTTAAAAGAATGCGAACGGCAACAACGGCTGCAATGATCCTGGCCAGTCTTGTATGGGCGAGCCATGTCTATTTTGGTTTCGAAACTGAGTCTCGCTTCTATTTAACCAAACGTCCGATGACTCAGCGGGTTGATCACGGTTCAGAAAATCCTGCCGATGCGCTTTATGACCAACTTACCCTGTTTCAAATCGGGCTATTCGAACACCAGACTTGACGTAAGTAACCACAAAGAAAAGTGGCGTCGACTGGATTCGGGAGGGAGATTCGCGAGCGAAGGGGACACGTGTGCGCTTGAGACTGCTACAAATTCGCTGATGCCACAGGGCTTCTGCTTCGCCATGCCAGCAACATACAAATCTGTATAGTGGGTGACATATCCGCGAGATCAGAACTGTATACATATCTCTAATCGAATACCGCGCAGTTAGCGCCCACTTGATTGGAAAGCTTTATGACACATAATGTCCTCAGGATACGGTATGGTTTCTCGGCACTCACAGCATTGGCGCTCGTAACGGCGTGTGGCAGCCCTGCGCAAACCCCAGCGACATCTCACGTAGCTGCCCCAGGCACAGATCCGACAAATACGGTTACTCACCCCGAAATTGCACCACCGTCAAAAGTAGTCGACTCGGCCGAAATTTTTGAAGCCTTGGGCGAACAGGCTTTTACGGCGACTCCCGATCAATTGGCGATATTGGTAGACAACGCATCACAAACAGCCCGTGGTCTTGTCGGGCTCATGCCTGGGGATAGTTCCCAAGAATTAGATGGGCAGATGACTGCCATTCGCGAGGCCGTGAAACGGGACGAAAGGGCTGACATTGCTTTGTCGGCTGTCGAGGCGTTCAAGTTCGTCGTAACCAGATTTCCGCCAGATACCCGAATCCCACTTGAGATTAGTTACCTTGATTATGCAGGGTTCAGGATACAGGCAGACTTGAAATCGGTACCGATCCGTTGGGAGGATGCCGACACTGCAATGGCGTACGCCAGAGAGCAGTGGTCGGTTGTCGAGAGCCAAGTCAGGAATGAAAACCTTCGCATGAGATTTGTGAATGAGCTCGCGGCACTGGATAGCGCACTGGTTGAGCGAGATGCACTTGCTGCATCTGCCGCTGTGATTGTTGAACTTGATTCCGTTGACGCATTGGAATCAGATTTTCAATCGCACTAGGACCAATTTACGTAGCCGCCAGCACAAAAACTCAAGGTGACTATGACGAAATCGACCACCCTGCCGATCATCTCATCGATATTGGGCGACCTTGCTAACCAGATTCTTATGAGTATGTCTTTTGAAACCTGAGCGACCGTCTGAAGGCTACTCGGTTATCCTACCGCTTCAACGTTTTCTCCGCGCTATTATCGCGCTGGTTTGGCAAACTCGAAATAGCAGTACATGTCTTGGTGCTGTCATGTGTGGACGGCCCCGGTTCGCAAGACTAAAGTTTGTGAGATGTTGATCTGAAGGGATGCGGTCATGTGTCCGGCCTGTTGGCGCGGCGTTTCCAGCCGCTGGCCCTTATGAAGTCCGCTAGACGGGTTCCAGTCAGTCTATCGGACTTGATGTCCTGACAGCACTTCGGAATCTCCCGGTTACGGCCGCTTGTTAGATCATCATCACTAATATTTTGCCCTTACAGTCTAAAGCGAACAGGTCTGACTGCCCGCGGTTCTTAGTCGATTACGCCATGACCGGTGCCCGGTAGATTTCACCGCCTGCCAGCACAGCCCATGCGATCCTTGCGGTCTTGTTGGCCATGGCGATAGTGGTGACCCGCGCCGGTTTGCGCGTCAGGAGGGATCGCACCCAGGCTCCGGTCGCAGACGGATTTGTGTCCACCCTTCGGATGACAGATGCGGCGCCGACCACGAGCAGTCGTCGCAGGTAGCTATCTCCGATCTTCGAGATACGCCTGAGCTGTTCCTTGACGTTGGACGAGTTCTGCCGAGGCGTCAGCCCTAGAATGGCAGCAAACAGGCGTCCGGAGCGGAACACGGATGGATCAGGCACACTGGCAGCCAGTGCGGTCGCGGTAATGACCCCGACACCGGGTATCGTCACAAGTCTCTGGCTGGTACTTTCCTGACGATGCCAGGAGAGCAGCTGTCGATCGAGCGCAGGGACCTGTCGCGACCGGGCTTCGATTTGTGCGCCGGTCCCCAGAAGCGCCGTTCGAGCGATTTCGGGCAGGTCTCCACGCGCGTCTTCGCGCATCTGAACGATCAGCTCCATCACATTACGCGGCCCCTGCGGTGCGATAAGGCCGAACTCGGCGAGATGACCTCTGGCCGGAGTGAGCAGAATGGTCCTCTGGCGCACCAGCAGGTCTCTTGTCCGGTGCAGTACAAGCACGCCTTGCAGCTCTGCACTCTTGATCGGCACGAACCGCATGGTCGGCCGGGTGACGGCTTCGCAGATCGCTTCGGCATCAGCCATGTCGTTTTTACCCCGTTTGACGTAGGGCTTCGCATAGGCGGGCGGCATCAGCTTCACGTCATGCCCAAGGGTAGATATCTCGCGGGCCCAGTAGTGCGCTGTCGCGCAAGCTTTCATGCCGACAAGGCAGGGTGGAAGGTTCCGGAGCGTGTCGAGCACGGCGCTCCGGCGCGGCTTCTTGCGGATGACGACCTTGCCTGCCGCATCAACGCCGTGAAGCTGGAAAACAGACTTGGCAGTGAGGAATGAATGCGCCACCGGTTCGAGCATCATTCCGAACGATCCCAATCGTGGTAATAGTCATGGTGGACGACTCCTCTTCTTGTTGGTCCGATGACAGCGCCAACATGGCACATTGCGATGCCGGTGGGAGGGGCCGTCAACCCAATCAGTCTAATGAGAACTCGTCCCCTTTATTCGCGGACGGGCAGGTGCTAGGCGACGAGAAGGTCGCGCCAC
>TARA_R110002020_G_scaffold46747_2_pt1 | contig 35786 bp, 24 predicted proteins | sample TARA_R110002020 | Tara Oceans TARA_R110002020 (sample SAMEA4396489) | marine metagenome | biome: Westerlies Biome; feature: [MES] marine water layer (ENVO:01000295) within the mesopelagic zone...; material: water (ENVO:00002006), including particulate matter (ENVO:01000060) such... | reverse complement strand
TTTCAAATTTGATGAGATTTTGTTGTTTTTATTTCCAAACAATTAAAAATCAAGCCATTAATTTTCATCTTTTAGTGCTTCTAAAAAATATTGGTAATACTGAACTAGGTCGGTATCCTTTTCCAGTGATGCTACATCACTGATTCTTTTCAAAATCTCAGGATCATCAGAAAAACCCAATAGTCCTTGAAATGCCCCCAAACGAATGTAGCTTCTCGAATCAGAAGACATTCTTTGTAATAGAAAAGTGACTGCATTATCCTCACCCTCTTCAGGGAACCGGCTGAAATATTCTCCAAAATACCCAAGGTAATAGTACAATCCCTCTCCTGATATAGTGTTTGCCTGGTCTATAAACCAATCTCCTTTTCCGGGAATGGCATTAGTAATGTAGTAATCAGCCACAGGAATTACCATTCGAAAGTTACTCTCTGTAGCGTAGCCTTCAATCACCGCTGGATCTACAGTTTGCGACTCCATCGTTACGAGACCCATCAGCGCAGATCCTGCTACCAAATAGGAAGAATCCTGTGCTAACTTTAGAAATGTTGTGTAAAAGTCATCTGGAGAAAATGCTGAAAGCACATCCAACGCTCCTGCTCTGACTGAATTTCTAGTATCATTTAGCGCCATGTCGCTAATTTTTCGAGCTAATTCAGGCGTATCTTCGAGCCACTCTGGATATCCTTGGAGAATAGATAAGGCTAATTCTCTGACCGACCAAAACTGGTCTGTCAATGCCTCAGGGATAATTGACTCCAATTCAGTCACGGCCTCCCAAGTAGCAAGACTATCCAGTGCTTCATACCTTGTAACGCCAACATTGGAAACTCTAAATTGCTGGCGCATTTTTTCTGTGTTTTTTCCAAAAGACTTTTTGGCTAGGAGATTTTTCTGTTCGTCAACAAAAACCAAGTCCACCGAATTTTCATTTTCTAAAGAAATTTGCTGAGAAGCCTTGGTTATTATAAAGCGCTTACTTTTTCGCACTTTCCCTTCATACCAGCTCACATCCAAAGGAAGTTGATACAGTGGTGTTGTGTTCAAATTTTGTTGTTGAGTGACGGTTATTTTAATGTTTGTTGGGTCTGAGTAATCAAAATCGAAGTGAAGATCTGGATGTCCTTTTGCTAGAAACCACTGGTTGAAAAACCAATTCAAATCCTCTCCGCTCACCTTTTCCATAGCTATTCTGAGATCATTCACTTCTACATTCCCAAAGGCATGTTCAGTCAAATAATAATTCAAACCCCTATAAAACGCCTCTTCCCCCAGGTACTCGCGAAGCATGTGAATTATTACTCCGCCTTTGGAGTAACTATGCGAGTCAAACAAATCTTCTGCATCCTGATATTCAAATCGTATCAGCGGGACTTGCTTAGTCAATGCTTCGGTGAAATAATTTTCTGTTTCTGCTATCAGCTTGAGTTTTGCCTCATCTTCACCATACTTATATTCGTTCCATAGGAACTCACTGTAATTAGCAAAGCCTTCATTCAATGTAAGATTTGCCCACGATTCCATGGTCACATAATCGCCAAACCATTGATGAAAAAGCTCATGAGCAATGATGTAATCCATCTCAGAATCAATCGCTTCCCGTTCGGTAAGTCTTAGTTCCTCCATGAAAATAGACACCGTAGTATTCTCCATCGCGCCGGAAACAAAATCTCGAACAACTACCTGATCATACTTAGGCCAGGGATACCGCACACCAAGTAATTCGGAAAAGAAACCAATCATCTCAGGGGTATTTCTAAATACTTTTTCAGCTCCCTTTTCATACCCTTTTTCCACAAAGTAACCCAACGGAACATCCTCCCAATTAGCTTCAATCTTACCAAAATCACCTATGGCAAATGCAGACAAATAGGCTGAATGTGGAAGTTTCATTTCCCAATAATCCTTCCTCATTCCATTTCCCAAATTCTCTTGCTTGATTAATTCTCCATTACCAATAGTCATCAGCGTATCTGAAACAGTCAATTTTATCAGCTGAGTGAATTTATCATTGGGAGAATCTATCGTAGGAAACCACTTCGAACTGTGCGCAGTCTCGCCTTGCGTCCAGATCATGGTCGGCTTACCTGGCAAAGTATCAAGCGGATCTATAAAATAAAGGCCTTTGGTATCCGTAATAGCCTCACTACCCCCACCGGCATTTCTCTCTGGAAAGGCCTTATAATCTAAGACAATCCGAAAAGTATCCGATCTAGACAATTCTCTAGGGAGGTGAATGTGAATTTTATCCTCATCGTAATCATAAGGAACCGATGCAGAAGTTCCATCCTGAATAAATAATATCTCCCCCAATTCAAAATCCTGCGCATTAAGAACCAATTCTTGACTTGGATAGAAAAAAGGTTTTATCGTCAGCTCAGCTTTCCCAAGTACTAGTTGATTTTGGTAGTCAAATGATAAATCCAAGTCAGTGTGGAGTATATCAAAATCTTTTTTGGCTGCTGGCTTATAGGCTTCAATTTCAAGCTCCTTCTCTGCGACAAGTGCTTCTAAAGCTGTGCTATCGACTTTTTTCAAGGGGATTTCCACTATCTCCCTATCTTCAAGCTCCTGAGTTAAGACTTGAGTTGATTTACATGCAATCCCGAAAAGAAGAAAAATAACCGACAAACCAGTTGAAGAAATCCATTTGGTTTTTGGCGTATGCTTAGCTAATTGATTCATTTTTAAAACGTATGAAGAAGGATCAGTTTTAGGGGAAATTGTATATTCGGTTTCAAATTAACATGAATGTTTACAGTTACCATCCAAAACAAAAGCTATTCGGTAGAAAAAACCGACGATTCACTTCAAGTAAATAGCAAATCGATCGATTGGGACCTTAAGTGGGTTTCTGATCGAAAAATACACCTGATCCATGAAAACAAGTCTTTAGAAGCTGAGTTAATTTCTATAGATAAGGAAACAAAAACAGTACAACTCAAGCTTGGAAATAAAATCTCCAGTCTCCAAATCAAGGACAGATTTGATCTACTTTTGGAGCAGCTTGGAATGAACGCCAACGCCTCTCAGACTTTGAAAGAGATAAAGGCGCCTATGCCTGGATTGATTCTAGACCTGAAAGTGAAGGCAGGTGATGAGGTAAAAAAAGGAGATGTAGTCTTGATTTTGGAAGCTATGAAAATGGAGAACATCCTTAAATCCCCTGGAGACGGGATTGTGAAGGCAGTAAAAGTTTCTCTCAATCAAAGTGTAGAAAAAAACCAAGTCTTGATTCAATTTTAGCTTTTAAGCCTAGCATAATGAATTGAAGAAATTATATTTGTCGGATTATTTAGTGCAAATCGTGCCCTGCCCGATTCTTTTTCAGTCAATTTTGCTAATGTTTTTTAGCGCCAATCTGAGAATAACGCGCCTCAAATAATCGCAACAGTAGCGATAATCAACCTCTGAAAACAATACCAATCACATGAAATCGAGCCTTCCGAAAGTAGCAATCAGAACTGCTATCAAACAGAATGCGAGATACCATGTGGCCTTTGAAAAGCAAATTATAAGCACATGAAATACAAGAGAATACTGCTCAAACTCAGTGGAGAAGCGCTAATGGGTGATAAGAATTACGGCATCGATCCAGTTAGACTTCAGCAATACACACAGGAGATCAAAAAAGTACACGACATGGGGGTGGAAATTGCGATCGTAATCGGAGGTGGCAATATTTTCAGAGGAGTTCAAGCTGAATCATCCGGAATCGATAGAGTTCAAGGTGACTACATGGGGATGCTAGCGACCTTGATCAATGCTATGGCTCTTCAGAGTGCACTTGAGCAGGGTGGAATGTATACTCGCTTGATGTCTGGTATCAAAATTGAAAGTGTTTGCGAACCATTTATCCGCAGAAGAGCAATCCGCCACCTAGAAAAAGGTCGTATCGTTATTTTCGGAGCGGGTATTGGCAACCCTTATTTCACTACAGATTCTACTGCAAGTTTGAGAGCAATCGAAGTAGAAGCTGACATCGTTTTGAAAGGAACCCGAGTTGACGGCGTCTATACTGCCGATCCGGAAAAAGATTCAACAGCCACAAAATATAAAATCATTTCGTTTCACGAAGTGTATGAAAAGAACCTAAATGTCATGGATATGACAGCCTTCACACTTTGCCAAGAGAACAACCTTCCAATCATCGTGTTCGATATGAACTTGTCTGGAAACCTTAGCAAATTAGTACAAGGCGAAGAAATCGGGACTTTGATCACTTCTCTATAAGTTTTAAAATCATGGAAGAAATCGAATTATACTTAGAAGAAGCAAAAGAATTGATGCAGAAAGCAGTAGCTCATACTTCTGCCGAACTTTTGAAAATCCGTGCAGGCAAGGCAATGCCAAACCTCCTTGACGGAATTACAGTGCAGTACTACGGTGCAAACACGCCTTTGAGTCAAGTATCATCAGTGAACACGCCTGATGCACGTACGCTTTCCATTAAGCCTTTTGAACGTTCCTTAATTTCTGAAATTGAAAAAGCCATCATCAATTCGGATCTCGGACTTGCACCTCAGAACAATGGTGAAGTGATTATCCTGACTATTCCTGCACTTACTGAAGAAAGACGTATTTCGCTGGTGAAGCAAGCTAAGCATGAATGTGAAGGTGGAAAAATCTCACTGAGAACCGTTCGTAAAGACATAAATGACGAACTCAAAAAGCTTCAAAAAGATGGTGCGTCTGAAGATGAAATCAAACGCGCTGAGGAGGTTGTTCAAAAATTAACTGACCAATTTTCTACTAAAATAGATGAACTACTAGCCAAGAAAGAAGTAGACATCATGAAAGTCTAACTCATAAAAAAACCCGGTTTGAAACCGGGTTTTTTTATGCCTAATTTTTCTCAATTAATTGCCAGAGCTAATATTTATAAACGTGGCAACACCAAATCGAACTCCCCCACGTAGAAACTTACTGTCTTCAAATCCTGCCCCCATTTCTACCCGGAAGATTCTAAAGAGATTGTCCAGTGAATATCCTACCTCCCAATAATTTGGAGAGCTGTCTGTCTTCAGGTAATTAAAGAAAATATTCTCCCGGACTCCTGAGAACCTGAGCATGGGCAATTGGGTAAAAATGAATTTTCTAAACTGATAATGTACAATTCCGGAGAAATACTTCGAATTCGTGCTGTACTTGTAATAGTCCATGAAACGATAATTGGATGCAGGCCCAAAGTTTGAAAAAATGGTTCTATTTCCTCCGAAATGCTGGAAATCGGGAAAATAAACCTGATCATTTGACAAAAAAGCTCCCGCAGAAAGGTTGAAGTCCAGCTTGCCACTCACTCCAAATGTGTAGTCATGCTGAATTCCAATTTCTAAATGGTCGAAATCTGCCGCAGTTCCATCGCTACTAATTCCGCCAAAAGCCTTGTTATAAGCAAGCTTGACTAAAGGAGAACGCCCAGTAATCGGATATTTTCTTCCGTTTCTAATTCCGTATTTTATCCCAGGCCTCCATTCTAGCTCCGCATTCAATTTTAAAATATCGTGATCTGCAAATGAGTTTGAATTTGTCTCTACATTCTCAGGCTGATTGGGTGAATATTCCCGCCCTTCCTTATTGTAGAAACTGTAATTATTGGTATCGAACAATTCGGTACGATTGGCATAGGTCATGTTTACACGATAAGTAATCCCTCCATTTACCCGATGCGCCCAGTAAGCTTGCGCAAAATCCTGTTCGTAGAGCTTCATGTAATTCTGCCTGAAAAGCAAGGAATACACCGCATTCACCTGCTCGTTGATCGGCTCTCCTCCATTAAACTGATAGATGAACCTACCGCCTTTCAATCCAAAAGTAGTCCCGGATATAGGCAAGGTACTGGACCATCGGAAGTCTACTTTCCCGTAAAAGCGATTGCTCGAAAATCCATAGCGGAGCTCAGGTTCTATATTGAAGCTTTTGCGCAGTATGCTCACACTATCTGCAGCCTTAGTGACTTTCTCCTTTCGGTAGAAAAGCGCCATTCCCAACTTAAAACCCTCAACCGTATTGAAGGATGTTTTTGTCCAATTTTGCTTAAACCCAATTGAAGTTCCCTTTCCCAAATTGTAAGTCGCTCCATTCATAAAATCCAGAGGTTTGAATTTCCTCCTCGCTTTTTTGGCAATAGAGTCTACATCACTCATCTTGGCCGCTTCTACCGTCGCCACACTATCATCCCGCTGATATCCCTGAATCTCACTTTCGGTCAAAGGAACTGGGCGAATGCTATCCCAATAAGCTTGATTGTATTTTTTCGCCATGGAATCTACCTCATAGTAGCTTTCTTCTATCACCTCTGGTTCCTCCTGCTCTTGCTGGTTTTCTTTCTCGTACTCATTCAGGAGTTTTCGATATTCCTTTCTGGTTTTAGGTTCTTCTGATGCGAGCTGCTCCAGCGCCGACAGAGACTTGTCAAACTTGACCGCCTCATCAGGAACTTCCTGCACTTTCTCATCAATAATCTCTGGGACCAATTCCAAATCAGGGTTTAGCTCGATTTCATACTCGCGGGTAGATGCGAGGTATTTGAAATTACCTTCAAACCCAAAAATCTTCCCCCCAAAATCATACGTATGAGTCAACGGCATCCACACATTTTCAGCTACTGGGGCATATTGCTGCTTTGCCGTAATCTGAAAGCCCAACAAAGATGTCTGTAGATTCAAACTGTGAATTGCCCACAAATCTTCAATTATGTAAATAAAACCTTCAAAGACCTGCTCTCCTCTGGAGCGTGGGGTTACCTTGATTTTACTTACCATCACATTTTGATCAAAAAAGCTTCCTTCGTATTTGAACTTATAATATTGGAAGGCAGATCTGGAAAGTGGAGAGATTATTCCATTAATTTTCTCTTGGTAAAAAGTAGTCTGAATGTAGGGAGCTGGAGAAGTGGATTGATTATCACCATTGGTGCGGATCGAAATCACTTTTTCCTCCACCTTATTTGGCTGAGTAAACGTAATCCTCGACACAGATTCAGAAGTGTAAGCTTCATTAAGCTTTAGTCCTTCTTTTTCTATAGTCTTACGAAGGAAAAACGGCGCATCTGTCAGCTTTCCAGTTCCCTTGAGATAGACAGTCATACTGTATTTCTGGATTTGAAGCCGGTGATATTTTGCCTTTGCGATTGCTTTTCGCATAATAGTCAGCGCCGGATCTTCCGCGCCAGCCCTTACTTCCACTTCTGCCAAGGTATATTCTTGTGGCTCCAGTACAAAGTCTTTGACTGTCCATTCGTCAGTGACGATGATGGTCTCGAGTTGGGACTTGTAACCTAGATACTGAATTAACACATCGTAAATGCCTTTCGGAAGTTTATACTCAAAGCTCCCTTCCTCATTGGTAGGAACTCCGTCGCCCAGGTTCCGAATATATACTGAAGCAAATGCTAAAGGTTCACCCTCAGTGGTCGTCACCCTACCACGGATTCCCTGTGCATTGGATTGATTAGTATAAAAAAATGAAAGGAAGGAAAAGCTTAGGACAAGAATTAAGTGTACTTGTTTTTTCATAAAAGTTGGTTTGACAATCAAGATAGTCACCTTTTCAAAAACGGCCTTTCTAGCGCTCATGTTTTAAGATGATTTAGGGATTTTTTTATTTCCTACAAAAGTCTCAAATCACATTACCTACTAAGCGAAACTATTCTAATTAGGGCTAACTATTCAAGTATTTGACTAAAAAACTTCCACTCAATTTTTCTTATTTCTTACAGCTTTTTAAAAAATTTTAAGAAAGTCTTTTATCGAAAAAATTTCTACAGCACCTAGAAAGATTTTTTTTTGAATTTTTTAAAAAAAATACCATTCCATGACTTTTCGAAAATGGAAAACGATTTCCATTACCAATATTTCAACAAAACCTTGAATATATTAATCAATCACTTGTTAAAACAATATTCTGTTAAATCGTGTTTTCCGAATGCCGAATGGCACAAATGTTAATAATTGCAAAATTAAAATTTATGCACCACTTTCGATTCGAGATGTAATGAACTAATTAAATCTCGCAGATACCAAACAATCAAACCCTATGAGAAACTATTTACTTAAACAAAAGGCGTTTCTACTTGCCTTAGCGCTCATCTTCTGCGCTACTCTTGTAGCCAACGGTCAAGGGAGAACTGTGACAGGAACAGTCATGGATCCTACGATTGGAGAATCAGTTCCTGGAGCTACAGTACTTATTAAAGGTACTACCCGGGGAACTGCAACTGACTTAGATGGTAAGTTTTCACTTGACCTACAGCCAGGCGATCAGATACTTGTTATTTCATTTGTTGGATATTTAGTCCAGGAAGTAGAAATCGGTAACCAAACTAACATTACTATCAACCTGGAAGAAGACATCCAAAGCCTTGAAGAAGCGGTAGTAATCGGATATGGCTCACAAGATAAAAAAGAGATCACCTCTGCGGTGGTAGCTGTGAAGCCTGAAGACTTCAACAAGGGTAATGTATCGAACCCAGCTCAATTACTTCAAGGTAAGGTAGCCGGATTATCGATCACAAGACCAGGTGGCAACCCTAACTCAGGCTTCAATGTAAGACTTAGAGGTCTTTCCACTTTCGGAGCAAACTCTTCTCCCCTAATTGTTTTGGATGGAGTGATCGGTGCCTCATTGGATAATGTCGATCCTAACGACATTCAATCCATCGATGTATTGAAAGATGGTTCTGCAGCTGCTATTTATGGAGCAAGAGGGTCATCAGGTGTAATTTTGGTTACTACTACCAAACAAAACCCAAAAGATGGAAGGGCTAGTGTCTCTATTAATTCCTTTGGCACAATGGATCAAGCTACTAATCTGATCCCAGTGCTATCTGCTGAAGAATTTGTAGCAAGAGGAGGTACAGATTTCGGAAGCAAAACGGACTGGAGAGATGAATTAATTGATGATTCGTTCTCTTATACAACTAACGCAAGTTTATCCGGTGGATTTAATAACACCAACTACATGGCAGCAGTAAACTACCGTGACAATCAAGGGATCGTAAATGGCGTTTCAAATAAGAGACTGAATACAAGGCTGAATCTTTCTCAAGGAGCACTTGATAATAGACTTAGATTTAATGTCAACCTCTCTTTTACGAATGTGGACAGAGAATCTATCAATGATGCAGCATTTAGATATGCTACACTATATAATCCTACTGCTCCTATTTTTGAAGATACACAAGATGCTAATGAGCGTTTTGGCGGCTACTTCCAGCGAGATCTTTTCGATTTTTATAATCCTGTGGCTTTAGCAAATCAGCAGAAATTTGTGAGTGAGACGAAATCAGCCCTGACTTCCTATAGAGCTGAATTCGATATTATTAACAATCTGACTATTTCCGCGCAATATTCTCAGGATAGAAGCAACACACTTTCAGGAGATTTCTGGTCTAGACTTGACTACAACGTAGGTCTAGGAACTGGCGGTTCGGCCCAGAGAAGAACTAATGACCGAGTGCAAAAGATTTTTGAGACTACGCTTCGTTATGAGCTTGATCTGAGTGATGGTTTGAATATGACTCTATTGGCTGGTGCAGCTACACAATCCACCAAAAATCAAGGTTTCAATGCTAGAGTAAAACAATACTTATTTGACTTAGGCTGGGACAACTTAGGCGCAGGTTCTATTAGACTTGGTAATAGCACAGAAATCGCTTCTTATGCCAATGAAGATCAGCTTAACTCTTTATTCGGAAGAGCTAACTTCAACTTGAACAATCAATTCTTCCTGTCTGCTTCAGTTCGTGCAGAGACTTACTCAGGCTTTGGAGCAAACAACCAAACGGGTGTGTTCCCCGCTGTAAGTTTAGGTTCGGATTTCACTCAGATCTTTAACATGGGGCTATTTAGCCAGTTCAAACCAAGAGCTTCATTTGGAATCACTGGGAACCTTCCTCCATCTCCTACTTTGGCGTTAGGTGTATATGGCAACGGAAACAGAGTGGATCTTGATGGAGATCCCCTTACTACGACTGACGTATACGTAGGTATCGTACAAAATTCAAATCCAAACAAGGATTTAAAGTGGGAGACCAAACAAGAAATCAACCTTGGTTTGGACTTCGGACTATTCAATAACAAGCTTACCGGTAGCATGGATTACTACATCAGAAACATTTCTGATCTCCTATTCAACGTACCTGTTGCAACGGGAGCACCTAACCCATTTGATCCAGGAAGATTCAATACTGCTTCATCAACTTGGGTAAACCTTGCTGATTTGAGAGCAGCAGGATTCGAGTTTGCACTAAGCGCACATGACATTCAGTTGGGACCTATCAAATGGCATCCAAGCGGAAACTTTACCATTTATGACAAAACAACGATAGAGAGTTTGTCAGCAGGTGACTTAGGATTTGATGAGTTAAGGTTTGCGACTCCAGGATCTCCAGGTCAAAATAACAACCCAATTATTTATAACAGAGTAGGACAAACACTGGGTGATTTCTATGGTCCTGTATTGGAAGGCCTGACAGAGGATGGTCAATACATTCTTTCTACCACCGATCCAGATGAATTCCAGAAGTTGGGTAATGGTCTTCCAAAAGGAGAATTTGGCTTTGCCAACAACTTTGTATGGGGTGGCTTGAATTTAAGCTTCTTCTTTAGAGGAGCTTGGGGACATGATCTTTACAACTCGTACAGAGGCTTCTACGAAAACCAAGATGCATCTTCTAACACATGGAATTCCGTAATAACTGACAAAACCCCTGTAGTGACTTCAACTCCTACTTTCAACAGTTCTTACATTGAGAATGCATCTTTCATTCGCTTGGACAACATGGAGTTGGGATACAATTTCAAAACTCCAGCGAAAAACCTAAGTTCGTTCAGAGTATATTTTGCTGCGCAAAATCTATTCACAATCACCGATTACACTGGAGTAGATCCTGAAGTGAGAATTACTGATTCAGAAAATGGTAACGGTTTCACTACCTCATTATCTCCTGGTCTTGAGCGTAGAAACACCTACTTCCAAACGAGATCATTCACATTAGGTCTTTCTCTAAATTTTAAATAACAAAATCTAACTACAGAGATATGTTAAAATATATAAGTAAAATCTGTCTTTTGGTTCCAGCTTTATTTCTGCTGGGATCATGCTGGGAGCTAGATCAAGAGGTTCTTGATGGGGTGACACCTGATGATGTTGCAAATAGCGACAATCCTATTTTGATTGATGTATTGAAAGCCTCTGCTTATTCCAGAATCGTCGGAAGCTGGGGTGGCCACAATAGTATCTGGTCGATCAACGAAGTAGCCTCTGATGAGATGGCTATACCGCAGAAAGGTCCGGATTGGGAAGATGGTGGCATCTGGCTAAGAGTACACCGCCATACTTGGGGTGCTTCCGAAGACGCATTCAACAACTCTTGGAACTATTGCTTTACGGCAGTTGGTGAAATCAACAACTTGATTATTTCTTTTCCGGATGTTGAGTTACTAGTAGCCGAATTAAAAGTGCTGCGTGCTCTACCTTACCTATGGCTAATCGATTCTTTTGGCAATGTGCCAATCATTACCGAAGAATCCACTGGAGGAAATCCTACGAATAATTCTCGTCAAGAAGTGTTTGACTTCATCGAGCGATCAATTTTGGAAAACATAGATCTTCTACCTAAAGAAGACACCAGAACCACGTTGAATTACTATTCGGCGCATGCAATGCTGGTGAAACTTTACCTAAATGCAGAAGTATACACTGGTACTGCAAGATGGGCAGATGCAGAAGCTTCAGCTAACGAAGTGATCTCTGGGCCTTATTCATTGAGCTCAAACTTCTTCTCCAACTTCGCGACAAGAAACGGAGGATCTACTGAGAACATCTTGACACTTCCGTACGATGAGAACAATGCTCCAGGATTTAACCTTGCTATGATGACCTTGCACTACTTGAATCAAAACACATTTGATCTTAGTGCTCAGCCATGGAATGGATATGCTTCCCTAGAAGAATTTTACAATAATTTCGACGAAGGAGATGTGAGAAAGCAGAGCTTCCTGGCTGGCCCACAATTCTCCTCTGATGGAACTAGATTGGAAGATCTATCGGCAGAAGCAAGTGATCCTGACGGTCAACCATTGACCTTCACCCCTAATATTAACATGCTCGCTCCTAATGCGCTTAGACAAGCCGGAGTAAGAGTTGGAAAGTTTGAGTTCTCCTCAGGTGCTGGTCAAGAATTAAGCAATGACTATCCATTGTTCAGATTGGGCGAGATCATTTTGGCAAAATCAGAAGCAGCTTTCAGACAAGGGAAAATTGCTGAAGCGCAAGATGCATTGGATCAAGTAAGAGGAAGAGCTGGTCTACCAGTGGTTCCAGTGTCCTTGGATGCGATTTATGATGAAAGAGGATTTGAAATGTTCGCAGAAGCTAGTCGTAGAACTGACATGATTAGATTTGGCAAATTCAGTCAGCCTTGGTGGGAAAAAGGAGTTTCTGAAGACTTCAGAAAGCTATTCCCAATTCCACTTCAGCAGATCAACGCAAATCCTAACTTGGTTCAAAACCCAGGCTATTAAAAGAAGCTAGTTGTAAGAATTAAAAGGAAGTACATCTAGTGTACTTCCTTTTTCACTTAATGGGACGTGGTACTTCTGGTAAGAATTCAGAATGAATGGCCATAAAACTTTCGATTCTCTTAACATCGGCTATCTTAACATCTTAATCGTTAGACACCCCTAATCCCCATAGTCAAACGAAGTATTACGCGTAATGAAGACCCTGCATAACCAATTACAATTCCCCTTACTAGTACTAGTATTTGTAAGCCTCAGCCTCTTTTCATGCCAATCTGAATATCAAAAAATGGAGGAAAAAGAATTGGCTTCCGGTAAAATCCAAAATGACCTCTTTTTAGGATTAGAACTCGGGATGGATAAAAAGATTTTTTATGAAAAGTGCTGGGAAATGAATAAACAAGGTATTTTGCTAAACGGCCCAACAGAACTTTCTATCGAATATCAAGTAAAATTACCATCCGCCTTGCCTTCAAAAATGCGCTTTTACCCTAAATTCAATCAGGACAAAATATACCAGATGCCAGTGGACTATACTTATGAAGGATGGGCACCATGGAACGAGGAACTTTCGGTTGAGAAACTGAGAACTGATGTATTAGCACTCTATGAGAAATGGTACGGTCCGGGCTTTATAGAAGTGAAAAGTGAAGACGGAAATCAAGTGGCATTTGTTAAAGTGGATGGTAATCGTAGAACTAGAATATTTAAGAAAAATCTGTCAACAGTACGAGTCGAGATCATGGATCTGAATATTCAACATGAGCTAGAAAAAGATCCCGCATGAGAAAGTCAGTCATCATATTAGCTGCATTTGCATCGCTTCTTGCCTGTAAGCCCAAAGTGGAGCAAACGAAGACGCTCTTTGAATCCATTCCTACTTCTGAGTCAGGGGTTGACTTTGCAAACGAACTTTCTTTCGATGAAGAGTTCAATATTTTCACGTACAGGAATTACTACAATGGCGGTGGGGTAGCTCTCGGGGATATAAATAATGACGGGCTTCTTGATATTTACTTTACAGCCAACCTAGGTCCAAACAAACTTTACCTGAACAAAGGCAACTTCAAATTCGAGGATGTGACCGAAGCATCTGGAACAGCAGGAACCCGTGCCTGGAGTACAGGAGTCGCTATGGCAGACGTGAATGGGGATGGTTTTTTGGATATTTACGTTTGTAATTCAGGTGATATCGCAGGTGACAATAAACAAAATGAGCTGTTCATAAATCAGGGAAACGGCACCTTTTCTGAGCAAGCAGAAGCTTATGGATTAGCGGACAAAGGGTTTTCGACTCACGCTGTATTTTTCGACTATGACAAGGATGGTGACTTAGACACTTACCTACTGAACAATAGCTACCAAGCAATCGGCAGTTTCAATAAAATGCAAAATGAACGCCCTAAACGCGATTCTGTAGGAGGAGATAAACTCTTCAGAAACGACAATGGTAAATTCGTCGACGTCAGCGAGGAGGCCGGAATCTATGGATCCATCATCGGTTTTGGCTTGGGAATCACGATTGGAGATGTGAATCAGGATTCTTGGCCGGATATTTTTATTTCCAACGACTTCTTCGAAAAAGACTACCTGTATATCAATAACCAAGATGGAACGTTCACCGAATCGCTTGAAAAATCCATGCGCTCAATCTCTGCCGCTTCGATGGGTGCAGATATCGCTGATATCAATGGAGATGGGTTGCTGGATATATTCGTGACCGATATGCTACCAGAGCCTCAAGTGAGATTGAAGCAGGTGACCACTTTTGAGAACTGGGATAAATTCACCTTCAACAAAACGCATGGGTATCATTATCAGTATTCCAGAAATATGCTTCACATCAATAATGGTGATGGCACTTTCAGCGAAATGGGAAGAATGGCTAATTTGGAAGCTACAGACTGGAGCTGGGGTGCATTGATCTTCGACATGGACAATGATGGTAAGCGTGACCTATTTGTAGCCAATGGCATATACCAAGATGTTACTGATCTGGATTACCTGAATTTCATCGATAATGAAGAGACCAAACTCAAGATCATCTCCCAAGAAGGCGTAGACTACAAAGCATTGATCGATCCTATCCCGATCAATCCAATTCCAAATTATGCTTTCCGAAATCTTGGGGAATTAGAGTTTGAAGATGTCTCCACTGCTTGGGGTTTTGGTGAGGCTATCCATTCCAATGGCGCGGCATACGGAGATCTGGATAATGACGGTACGCTTGATTTGGTCTTGAACAACGTGAATAAACCTGCTTCGATCTTCAGGAATTTATCAAAGGAATTTTATCCGGATTATCACTCCCTACAAATAAAGCTAGTAGGAAAAGACAAAAATACCGATGCTATAGGAGCTCAGATTAAAGTCTTGGCAGGGAACCAAACCTTCTTTGCCGAGCAAATGCCAAATCGTGGGTTTGAGTCTTCTGTTGATCCAAAAATCACAATTGGACTCGGTAAAATAAATTCTATAGACCTGCTTAAAGTCCTTTGGCCAGATGGGACTTTTACTCACTTAGAGAACATCCCTGCGGACACCTTACTTACACTGAATTGGGCGGATGCCAACCCAATTCTTGAAAATGAAAGTTTCTTTGACAAAAAAGAACCTACATTTTTCCACCAGGAAGAAGTCTCAAATTTGAGCTTTACCCATGTGGAAAACCCAATGGTAGATTTTGATAGAGATAGGCTCACTGTTCACATGTATTCGACAGAAGGCCCAGCTTTCGCAAAGGCGGACGTGAATGGAGATGGAATCGAAGATCTCTATTTTGGCGGAGCCAAAGGTTTCCCTGGTCAGCTCTATTTAGGATCTACCTCTGGTCAATTCAATAAGTCAACACAAAATGCTTTTGAAAATGACGCCATTTCGGAAGATGTAGACGCAAAATTCTTTGACGCGAATGCAGATGGGAGCTTGGATTTAATGGTTGTTTCAGGCGGAAATGAATCTGGACTTGGAACGCCGGAACTTACTGACAGATTATACCTGAACGACGGAAAAGGCAATTTTACCAAAAGCACTCAGACAGGATTCAACTCCAAACGAGGAAGTAGTTCTGTAGTCGAAGTGCTTGATATTAATAAGGACGGGTCTCCGGATCTGTTTATTGGAGGTCGACTTGTGCCTTTTGTTTATGGTGCTCCCGCGAGTAGCAGCATTTGGATCAACGATGGCAAAGGCAACTTCACTGATCAGACCGCTACATTGGCTCCAGAGCTGAACGAAATTGGAATGATCACCGATGCCAAAGTTTTGGATTGGGACAATGACGGAGTCGAAGATTTGGTGCTTGTTGGAGAATGGTTGGCGCCACTATTCATGAGAAACACTGGAGGCAAGTTCCAGAAAATTGAAATGCCGGAACTTCAAAATCTAAAAGGTTGGTACAGAACGGTGGAAGTTGCAGACCTAGATGGAAATGGTTTACCAGATTTGCTATTAGGAAACAACGGTTTGAATTCCAGATTCAAAGTCTCAGAAAGCACTCCTGTGAAAATGTACTTGAATGACTTCGATCAAAATGGATCAGTGGAGCATATTTTCATACGCGAAGAAGGCGGTGTGCAGGTTCCTTACACGCTGAAGCATGAGTTGGAAAAACAAATACCATCGATCAGGAAGAAGTATATGCGTTACAGCAACTACAATAATCAATCGCTTTCGGATATTTTCCCAAAAGACGTATTGGACAAATCTATCATCAGCGAACTCAACAATCTGTCCTCAGGTGTGCTAATGAATGAAGGGAATGGAAAATTCACCTGGAAACCCTTCCCAAGAATGGCTCAGCGTTCTTACGTTTTTGCAATCCATGTAACAGACCTGAATCAAGACGGTATTCAAGATTTGATCCTAGGCGGGAATCTGTTCAATGCAAAACCTGAAGTCGGAAAATACGATGCGAGCTATGGTGATGTATTGCTTGGAAAAGGCGACGGAACTTTCGACTATTGGCCAAATTCTAAAAACGGACTTCAGCTAGAAGGTGATATCAGAGCATTTGCAGACTTGGGAGAGGGAAAACTCTTGGTCGTAAAGAATAGCGCACAAGCGGAGATTTGGAAGTATTGAAATGAAGAATTTTTCTTTACCCTTTCTAATTGCAATTAGTCTACTTTTTTCCTGCAAGGAAAAAGCAAAAGAGGATACACTTTTTGAATTGATGCCAAAAGAAAAGACTGGAATCTCCTTTGAAAACACGCTGATCTCTTCAGATTCCCTGAATATTCTTGAATACCTCTATTTCTACAATGGCGGCGGAGTAGCTGCTGGAGATATTAATAACGACGGCTTGGTAGACTTGTATTTTTCAGGAAATCAAGTTTCAAACCGTCTCTACCTTAACAAAGGTGATTTTCAGTTTGAAGATATTACCGAATCTTCAGGAGTAGATGGTGATGGTGGCTGGTCCACTGGAGTTACTATGGCAGATGTAAACGGGGATGGACTGCTGGATATCTACGTAGCCCAAGTCGGTGATTACAAAGGATTATCCGGAAAAAACCTGCTTTATATAAATCAGGGCGACACAAAATTTGTAGAGTCAGCTGAAGAATATGGGATAGATTTTAAAGGTTTTAGTACTCAGGCAGCCTTCTTTGATTACGATCGAGATGGGGATTTGGACATGTATTTATTAAATCACTCGGTCAAATCTCCTGAAGTTTTTGCGCAAGCTGAGCAAAGAAACTTAGCCGATGAAGGGGGGGATAAACTCTACAAAAACCTAGCTTCAGAAGGCAGGATAGGTTTTGAAGAAGTCACCGAAGTCTCTGGAATTTATTCCAGCGTCTTAGGATTCGGTCTTGGTGTCGGAATAGAAGACTTCAACGTCGATGGCTGGCCGGATATTTATGTTTCCAATGACTTCACCGAAAACGATTACCTCTACCTGAATCAGCAGGATGGGACTTTTGTAGAATCCCTGCAAAAACTAATCTCTAATACCAGTCGCTACAGCATGGGAAATGATGTGGCGGACCTGAATGGAGATGGATTTCCTGAGATTTTCACCACCGACATGCTTCCGCTAGATCCAGAAATATGGATGAAATCAGTTGGAGAAGACAAGCCTGAAGTATATCAGATCAAGAAGCAATTTGGCTATGCTGATCAATACGTCAGAAACCACCTTCAGCTCAACCAGAACGGAAATGGATTCAGTGAAATCGCTCTTTTTTCAGGAATTTATGCATCTGATTGGAGTTGGTCGCCACTGATTTTTGATATGGACAATGATGGACTGCCGGATATTCATATCACTAATGGCATAGAAAAACGACCTAACGATCTTGACTTCATTCAGTATAGTCTTCAGGCTGAACCAATCTTAACCTTGACTGAGCTGCGCCAAAAGCAAATCGAAATGCTACCTACCGTCAAGCTTCCCAACTTAAGTTATCAAAATAATGGTGGGTTGATATTCTCAGATCAAGCTGCAATTTGGGGTTTGGATCAGCCGAGTTATTCCAATGGCAGCACCTATGCAGACTTGGATAATGACGGAGATTTGGACCTGGTTACCAATAACCTGAATCAGCCTGCATTTATCTATCAAAATCACACCGAAAAATCCGGGAATTCATTTTTGAGAATTAATCTTAAAGCTGAAGGAAAAAACCCGTTTGGGATGGGTGCTAAAGTAGGGATCTACTACGAAGGACAAGCCTTATTCCAGTATTACTCTGGAAGCAGAGGATTTATGTCTGGAACATCATCTACATTGGTTTTTGGGCTGGGAAAAACTCAGGAAATAGATTCCATCTCTGTCAGCTGGCCTAATGGAGCAAGGGAGATCTTTTCAAGCCAATCAATCAACCAAACTTATTCGCTTACCCAAGGTAAAGGAAAGCCACTCCTCAGGCTAGAAAAAGACACTCAAGACTCTTTTAAATCCCCTGAAATCTCATGGGAGCATGTGGAGAAAAACACGGTAGATGAAACAAAACGGGAGTATTTGATCCCGAAAAGCTTTGCGAGTATGGGACCAGCCTTAGCAATAGGCGATGTAAATAACGATGGACTGGACGACTTCTATGTCGGGGGAGCACAGGAACAATCAGGAGCGTTATTTATCCAACTTCCGAATGGGGAGTTTGAAGAAAAAAAACAGCAAATATTCGAGCAACTAGCCAGAGCAGAAGATGTAGTGGCAGAATTTGCTGATCTGAACGGAGATGGAAATCTGGACCTCTACGTGGGAAGCGGTGGAAATGCCCATCCTAGTGGAGCACTTTTCAACTTTGATCGTATTTTTTTCGGAAATGGAAAGGGTGATTTTCTTTTTAACCCAATGGCATTACCCAAAGTCGGTGAAAACACCTCCACGATAGCAATTCACGATATAGACGCAGACGGTGATCTAGATCTATTTGTAGGTAGCTCAGTGGAAGCTGGCGATTATGGGGTGAGTCCTTCGAGCGTATTGCTCATCAATCAAGGCAATGGGACTTTTCAAGATAAGACTGCAGCTTGGTTTGGAGAGGGAAAAGAGTTAGGAATGATCAATTCTGCACGCTGGACTGATCTGACTGGGGATGGAAAGCGTGAACTAGTGTTTACGGGTGATTGGCAAGGAATCCGGGTTTTCAGGAATATCAACGGAAAATCCCTCCAAGAAATTTCTATCAACGGGCTGGAGCATTCTTCCGGATGGATTCAAGACCTAGCAATTACCGATATAAATGGAGATGGCAAACTTGATATTTTAACAGGAAATCTAGGGTTGAACTCAAAACTAAAAGCAAGCGTAGACCAACCACTATGGCTCTATCATTCGGATTTTGACGAGAATGGTCAGGCAGACCCAGTCATTTTTCATTCTATGGAGAATCGTCTGGTTCCTTTTGCTTCCAGAGATGAACTAATCAAACAAATTCCTGGGCTTAAGAAAAAGCATACCTCTTATCAGAGCTATTCACAGATTACTGGCCCATCAGATTTATTCTCAGAAGAAGCCTTGGAAAAGGCCTCAAAGTATGCAGTTTACGAATTTCGCTCCGGCGCTTATTTGCAGCAAAAAGATGGTAGTTTCCTATTTGACCCATTTCCTGATACCGCCCAGCTATCCCCTACCTTCACTATTAGCTGGGATGAATCTGAATCATCAGCTTTACTTGGCGGGAATTTCTCTGGATATCGCGTAGATCTGGGTAGTAATTCAGCGGCAGCGTTTCAGTCTTTTCACTGGACAGAAAAGGGCTGGGAGAGAAAGACATTTACCAATACAATCCCTTCGAAATCACAACTCAGAATCATTCGTCAAATCAAGGTAAACGGAATTGAATTTGGACTTGCAGCAAGTAACTCAGGGCCCATTTACTTGATCAAACTTGATTGAAATCTTTTGATACTTCCTTTATTTCCAATAGCTTTGAAAGCCAAACAAGTTCAACTGAAGTCCGCTTTGACAAAGCTCTACCTCGATTTCAGACTAACACAGACTTAAAAAAATCCAAAATATGCGTATCCTAAAACTCATGCTAATTTCAGGAATACTCCTGACTGTAGCCTCTTGCGCAAAACAAGTTGATTATACCGATGCCATCACAGATGGGCAATACATTAGTGAAGCCCAGAATAGAATTACCGAAGTGATCATCCATGATATTTTCTCTCCGCCAGTTGCCGCGAGAATCTATACCTATGCCTCGCTTGCTGCCTATGAAGTCGCTGCATCGGTGGATCCAAATTACGAATCTCTTTTAGGTCAACTTAACGGATCTGAGAAGATCACCTTTACTCCATCTGAAAAAGTATATCCTCCTTTGGCATCGCTTGCTGCATACTATTATGTAGGTACAGGGTTGATTTTCTCAGAAGACATGATGAATGAGCACCGGGATGCGACCTTTGCTACCTTGAAAGAAAAAGGCATTCCTGAAGATGTATTTGAGGCTTCTCTAGCCTACGGCAAAGAAGTGGGTGACGTGATCAAGGCATATTCCTCTAAGGACAATTACCATCAAAGTCGCTCTTTCCCGAAATTCACCGTGACGGGTGAAGAAGGAACTTGGCAACCAACTCCTCCCGCTTATATGGAGGCGATTGAACCACATTGGAGTAAGATCAGAACTTTCGTTCTAGATTCAGCTTCCCAGTTTAGACCACTGCCACCACCTCCATTTTCTACGGAACCAGGAAGTGAGTTTTACAAAGTCGCCAAAGAAGTCTACGACATGGATCGGGCTGCAACTCAGGAACAAAAAGACATCGCATTATTTTGGGATTGTAATCCTTACAAAATGAATGTGAAAGGTCACGTGATGTTTGCTGAGAAAAAAATCACACCAGGAGGACACTGGATGAGCATTGCAGCGATAGCATCTAAAGCCGCAGGAAAAGACTGGAAAGGCATCACAGAAGTTTTCGCCATGACAGGTATTTCTTTGAATGAAGCATTCATTTCCTGCTGGGATGAAAAATACCGAAGCAATCTCATCAGACCTGAAACCTATATCAATCAGCACATCGATGAGCAATGGGTACCACTTCTACAAACACCTCCTTTCCCAGAGCATACCAGTGGACATAGTGTAGCCTCTGCAGCTTCTGCCTACACATTGGCACATATCTTTGGAGACGAGTTCCATCTAGTAGATAGCTCGGAAGTGGCTTATGGCCTTCCAGTCCGAGAATACAACTCATTTTCTCAAGCTGCGGAAGAAGCAGCGCTGAGCAGATTTTATGGAGGCATACATTACCGACCCGCGATAGAATATGGAATCACCGAAGGTCGTGATTTAGCTGCTTTCATCTGGAAAAAGGTTGACACAAAACCCAAAAATGTAGCAAGTAACTAACACCAAAAGCATCCGCCTCAACGGATGCTTTTTTGTTACCAAATTATGAAATATGACCATTGAATGAACTCATCAGGACTCTTCTGGTTTATATTCTTGGAGATATTCTTTATCTTAACTCATCACCTTTTTGAATCGGACTTATCCTTTTCTTGTTTTTAAACCTACTATTTTATGTCAAAAACCATCATCGTTTCCAATCGCCTTCCTATCAGCCTACGTCACCGCAACGGCAGATTCGAGTTCAAACCAAGTGCCGGCGGGCTAGCTACCGGCCTTGGGTCAATCTATAAAGAAGGAGAAAATATTTGGATCGGATGGCCAGGAAATACCGTCGACGATCCTGAACAAAGAGCAGAAATCATTCTTGAACTTCATGAGCTAAAAATGGCTCCTGTTTTCCTATCAAAGGAAGATGTAGAAGAATTTTACGAGGGTTTTAGTAATGAAACACTTTGGCCAGCATTTCACTATTTCACACAATACATGGTCTATAATCCAGAACACTGGGAAGCCTATGTACGCGTGAATCAAAAATTTTGTGATGCTATCCTGAAAAAAGCCGGACCAGACGATACGATCTGGATTCATGATTACCAGTTGCTTCTACTTCCGCAGATGCTACGTGAAGTGTTACCAAATGCTACTATTGCTTTTTTCCAGCATATCCCATTCCCATCCTACGAGATCATCCGAATGATTCCTTGGAGGAAAGAATTGCTGAATGGAGTGTGCGGAGCAGATTTGATCGGTTTTCATACCTACGACGACATGCGTCACTTCCTCAGTGCAGTAGGGAGAATTACAGGCTTATCCAGTGAAAGCGGCTACATCCAAGCCGAAAACAGAATCATCAATGTGGATTCTTTCCCCATGGGAATTGATTACGACAAATTTGCCAAGCAGGCAAAAAGCAAACGAACGCAACGCTTTGTAGGGGAATTTGGGAAGCAAGTAGAAGGTCAAAAACTACTTCTCACAATCGATCGACTAGACTATTCCAAAGGAATTCCTCAGCGAATTCAGGCCTTCAATCAATTGCTCGAGCAGCATAAAGAATTGCATGGCAAAGTATCCATGATCATGATCGTGGTGCCAAGTCGTGACAAAGTTCAGTCGTACAAAGAACTGAAAGAGGAAATTGACCTGCTCGTAGGGCGTATAAATAGCGAGTACTCCACGCTGAATTGGGTACCCGTGCATTACTTCTATAGAAGTTTCCCTTTCGAAGAACTGAGTGCCTTCTACAACATGTCTGACATCGCGCTAGTAACTCCCCTGCGTGATGGTATGAACTTGGTTTGTAAGGAATTTGTGGCCAGCAAAACTGATCAGACTGGTGTATTGATTCTCTCGGAGATGGCTGGTGCTTCCAAAGAGCTTCAGGATGCAATACTGGTCAATCCAAATGATCGACAAGGTGTGGTTGATGCGATTTATAATGCGCTTTCTATGCCGTTGGCGGAGCAAAAAGCCAGGATCAGCAGTATGCAGGAAAGTCTCAAAAAATACGATGTATTCCAATGGGTGAGAGTATTCATGGATCGTCTGGAGCACGTGAAGAAAAAGCAGGAAGAACTCACATCCAAAGATGTGGACACCAAGGTGATGAATGAAATTCAAGCAAGCTTCAAAAAAGCTAAAAATGCGGTGTTATTCCTGGACTATGACGGCACACTTACCGGATTCCATTCGGACCCGCAGAAAGCATATCCTGATGAAGAATTGAAAAAAATAGTGAAAGACTTAAGCGCACTTGCCCAAGTGGTGGTCATCTCAGGAAGAGATAAGGATACCCTAGGGAAATGGTTCAATGGTCAACATATTGACATGATTGCCGAGCATGGTGTATGGGTCAAAAAGAAGGAAAACAAGGGCGATTGGGAACTTTATGCCGAAGTCGAAGATGGCTGGAAAGACGATATCCGAAAAGTAATGGAATATTACGTACTCCGGACTCCTGGTGCTTTTATAGAAGAAAAACATCACTCACTGGTTTGGCACTACAGAAAAGTGGAAAGTGGTTTGGGAGATCTCAGAATGCGAGAGCTTTTCAGTCACCTGAAGTACATGGCCAGAGGCTACAACTTGCAGGTACTGGAAGGAAATATGGTTTTGGAAATCAAGCGACCTGACATCAACAAGGGCCGAGCAGCTACAGCGATGATGAAAGGAGCAGAATATGACTTCATATTGGCGATTGGTGATGACTGGACTGATGAAGACACGTTCAAAGCAATGCCAAAAAATGCCTATTCTATCCGAGTTGGTTATGCGTATACCCAAGCAAATTACAATATCAAATCATTCAGACAGGTAAGGCAACTGCTTCAAAAGTTGACTTCTTGATCTCTTGATCTGAATAATGATCTGAATTTTAATGATAGGAGCGAAAGATTTTTCGCTCCTTTTTTTATGTGCTTTTCGTTTGGTTCAAGTCCAGTATGGATCAAGTCTCATGACCATGGCCTAAAGAATTTCTGTCTTCAGACTGCTTCAATTATTAACATATTCAAGAACCTTCACTTGCCCCAGCGGAGCTAACTATGGGTAAAAAAAGGCAATTCGTTTTTACTGTGCCTTTAGGTACTGCGCTACAATTAAAACAAGTAATAAAGCCGTACCTAACGGCACGGCTAATTAGGGAATTAATTATTTCCTACCCACAGAATGTCCCTAAGGGGACTGAATAGCTGAGAACGAAGACTTTGAAAACCAAAAGTGACAGCTACGGAAAACCTACGGCTCCAGCTTAGACTGATGGAATTGATAAGATTTTTTACGGTAAAATATTTTTATCCCCACCTAATTAAATCCCGACTTTCCCATTTGTGAAAACCACCGTGCGCTCTGCGGCATAAACTACTACAGATACTTCTTATACAGATTATCCAAGATTCTCTTATCAATTTCGGTCAGTGGTGATTCTATATCCCGCTGAACAAAGTGGAGCTTAAACGAACGTATTGCAGCTTTTTCATCACTTACGTCGTAGCCAATAATTCTTAATGCCAATACCGGATCTACTGTATTCGATGGCAAAGAGTCGGTAGTTTCTATAGGAAAAGTAGTGGCATTTTGAGAAGATAAAACTGGGAAAACCACATCCTCATCATACCATAAACCATATCCTTCCTCAGCTAATTTTTTCCAAGGGAAATAGGTACTTGGGTCGACTTTTCTCGATGGCGCAATATCCGAATGACCGATAAAATTGGCTGTTGGAATTCCATATTTCCACTTGAGCCGCTTAAGCAAAACCAATAAACTTTCAATCTGTGCCACAGTAAATGGCTCGCTTCCATTGTTATCCAATTCGATGCCGATGGAAGCTGAATTTAGATCTGTGTCATTTCCCCATCTTCCTCTTCCAGCATGCCAAGAGCGCAAATAATCATTCAGCATCTGGACAATCTCACCATCTCTACCTACGACATAATGCGAACTTACTTGAGTTCTGCTAAGTGTGAATGTATTTATCGTTTGCTCCAGTGAGTCTTGAGCTGTGTGGTGGATGATCACATAGTTTGGCTTTCTGATACTAAAGTTGGTTGTTCCCACCCATTCATCAGTGATGCTGAGCGTATCGTAATCCAGCTCAGCTTTTGTTTTAGGAATTTCTTGAATGGTAGCCGTGGCTTCCTTGACTGCCTTTTTATGTGCTTTATTATTCTCACGGTAGATGTCTTTGGAACAGGAAGCAAAAGCTATCGAAACGCAGATCAATAAGGAGACTGAGGTAATTTTATGGAAACGCATATGTTGTACTAGTTAATCAGAAATCGAAGCTACAAGTATTGTACTAAGCCTGAAAACCAACTGTAGAAAAGTGATGGAATATGATGATAACCTTTGAGGTCTTTTTTGGACCTCGAAGGTTTTTTGGTCAAAAAATTAAAACCTTCGAGGAGATCCAGAAGTCTGACGACATTCAGGATTACACCCCAAAGGTTAATAAAAGTCCTGCTTCTGGAGAAGCAGGAAAATACTAGTTGTAGTCAATACAATGACCTCAATATCTGCGGAGATCCGCGCTAGGTATCCGCGAATATCTGCGGGGAATATATTACAAGAAATTCGGTCTGTCCAACTTCCTTCCGATACGGAAAGCAGCATTCATCAGTCCAACATGGGAGTACGCCTGAGGGAAATTTCCCCACTGACTTCCTGTCTTCTGATCTACATCTTCGGAGAAGAGATGCAAGTGATTACAATATTTAACAAGGGTCTCAAAACCTTCCACAGCCTCATCTAATCTTCCTACGCAAGCTAGTGCCTCAATGTACCAGAATGCACAAATCAAGAACGTAGTCTCTGGCACACCAAAATCATCCATGTGCTTGTACCGATAGAATAGGAAATCCTTTGCCAACAACTCATCTTCCAAAGCTTTCAGATGATCATTTGCCCGCTCCAGATCTTCTCCAAAATATCCCATGGTGATCAACTGTAGCGTGGAAGCATCCATGTAAGTAGAACCTAAAGCTTGTCCATAGGCTTTCTTATCCGGTAAATAACAGGATTCAATTTTTTTAATAGCGACATCACGAAGCTCAATCGCCTTTTGGTACATGCTATCATCTTTCAGACGAATACCGATTTTTGCGGCAGCACAGGCTCCAGCCCAGTGAAACAAGAAGGTATAGCAGTGCTCCTGAGCTAGATTTCTAAACTCCCAGAGCCCCGCATCTTTCTCATTCATCGTGGCTTCGATCTTATTCAGCAGATTCATGATCATCGGCTTGGAGCTACTTCTCTCCTCTTCTGTAAAACGCTGATCAGAATAAAGAGGCAGCAAGGAAACCAAAACCTGACCATAGAGATCATTCTGAATATGGGTATATGCCTGATTACCGAAGCGAACTGGCTTCTCACCCAAATACCCATCCAGATCGGAAATCTCCTCTGTAAGCAAAGAATCACCTGTAATCGAATAAAGCGGCTGGTAACGTCCATCAAGTCCAGGCCGAAGATTATGAATAAACTCGAAGTACTTCTCCAATTCCTCAAAGTGGCCTAGGCTATTGAAACAAGTCAATGTGTAATAGCTATCCCGAATCCAGCAATAGCGGTAATCCCAGTTTCTGGTCGATCCTGGGGACTCAGGCAAACTAGTCGTTGATGCTGCAATGATGGCTCCTGTATCTTCGTACTGGTGGATTTTCAGGATCAAAGCCGAGCGTAGTACAAGCTTCTGATGAAAGTTCGAAATACTGGTAGACTTCACCCATTCCTGCCAATACGCAGTGGTAGCATGTAAAAACCGTTCAGCGGTAGTTTCTATAGGAGCTTCCAAAGGTCTACCATAGGTAAGCACCAAGTAAACAGGCTTGTTCAAAGCAAAAGCTTTCCCGTCCATAATGTAGCTAAGCGGAGCGTTGGTAGAAAGTCTGAGCTCCTGATCTGTATCCATAAAGCGGATATGATTAGATCCCATACTCGATTTTAGCAATCTGGCTCCATGCTCAGCCGAAGGTTGGCATTTGATCAGGATTTTCGGAGATCCTGATATCGCTTCGATTTTCCGGATCAGCATCAAAGGTTTGTAGTAGCGATCGAAGTTTTTGAACCGTGGGGCAAAGTCAGTGACAGCATAGCTTCCCTCTTCGGATTTGACCGTTGTCTTCAGGACATTGGTGTTTTCCAAATACTCCTGAGAGGACTTAAAATTTCCAGACTCTGGATGAATGGTGAATTCTCCACCCTTCTCCCTGTCTAGCATTCCCCCAAAAATAAAATCTGAATCAAATCTTGGCAGACACATCCAACTGATATTTGTGTCCAATTCCACATGGGCGATAAAGGCACAATTGCCGATTACCCCACTTCCATAGGTATGTTTTTGCATTAAGGTCAGGTTTGAAGTTGAAAAGTCAGGCTTTTGGGTCAATCTTCAAGAAAGGGAAAAAGAGTGCTTAATCCAAAAAATACGGGGATTTTAGCATTGCTCCTTTATAAATATGACTAGCCTCCTGTAAGGATTAAAATAAAACATCACTCACTCTTCTCATATTCAAGAAAATCAATTACCTGCTTTTTAAACAAACTGGGAATTCCTGATTCTGCATTGATTATTACATCCTCGCCATCTACAAAATAAGACTGGATCGCCTTGACTTCATAAGGTATTTTATCAAGCTGATTCATTTCATAGAATTTATTCTTTTTATCATAAAACACAGAATAGGGATATCCCATATCATCCAACATTCGAACTAGATCACTTTTATCAATTCTTTGATTTTTACCCGCAAACACCCAGATCACCTCCAGTTCAGGGTAATTGAATTTTAGATCAATCCATCCTTTAGAGTTCATCTCCAAGAAAAAAAGATCCCTTTGAGTTAAATCCAAATAACCCACGAATTTCTTAGGACATTCCAGACAAAGTGGCTTAGAGTTTTCACCAATTCGCAATTCTTCTAAGCCTTCTGGAAATTTTATTGTAGTAGGATGATCTCTGCATGAACTTAGTAAAGTGATAGTTAGAAAAAGGCAAAGCGAGAGATAAATTTTTCTTTTAATCATTAATCTTAGTTGTGAGTAATATTGGATAGTCATAGTTCATTTCTTGGAGGTTAGGTGGTAAATCCCCTTCCAATTTCTTTTTCAATACCGAGTGATAGGTCAAAAACGTAATTTCTCCATTTTCCATTGCAATAGGGTCACTGTACACCTCTTCTTCAGAGGATGTGCCATCCCAATAGTTTGAATTCCCAGTCTCCTTATTGATGAGAAGTAATTTCTTGAAAGAACCTGCCTTACTTTGAATATGGATGTTAACCAAGTAATTGCTATCATCCTCAAAGACTGATTTTATCGTTGCAAATCCGTTTTCCTGTAGTCGACTAAATCCTACCATGAGATCTACATCCCAAAAGTTATCTGGAAGTGAATACTTTCCCATATCAATTTCCAAAATAGGCATTAATCCTGCCTCAGAATATTCATAAACTCGGTTGTTGAAAATTTCGGAATAGAGCAGGTTTTCACCTGATTCATAGAAATTTCGCTCCCCCATTGGTAGCATTTCATTCTCATAATCATTAGGCAAAAAAGTAGATTGAATGATCCCAATTGAATCTGTCAAAACAACACGGTTAGCTACAATTGGGAGGTTATATCCACCAGCCAAAAGAAAATTACCAGAAGATGGAATGGTAAATGACCCTGCCAAATAATCGGTTTCAAAAACTGTAGTGAGCCTAGCGACGTCTTCAATTTTAATGATAGTGGACTTATCGCCCAATGAAGACAAAACCAGCAGGTTGCCTTCATTATCAATTTGAAAATCCTGCAAACCCAGCAGTTGACCTGGCCCTTCACCTATCGAGGCTGCGGCACCTAGATATTTCCCATCAGAAGAAAATTGATGCACTGCATCTCTTGTCCCAATGTCCATCACATAATAACTCTCTTCATTTTGGTGCACCCTCAAATCGAGCCCCATCAAGTTAAATTGATTGGTTTCTAATGGGATGAGTTCCAGAATTTCAAACTTTTCTATGTTCATTAGTTCTGATTCCTCAAGTTCAACGTGAAGAATACTTTCGTCAGAAACTTTTTCAGAATTAGTTTTGCAGGAAAAAAAGGTTATTAAAATAAAAATCAGGGATAAGCGAAAGTACATATAATCAGTTTTTTAATTCAAAAAAAACAATAAAACAATTAGAGGCAAACGAGCCTCTAATTATCACCTATTTATAGAGAACACTTATAGCATGCTTCATAAGCTGCAGAGCATAAATGCCCAGTTTGATAGTTTTCACAGTTATAGACTACAACTTCCCCAGAGCACCAATACATTCTTTGATAGCAAGGTTTTACAGGAACGTCTGCTTTAGCGTGGAAAGATACTCCTGTGCTCATCATAGCCCCAATAAAGGCCATTCCAAATAATAACTTTTTCATAAAACTTTAATATTGAACTAATTAAAAAAACTCGGCCAAGAATAAGGTCTCACTTAAGACTTCGGTATATGGTTACTATTTTTTTTAATCGCAAGGATTAGTTTGAAAATAACTAGAAACTTATTTACACAGCAAATACCTGTGTATCAGCTTCATTTTCATAACAAAAGAGACTTCACTTGCTACCCATCTCCACACTGAGACTGATTACTGAAACTGCTTACTGATACAACTTCTTATCCCGGATATAATCTGCCACCCCATCAGGAAGTAGGTATTTGACAGATTTTCCGGCAAGAATGGATTTGCGGATAAAGGTGGCTGAGATATCTAAAAGTGGTGCGTTGATCAGCTTGATATTCGGATGCTCAAAGGAGATCGCGTCGCCTGGTCGTGGATAGACGAAGATCTCATAGTTGTCCAGAATGGTCTGGTAATTCTTCCAGCGCTTCAGCTGAGTCAGGTTATCCGAACCTAAAAATAAGCAAAACTGATGTTGCGGGTGTTGATCGGTCAGGTAAGCGAGGGTATCTATGGTGTAGCTAGGCTTGGGCATGGAGAACTCCACATCTGAAGCCCGAAACTGATAATTGTCCTCGATCGCCAGCTCCACCATTCGCAGTCTATCAAACTCATGAATCAAAGACTGGCGTTTTTTAAGAGGATTCTGTGGACTCACCACAAACCAAACCTGATCTAAATCTGTGCGGTCGTGAAGCGTGTCTGCTATGATCAGATGACCAATATGTATGGGATTGAAGGAACCGAAGTATAGACCGATTTTCAAGATTTTATCTAGCTAAAAATTCGCTGACCAAATACTCAGCTTCTGCGCTTGACTTTGAGAATTCGTCATTAACTACAGTGACATCAAACTGGGGTTCAAACTTGGATTCAAACTCAGCTTTGAATAAGCGGCGGGAAAGTGATTCTTCGGATTCTGTTCCTCGATCACTGAGTCGTGTTTTGAGTACTTCCAAGCTAGGGACTTTCACAAAAATCGCCAAAGCCTGCTCTCCGAAATATTTTTTCAAGGCTAATCCACCTTTGACATCCACATCGAAGATAACTGCTTTACCGGAATCCCAGATACGTTGGATCTCTTCTTTTAGCGTACCGTAGAAGTTACCGGCATAGACTTCTTCCCATTCTATAAATGCATCTTCGTCTATTTTCTTGATGAATTCCTCCTGAGAGAGAAAGTAGTAATCTTTGCCATGAACCTCATGTCTTCCACGTTTGTCACGTGTACAGGCAGAAATAGAAAATCCCAGATTTGGGATATTTTGAATCAAATGCTTCACTAAGGAAGTCTTGCCTGATCCTGACGGAGCAGAAAAAATAATAGCCTTGCCTTGTGTCATGATTATTTTATGTCCTGAATCTGTTGACGGATTTTATCTGCCAATTCATTAGGTACAGCATGTTTGGTACACTTTGTTTTCAATACATCACGAATGGCTTGCTCCAAGTGATAATGTTCAAAACACGGTTGGCACTTAGCCAGCTTTTCCTTCAAGACTTCCTTGCCAGAATCCTGAAGTTCTCCGTCCAAAATACTTTCTAGCAACTCAAAACATTTGTTTTCGTCGCTGCATTGCATCTTTCGCTCTCCAGATGGGTTGTCATTCATTTCCATGGGTAATTATTCTTTATTAATCCTCCTCTTCGTCCGTACTATCGGTATTATATCCCATATTCTGGGCATATCCCTGAAGTTTCTCTTTCAAGAGATTCCTTGCGCGGTGCAATCTGGATCTTACTGTCCCGATAGGGATGTCCAGTATCTTGGCCATCTCCTCGTAGGTAAATCCTTCCAAATCACACAGGATAATCACCGTACGAAAATCCACTGCCAAGCTATTAAGTGCATTTGAGATCTCATCACCGAGCATATCCTTCACGGATTCGGCCCTGAGATCGCTAGTAGTTTGGTAGTGAACATCATCGGAGTTGTAATAAGTTTCAACTTCCTGATAATCTACCTTTGCTGGCTGCTTACTTTTCTTCCTATACTCGTTTATAAAACTGTTCTTCAGAATTCTAAATAGCCAAGCTTTGGCATTAGTTCCCTGTTCAAACGAGTTGATAAAACGATAGGCCTTCAGGTAAGTATCCTGCACAAGGTCTTTGGCATCATCCTCGTCAAAGGTGAGCCTGTAGCCAAAATTGTACATTGAGTCTATGTGTGGCATAAACTCTCCATCGAAGATGGCATTTTTCTCTTCCTGAGAATATTTTCTGCGCTGAACTTCCGACATAAGTTCCAAAAGTAATGATTGGGTCAATTTATAACTAGAAAATGAGAATAATTCGAACGCATCCTTTTGGAAATGCGTTCTAATTTCTTCAAAAATATACCAACAAATTACAGTTTAGACAGCGATGTTTGTTCTTCGACTCTTCTCCAGGTTACCATTATCGGTACTTTACATTTTTTCAGACATTCTTTATTTGATAGCTAGATATGTGGTCGCGTACCGCAAAAAAGTCATTGATGAGAACTTACTTCACGCTTTTCCAGAGAAAACTCCAGCTGAAAGAAAGTCTATTCGAAATAAGTTCTACAGGAATTTCACAGATGCTTTCTTTGCCGAAACATTCAAGATGTTGACAATTTCCGAAAAGGAGCTTCGGCAAAGATTTCAAGTTGTCAATCAGCACATGGTTGATGATCCAGTGAAAAACGGAAAAAGCTCACTCATGATGGCTGGACATGTTTTCAACTGGGAGATGGCTATTCTCGGAGTCGCATTGAACACAGAAGTTATTGCTGAGACTGTTTATTTGAAACTGAATAATACTTTCTTCAATAAGTTAATGCTGGAAATCCGTACACATTTCGGAGGAATAATGACTGAGAAAAGTGCATTTAGGCGCAGTATGATTAGCCTAAGAAATACACCAAGAATTGCTCATTTGGCCGCTGATCAAAGACCACCTGTATCGGATAGTCGATACACGCGGGAGTTTTTGAACAGGCCTGCCCTGTTTTTCGAAGGTGGAGAAGTTCTGGCAAAAAAATTAGGCCTCCCAGTTTTCTATGGTACTATGACCAAAGTCAAACGGGGACATTACAAGTTTGAATTTTCTCCATTGGCATCACCGCCATACGCAGCGGATGCTCCTCATAGCATTACTGATGAGTTTTGTAGGCGACTTGAAGATAACATACGTAATCAGCCTGATCTTTACTTATGGAGTCACAAGCGTTGGAAACTATAAGGCAAAAAGGCAAATTTCATTGCTAGTGATAATACTGTGGTCAAACAAGCACTTTGTGACTGATAAGGTTTTAGTACGGTAAGAATCCGAGTGATTTCCTTTTCTTTGTGAGTAATTGACAGGATCGACGCGATTTACCCAATAACTAATGACCTTTGTAATAAGGCTTTTCTCTTATCTTCCACTTCCTATACTTTATTTGTTTTCCGATTTACTTTATTTGGTGGCTAGATTTATTCTTGGCTATCGAAAAGATGTAATTGATAAAAATCTAAAATTTGCTTTTCCTGAGAAAACAGAACAAGAACGCAAAAGCATCAGGAATCGATTTTATAGAAATTTCACTGATTCATTTGCAGAAACCATCAAACTTCTGACTATTTCCACGAAAGAGTTTGAGCGAAGATTTGTATTGATTAATTCTCGATTTCTCGACGAGGCCGTTTCATCAGGTACTTCCGCTTTGTTGGTTTCCGGGCATTTGTTGAATTGGGAAATGGGTGTAGTAGGAATAAATCATGCGATCCAAGCTCCTGTAGAAACAGTTTATCTTAAGGTAAATAATCCTTTTTTTGACAACCTGATTAATTCTATTCGGACACATTTTGGCGGAATAGTTACAGAAAAAAAGGCTTTTCGAAGGACCATGCTTACCTTAGCAAAATCACAAAGAGTAGTATTGCTTGGTTCAGATCAAAGACCTCCTAGTTCGGAGAAAAGATACAAAAGGGACTTCTTAAACAGGACCGCTGTGTTTTTTGAAGGAGCAGAATTTCTTTCTAAAAAGATGGAGTTGCATGTCATTTACGGCAAAATGACCAAAACAAAAAGGGGCCATTACCGGTATGAAATGATCAAAATGGCAGAACCACCATTTGCTGGACATGTAGAGCACAGCATCACAGATCAGTTCTGCGAGTTGCTCGAAGACAACATCAGACTTCAGCCGGATTTATACCTATGGAGCCACAAGCGGTGGAAAATATAAATTATGAATTGCAAGGACTTTTCCGCCGTGGCGGATTGAAAAATTGAAAGATTGGAAAATTCCCAAACTCTAACTTTAATCTCAAATCTTGATACTAGCTACTTGATACTCTCTCTTGATTCTTGTATCTAGTTTCTTGCTTCAAAACAAAATGGATTACCTCGATAGTTTAAACCCAGAGCAGCGACTGGCTGTAGAGCATACGGATGGACCTGTTATGATCATTGCAGGTGCAGGTTCTGGAAAAACCCGTGTACTTACCTACCGCATCGCCCACCTGATATTTGCCAAAGGCGTAGATGCCTTCAATATTTTGTCATTGACCTTTACCAATAAGGCCGCTGCTGAGATGCGCCATCGAATTGAGACTGTTGCCGGACTGGAAGCGAGAAATACCTGGATGGGCACCTTTCACTCCGTATTTGCAAAGATCCTTCGGGTGGAAGCTCCAAAAATCGGCTACCCTTCCAACTTCACGATTTACGATTCAGACGACTCCAAGTCACTGATCCGTACGATTGTAAAAGAAATGCGTCTTGACGACAAAGTTTATAAAGCAAACGCAGTACTCTCTCGAATTTCGGGAGCCAAAAACCGCCTGATCACTTGGAAAGTATATCAGGATGATCCCTTTGTGAAAGCAGACGATGAAGCTGCCATGAAACCGAAAATGGGAGAAATCTACCAGCGGTATCAAGACAGACTTTTCAAGGCCGGAGCGATGGATTTTGATGATTTGCTATTTAATACCAATATCCTATTCAGAGACCATTTAGATGTGCTGAACAAATATCAGCAGCGCTTTAGGTATGTGATGGTGGATGAGTTTCAGGATACAAACCTTAGCCAATATCTCATCACTAAAAAGCTGGCAGCAGTACATCAAAACATCTGTGTGGTAGGCGATGATGCGCAAAGTATCTATGCTTTCCGTGGAGCGGATATCCAGAACATCCTCAATTTTGAGAAAGATTATCCTGATCTATTTGTGGTAAAACTGGAGCAAAACTACCGATCTACCAAGATGATCGTAGATGCTGCAAATTCTATCATTGAGAAAAATAAAGCGCAACTCAAGAAAAACGTCTGGACTTCAAACGGTGACGGAGATCAGATCGAATTGATCAAAGCAAGCACAGATTCTGAAGAAGGCAGAATTGTAGCCTCCACGATTTTCGAAGAGCGAAATACCAAAAAACTTAATAACAGCGACTTTGCGATTCTTTATAGAACAAACTCCCAGTCTAGAGCGATAGAAGAAGCCCTTCGGAAATTGAATTTGACATACAAGATCGTTGGCGGACTTTCTTTCTACCAAAGAAAGGAAATCAAGGATCTGATGGCTTATATGAGATTCACTGTGAATCCCGTGGATGAAGAGGCATTCAAACGAATTGTGAATTATCCAAAGCGCGGAATTGGAGATACTTCGGTGGATAAGATTCTAGTCGCAGCATTTGATCATGATATGCAGCTTTGGGAAGTAGTTCAAAATGCACACAGCTTCATAGGAAGTAGAGCCGCCAGTCAACTGGATGACTTTGCGACGATGATCAAAGCTTTCAAAATCGAAGTGGAACGCAAGGATGCTTTCGAAGCAGCAAGTAGCATTGCGAAGCAAAGTGGTCTTTTGCGCGAGCTTTATGAGGACAAAACCATAGAAGGTCTAAACCGCTACGAGAACGTCCAGGAATTGCTCAATGCCATCAAAGAATACGTGGACAATGAAGAGAATGAGGACAAGAGCCTTGGTGCTTTTCTTCAGGAAATCGCTTTGTTGACAGATAATGACCGTGACAAAGACACTACAGACGCTATCACGTTGATGACAATTCACTCTTCAAAAGGATTGGAATTTAAGCAGGTTTTCGTGGTAGGGATGGAAGAGGATTTGTTCCCTTCACAGATGATGATGCAAAGCCGCGAAGATCTCGAAGAGGAACGAAGATTGTTCTACGTAGCCACCACCAGAGCGATGGATAAGTTATATTTCACTTATGCGCTCACGAGGTATCGCTACGGCAGGTTGCTGAATTGTGAACCGAGCAGATTTTTGGAAGAAGTATCTCCAGATTGCATCAAAGTGAGTAAAAAAGTATCTTCGAAGGAAATGCCAGGAGCATTCCGCAGAGAAGGATTACCGGGAACTTCGGAATCATCAGGCTATATTGGTATTAAAAAGAAGCCGGAAAGCAGGATGCCTACGGCGATGAAACTTCATACGCCAAGTCCGGATTTCAAACCTTCCAATACAAATAATCTTCAGGCAGAGCAATTGATAGAACATCCAAAGTTTGGTTTTGGGAAAGTTCAAAAGATTGAAAC
>TARA_R110002020_G_scaffold2230_3_pt1 | contig 35876 bp, 57 predicted proteins | sample TARA_R110002020 | Tara Oceans TARA_R110002020 (sample SAMEA4396489) | marine metagenome | biome: Westerlies Biome; feature: [MES] marine water layer (ENVO:01000295) within the mesopelagic zone...; material: water (ENVO:00002006), including particulate matter (ENVO:01000060) such... | reverse complement strand
TGGAAAAGGCGCAATGGCTGGCGCACAGATGGGGGCAACCTTCGGACCTCTCGGAGCAGCCATTGGGGCAGGGATTGGAGCTCTAGCCGGCCTTGTTATGGGCGATCCAGGATGGGCGAAAATACAAGATGCTGTTGCTACAATGTGGGGCGTCAGCGTATCGGATGAATTAGCAAAACAGATTGAAGAAACATCTAAAGAGGTTGGAAGCGATTGGGGAGCAATGCTCCTACATTTAAATGACGTAATAAATGAATCTGGAGGCGTCACCACAGAGAATGTTGACAACATTGTCAGACATGTTCGTGATGCTTTCTCCATGATCGATATGGGCATTTTTACGACTGTCGAAGCAGCAGAAGTTTTAGACGAAAATTTCGCAGCACTCGCACAAACCGGAACCCACATGTCTGGTGTCATTAAGGCCAATGTGCTGGAATTGATGAACCTGAACGATCAGTTCAAAACAGGTTCTGCTGCAATTTCAGAATTTAAAACCTTGATGGTGGGTGAAGCCGTTTTCGGTTTGAATCAATTCTCCGATGGTGTCAACACAGTAATGATTGGAATGCGAACTGGGTTTGAAACCGCTCTCGCAGAAGCAAAGGAAGCATTCGACAAACAGAAAGAAGAGAACGAAGATTTTGAAGGCAACTGGGAAGAAACAGCCCAGACAATGAGAGATGACTTCAAATCCGAATTTACGGATGCAATGCTCGCTGATTTTGATGACCTCCAAGCCTTCACAGCCATGACGTTCTTGGCAATGATCGGAGACGGAGCGACATTTGCTGAAGCCTTAAATGCGGTCGGCCCGTCTCTCGATGTGTTGAAACAAGGGTTCCATGACATGGGAATCGAAGGAAATGAATCAATCATGCGGTTGCTTCGTATCCGTGAATTCCAGGAAGTGAACAAAGGCATCATCAAACAAGTCGATGGAATGAATCAATTGATGCTTGGCTTAGCCAATAGCGGATTGATGACTCAATCGTCATTTGACCAATTCGGAAATACGGCACAGAACCAGTTTAAGAAAATGACCGATGCTGGCCTTGGCCAGAATGATGCATTGCTGTTAATGGCTCCAACGCTTCAAACCTTAAGCGACATGGCCGATACCTACGGGTTTGAGATTGATGCCAACACACAGCTCCTGATTGATCAAGCAAAAGAAAAAGGCCTCCTTGGAGATAAAGCAAAAACTGCTGACGACTTAATGATTGAAGGCCTTGGAAGAATTGCCGATGGAATAGAAACACTAGTCAATTTATTGAGCGGTGACTTGACAAAAGCCCTGGAAGATGCGGCAGCAAAAGCTGCAGAAGAGGCGCAAGCTACTGAGGATTCTTATGACGATGCACAAAAAGAGATTCAACGCGGATTCGATGCGTTGACTCTTCCAGAACTGAAGGGACACGGTTCTTACAACATCGAAATGGATTGGCCAGAATTCAGCCCCCCGACCGGAAGAGAAGGCGAATCGTACGCATCTGGAGGTATCATCAGCCGACCACATATGGCGATGGTTGGTGAAGGGGGAGAACCAGAAATGATTGGGCCGGTTAGTTTCATGTCCAAAGCTTTAGAAGGGGCATTAGGAAAGACAGGATCGACTCAAATCGAACGAGAAACACTGAACGAATTACATGGATTGAGAAGTGATTTAAAGACATTACCGCTTCACCTTCGAGACGCAATAATCTTATCAGGATGATATGCCAGCAATCGCCCCAACAGTCGTAGTAGAAGCGACCCTTAGCCCTTGGCTCCTTGGAGCCACAGGGTCCAGCGAACTAGGAGAAACTACCTATCCTGACGGCACCTTAATTGATGTGACAGCAGATGTAACTAACACAGCCCCAATACAAGTGGATTACGGTATTAAAGGGAATGGCCCTCTCGACCGAATTGCTTCGACAGGGACAATGACATTCTCTCTCAATAATGCAGCCAATAACTCCGGAGGAGTTGTAGGGTATTATTCTCCAGGACATGCCAATGCTCGAACGGGATGGGACATTGGTCTTCTGGTTCGACTGAAACTGACATATGACGGTACGACGTACTATAAATTTGCGGGTAACTTAATTTCCGTCGTTCCAGATGCAGGATCGAGTGGCCGTAGATCGGTCAATTGTACGGCTGTGGATTGGATGGATGAAGCAGCCAGGGCTAAAGTCAGAGACGTTACTGTTCAAATAGATAAACGAGCAGACGAATTAATCGATTCGTTAGTCTCGAATTCAGTCAGTAAACAACCTCTCGCGACATCCTATAATACGGGACAGTCAACTTTTGAGTATGCATTCGATAATTTATTAGATACGCAAACATCAGTGCTTCGTGCATTGTCCGATTGCGTTATTTCTGAACTTGGTTACCTCTATGTTAAAGGCGATACGACACAAGGGGGAACATTAAAATTCGAAGATCGATATGCACGACCAAAGTACGGATTGGCTGATGCGTCATTCGATAACACTATGTCTGGCCTGGAGGTTGACCGAGGGCGTCAAGACGTTATCAACCGAGTCTATGTTGTTGTCCATCCCCGCACAGCCGACGCATCAGATTCTGTTCTGTACGAACTGACAACAACTGCGTCTGTTCCATCGATACCAGTCGATACAACAATTGAACTTATTGCCCCGTTCAAAGAATCTTCTATTAGAGGTTATCGGATTGCAGGGTCAGAAGTTATAGCTCCATCATCTGGTACAGATTGGATAGCGAATACAGCCGCAGATGGATCAGGAACGAATATCACAACCAGTGTCGATGTCACCCATTCGACAACATCTGCGAACAGTGTGACATTCCGTATCGTCAATAACTCCGGTGTTACCGCATACATTACAACGCTTCAAGTAAGAGGTAAAGCATTAAAAGATGTCACCGAGACGGTATTTTCATCGACCGATGCTGCCAGCCAACTAGAGTACGGAGAAAACGACTCGCGTGTTTCTATGAAATACGAATCGAATACAGGGGCCTATGCTTCTGAGGTTGCGAACTGGATTCTCAACATAACGAAAGATGCTCGGTATGTAATTAAGAATTTTACACTGAAAAGTAATTCTAGTACAGCATTAATGACACAATCGTTATTGAGAGAACCTGGTGATAAGATCGCTGTCGCTGAATCAGTAACAGGCATAGCCGCATCAGGAGCTACCGGAGTTCAGATTGGATATTTCATTAACGGTGTCAGCATGACTGTGAATCCTGGTGGTATCATAGATACCTCATGGGTGTTGGCTCCTGCCAATCAACAATCGGCGTGGGTGTTAGGAACGGCTGGCGCGAGTGAATTAGGAGTTACAACAAATCTGGCATTTGCTATATAGTATATATTTTGTGGAGTAAATAATGGCTTGGACAACACCTCGTACTTGGGTCAGTGGAGAACTTGTAACTGCAGCATTAATGAACAGTGCGATTAGAGATAATCTGAATATCTTAAAAGTACCAATTAATGATTCTGGTCAGTTGGAATTCACAGACGCTACACAACTCACAATTGCAAGCGGAGCGATCACTGTTACGCAAAACTATCACAAGGTCGATACGGAAAGCGATGCGGGAACAGACGATCTCGCTACCATCACAGCTGGTACTGATGTGGCTGCTGGATTCGTCCTACATCTTCGTGTTGAAAGCGATGCCAGAACGGTCGTGATTAAAAACGGAACTGGCGGTGCTGCCAATCTGGACATCGGCGCAGATGTGACGCTCGACGAATCTTACAAGACGTATAGCTTGGTCTACGATGGCACAAACTGGCGTCCACTAATGACGTTTAGTGAGTCGCAAACATTTGCAGGTCTTAGCCCACTGACTACTCGTGGTGATACGCTGGTTTCTACATCTGGAACAGTCACCGGCACTCGATTAGCTGTTGGTGGAGCGAATACGTATTTAAAATCAGATGGAACAGATGTAGCGTGGGCCGCACTATCAACAACATTCGCAGGGCTGAGTCCACTCACGACTCGGGGTGATCTGTTATACAGCAGTAGTGGTACCGTGACCGGCACGAGGTTGGCCGTAGGAGGCGCGAATGAAGTATTGACCTCGGACGGGACTGACGTAGCGTGGGCAGCAGCAGCAGGCGGGGGCAAACTCGTTCAAGTCCAAAGCATGTATTACACGGCGCAGGTGGGATCGACAACCAGCACATTTGCCACGACGAACGTGCTAGACACCATCACACTCGCCGATTCCAATAACAAGTGTTTGGTTATCGTGACAATCAGCGGTGTCCAAAAAGTAAATGCGACCAGTTGCCAACTTCGTATAAGACGAGCCATTTCTGGTGGAGCAACAACCACTATTCCTGGGAGTGGTAACTTTGAGAGTCAGGCAGGTTGGACGGCTTCAGCCGTAACACAGGATGTCGGCACCTGTGCGTTTTGCGTTTTCGATGACCCGACAACCGCTTCAGCAATTACTTACACCGTTGAATTTAACAACGGCCAAGATGTTGGTAATACCTATGTAATGTCTGGAAATGGTCGAGGGTCTATCACGCTCATAGAAATAGAGGTCTGATTATGCATAACGATGTTTTTCATGACATGTTAAGTGTCATCACTTGGAAAATCCCTGGTGCCAAATGCGTTGTCGATGGTGCTGGCATGGACGGTGTGTTACGAGAAGGGTCATGGGAAGGGCCGGGAGATCAACCGACAGCGGAAACAATCGAAGGATGGAAAGTTGAATTCCTTGCCGATGGTATCGGCGATGACCTTGAGGCAGAGAGCAAGATTACAGACGAAGCTCTAGCTGCGAGTTATGCGGTGTTTGAAGTGACCACGGGTTCCCCGCCAACGGACGCAGAGAAGCAGTCTCTCCACGATGCGATGAAGGCGAATCTCCTTCATGGATAAACCGAACTACGATTGGTGGATTGCGAACGCTCATAACGATTCGGCATTCCTCTTTCTAGTTGAACATCCTAAAGAATTTGAACAAGCTATTCGACTTCGATTGGAACAAGTCGGAAGAGGATCAGATCAAGGCGTTATCAATCAAGCTAAATGGAGAGCCATTCACGAACAAGATCGTTTTGGAAGTTTAACGTCTATTTGTGAAGCCATCCAACCTGTATCCTCGCCACCGCCTTCCCCAGCCTATCGCCCTCTTCATGGCGATATGAAAACAGACAACCATGTAATGAAAGATGAGAACGGGCATTTCTTGCTATTCGGAGTGTCTGCATTCTGGTGTCCGTGGGCAGTCAAAAACAACATTGGATATCTTCATCGAATGACTGACTGGGCAGTTCGATCTGGCATGAACTATGTTCGATGGTTTGGCGCACATGACTGGGAAGGGGGATTGTCTCCAGATAATACTCCTGATTATTTTGCCGTCATGGAACATACGATTACATCGCTTGCCAGTCGAGGGTTGCGATCTCAAATTACATTATTTAGTCGCCATTACATGGTCGGCAATAGAGACGAAGAATACATTGGTCAATGGGCTGATATTATTAACAGGCATAAAGATAAAGTCTGTTTAGTCGAAATTGCTAATGAGTGGAATCATCTCGACAATGGGTGGTCGGATTCAGAAATCCGAAACCTGGGAGCAATGTTCCATGAACAGTGCAGTGTCCCGCTTGCGTTATCTGGAGCAGCAGGCGAAACATGGGAAGATAAAGAGCATCGAACTTCAGAATTGTATAACGACACCCCTGCCGATGCAGTGACTTGTCACTATGCGCGTAAAGACAATACGCATGAAGGCCCGTGGCGATGGGTGCGCCAACCGTGGCATTCTCGACATGGGATTAAAGATTGTCCCAGCTTTGTCATAGACAATGAACATCAACGATGGGATAAGAGTAACGGTGGACGCATTATAGAAGTAGCGACATCTGCCCCTGTGGTGGCGTATATCGCTGGTTGTGGAATGACGGCTCACCATGATACTTATGGCGTTCGTAATAACCGAGGGGAATACGCACAAGATAGTAATGCCGATGCATTGCAAAAAGTATTTTCGTCTGTCATGCCGATGCTGCCTTCTGACCTTTCGAATTGGACAGCGACACGAGTCGGTGATGGAGGAGGCCCACATCCTTTTCCAAGTTTAATTCATCAACATTGGAGTTTTGAAGGATCTCTTGACCACGGTGTTTCCAGAGCGTTTGCTGCTGTGAATCAAGATAAATTTGTCATGGCATTGACAGGCGTGAGGAATCATGTCACTCTAAATGAACAACATCATAGAGTTTTTAATGTTGTTTCGTTACGAGACGGTGAAATTGTATACAGCGGGAATGGTCCCGTACGGCTAAATGAATCTGATGGATTGGCTTTTGCAGTAATTACGGAATAGGCGTAACAATGACAACGAATGGTGATTGGAACGAAATGCAAAAGCTTGTCCTCACAAAAATGAACGAACACACGCAGAAATTAGACCAACTTCATACTGATATGTCATCCCTGAAGACACAAGTAGCAGTTATCAATGATAGAGAAGATCGAGAGCTATTAGCTGCTCGAGGCGTTGCAATGCGATGGGGAACTGGCGTCGGGGCAGTTGTATCTGCCATTATCAGCGGAGTTGTAGGGTCATTACGTGGACAGTAAAACACGAACAGTATTGCTAGAAATATTGGAACGAGAAGGTTGGCCTCAATACACAGATCATCCTCAAGATCGAGGAGGGCCAACAAAAGGTGGAATTACGCTTTCAACTTTACGTTCGTGGAGAAGTAAACCGCGATTGGAAGAAAAAGACTTACGAGCGTTAAAGCAAGAAGAAGCTCTTTCCATTCTCTTCTATCGTTATGTTGAGTGTAATGGAATTCAAAAACTCGAAGAAGGTCGACTTAAAAATAATGTCATAGACAATGCAGTATTGTCTGGACCATTTTTGTCTGTAAAAGATTTACAAAAAGCTGTCGGAGTTTCCGACGATGGCATCATAGGACCAGTTACTTTAAAAGCAATACAACAAAAAGGTTCGGAGCATAGTAATAGACTGTTGGCTGTACAAAGGTCTTTGCGCTTAGCAAGATTTGTACAAAAAAACCCTAACCAGTTGGTATTTCTCGTGGGATGGTTGAATCGATGTTTGGAGTTCGTGAAATAGATTCTGTTGTCAGTAGCCGACCAGTGATGAGATTTTTATATGCCAAGACTATGCCCAGAGTGTGGAGTCCATACTCTATCTTCGTCAAAAACAAAGCGATGTAAATTTTGTTTTTTTAAACGTAAAGGAATAGAGAGTATAGCCCGTAAACACCATTGTGTTTCATGCGGAGCAGAAGTATCGACCAGTAGAGTTAAACAATGCAGGGCGTGTTGGAAGATTCGAGCTACTTCCAATCCTAAAGTAATAAAAGAATCTGCAGAAAAAGAACATAAACGTTTAAGTAATATATCTGATTCTGATCCAGATCCTTTAGACCAAATCAAACAACCTTTAACGACATTTGAAGAAGGATGGGCGCAATTCCAAAAGACTATTGGAATGATGCGCGACAGGTATAAGGGGCCAGGGAAAAAAGACCCCGATTCTCTAGACCCCAACCGAAAACGAATCCTTGTTATTCCTGATCTCCATGTCCCATTCCATGAGCCAAAAATGGTCGCAGACATGATTGCCAGAGAATCAGGAAGAACTGATTTGGCTATCTGCATCGGTGATGTAGGGGATGCCTATGCATTAAGTAGATTCGCAAAATACGAAACAGTACCCTACGCTTATGAATGGGGTGAAGTTACAGTAATGATGCAAACGTTGTCCGAGTCTTTCCCAGAAGTAAAAATCATTGTAGGGAACCACGATGCTCGCCTTCGAAGAGCGATTGCGAATCATCTGACATCGGACATGGTTGAAGCAATTTCCACAATGGCTGGAGGGACATTATGTCCTATTACTGCACTGGCTCGTAAATACGAAAATATCAGCGTATCGAAGCATCCTGTTCCGAACACCGATATGACTGTGGACTGGTTGATGGTTGAAGGCGATGCACTGCTCGCCCATCCTGAAAAATATTCCCGTGTTCCAGGAAGTGCGCTTCGCGCATTTGAAGAATGGGCTGCAGATAATGCTGCTGCCATTGGATTAGATTCGATCAGACTTCTGGTCATGGGGCATACACATCAAATGGCTATTTTACCGTGGCGCAGCAATAGCCTTCTCGTTGAATGTGGATGTCTTTGCCAGACACAAGGATACATGACGGGAGCTCGTATTGGAGGCCGCCCGCAGCGGCGAGGCTATATTTGGTTCGATCAATACGATGGTGTTACTGATCTTAACTCAGTAGGGTTTAGATGGTATGACGTTGAAAAAGGACCGTGGAGAAAGCAATAAGAAATTATGGTTTCGATTGCGGTCTGAATTAAAGACCGCAGAAATAACCGAAGCTTATGTTTCTGCTGATGGTGTGTACGTCGATGGTTTGTGCTATGAAGATGGAGGGGTTGTAATCAACCCCCAACATCAAACGGTAGACACAGTGATCCATGAATTACTTCACCGTATCTATCCAGAACGATCAGAACGATCAATCAGGCGCACAACGACTATTTTAAGAAAAACATTGACTGATGAAGAGGTGCAGCAATTTTATGAAGAATACAAACGTCGAAGAAAAAAAGGTAAACCACGAAGTGCCGACATTTAAATCATTTTGTTCTCAGATTGAAACCATGTTGGAAGAGACTGCGAAATCAAAAGGTTACAACACAACTGGACCTGATGGAGACAATGCTGTCTATCGATTTATTCACGAAGCAACTGGAGACCACGGGCATGGGATTGGAGAAATCATCTACAAAGCCATCAGATACATGCGAAAACGAAATCCCGAAGACCTCCTCAAACTCGCTGCTTGGGCTTTCCTTATCTGGAAGCACCACCATTCCTTGGATAACCCTTCTTGACGTATGGTGTCGAGGTGTATTAATCGTATCGTTAATCAGTTTCAATACTCGATTGATTGCCGATGGCCGGTCGAGTGCTATTGGAATTGGCGGTTTGATATCTGTTGTCTGGTGGTTGAATGCTCGCACCGCCAACCGGGATGACAGCATCTGGGCCATGATTGCCTACGCCACTGGGTCGGCCTGTGGGACGGCATTGGGATTGTGGGCAGGTTCCGCATGGTAAACCGGAAAACAGGCCCTTAGAACGTGGCTAAGGCGTTTCGTTGCGGGTGTTTACACGGATTCACCGTACGAAATGGCCCTAAGGGGGGTTCTTAGAACCCGTATATGGGGTTATTGGGGGTTGATATGGGTAAATGATGGAATACCGCTTAGGGGGTGCCTAAGGGCGTTTAAACGGTATTCCAATCGTAGGGCCAACCCCCGTTTTACCTACTGTGGTTGTTTCGATGCTACGATATTATTAAGTGCAACCACGGCATCGATAACTTTTCGAGTTGCTTCTTCAACTTCATCATCGTTTAACAGGTCACGATTCGCGCCAGATTCTGCTACGCCCAGAATGCTTTTCACCATATACACCGCAGCGTCTTGCTTATATTTACCTTTGGCTGTAATAAACTTTTCTACCCAAGATACTGCTTCAACAATAAACGGTAATAACTTCATACCAAGTGCTATCCATCCCATGATTAACTCCTATCCGTTGGGGAGACAAGTCTCCGTTGAACGAACGATACAATTGCTATCACGGTGCTGATTGTTACCGCCAGTTGTTCTGTTGTCAGCTCCAATCCAAACGCACCAGCAATTGCTACAGCCACACCGATAGCCCCGCCATACATAACAGGTTCTTTTGTAGGTTTCATCATTTTCTTTACTGCCTCCACGACACGAGATCGCTTGGTTTTTTCGACGCCCAGTTTTTTCAGATATTCTGAAACGCCTTTTCCGATTGCCCATGCTGCAATGTTTGCTTTAAATCCCATCTATTTATTTCTTTTCTTGGTTTTAATTATCATTCGACTCGGACGTTTTCGTTCAGCAGACGATTCATAGAGTCCTGATTTGTCAATACAGTCTTGTACATATGGTGAGATTGTCCAAAAGTGTCGATACGATGATCCCTCCCGTTTGACGATATCCAAGACATGTAAATCTTGAAGTAAACGGGAGACTGTTGCTAAAGGATATCGAGTAATTTTTGCCAGTTGTTGCGTTGTCAATGACCCTCCATTACTGGGACAATTTATTACCAACGTTCTCACCATATCTTCTATACGTTGGGGAATTGTATCTAATACAACTTTTTTTACAATCCGATATTCTTCAAGACCACATTTCTTTTTACGATGGACAAGGGCCAATGCTTTAACAAATTTAGCAAGTTGTATCCCTAACCTTGATCCTACTTCTGCGCTTGGTCGGCTTGTCATAATGTCATGTCGATACGTGTCTCGAGAGACTGTCCCACGAAGTCTTGCACCGAACATTCCAAGATAAATTAATTTGTCTTTAAAATCTGGGTCTATCGATGGGTATTTTCCGAGGTCCAATGATTCAGCCCACTCCAATCGTTCATTAACAAAAGCCCTTACAACATCAGCCAGTTGCCATTTCATTTCAGTTTCACGATTAATGTTATCGATTGCTCGTCTGATAATATCCCGTTCACTTTGATGTTCGAGATTATGTCCAGATGAAAATTTCAAAAACCGTTCACCCAAACTTTGATGTTGGCTGGACAAATCGTAAATACGGGGAGTGACTGCAGCCATCACCGTAAATCGACTTTTGTAATTACGTTCTACGCCAGTCCCAAATACCTTTCCGCACCTCCCATCATAGGCGTCTCTCAGGATTCCAAATATTTCGTCTTTGTCTGCATCACGCATTGACAAAATAGATGTGAAATCTTTTACGATCATGACTCGACCATCAAGGCGTGGAATTAACGACGGGTCAGGCATGTTCTTGAAATTCGCTCCCGATATTAAAGCATGGGGAGTCAAACTGCTAGTCATATAAGTCTGGTCGCATAAGGACAATGACCCGATTATCTCGGTTTTAGCACCCCCAGGTGGAGCGACTAAAAACATCCAGATTGGAGGGCCATCAATAATCTGTGACATGTGGACTGCTATCATAGTTTCAACAGCATCCGTATTGTCCAGAAATAACCATTTCAGAAAAACACCTTGTAACTCTTTTAATGTAGGTGGTTCTTCCCATTCGGATGGCCTTTCTTCTTCTGATTCTTGAGACGAATCACCATCGCTTCCAGCAGGAGGGAGATCTCTTTTTCTCGGTTTCGGTTCAAACAATTTGGTAAGGGCGACAAAGCACTCGCTAGCAGTATCGCGATCCACAGCCCCATAGATAATCCAGTCTCTAACATCAAAACCACGATCCACTGAACTGGGCCAATGGGTGTACGTGATTTTTTTGGAGACTTCTCCCAACCGTTTCTGGACGAGAAGGTCTCCATTTTCTCCTGCTTCGTCTGCGTCGTATAAGACATGTACTGTCCTTCCATTGAACCACGGCACCCATTCTTGTTTGAACGTACCGACTCCAGGAACGCATATAACGACTCCCGGCCTTTTCAATTTAGTCAACAGCCATCGCATGGCGATAGCATCCCATTCCCCTTCACAAACATATACAGGGTCTTTAGGTTTTTTGGGCAACCACTCTGCCCCCATGAGTCCAGTTGAACATCCAGATGTACTCATCATCTGTTTGCCCAATATATAGTGCCGTACGTCTTGAACAACACCTTTCGCGTCTCGAACAGGCCAAGTATATCTTTGACCGTCCCATCCAGTATGCCAAAATTTAAACGCCTCTACAGGAAGGTTTCTATGTGCGGATAATCGACGCTGATTCGCTGCAGTGAATTGGTCTACATTCTGTTTCGATATTTCATAGAGGAACTTAGCGATATTCCCTCCGATACCTGCAGTTTTTGAGTCCCATAGCATCGTCTGAACGTTTACATAGAATTTTTCTTCCTTTCCCGTAAAAGGGCAAAACCCATAGTGTTCATCTCCCCGCGTTCCGCTGAAGATAACACCGTGGGTTTCAAACACCCTTAACTTTTTCATCGAATTCCCCTTAATTCCTATTGGTCTTCTTTTTCGTAGTCTTCTAATTTTTTATGCGTAGCACTTAAATGGCTGTGGATACAGAGTAATTCTCGTTTCGTTAAAAACTTTTTTTCGGGGTCGAAACGAGAGATTTGAATTAATCTACAGATTTCATTACATAAGGTTTCTCTATCCATTCTCATAATCTACTCCAGTAAAGACGGATCAATTTTAGTCTCCTCACTCCAACTAGTGTTGGACACAGCCAAATCAATCGGGAATGGAACAGGCATCCCTAATGTCGGACTGTCTCGTTGCATACATTCAACTATTTGCGACATCAATTCCAGTGAATGATCTTCGTAAGGCACCTCCAATACAATTTCATCGTGGACTGTAAGAATCATGTTGACTCCAGGCCAATCTCCTTCACATATTTCTTCGTCAACAATAATCATAGCGTTCTTCATAATTTCAGCCGACGTTCCCTGGATCAGATAGTTGACTGATTTGTATCCATGCCCTCTGTCGAAATGGTAGAGCCGACCGAATGGATTTCTGATATACCCATCACGGTCTGCTTTGCGTGTCATCTCTTCAGAAAATGTACGAACCCCTGGGAGTTCGCTCTCGTAGTCATCAAGGAATTCTTGAGCCAAAGATTCCGGTGATCGTCTTTTATCCTCTTCAGTCAAAAATCGTTTATCCCTGAACAATAAAGAGGCAATACGTTTAACACCACCTCCATACAATTTACAGAACATTAATAGCTTGGCGCATTTCCGGTAGTACTCAAATTGTTCTTTATAATCCGGTCGTTTCCCAAACACGCTTCGTGATATTTCACCGTGGTAGTCTTTTCCAGACAGCAACGCTTTCATCATGGCTTGTTCCTTCGCCAAAGATGCGAATACCCAAACCTCCATTTGTTTGAAATCGGGGAAATATAAAATATGTCCCGGTCGAGGTCCAAATGCTTCACGTGGACGCATCCGAACTCTCGATTTACGCAACCCTGTTTCAGCGTCAGCTACATTCATAACGCTGGGATCTGAACTGGATAATCTCCCGGTCTTTGCAGCCAACTGACGCCATGTCGGACGTACGACCCATACATCAGGCGATTCCTCAAACCAGTATCGTTCATAGGAATCGATTAACGACACCATTCCTTTAGCAGTTCGTAATTCCAATACACATTCTGCTAATTTATCCGTTTTCGCTAATTCAGTTAAATGCGTCCCTGGGAGAGAGTAATTACCCTTCTCCGTGTACACGGGTGTCAATCCTCGTTCATCGTAGAATATTTTGCATAATTGAATGGGGCTGCCAAGGTTAATTCCCTCTCCCCCATTTTCATTTGCCAATTGAGTTTGTTCATCAATGTAATCAAGGTAGAATTTGCGTAATTGATTGAATCGACGTTTATAGACCCGCATTCCTTTTGCTGACATTCTGGCGACAACGTGAAAGAGCTTCATTTCACGCTGAAACACTTTCCACAAACCTTCATCGTCTTGCAGTTTGGGCCACAAAAAATGATACAGAAGCATCGTACGCTCAACGTCTTGTATGGCATAGCGTTTGCATAAGTCATGATCGGCTAACCAATAATCTGCCTCTGCAGGCGTACGTCCTGCAATAATGTGGTTGCCGAATGCCCATCGGTTTTTCTTTGCTTCACGACGGCCAGATGCAACTGATTTTTGTAAATCCTTTTTATCGTCATCATCAAACTCGAACCATTTTTTACACAGCGGTTTTAGACCGTATGTCATTTCAGAACCAGCTGATACTATGTGTGCCAGAATCAAAGTATCAATCAATGTGCCTTTGATTTCATACCCTGCCATTCGTGCCATCAAGACATCGAATGCCAAGTTATGTCCGACTTTAATAATGGATTCATCTGCCCAGAAATCCCTTACCAAATCGTGGTTCGGATCATCTTTATAGATAATCTCTCTGTTGACTGGATTTACTTTATGGCGAACGTACGCAGTATTTCCGTCGAAATCACAGAACGACCATGCGAATGCTTTCGCTGGATGAACATCCCGTTTTTCTATATCGGGTTTCCGTTCTGTCCCAAAATTGATTTCGACATTTCTGATTGCCCACGGGAAAAGTCCAGTTGTCTCTGAATCGACTGCGATGATTTTGCCTTCAAGACCAAGTCTTTGTGTGACTGATTTAGATAATTTAGGAATCCGCATCTATCACATTCCTCATCTGATGAAAATAAATGACACTCACCACGATCTCCTTCACATTTTTCATTCGTCGTAACATAGTCAATTGCATCGACATAGACATTAATTTCATAGTTGGACAGAATATGCATAAGAGCCATTTCGTTAGCAATATCAATTAAACGAGAGTTAACAGATTCTGATTCAACTTTTCCATTCACTGCATAATTCCTGAGCGCAGATAAATGTTTCCTGAGTAAAATCCAAAGGACCGTTTGGGGTCTTGATTTTATCTCCCATGATTCTCGCAACAGTTCTATGAACACAATGTTGTCAGTTGCATAGTCTTTTGCTTTCGGTCTCATAACATCCATGCACTGTTTAAAAAAATCTTCATTATGACGTAGTTGGTCATCTACTATCATCCAATTGTTCCTTTCTTCTTTAATTGGTCTTTTGTTATAAACTTATTGCTAATCAATAAATCATCTTGATTTTTAATCCAGTAAAACCAAGCGCAGGTAACTGAATCAACGCCCCCATCTCCAGTAAATGAATGGCGAGGCAGTACGATAAGATTCGGAGGATGGCTGGAAAGAAAATCGCCTCTATTTTGACATGGTTCAAGGAACGACAACCGCAACAGCATAGCGATGCCATCGTATGCAGTATGGTAAGCTTTTTTAACAATAGATGGTGCAGACTTGAACGGGGGATTAGATATTACCCAAGACACATTATGGTAATGCTTCATCCACAATGCATCTTCTGTGGCATCGTAATTAGTATCTGCTTTTCTTTCGATATCGTTAGTTATGACATCGTATCCTTTTTTAATTAAAAAATTAGATATCGCTCCATCCCCGTTACAGCATTCCAGAACATTTTGCCCTATATGGACTCCGATATCCTCCAGTAAAATATGTGTAAATACGGGAGGCGTTTCATAGAAATCATTTTTCCTTCTTGGTTTCATCAGGCTTCCCATCGTCTTGCGCATGGAGTCTAATAATCTCCATAAAATTCAACAACTGTTCCTCTCGACGTTCTTCCCCTAAAAACCTTGTCGCTTCATTAATTCGCCATCCCATGTACCGAGCCATAGCTACCATGACCATTCCTTCAGGAATTCCTGCTGATTGAAATTCCATCTGCAAAAGAGTAAACGCCCGTTCAACTTGTGTTTTTGCAGTTTCCAGTTGTTCATCAGTCAGTTCAGTATTGTTTGAATTCGGCATAACCTTCCTCCACCATCTGTTTGTTTAGATTAACGCCACCAGACCATACAGTAATCAACCATCTACCAAATTTTCCTTGTTCAGCATGGCTTTGAATAAATAGATTTCCTTTTATTTGAGCCTCTTCCATTTTTTTGACCAACCAATTCTTGGTCTCTATTCCTTTTTCTTTTTCGTCTCCTCTAACTTCTGGAGCATTGATTCCCATTAATCGAGTTTTAATTTCAACTCGAACATTAAATCCTAAATCCAAAACCAAATCCAGAATAGTATCCCCGTCGTAAATACGATAAGAAATAGGTCGATGTTTCCACAATTGCCCTGCCCAATTTTCTGGATATCCAGGGTATCCGCTAACAACTCCGTTGGAATCGCTTTTGGGGAATTCCCTTTGTAATTGCAAACAGTGTGGGCATTCCCCGCCGTGTCCCGGTTTCGACATACGCACCCCCATAAAAGAATAATTTGAACGCCCTAAGGGACGTTCTTAGTGATAACGGATGCGGGGGGCATACCCAACATACCCCCCGCCCATCATAGGCACCTAAGAATCGTTCTTAGCGTTTACGACGCGATTTCTTAGGAACATCTTGTAATGGTTCGGCATCTAATTTTTCAACGCTGATACGAACCGTTCTCCCTGCATCCAATTTCACACGACATTTGCCTTCATCCTCTAGGATTTCAACAATTTCTCCAGGCTCTTCACCTTTTTTCGTGTTTGCGATAACACGCATTCCGACTTCGACTTCTTGTTCATCCTCATCGGTGTCGGTGTCGTTATCTTCATCAGCCTCAGGTTCATCATCTACTTCATCCCCGCTGCCATCATCTGCTTCGATTTCAGCATCGTCATCATCTGACTCAAACGAGGCAACCTCCGGCTCATCGTCGCTGTCACCATCGGGCGATTGCATCAGCTTGTCAACATAGACATTCTGAAATTCGCCTCGTGTTTTCAAACGAATACGAGCTAGTGGTTTTTTCTCAATCAATTCTTCAAGAATGTCATTGATTGCTGTAATGTCTTCTGGGAGTTCGTATCCAAATCGTGCCAATTTTCTTCCCAGAAAAACTAAATTATCTTCAGTTTCCAAACCGTCGAAATCCAGTTTAGTATCGTTTTCATATTCACCGTCACTGATTGTCCATGTCCACTGAATCTGAAGCCGACCGGATGATCGTGATTCTCCAATTAAGGCATTCGTCAAATGGGCAAGGTATCGTCCATCCGGTACCTCTGTAAATCCGGTACTCTCCTTAGCCTTTTCCCGCGCCCCTTGCCAATTGTTTTGTGCCTTTTGTAATTTTTTCTTTAATGCATTATCCATCAGTGTCTCCTGTAGAGAATAGTTTAGTTTCTGATCGCATTGCTCCACCAGCCAAACGATCAGGTGTTTTGCCGTCAATGGAATCAAGAATCAGTTTCCACGGCAGACGCAGTGTTCCGGTGGAACCTGCCCATTCTGGGAAGTCTCTTGAAATTCTTTCAATTGCTCTTCCACATTTAACCATCCGTTCATCTATGGTTCCTTGCCCTCCTTTCTGATATCGAGTTTTTGAATATGGTGCATCGGGACAAACTCTAAAATCCCGCATTCCTTTTTTCATTAACCATAAGAAAAAATGACGATCATCCAAACCGTATGTATCGTGAGGAAAGACATAATCCTTACAGTCTTTTGCAGACACACAATAGAAAATCATTGCTGGCTGTGCATATGATTTTGTCTCTTTATGTTCATCCATATTTTTTCTACTATTCCGATCAAAATGCTCGGATGTAGGATGTGCTCCAGCCATAACGCATGGACGCTTATTTTCTGTAACAAAATCGTAATGCGCTTGTAGCAGGTTTTGTAGAGACGATTCAGCAAAAACAGCATTGTCATCAGTAAATACGTATCGTTTGACTCCGTAATCCATGTCTGCATGACATTTCAATTGTTGCCGAGCTAAAGATACTGACCCCATTGGATTGTGATAGAACACATAGTTGCAGCTGGGATTCTCTTCTATAAATTCTTGATATTGATCTTTTTCTCTATGTTCTATTCCAATGATCGTTGAATCATTATTAAGGAAACGCATTTTCCTGAATCCTTTTATGATTCGATCTGGCCTTCCTTTAGTTGGAATCATCAACGTATAGGTATCATTTAAACCTCTTTTGATCTTCATGCCTTTCTCTTCAACGTTTTCTTAGGAGAGGATTTTGGTTCCCCTGCATTGGGATTGAATTTATTGTTAAAGGCATCTACAAAATTCCCATAGCCCTCTTCCGCTGATGACCCCATTGGAATTTTGCGAATTTCTTCACCCCTCCATTTGAATCGGTCATCAAGACGATGCCCCGCCGATACATCTTCGTCTCCACCAATTATCAGAGTCCGTTTCTCTCCGTCGTAAGTAAAACACGCCCAGATATCAACTAATCCTTCGATAATCTCTGCAGCCTGTCGAGGCATCGTACTAACCACACGATGGCTACTGGAACCTCTCCGTGTTTTAATCTCTCGCTCCATTGCATGGGAAATGAAAATAACTCCCTTGCCGGCCGAGACTAATCGATGAATTTGTTGTTCAAATTCTTTCCGAATAGCTCTCCAACCCTTTCCCCATTCTTCGTCAGCAGGGTCATCGATTGCTAATTTTGTACAAGCATATTTCTCTGCAGACTTAAACGCGAGGTCAACAGTATCGATTACAACCGTATTAAATCGCCTGTCAACTCTTAGTTTTGTAACGGCCTTTTTAAAGGTTCCCCAATCCGTAAATTCAGATTGATAGATTTCTAATGCTTTTCCTCCTGGTTCAAACATCATGTGAAAAGCATCTGGAAATTGAGCCGACAACATTGTCTTCCCAATTTTCTTTTCACCAAACAGTAAAACAATAAAGTCACCAATATCTTCTTTGGGAACTGATTTTTCTGTTGGTAATTCAAATTCTTCTGTTCCGCGCCGTGCAACTCCAGGGCTTGATTTTGCCTGCGTTGGACGTTGCTTTTTTACAATTGCCATATAACCTTCTCCTTCAGTAGTGTGATGTTCACAATGAGTACAGTCTTGTCAAACCCGTATCCTTCATAGTCATGGATTTCTATTCGATACTCCATTATTTTTCTTTTAACTCTTCTGGGTACAAACCATTCGTTCTTATCCATTTGACTGGATCACCATTCATACTATCGGGGTGTAGAATAAAAAACGGATTTTGTAAGCGTTTATGTGTTCTTTGGTAAAACATTGGATCGGTAGAAGGTTTTGCTGTTATCCCATCCTTGTCAGGCCATTTCAAATCTGGATGCCAAGATTCTAATTTTGAAAATACAGATCGTTTTGCACGGTCGCTGTGAGATCCAAGAAACTTGGACATGATGGGAGGGCATTTCATTTTGATTTCTCGTAACATTAACTGCGCAACACAATTAATCTCCCAATCCATGACATGCTCTAATCGGTTAGCCAATACTCCGCGCATCGCTGGATAGGTATAACTGATATGGATATATGTCTGTGTTCCAATGGGAAGCACTCGACGCGCATCTTGCCACGGGATACCGGAATCAACTAAAGCTGCATACAGATGTTTCCCTTGTTGAATATGCATCTCAATCGCTGACATTAAAGTTACGTGTTCATATTTATGAACATAGTTGTTAATTGGTTCTGAATCATCGACACAACAGTCGAATGGTTCCTCTTCTGGCGACGGATCATTTGACAGTGGGTATCGAACACATGCTCGACGGATGGTTTCTGGGAGCGTCCAGTTACGATGCCTCCAGTCATTGTCTCTGCCCCCGTGTTGCATCACAGCAGCACCGATACGGGTTCTAACCAATTGATGGGTACACGCTCTCGAGACACCATCAATTGTAAAAGCGAATGAAATCAATTCCAGACATTGCTGTAACGTTTTTCCCTCAAAACAAGATTCAACATACGCGAGTTGATCGGCAGTTAAATCCTCGTCCGTCTTGACCTGTGAAGGTGAATCACCCCAATTTGATTGAAGTTGGTTATACAGCGTTGATTTTAAATTCGTGGTAGGCCCCCAGGTATCCAGAGTCACCGTGATATCTTCAGGACCATATGAAATATGAGTATCAGGGTCTTCGCCTTTATGGATTCCATGCGGTCGATGCCCTTTATCAGCATAATCAGTCATTTTAGTCTCCTATTGGAATTTGTTGTAGTTCGTGAACCACCATTACTCTAGACGGTGGTTCTACGTATAAGAAATCTTTCACATTCTCCTTTCTTCTACATAACCAATATACAGGGATATCGGCTAGGTCAAATTTACTGGCTTGGCTTAAATCATCATCTACAGCAAAGAGTGGATTGGGAAGATTTTCTACCACATGGTCGGCTTTATCGTATGCCCACCAAATAATATCGTAGGGAAGGTTTTCCCTTTCCAACCATGCAACAGTATCCATGTATAAATTAGGGTAACGATCAATGGGTCGGCTGGTCAGCAATACGACTGTAATATCTTTATTTACTAATTGGGTCAAAAATTCTTTCGCATCATCGAACACAGGCATACATTCTTTATATCCACTGATTCTAAATTTATGTTTCAGGTCTTGCCATTCAGATGGATTCATACCTAAGTCATGCCTGTTAATGTTGTCATGGTGTCCACGGTCCTTCACGTATTTACAGAGGACCCTATGATGTTCAGGTTCCAGCATATTCCGGTCAAACAGCCATGTATAGAAACCTTCATCGTGGTTACACAACACTCCATCAATATCGATAACAGCTGTTTTTCCTTGAATATTTTTTACGAATTCTTCTGAATGACGTTGACGGACAGCCATTGATTTTTTCCAGAAAGCTTTAATAAAATCTTCTTCACTGAATCCCCATGCTTGAATAATCGTAATCAAATACTTAAAAACATCTACGCATTCCGATAACGTCTGTTGAGGGTTTGGTCTGATAGGGATATTGCGATGATGCTTCCAATGAATGGTGCTTAAAATTTCATTCAGTTCTGACATAATACACAGAACCATGTGTTGAGTTAAATCAGATTGCTGTTCAAACCCTTCAGGTAGATTCCTGAAAACTTTATTAAAATCAGATTGCTCATCCCATAAACCTTTCATCGTCATTTAAGCTTCTCCGTTTTTTTCCAAGAATGCCCACAGATGTTACAGAAATACTCGGTTAATTTAATATTGCCTATCGGTACAGGTGCTGGAATGGTTTCTACCATCGAACCATCTTCCTTACACTTCGGACACTGTGCCATTACAATTCTCCATTAATTGAGAGATTACAATCTGTCGCCCAATGGCGAATTCCTGCATATGTGTTATGTAATAATTCTTCTGGATTCCATGTAGCGAATCGTCCAAAGCAGAATATGTTATTGTCTCGCAATTCTTCTATAGCAGATTCAACTTGATCATTAGGGTAAATCTTACCAGGGATCACTTTCCTGGTAGGAATCTTCCCCATTGCATTTAATCCCTCGTAATGACGTTCTCCATTACGATCAGTAAATCGATAGGGAGTAATATCTGGATCAGATAGATAGTTTACATACCATGTGTCTACAGGGTACGGAGCTTCCAAAGGCCGGTCTTCGATACGAATGTAGATCGGTTTGTAGGAAAAGGGTCGTGAAATTTCTATGTGACACATTTCCAGCATTGCATATAAAGGAATTGTGCTGACTAGAATATCATAAGTAATCTGTGCGCCTGAGGCGAGCAATAAACGTTTTTTGTCTCTAAAAATCTCTTTAACTCTGCATTCATATCGAATATCTGATTCAGGAAGATCGATGATATCGTAGCCTGTCATTATTGGTTGGAACTGTGTATCCCAATTATCTTCGTCAAATGACTTTCCAATTTTTTCTTTATACCGTCTGATAGTTTCGTGGGTAGGTTCTCTCCCATCAACATGAGTTATGACATTGAATTTAGAACATTCAATACCTGGAAGACTCTCCCATAAATAATTTGCTCCGAACATTCGAGTTAATTTCTTAGACTTTCTTCCAGGAGGTCTCCCCCAATCTAAGATTTGGGATTCTGGTACAACGTATTGAACCAGCCTTCCTGATATCCCTCCACCTATTACAATGATTTCCATTACGTCTCCTGTAACTCTCTAAATACAGTCTCTCGTGTGAAGTAATTGGTTTTATCGTCCCGTAAGCAAATACCTACAAAGGGGCAAAGACCAAATTTATTTTGACAGTGTCCCGTATTTTTATAGTGACCAGATTCACCTGACCACCACATTAAAAAGTCAGCAATCAGATCCTCTAGTTGCATCTCAAATCGATCTATTTCTTCTGGCCCTATTGCCATTTCCATTCTGACAAAATACCAATCGGGTCTCTCTGCTACGTCTTCTGATATCCGTTTTGCAAACGCTGCAATAGATTCACCTTTTCGTTGACGCAGAGAGGGTCGGCGCACAATGTTGTATAACAGTCCCGATGGTTGTTCCTTATCGATTTTCCTTAATACAGATAAATAAATATTAGCTTGCATTTCAAACGGTAAAATATCAGACAGTATTTCTTCATCAACCCGTGATTTAGTTTTTGTCTCAAACAACCACGGACCTCCTTTACCCATACGGAAAGACCCATCAATTTTTCCTCGCAAAAATGTTTTATGGATTTTCCCTTTTCTGTCTTTTACTTTGAATGGAACCTTGAATTCTCCTTCCACCTTTTCCCATTTCAATTCTGAGAAATCTTTATACCAATACTTAAAATATTGAGGCAATACACCCTCGGCCAACAACAAACTTAATTCAAGGTATTCCAACTCTTTTCCTGCTGCACGGGGATTATCCTTATGCCATACACCTTCTACTCTTTTAACTAATTTCTTAATCGCTTTATCGTCTGGAGGTTCTGTCAATTTTCCTGTGCGTATATCGTCCCTGACCCACTCATCAATCTTGTGGACGATACTACCGAACGTTAAAGCCATCGACGCAGATTTAGGTGTAATACCGAGTAGATGGAATCTGGTTTTTTCTCGACAATCCAAAAACGTTGATAAGAGAGAGAACGTCACCCCATCAACTGCAGGATCATAGAATTTTTTATTAGTCATGGGTACCCTCACCATCGGTTTCAGAGTCTGGTAATTTTTCTACACGCATCGACCATTGACTGGAGAGAGCCGTCAACAATCCTGCGGTGTACGTTAATGCCAATGCAATTAGTTGCCCTGTATCTTCATGAGGGTCTGGTTGCCATTCAGAGGACAACCATACAGCGATTGCCACAAACATTGTAGCTATTAAATTTCCTATCATCGTTAAATTCATAGTACCTTCTTTTTTATAGTATTTAGAATTCATCTAACGTCCACAGTCCGATGCCAATGGCATCCCATATATCCAACTTAGGGTTAAAATTTTCAACTACATTTGGAAGCCGTTTTTTGATTCTATTAATTACGATTTCCTTACTCAATTGCCCCTTCCATCCTGCAGGGGTTACGGTTCTGTAACAAGGTTCAGGGGTCTTGTCTTGATATCGATGTTTATGCCATGCATAGGTACAGGCATATCCAATGACACCTACAAGATAAGTTAATTTTTGTAAATCTCCTTTCTTCCATCCCATTGAACGAGAGGGTGTGGCTTGGTACGATGGAATCTCGCACATGATTAATGGCGTACCGACTTTCGTAAATGACGGGCAGTCAGTTTTGTACAATTCTTCACGAAGCCATTCTCTAACATTAGCTGCAATGAAATTGGCTCGATCTTCAAATGGTTGTTTTCCCTTTTTTTTGAATAATGCTACACTTGTCAATATTCCTTCTTTGAATAACGCCAGACCCGTTCCCCCGAATGCAGGGTCTATGCCCACTACGTAGTATGGTTTGTCCATTATTTATTTTCCTGGGAATACTCTTTCCGCTCGTTTTTTTAGCTTCCATTGTCCAACCAAATCTTCAACTAACGCTCGCATAAATTGACGGGAGGACATTCGTTTCTGTTTCAGGATACGAATGACATCTTCATCAATAGAATTCTTTGTGACTAAATCCATTAACAATAAAGGTTTTGTTTTCTTGGGATGCACAATACGGTCTTCTGTCTGCGCTCGATCTTCACCATCATATGGATTGCTGTAATAGATGGCGGTATCTGCAGCCGAACAATCTAATCCGAATCGACCGCATTTCACTTGCATCGCCAATATCTGTGTATCGCCTTTTTGAAATGATTTAACTATGCCGGGACGAAGTTTTTTATCCACTTCGCCTGTAATAAATTCTGTCTTTATACCTAATTCCTTTAATCGTTCGACAGCAGCCTTTAATTCTGTATTGAATCGGAACCAGACTAACACTTTTTCATTGCGTAAATCTTCCTGAATTAATCGACACAGTTCGTTCAATTTCTTAGGCGATAAATGAATCTTTCCTTCTGGGTCAAATCCACCAGCAATTCTTGCCAACCACATAATCTGTGAAACAATCCACTTGGTCTCCAATCCCTCATAAGCCATTTCATTTTTAACCATTTTGTAAGCTTTGGATTGGTCGGTTGTCATTTCAACAACTCGTTGCTGATACAATTTTTTACTACCAATGTTCGCTTGGTCTCTCGAGAGACGAAATGTCATTCCATGCACTTCACGTTTGATGGAATCAATCGATCCTGCTCTGGGTGTAAACTCCCACCCCCGTGCGTCAGGGGAAAAATACTTATGACGAAACATCCAGAAATTGTGGCACCCCATAAAACTACCGTGCAGAAATGTCATTTGACAGTAATAATCCATCGGCCCTTCTGGATCAGGTAATCCTGTCAGTATCGCTCGTCGGGGAACATTGTTAAATGCTGACAAGCAATACTTCGTTATACCAGCTTTTGGATTTCTGATGCGTGTGGACTCATCCAGCACAACTGCATTCCACGGGTGCTGTTTAATCTCTGGGCCTATCACACGTAACCCTTCGTAATTAATTAAGAACCATGAATTGTCAGGGGCATTGTTAAATGCCTCTAACCGTTGTTTTTTAGTGCCGTACAGCAAACAAATATTGTCAGGACAGACCCGTTCCCCACGGAGTTCATCCATCCACCCAGATAATGCTTCTACCGGAGCGACTATAAGGAACGGACCTGCCTGACTTGAAAGCCAACGAATACAGACAAGAGTTTTACCTAGTCTCATCTCCATAAACAATGCAACACGAGAACGCTGTCGCGCATACGAGAGTGCTTCGTGTTGATAAGGAAATAATGATTTTCGTTTATGAAGAGTGAGAGGCACTGGTTCTACTCTTCTTCGTCTTCTTCTTCAGATTGTGATGCTGACATTGCGTTAGTATCTTCTTCTTCGTCATCCTCTTCACGCTGCTTCTTTCTTTTTGCAGCCGATTTGGACATCACCTTTTTAGCAGGTTTCTTTTTAATGACCTTCTTTGGTGTTTTAGAAGATTTAGCTTCTTTTACAATGGGGTTGCCGTCTCGGTCATATTCCTTAACCGGACTGCTCGGAGCGTCATTCCCGTGTTTGCCTTTGTTATATGCGGATCGCACGCTGGCAACGTCTTTTTCTGTGTACGATTTTGCCTTTGGGAATTCGTCTCTCCACATCCTTGCAACTACGGTATCAGTTAAATGTTCACGCCTGTTTCCCGCAATTGTTTTGTTCTGGAAATTAGCGATACCTAGACCAGAGGTCTTTCCGATGTAACGTCCACCAGATGGTGTTGCTGTTCGGGCCATTGCTTTGGCCTTTGGTTTCTTTGCAGTCGCAGCTTTTCGTTTGGCTGCAGTTGGCATTTTTACGACTTTTGCTTTAGCCATAGCGTCCTCTCTGTTTTTACGTTTAATTGTAAGTGATGGTTGAAACACTGAAGTAAGTGAAGGGCCTGACATACATCTGTATTTATTGCTGTAGTACCCGTGTTTGTTACGGGTGAGTCCACACTTTTTACAGACAGGGCCTTTGTCGTTGCCATTCCAATCGGCAGGCATTTCATTTAGTCTTACCTTTCATTCAGTCTTACCCTGACGTAATTTATCAGGGACATATAAAATACATCATTTATGGCTGAATCGCAAATTCTTTTTTACTGTTTATTAATAGGGTCTAATCAATATTGAGAATTTTTCTTCAAAAATAAAAACACTGTTTTTATATAATTCATCTCATAAATGGCACCCCCATACCCATACATTAAGTATAAAAGAAAAAAAAAATATACTTTAGGTTTAAGGGTAAAGTTTGTAATATTTACGGTACCCCCTAGGGGGTGTCAAATTTGAGGTGAATTATTTTTACTTACTATCCATTTTCCTACGGTGTTTCCGTTGTAATCTCTACAAATGCCTTCATCTCCAGGAGCGAGATGATCATTGTTGTCCATATCTTTAGCAGCTTGAATAAGAATAGATTTCAGTTGATAGACATTTGCGTAATCGGGATTACGATTGTCGTAGAATGATGCATTATCCATGTTGACTTTAAGATCGAAAACTATTTCAGACATGTTCATCTCCTTTTTTTTTAAAAACCCCCAAACTTAGGGAAAAACTGCCTGCGCGTGTTGGGTAGTTTTTTGAAAATTCTGTTTCTGTGTCTGTGTCTGTTTCTGTGTCTGTGTCTGTTTCTGTGTCTTTTCCTATTCTCATTGTTGAGGCAGAACTCTCTTTAAGGGCTATCATCCTTTCCTCCATTTTCAGGTAGAACTATATTTCAACCTAACCGCTTTAATCTTTAAAGAAAGAAAAGGGCGGGTAGGACAAGCTTTATTCCCAGGACATGACTACCGAGAATAAAGATGAGTGCGCGTGGAAAGGAGAGTCACGCGATGTCCTACCCGCGAAAAGTACCGGAGGGACAGGCCAGCTGCGAGACCGGCCCTTCCCTCCTATGCGGAAATTACTGCAACCCTGTTGGCAGACATATCGCAATTTCTGCAGCGGATGACATAGGTCGTAGTTTTTTGTTCCGCAATCTCTAAATATTATTACATCCTAGAATTGAGGGCCACCATACAGCTCCGCAATTCGTGATTTTACGAGTTTACAAATACGCTCACACGCTTTCAAATCCTCATCCCGTGCGTATTGAGTCATTTCGGAAAGAGGGAAATAGATATTTTCTAACACCTCGACCTCTTGTTTCCTGTTCAGGTGTTCCTCGGTCGCGTATGTTCTCATAATCACAGGATCGGGATAGACGATCCCATCGTAGTTCGGCATGTCATGTCCTTTCAGTGTTTGGTGTCAGTTGATTGGTCTAACCGCATATGATCTTTTTCTTCGTAATACGCTTTACTGACGCGCACCACTCGAATTTCCAATCCTTCATACATCGCTTCCCTGATTCCGTGGAAATCCTTTACCGCATCAGTTCCGTTCATCAAGAATTCAACCAACGAGGCGGTGCCTTTAATCAACCCGCCCTCGGTTGCTTCCTCTCCCTCTTTCCATGCGTCGGAGAATACGCCGACCGCGTAGTAACGTTCTTTGTCGGGCATATCTATCCTTTCGTTATTGCTCTTCCTTCTGTTGTTGTTGCAATAGATCCTTTATCACTTCCCATCCTGTTTCGACGGATCGATCTTGTAGAGGTTTATAAATCGTATTCAAGAATACGAGAGCCTCTTTGTCGGAACATTTTGGTAAGTCCAGTTCATCCCTCGCAACATGGACATCTGTTACATTCCATGTAATGGAGACATACGGTTTCATTATCCCTCCCTACTCATCGTTATCATGGGCATCCCATGAGTCAAAAAATTCAATAGTTACAAGAGCGGATTTCGCCTCTCCCGCATTACTCTTTACCACTGTCATCGATGGCACACAGGGGTTATGGCTCGGCCCATGCTCAATATCGAGGGTATCTTCCATAAACAAGACATTAGCTTGATCATGGAAATCAGCGGCTTGGCTCTCCACACGGATCATTTTCCTCATCTCTTTTCGTCCCATACCAACTACACCCTTTCATCATGTCCGTAGTTCAGGTCGTAATTAACCATACATAATGGTGCCATAACTTCATACTAAATGTCAACGAAAAGTTGAAACAAAATTACATAGATTAATTCACTAATTTTTTACCATCCTTGTTATACGCAACCGAAGGCACAAACCCTGGTTTATGGGCATTTCTTCGATTGTAATCGGCTCGCAGAGTTGCGATGTCATCTGGCGTTTCAGGAAAATTCATTAGCCCAAATTCCTTTCCACATTCAGGACAACGCGCCTTGGTATAGTCATCGGGCGGGGAACTCTCGTATAGAGTACATCCCTTGGTAGTGCATATTTTTATTTTTAACATAATTACCCTTATTATATCACAAAAATGAACTTGAAATCAATAATAAATTGCGAGGAAAAAAAATTTATTTTTGCTTGAACCACAGGGGGGAAGGGCAAAACTTCCATACAGCGATATCTGATTTACCGTGTATATAATAACGACGGTAGGCTTGAACCGTATCAATACCTTTATACTCATCGGGCATACACTGGGGAGGAATCGTAAACTTTGCATTCGGTATGCGTTGAGGAGGTCCAGAAAGAGGAATCGTTAATCGGTCACAAGCATGAGTTCGATTATAGCGAATCGAATACTCATCCAACATAGCGAGAAACAAACGATAGTGCCATTTGTAATTGCCTGTGGATTCACGAGTCCATACTGAACAAGGGTGACGTATATGAGTCGATTTATACAAGCCATAGTGATCCGCAACAGAATCGGTGCCTAAAACCCTGTGGGCGGTGCATAGCATTTGTGCTGATTCCAACACCATCTTGACACAGTGACGGTCGCATAAGTAACGTGCAGATTTCCTGGGATTATGATCTAGGTAAAATATATTCATAGTCTGTCCTTACATGGATCGGTATAAGTCTCGAACATCTTCAGGTCGATATCCTTTTTGTAAAATCAGTTTCACCGCCTCCTGTTCCGTGTCTACATCCAGAAACACTGTATGTCGAGGATTTCCATTTCGCTTTCGTATAGATGCTTCCCATCCTTGCCGTGGTTCAGTCTGATCTTCCTGGACAGGAACCTTTGACTTTATAGAAGAGAAATCTCCCACCATTATTAAGATATAAATAACGAATGCTTGGGCTATGATGATCCATTCCATAACCATAGCGTTACCGTATATACTGGCTCATCCCATGCGCGATAGGATGGGGTCTTTCAGATTGTGTATCTTTTATCGAAGTTTTAATAAACCTCTCAGGTTTAAACCTTGCATTGTCTTGTTCGCACATTTTGATTAAGCTATTCGCCATCAATGTAGCTGTCTGCCATCCATCCAGATTTTCTTTTTCTGACAAACGAATGGTTCTATTAATTACTGAAGCTAATGATTCATAGTGTCGATGTGTGAAACTAGCCATTTTGTTTCCCTTTCAATTTTAGGTATCCTTCGTATTTTGCGCCTGAGTATTTATCTGTAACTGTCACATAAGCACAGTCTCCGTGTATCTCAATTACCTCTTTGGAATTGCCTCGCATTTCACAAAGTTCAACGTCAACTCCCCAACGTCGATATCCTCCATCTTCTATATCCATGATTCCTCCTTACAGTCCATACACATCTGAACTAAATTGAGATGATGATGACAAGATATTTTCCAAGTCATCGTTATCCAGATCATTCATTGCTTCTGTCCATTCACCATTCTCTCGCAGGTGCATTTCAAGTTTTCCACCATCAAGAAGAATTTCAATTACCTCATCTTTCTTCATGGATGACGCTCTCGCACATGCTAATACGTCATGCCCTATTTGAGTCCACAACGACATTGCTTCTGACGCTATTCTGGATCGATCAATCCCTCCGATTTCATGTAACTCCATATTGCTGCTGTTCCTTTCGTTAAGAAAATATGCATAGCGGTCTGATTGCCTAGGCCATACAGTGCGCTATATATTTCAGTAGATTCATCGTCATCTATGTCAATGACGCCTTCATCGATTGCTTTAAAGAACGGGCATTTCCAGTTGTGCATTTCAAATTTATCTCGGTCGGCTGGAATCTCTTTCATTAATTCTTCAACAGACTGTGGTTGGAAAGGTTCCTCTAATTTCGGTTTCCCAGATTCACGTATCCTAGCAAATGTCAGGAGTTGGTGAAGCTGTAAACGTAATTGTCCTCGCATAACATCTTCATTCCAACACCAAAGAGGCCCATCAATCACAGTGAATGACAATTTTCGGAGAGGTATCACGGTGTCAAAGAACGTAAACAATCCATCGCTCTGCCAGATATCAAAAAACCCTCCATTGAAGACGCCATCAGATTCGGATAGCTCAGGGATGGTATTTTGCTTTAAATAATCAAACAGGTCAGAAACTACAATATTTATCTTCGTTCCTTTATGGAATTTCAAATGAGACCACACTAAATCTACAACGTCTTGCGATTGTTCTACTACCGTAATTTCATCAATCTGTGGTTGATGGGAAAGCATTGTCGCTGCATATCCTAATCCCAATCCTCCCACTAATACATGGCCGTAAAGACGCCCATCCAGCATATTGTCATGCTGTGCTTGTTCGATGGGCAGGTCGGTCATCCAAGTTCCCACATCTTCTTCCTGCATACGATGCCACTCTGTGTCATATTGGAATGACAGTGGTTTATTTTCCTGCCCTCCCAGCAATGATGATCGTACTGACGCAGTAATTAATTCTGTGCCTGATTTCACTACCATTTTTTCTATAGAAATCTTTCCCGATTTCCCTTGAGGGATGGATAGCGCATCCACATAAGATCGACAGCCATTAATGATCACAGATTCCTCCTTAATGAATAGGCTTATCCGACATGTCTATATTCGATAAATCTGAATCCTTTCTGTCATATTTTGTTCCAACATGGAGGCTCGCATGGTGTGTTAACTTGCACACGATACCAGTCATAATTTCAGGCATTTCTTCGTCATAGGCACATGCTACTTTTTCCAACATCTGTAAACATGTTGTGAGGGCAATAATCAATCTGGTTGGATGGTTATCTAATGTATCAGTCATTGCATCTTCCAATTCCATGACTTGTTTCACTAAGTCCCTCTCTTCTTCGGTCGGCGGATCTACTCCCATTTTTCCTATTAATAATCGTAAGGTAGAAACGATAGAAATCTCTCTATCGATATGGTCTTCCAAAGCAGCAAATCTGGAATCAGTCATTCATTATTCTCCTTTTCTAGAAATTGTCCGACTACAACGTCGTAACAAGGGTGGGTTTTAGGAAGCCTATTTTTCAGCCAATCACAACAGCACGCTGAGAGCTCATGACCATCGACTGACACATTTTCTTTTCCGTTGTCTTTTCCGTCGAGGGTAAATTCCCACAAGCCATTAGTGTCGAAACAGGCTACAAATCTATGCCCAGCTAATGTTGAACAAGGCCAAGATTTATCAGGCCGAGTGGCCCACATCATTGTGTCTTGTCTTGATAACTTTATCGTCACACCGTACTGCGCTATATCTACTTGCATGTTGTTCTCCTTTCTGGTCGTTAAAAATAGGTGGGACTGGACCCTATGCCTAGGACATAAGATCCAACCCCGCTTCGCAACTATCGGTCACGCTGGGAAGCCGGTATCAGCAGGGAGGGAGGCCGACCAAGCCCCGTCCCACCTCTACGCCTCAACCGACATGATCCAATAGTCGCAAAGATCATTGTTTCAGATTTTTGTCAAAAGACAAATTCATCTTCGATCCATCCTGATACCCTCTGTTATATTCTTGGCTCATACGTCTGTCCCGTGTTTTTGCTTGAACCAACCCTAAGGTATCCATATACTTAGTCAACGCCTCATTTTTCTTTGTGACTACGAGAGCCACAGACTGAGACGATTCCTTTGATTTTAATGCCTCGGTTTTGGCTCTGTCCGATACTCGGACACCGAATCCCAGCGCATAGTCGGTGTGATACCTGCTCCATCCTTTTCCACATGCTTGCCTTGTAAATTTTCTTAACGAGGACAACATGATTCCATACAGTTCGCCAGCAATGTGAGCATCGGTTTCATCTCCGACAAACATACAGCTTTGGTACTCACCGCTGCTTTTCATATAAACTCTTGTATCGGTCAGAGTCGCAACGGCATTCATAATAGGATGATCGTATCTGGCGAATTTACCTTTCCGTGTATAGGCTTTGTGTTCACTGACCTTGATGCGAAGTTCATTAACTTTCGATTCATCTAGTCTGCCTTCGACCTCTACCATTGAGATATTATGTTTAGCCATTAATTCTCTGGCTTTGGTCATGGCTGCTAATAATTCACCTTCAGTCGTATGGCTCCTGTTCGCATCGCCTAATCGGAAAAGCTTGACTATTTTATTAATCAGCTTTGCTTTACCCATTTGGTTCCTTTCGCGAATTAACCAACCCCCTAAGGGGTGTTCTAAGGACGTTCACAGACGTTCGCCCATACCGACATATGGCCCAAACGATTACAGGGCCTTAGAAACCATCCTAAGACCCTGTAAATCGTTCTTTTTGATATGGACATACGCCCCATCAGGTTACATCCGTAATAGGCGCAATACCTATTCAACAACCTTCGCCACGTATCCAGCGATGTTGAACATAGGATCATCGCCTTCGAAAATGACGCTCTTATCTGCATCAGCCCAACGCCCAGAATGAATGTTCATGTTCAGGCCATTCTCCGTAGCGTGGACTGCCATATACGCATGAGCTTCGTGATTTGAATCACAAAGCTTTTCTGTGGTTTTTCCATTCTTCAAGACTGTAACAAACTTAAACTTATACATGATTACCCTTTCGTTATTTAGCTTTGATTACAATGCCGTCTTCCACTACGACACTGGCATACCATCGATGAGGCTCAGGATTGTGAGGCCCTTCGATTACATCAGTCCCATTTTGTGGAGTCTCAAATAATCCACTGGGATTGAAGGTTGTATGTTTCACTCCGTTGTTTACGGCTTCAACAAATTGCTTTTTATGTTTGTAATTAGGATTTACATAACTCATGTCGTTTCCTTTCCATTAATATTCACAACCTTATTATACACAAAAATTACCTAAAAAACAACAATAAAATAATGTAGAAAAAAACTATGAATAATGCCTGTCTTGTGTACTCTCGAGAGAATTCAATGTGTCTTCCACGGTAGCAAAAAATTCCCCTGCACCATCAGTCTCAGGGTAAAGGTCGGAAGGTTCCATGCCCCGTGATTCAGCTTGTTCACATTCTTGTAGGCATTGTTTTGCCCAGTCTGATTTTGCTTGATCGGTTTTTTCCTTAGCTAATATTTCAATCCTCTCGAGAGCCTGTTCCGCTTGTTCGAGAGTGGCAAAACGGTGATAGCATTTCAGGATACAGTCTGACCCCCACCATCCACCCTCTTCTGGGCCTCCGTAAAATGGCACCCTTTCATATAAAGAAACATATGCAGTTGACGCTTCAACTGGAGGTGTCTCAATCGCTTCCGTAAATGCCTCTTCTATATTCATGAGTTCTTCGAACCTCCTTGGTCAAATCGCCTTTGATATATCTCCCACATGTGAATTATTCGAGTACGTCTCGAATTCGCCATTCCTCTCCATTTAATCTTTAGATGTAAATCGCTTAAATTATCATGCTGTTTATTCCCATACCCTCGCATGATTGATAACATCTCGTCATCGGTTAACCAAGCATATGTATTTGTATCTGTTAACGGCATTTCTCTTCCTTTCACTTAACACGCACGACGCTGTATATCACCTCTCCAGAGAAATCTTCATCATCCCTGACGTTGCGTCGATGCCCTACCTCTAAATCGCAATACCTTAGACTGATTTGATCTTCATTTGATCTCGTAACCATTTTCTCCACTACCTTCGTTACGCCATTCGGGTAGCGGGTTGTTCGTTCCTCACGCAATTCAAATTCCTTCATCAATACCCTCCACTTTCCATACGTTGTATGCGAGCTGATTCTGCGGCTTCTTCAGCTCGTTCGTTTAATTCTTTATGGATATGATCTAGATAAACTTTTAATGATCCAGTTGGGTCATTGCTTACGTCAACGCGCATAACTACACGTCGCCCCTTACACTCTCGACAGGGAATGTCGAATCTTCCTGACCAATAGCCATCCATGAAATCAGGATCGTTTAATTGCTCTTCGCCTAATCCATTTCGATCCATGCGAGGATCGACCACAGTTCCTTTCCCCTGACAGACGTTGCAAACTTCATAGACTCCAGGCAATAACACTTGTGGAATCAAAGAACCGTCCTCCCATTTAAAGATAGCGGGGACGCTTTCGAGTTCCCCTTCTTCTTCATAGAATTTATACATTTCTTTAATGTCCACGGCCAGTGTCATGCTCTTGTGATCCGGTCGAAAGACCGTATCATAGGGTGTGGCATCTCGTATGTCGCTCATTTTTTATCCTCAAACGATACCTCCAACCCCAGCGCATTTTTCAAAAATGCTCTCATCGTAGATTTGATTTGGTCTGTGATTGATCCGTCTCCCAATTGGCCTCGGACAGAATTGATCTCTCGTTCCGCATCCTCAACCCGTTCTTCCATTTCCGTATGTAGACTTTGCATTCGGGATTCCAGATTTTCCAACTCATGGTAAAGGTCATCCAATCGGCAAGGATACATTTCATTCTTTGTATCGATCACCATGCCCTCTAACTGTTTAATCCGTTCCTGTAACAGTTGCAATTCACTTTTTTCCCCCATCGCTTGCCTCCTTTTCCATTTGTTTCTTGATTCGGTCGATCTGTTTCTTTGATTCGCCAGGTCGTTTCTTTAATTTTCTCAACTGTTGTTTGTGCGACAAGGAACGCCACGACTCATTTCGGTCGTTGCCTTCCTGACGCAATTGGTCTCGACGTTCTTGCGATCTATCACTAGGCATTAATACTCTCCATAAATAGAAAAACGGGGAGAGATCCATGATCCCTCCCCGTCGATTAAACAACGACAGTTACGCCGCCTTTGCGATTGCATCCTTTTTCGTCGTAGGCTTGGATAGCGGTTTCCCATCCTCACCGTATGGCACCGATTTGACTTTCGGCACCTCTTGGCCTTTACGATGTTTCCCCTGATTGTAAAGGCGACGAACGCCTCCCACAATCTTCACATCCCGACGTTGCAGACATTCTGATTGTGGAAACTCGATTGCCCAATCATCTGCCAACCCTACATCCGTCAGCCGACGATCAGATTTATTATTGATGGCCAGGGTGTGATCCTGGTACTCCATCACTTTCATTCCGGTCTTGACACCCGAAAACTTCCGTGGCTTCGGGGAAGCGGATTTTACGTCACCACCCTTAGTGGAACGTGTTGCCTTCGCCTTCGGCGTTGGCTTGGTGGACGCTGACACTGTCAACGTTTTCTTCTGTCTGGCCATGATTGGCCTCCTTCAGTCTACGACATATGGCTGTCGTAATTGCCATCCTCTGGAAAACCCGAGAGGTACGGGCTGAACGTTTGTTCACGTTCAAGGTCATTTTCATCATCAAATCTATAATATATGAAAATGTTCTTGAAAGCAACAAAAAAAATCACTATTAGAAAAATAATTAACTTTACATGTTATGGTAAGCTTCCATGCACTTACGATCACAGAAAAGGTGTTCGATATCTCCACTGTAACTCGATCCTTGATCGTCCTCAATATAGAATTGATAGAGCCAGTTGGTGCGACTTTGCGCGTTGAACCTTACCCCTCCACAAAAATGACAGGTCGTTCCTGGGTTTTTGATTCGCCTTGCCAACAGAGTTTGTCTGGCAAAAGGGTCACGTTTGACTATTCGACTCATGGATATCCTACTCCGATCTTGTCTCTACCATACCGTTGTTCTTCAAGTTTTGCTCCAGACACCAATCCTTGCAGGAAATGGCTAAGGATCTCTTTCGGAGTCCCATAATTACTCAAATAAGTATCACCTTTTCCGTTCGTAATTGCTACCCCACAGTCGTTCGCTGTCCACTCTATATCATACCCGCACTTTTGAAGATGTGCGACTCGATCTTTAACCTGTTTTAACGAGTTTCTCCGTATCATTTCTCTCTTTCCTCCTTCTCAATTTCACGCTCTCGGCGTATAGCTTGTCGCTCATGCATATCCGCTTGCCGTGAAAAGTATTCATCAGCGAATCGGTCAACCTCTGCAGGGGTCGGTTCTGGTTCAGGCACAGGGTTCGCCCTGGGAGGGTATCGCTGCCCACAGACATCGCATTGTAAATGATGCCTGTGGACATAGGTTCCACATACTCTACAATCCATATTATCCTTTCTAATTAGGATTTCCGTCTGCGTCAGTCGGTTTAATATCTATGCTTATTCCAGACAGAATCCCGAGAGACCCAGAAAATGTTTGTAATTTTGCTAACAAGACATTTACGTCTTTCATATTATCTTTTGGGAAAGTCCATCCCATGTCTC
>TARA_R110002020_G_scaffold41194_1_pt1 | contig 35957 bp, 26 predicted proteins | sample TARA_R110002020 | Tara Oceans TARA_R110002020 (sample SAMEA4396489) | marine metagenome | biome: Westerlies Biome; feature: [MES] marine water layer (ENVO:01000295) within the mesopelagic zone...; material: water (ENVO:00002006), including particulate matter (ENVO:01000060) such... | reverse complement strand
CACATCCTGATCAAGGGCCAGCACAGCGGTACCTTTTCCGATCAGAACGGGCGCTACCAGCTAATCGCCACCCCCAGCGATACGTTGGTGTTTACCTATCTGGGTTATAAAACGGTGGAACTGCCCGTGGGCAGCCATACCCAGATCAATGTACAATTAAAAGAGGACGTGACCGCTTTACAGGAGGTGGAGGTGAATGCCGGATACTATACCGTAAAGGAACGCGAACGTACGGGGAACATCAGCAAGGTTACGGCGGAAGAAATAGAGCTACAGCCCATTGTAAGTCCCTTGGAGGCCCTACAGGGCCGTATGGCGGGGGTGGAAGTGGTGCAGCAGAGCGGGGTGCCAGGGAGTGCGCCCCTTATACGGATCCGGGGACAGAACAGCCTTCGCAGCGAAGGGAACTACCCCTTGTACATCATAGACGGGGTACCGATCAATTCCGCTCCCTTGGAAGGGGGCAGCAATATCTATTCGCAGGGGTTCGATCCTTTGAGCACGCTTAACCTCTCCAACATAGAGAGCATAGAAGTCCTAAAGGATGCCGATGCCACGGCCATCTATGGGTCCCGTGGGGCCAATGGCGTGGTGCTGATCACCACAAAAAGGGGAGGGGGCCTGAACCGAAAGACGGAAGTGGAGGCCAGATGGTATTCCGGTCTTGGAAAGGTCTCCAATAAACTTGACCTCCTAAATACACCCCAATATCTGACGTTGCGTAGGGCCGCCCTTGCAAATGATGGCCGGGAGCCAGATATAGCCTCGGATTACGACCTGCTCCTATGGGACCAGGACCGCTATACGGACTGGCAGGAGGAGCTGTTCGGCGGGACCTCTACAATTACGGACGTCAACGTTTTCGCCTCTGGGGGCAATGCCACTACCTCCTTTCGGCTGGGCGGTTCCTACCATAAGGAGGGAACGGTCTTTCCAGGGGATTACGGCTACCATAAGGTGACGGGCAGCCTAAGCCTTAACCACACCTCGGAGAACAAAAAATTGGGGATCGACCTTTTGGTGAACTATGGCGTGGACCATAGCGATGTGTTCGCCAACGGGGGATCGCACCTTGTCTCCACGGCGCTGAACCTGCCCCCCAATGCACCAGCCCTGTACAACCCAGATGGCAGCCTCCATTGGGAGGAATGGCAATATTCCTCTTGGGGCAATCCCTTGGCCCCTGTCCTGAACAGGGCTACCACCGACGAGGGCCATAACATTATTTCCAACCTGGGGCTGTCGTATAAACTTATGCCCAAACTGGCCTTAAGGGCGAACGTGGGCTATACGAACCTGGACAGGGAATATAAGGGACTTTACTCAAAAGAGCAGTACAGTCCAGAAGATCGGGACGGGGCCGACCACGAATCGGTGCAGAGCCACCGGACCCGCCGATCCTGGATCATAGAGCCGCAATTGCACTACAGCACCAAAATAGGGGAGGGGACCTTGGACGGCCTAGTGGGGCTGACCTTTCAGGAAAGCGGGAACAAGAGCCTGAGCGTATCGGGGGAAGGCTTCGTTTCAGAATCCTTGTTGGGCGACCTGTCCGCAGCGGAGACGGTACGGGTCAACAACAACGAAAAGATACGGTACAGGTACAATGCGGTGTTCGCCCGGTTGGGGTACAACTTTAAACAACGATATTTTATCAACCTTACGGGACGTCGGGACGGTTCCTCCCGTTTTGGCCCCAACAACCGATTTGCCAATTTTGGGGCCATTGGCGGGGCCTGGATCTTTTCGGAAGAGGCCCTTGTGAAAAATGGCATGCCCTTTCTCAGCTTTGGAAAACTACGGGGAAGCTACGGGACCACCGGAAGCGACCAGATCGGCGACTATGGATATCTGGATGCCTATGAGGCAACGTCCGGGCCCGGCGGGCTCTATCCCACCCAATTGACCAATCCGGACTATTCCTGGGAGGAGAACAAAAAGCTGGAAGCGGCCATCCAATTGGGCTTTTTAAAGGACAGGATCACGTTGGGGGCCAGTTGGTACCGTAACCGCTCTTCCAACCAGCTCGTGGGCTATCCCCTCCCTTCCACCACAGGATTCGGGACCGTACAGGCCAACCTGCCCGCCACGGTGCAGAACACGGGGTGGGAACTGGAACTGTCCACCCTCAACTTTGGTTCGGACAATTTCCATTGGAGGACCTCCCTGAACATATCCTTTCCGAGGAACGAGCTTTTGGAGTTTCCCGATATCGAGCAGACCTCCTATGCCAATAGGTACCGGATCGGACATCCCCTGAACATCCAGTTATTGTACGGGTATACAGGTGTCGACCCCGATACCGGCCTATATGGAGTGTTGGATGTCAACGGGGATGGACTGTATGATTATGAGGATCGGACCGTGATAAGGAACATAGGCAGAAAATTCTTTGGGGGGATTTCCAATACGATTTCCCACAAGGCCCTTAGCCTTCAGTTCTTATGGGAATTTGTGGAACAGGATGGTTTTTTTACAACGAACATGCCCGGCACCAAGAGCACGCAGACCGTCGACTTTTTTGAGGAATGGAACAATGGTACCAACCCCGATGTTCAGGATGTGTCGGAATCCTTTGATGCCCTGATCGCCTACAACAGTGCATTTCTCAGTGAGCGCTTCCTGAAGGATGCGTCCTATATCCGTCTTAAAACGCTTGGCCTAAGCTATGACCTTCCCAGCAGGGTACTGCACGAAATGGGCGTGAACAGCTGTAGGTTGTTCCTGCAAGGCCAAAACCTTCTTACCCTGACGCACTATAAAGGGCTGAACGTGGAATTTCCAGGCGGGAACGACATACCGACATTGCGGACCATAACATTTGGCGCACAGATAAAACTTTAAAAATCAGAAACCATGAACAATAGAAAATATAGAAGTTGGGCCATTTGGATCATCGCCGTTGTATCCGTAATTGGCTGTGACGATTTTGTGGAAGTGGAGGCCCCGGACCATAAAATAGTCAGTGGGTCGGTCTTCGCGACCGAGGAAACGGCGAAAGCTGCGATACAGGGAATCTACAATGAAATGGCAACGGCAAATTTTTCCAACGGCGATCTGTACTCCATCACCGTATTGGCAGGGCTGTCATCGGACATTTTTACCACTTCCAGTAACACCGATACCCGTTACGGTCCGTTCCAACAAAACGAGCTCTCGCCCATAGGTTCGGACGATGCTACCGCCAACTACAACCTGTGGTCCAGTGCCTACAACATTATCTATATGGCCAACAGTGTACTGGAGGGCGTTGAAGGTTCCAATACCATTGGGGACGGTACCAAAGGCGTGGTTCGGGGACAGGCCCTGTTCATACGTGCCCTTACCTATTTCTATTTGACCAACCTGTACGGTGACGTTCCCTTGGCCCTCACCACGGACTACCGGCAAAACTCCACTTCTTCACGAGCTCCCTCGGCCGAGGTATGGGGTCAGATCGCTGCCGATCTGGACACCACCATGGAACTTTTGGAAGGGGAAAATGACTATGCCGATTCCGAAAGGACCCATATAAACCTGTTCGCTGCGGTCGCCCTCCGTGCCAGGGTGCACCTCTATCAACAAAATTGGGCGAGCGCGGAAGAACGTAGCGGCCAGGTCATAGATCAAATTTCCCTTTATGGGTTACCGGAAGATCTTGACCAGGTCTTTTTGATGAACAGCAGGGAGGCCATTTGGCAAATATCCCCATTGGGCAGGGATGGCGTTACCAATTATACGGGCGAAGGTTATTTTTTTAGGGGCAACAACGCCTCACGCATAAGACTGGCGGAAGGGTTTTTGGAAAGTTTTCCGGCGGCGGACGAACGGTCATCGCATTGGATAGGTTTCAACGAAAGCAGGTCCTTTCACTTTCCCCAAAAGTATAAGGATGGCAGTTTTGGCCAGAGCGTTACGGAGTACTCCATGGTGCTCCGATTGGCGGAACAGTATCTGATACGGGCGGAGGCCAGGGCGATGCAGGGGAACCTATCAGGAGCCATGACCGATCTGGACAAAATCAGGGAAAGGGCCGGTCTTGGGGCAATTGCCGGATCCGATCCCGAAATCGGCCAGCAGGCCCTATTGGATTCGATTATGGAGGAACGGAAACGGGAACTGTTCTCCGAATGGGGCCATCGATGGTTCGATCTAAAACGGACCGGTAGGGCCTCTACCGTTCTGATGCCATTAAAGCCCTTATGGCAGGATACAGATACAAGGTACCCCATCCCTGGCGAAGAGCGGGCCAAGAACCCGAACCTGGGACAAAATGACGGTTATTGATGTAATGGGGCCTGGTCGATCGGTAAAACCACGGCCTATGTCCGACGGTAATTTTCTTAAATATTCAAAGAACAAAATTTAATCTATAAATATGATAAAGGAACATTTAAAATTGTTGCTGCCGATCCTGTTGATGGGTGTTGTGACCCTAAGCGGTCAGCGCACTTTAGACCGTTCGGCAGAAGAAATAGGACCTTTGGATCCTTCGATCCGTTATGGCCGTTTGGAAAATGGCTTCACATATTACATAAAAGGTGTAGAAGATGGCCAGAAGAAAATAAAAATGCGCCTGATCGTAAGGGCGGGGAACTATTATGAAAGCCAAGAGCAATTGGATTTTGCCCATGCCATAGAACATTTGGCATTTAAGTGCGCGGAACATTTCCCCGTGAATTTATTGAATGATAATGAGATGTATTCCAACCTGGGAATAACCAGCAATGACATAGATGCACGAACCTCCTTTCTGCACACCCGATATTTTTTTGATGTACCATACGATCGAACGGATGCATTGGATACGGGACTACTATGGTTCCAGGATATTGCCAATTTGGAAATGAGTGCCAAAAAAATCAACGACGAAAAAGGCCCTTTACGGCAAGAAGTTACCTTTAGGGCAGGTAGTCGCATACAGGAAATCTTTAATACAAAATTGATGGAATCCAAACTGTTTGCCTGTGAGCGGGATTTTTCCGATTTTTTTGAGCACAATAAAACGTTCGAACCTGGCAAGCTGATGGAGTTCTATAAGGAATGGTACCGTCCCGATAGGATGGCAGTGGTCCTTGTAGGAGAGACCACCGATATGGAAAATTTGGAAAAGAAGGTAAGGGAGCGTTTCTCCGATCTTCAAAATCCTTCCCCAACAAGATCCTGGGCAGATTGCCGGGCAGAATATTTAAAGGGCCCCAAAAAGTTTGCCGTAGTGGAGCGGCCACAAGTTGCAGGGAAAAATGCGCAAGGGCCCATTGAGTTCCACCTTTATATGCGAGATAGCAAGTACCATGATCGGCCATACTCTTGGAAGGCGCTACAGAAGGGCACCATCTGGGAAGTCCTGGACAAAATGGTAAACAATAGGTTAAAAGAAGTGGGAAAGGCCTATACTTCCGCTTTTTTTGCGAAGGGCTCCGACCCCAACCACGCCGTTCCCGCATATCGGATGAAAATCACCGACAGGGCCGGAAATGGAGAACAGGCTCTGGCCAAAGCAATTGGTATATTACAGGGAGTCAAGAAGTACGGATTTGGGAAAAATGAGTGGGAAAAGGCCAAAGAGGAAGCGTTGCAAGAGATACAACAAAGGGACACAAGCGACACCGACTACTGGCTGGAGCAAATTCAGGACCATTATCTGTACGAAGAATATCTTCCAAAAAACAAACGGGAAATATTGCGTAAGTGGTGTTTGGAATTATCCATTGATGAATTCAATTCCCTTGCCGGGCGTTATATTGCCGATCATCCCGATGATATCGGGATCATCGCTCCCAAGGGATGGTCCTATAGCGAGGCGGAAGTACGTGCTTGGATAGATAGGGCCTTGGCCCAGAAGGTGCAACCTTATGTGGCACCGGAGGTGCCGTTGCAGTTGTTGGGTTCCGAAAAAATTTCTAGCCTAAAGGAGGTCGGGTACCAGGCTAAGGAAGGTCCAGCGGCAGGAATCATGGAGATTGTTCTGGAAAATGGTGTAAAGGTGGTCTTGGATTCATCGGGGCTTAAAAAAAATAGCGTGCACCTTCTTGGGTTCAGCCCAAATGGTGCTTCTTGTTTTCCAAAAGCGGATTACTTTTCGGCCCTTAATGCCCCTTCCATCATTAAGAATGCAGGGGTAGGGAAGATGGACAAGTTCGAGTTAGCTAGTTTTTTGTCACGCACGGGCTTTCCACAAGGGATCCACCCTTATATCGAACATAAAGAGAGCGGTATCCAAGGGACTTCCGATAAGGAGGATGTTGAAGGCCTATTTCAATTGGTGTACCTATATTTTACGGAACCGCGAAGGGACAAGCTTGCCTTTGAGGATTGGAAAATGGAGGAAAAAGATCGATATACAAATCCTTCATATTCAGTTTCGCAAGAAGACTTGGGAGCGGCGTCAAGGGAAGTGCTGGGGGACAGTTCCATAACACCGCAAGGTACCAAAAGATTTCATGGCATTTCAAAAACCGATATGGACAGGGCATACAGCATTCATGAACGAATATATGGTAACGCGGGCAGTTTTACCTTTTTGATCTCGGGCGATTTTTCCACATATAAAATTTTACCGTTGGTCCGGAAATATCTAGGGAACCTGCCAAGTAAAAAAAATGCGGATGCGCGTTCGGTACCAAGGAAGCAAGAAAGTTTAGCGTATGAAAGAAATAGGACATACACCGAGTTCAATTTGGAGGAAGTGAGTGCCCATTACAAAATGAAGAGCATTCTTTATTCAAGGAGGTACATAGCAAAGGTGGAAGATCCGTTCGACTGGAAAGAGCATATAAAAATTGATGTCCTGGGAATTTTGATGGACTCCAAAATAAGCGAGTTGAGATATTCCGAGGACGCGGCACTTTTTCATCCTTCCGCAACCGCCAAATTCCATACTGACCCGTTATATTATGACGTTGCCATGTTGCTGGACTGTCTACCGGATGAACTTGAAAAGCTTCGTTCCCTATGTAGGGAAATAGTGTTGGATGTAAAGGAAAATAACGACAATCGGGAGAGGTTCAATGATGTTATGAGTACATTGATCATATCAAAGTACAGTGCCAACAAGGAATCCAATTTTAAGAAAGTTCGAAAGTTGAAAAATTATTATGCCTATGGGGGGCCTTGGATCGATCCACTACAAATAGAAGAATACGTTCAATCTTTAACGTATGAGGATATCCAAAAAACGGCTCAAAAATATTTGAAGGACGAACATTTGACAGAGTTTGTGCTACGAAACGATAGAAGCGCTGGGGCAGATAAACGAAACTCACAGTCGGAATAAAGAAAACAAAAACACCGGGAATCCATAAAAATTCCCGGTGTCATTGCAATTACCTTGGGTCGTCAACGACCTTAACATCCGGTGTACCACTTTCTAAAGGTGTCTCCGTGCTTCGGTCGGCATATACTATATATTGCTGGGTTTCCCCCTCGATCTGTGCAATACAAGGATAAGCGGCACTTTCTTCACACGCAACGTCCACTTGGTACCAAGCTGTTCCAATTTGGATAAATCCTGTTGCGTAATAATCCTCTGCAGTATTGCTTACGAACGCAAAGGAAAGTCCAATGGCCATCACAAAGGCCAACAACGGTAAAATCAATTTTAATTTATTCATGATCTTAAAAATTTAAGGTTAAAAATTAATGCCCACTCTTGTTCCAGGGGGTAGGCGTCGCCCTGCTCTTGTCGCGCAACAAAATATTTTTACAGGAAGCCGTCTCTATCCAATCGGCAGCGGGACAGCACCGTTTTTTCATTGTTATTATAGCGTTGTGCCAATCTGATCCCGACCATCGTCAAAAGAAGACAGCACCCGTTCAGGGCCAAATGCTGTTCCCAAGATAAAAACGTGATGATCCCACCACAGGAACAGGGCGTATAGGGGGCAAAAAACAAAATGCCCATTGTATAGGCCGTAAAGATCAGCAACAGTCCCAAAGCCCCGTACAGTCCCGCCAGCCTGAATTTTGGAATACATAGCAATAGGGCCACTACCAGTTCCGCCATGGGAACGGACCAGGAGGCCACATCGGCGACCGTTTCACCGCCCATAACGGGCGAGTTGAGAAGATTGGTGCGGAACCGCTCCCCTTCCAATAATTTGGTGAGTGCGGCATAGGTGAACAAGAGGACCAACAGCATGCAAATGATACCGATAATTGTGTCCCTATGTTGGTGCCGTAGTTTCATGTCCAAAGCTTTTATTTATCATTGCCTTTTTTAATGTGTTGGTAATGAGCGTTAAACCGTTGGACTAAGTTATTTCGAACTATTCGAAAACCACTTAACACTTTCTGCCCAATACTTGGCATTATCAGATATTTACTGTTAAATTTTTCTTAAAGAAAGTTGTTTTTCCTCTTGACGAGGGTTAAGGTCGATATTCCGTAGCCAAATTTTGAAGCTGTTCGTTATGAAATTTGTGTCCCTATTTCTTGTTGGAATTGGGAAGAATATCAATTTTCCGTATCTTTGTAATCCACTTCAATTCATTGTTATAGGAACGCGCACAAATAGACTTTTTTGTTCGCTATCAATTCTTTAACCTCCACAGTTCATATTATAGTTCACATAACGCGCGGCTTTTGGCTTTTCAATTTGCCAAGACGTTAAGTGTTCCGTTGGTAAAAGTTGCTTGTAGGTCGGTAAAGTTATCCTGTCGTTTTGGATAACGGCAAGATGTCCGATTGTGACACAATCGATTTTTTTGGGGCCCCTTACTCGGAACTCGTGGGCCCTGCTTTTTAAGGTAGCGGATTGCTGATGATAACCTAATGAAGGAGAAAATGGAGCAGAAAAATTCAAAACGTACCCGGTGGGTAACCGTTCGTTTTACCCCTGAAGAACACCAGAAACTTTTAAAACAATGCCAAAGGACCACCTGTCGAAAATTGAGCGGCTATATCCGGTCGTGCCTTTTTGAAAGACCGGTGGTCACCACATACCGCAATGCATCCTTGGACGGTCTTATGGAGGAAATCGGACAGTTAAAGGATGAACTCAACCACATCGGGACCAACTTCAACCAAGCGGTCAAAAAACTGCATTCCCTTTGGCGCATAGAAGATTTTAAGGCTTGGGTGGAGCTGAACGAAAGGGACAAGGCCATCCTGTTCCAGAAGTTGGCTGAAATAGAGGAACACTTTAGGAAAATGGTCGGGCTATGGTTGCGGTGATAAAAACTGGGCATTCGATCCACCGGATCTTTAACTATAACGAGACCAAGGTAAAAGAAGGAGTGGCAAGGTGCATCGGTCAGGGAAACTATCCTGTGGATGTGGCATATATGAGCGCCAAAATACGCTTGGACCGATTGTTGGGCAGGGTAGGGCTCAACCCCAACGTGAGTCGCAACAGCGTACATATCTCCCTCAATTTTGACCCTTCGGAAACCGTATCGGACGAAACAATGAATTCCATTGCACATGCCTATATGAATGGGATCGGTTTCGGAAAGCAGCCGTATCTGATCTACCGCCATTTGGATGCAGGCCATCCCCACCTACATATCTGTTCGGTAAATATACGGGCTGACGGAAGCCGGATCGACATGAACAACATCGGCAGGAACCAGTCCGAAATGGCCCGAAAAGCCATCGAGCTTGAATTTGGGCTGGTGGTGGCCGAAAGACAAAAGAAACAGCAACGCACCTTAATGCCCGTGCCGGCACAACGGGTCCAATACGGCAAACACGCCATCAAAAGGGCCATTCAGAACGTGCTGCTCAATGTCTTGGACACCTACAAATATGCCAGCCTGCCCGAACTCAATGCGGTCCTGAACCGGTACAACGTGCACGCTGATAGGGGAGGGGAGGACTCCACCATGTACAGGCACGATGGCCTACAGTACCGTATTCTGAATGGGCAGGGAAATCCGATAGGCGTGCCAATAAAGGCCAGTTTGTTTTATGGCAGTCCCACATTACAGCATTTGCGGAAGAAGTTCTTGGACAATAAATCTAAAAAGCAACCGCATAAGGCCAAGCTGAAAAATGCCGTGGACAAAACCTTGTTAAATGCTGAGGTCGGTTCGATGGAAGCTTTTGTGAAGGCCTTGAAAAGGCTGGGGGTACATTTAAGGCTACGGGAAAGCGCCGATGGCAAATTGTTCGGTGTGACCTTTGTGGACCACCGAACCCAATGTGTGTTCAACGGCAGCGAACTGGGCAAAAACTTTGGAGCCAAAGCTTTGTTACAACGCCTAGGGTCAGATGCCGTTCCCGCGCCGAACCTGCCAAAGCATTCCGCACGGGAACTGGAGGAGGGGTTACAGCCACAGCACACTGTGGCAGAAACCAAGGCCATGCCAACTCCTCCCGTTCCTGCAGATGCTCCCAGAGGAACTACTTTGCTGGACGAACTGCTACAAGTGGAACTGGTGTCGGACTACCTTCCGTTCCATCTCAAAAAACACCGGAAGAAGAAAAAGAAAAAACGATGAACAGGTTATTGTCAGGTGCCATTCCCGTGCCGAATTTGCCACAGCATTCCGCACGAAAACGGAGAATGGGGTTACAGCCGCAGCGCACTGCGGCAGAAACCAAGGCCATTCTTGTTTTTAAAGCTATGCCCAGTTTAAGATATGTTAGGTTTTCGAGAGGCTGTTGCTTAGCAGTCCAGTGTCAGGGACCGTTCCGGGGCCGAACCTGCCACAGCGTTCCGCCCGGGAACGGACAGGGGCCACCGCCTGGGTCCGCTCCGGCTTTTTGTCCTCCGGACGGCATCGCCTCCACGGACCAAGGCCGTGACCAAAGCCATTTCTTGGCTTTGTGAAGAATTACCATAACAACAAAAATTTAAAACTTCGCACATGCAGACAGGGGAAAACGAACAGGCACTGCGCAAGATCTTGGACATGACCAGGCTATTAAGCATCACTATTTTGTGCCTGCACTTCTATTATTACTGTTTCAATGCCTTCAAACACTGGGGGCTTACCATGGAGTTTACCAACAGGCTGCTCCACAACATTTACCGGACGGGCCTCTTTGAGCATTTCCAGACCTCTAAACTGATCGCCTTGGGAATGCTGTTTATTTCCCTGCTCGGGGCCAAGGGGCGAAAAAACGAAAAACTGAAACCTAAAAATGCCTTGGCCCATATACTGCCGGGCCTCTTGTTGTACTTTGGGTCCCTTTGGTCATGGTATTTGTCACCGCCGGATACCACCTTGGCCATCCTGTATATGGCCATCACCTCCATCGGTTTCCTGCTCATCCTGACGGGGGGCACGCTGTTGTCACGGATCATCCAGACTTCCCTGAACAGCGACGATATCTTCAACAGGGAAAACGAGACCTTTCCACAGGAAGAGCGGCTGTTGGAAAACGAATATTCCGTCAACCTGCCCGCCCAGTACCGGCTAAAGGACAAGATACGGCACAGCTGTATCAACATCATCAACCCGTTCCGTGGACTGATGGTGCTCGGAACGCCCGGATCGGGAAAATCCTATTTTGTCATCCGACATGTGATCACCCAGCACATACGCAAGGGCTTTGCCATGTTCGTATACGATTTTAAGTACGACGACCTTTCCCGTATAGCATACAACGCTTGGTTGCAACATAAGGGAGGTTACAAAAAAGCGCCCTCCTTTTATGTCATCGATTTTGACAAGATCATGCACCGTTGCAATCCGTTGGAACCTTCCACCATGTTGGATATCACGGATGCGGCGGAATCGGCCAGGACCATTCTGATGGGCCTGAACCGTGAATGGATCAGGAAACAGGGGGACTTCTTTGTGGAATCGCCCATCAATTTCCTGACGGCCATTATCTGGTACTTGCGCAAATACCAGGACGGGGAGTTCTGTACCCTGCCCCATGTGATCGAACTGATGCAGGTGGAGTATGATGACCTTTTTACGCTCCTCAGGAGGGAACCGGAGATCGAGGTGCTCATCAACCCCTTTGTAAATGCCTATATCAACGATGTGATGGAACAGCTGGAGGGACAGATAGCGTCCGCCAAGATCGCTATGGCCAGGCTTTCCTCCCCGTCCCTGTACTACGTCATGTCGGGCAATGATTTTACCCTGGACATCAACAATCCCGATGATCCAAAAATTGTCTGTATGGGCAACAACCCTCAAAAGATACAGACCTATGGGGCCGTACTGTCCCTCTACATCACCCGTTTGGTAAAGCAGGTCAACCAAAAGGGCAAGCTCAAGTCCAGCCTTGTCTTTGACGAGTTCCCAACCATTTACCTGAACAATATGGACAGCCTGATCGCCACGGCACGTTCCAACAAGGTGGCCACGTGCCTGGGGGTCCAGGATTTTAGTCAGCTGAGAAAGGATTACGGCCGGGAGCAGGCGGACGTCCTGGTGAACATCATCGGCAACATCGTTTCGGGCCAGGTAACGGGGGACTCGGCCAAACAGCTTTCCGAACGCTTCGGAAAGATCATGCAGGACCGGGAGAGCCTTTCCATCAATAGCGGGGATACCTCCATCAGCAGATCCAAACAACTGGAACTGGCCATTCCGCCCTCTACCATCTCTTCCATGAGCTCGGGACAGTTCGTAGGGATGGTGGCCGACGATCCCACCAATAAGATCGATCTGAAAGCCTTTCACTGTGAGATCATCAACGACCATGAGACGTTGAAAAGGGAAGAGGATGCCTATCAGCGCATAGCCCCCGTGCGGGACCTTAGCCCGGATATGGTGCAACGGAACTATCGGGAAATTAAACAGGATATCCAGAACATCATAGAGACCGAGATCGAACAGTTGTTGAACGACCCCATGACCGCACATTTGGTCATCAGGAAGAGGGGGTAGGAGGGAAGTCTCGTCCGGCACATTCCCCTCCATTTCCTTTCGGGAAAAGAGCCGGTCGCTGATGGTCTTGGACACGCTCCCCGATTTTCCATTCCATTGCGCTTGCCCGATCCGCAGTGCCGGAGCGGGCGCTGCCTTGCATGGAAAAATAGGGGAGCGAGTCCGCTTGACACCATTTATTATTTTGGCATCCTATAATCCTGTCTGCAGATTTGGTTCGAAGCAAGAGATAGACAAGATTGCTGTAGAAATAAAAAGCGGATTTATTTGGCTTTTTCGACAAATAATCGATTTACCAACCTTTGATAACGGGAGGAGATATAATTAAAATATTTCCTTAATGCGGGCTTACTTTAAAAAATACATTGTTAGATGCTCGTCGATTTCTTTCCATTTTAATTTATTGCCGCCCTCGGAATAATATGTAACGGTATGGGTACTATCTATTATAACGTTCTTCGGATAGGAATTTCCAAATATCTGACGGGCCTTTTCAGAAGCAAATACTATATCATATTCAAAATCGTTCTTTTCAAGAAATCGGGAAACATTGGCTTTAGAATCATCGGCTATGGCTATGAACTTTACATTTCTATTACGATATTTAGCAACCAATTTATTTAAACCAGGTATCTCCTCTCTACATGGCGCACAGGAAACAGCCCACCAATTTAAAACAATGGTCTGTCCCTTAAAGTCATCTAGCGTATAGTTTTCTCCTTTTAAATTGGTGAATTCAATTAATGGCAATGAATTTCCTGGACGAAGTGGCCGATCAATCGTTAGAATATTTAATGTATCCGTTAGGGTAGTGGGATTACTCCATGAATAAACAACACTATTGCTTATAGTATCCAAACTTTTGATTCGTAATGAAATCCTATTTTGGGAATTATTGAATTCCATGTCAAAATTATTTTCTTTATCAGTTTTTGGATTGGTGGCCACTTCAATTGTAGAAAATTGTTTTAGTTGGCCATTTGATGATAATGCGAGCCAATTACCAGAATGATTACCTTGTCTTAATTTCCCAAAATACACGGAGAGAGAATCATTTTTGGTCTCCAAAATGGAATAGCTAACAATTTTAAAGGGTAAATTTTTCTTTACCGGTTCTAAAATTTGAGGAAACCCTGCTTTTAGATTTGTTGTCTTATAAAAGCCTTCTTTTTTATTTTTACCGCAACTTAATAGTGCAAAAATGAAAATTGACATAAATACTGCGGCCGATATTTTTCTTAACATCAAAAATGATTTAAAGTATCTGATAAAATTAACAAAAATAGCTAAGTATGAAGGTAGAATGTCATTTCTAGATAGTTCACTTATCAAAAATCAGCATGATGACGGGGGCAACTTCCTTTCTTTTCCGATACAATCCAACCTCGATACATGCCTGAACGATTTTCTTATAAAAGTGGCAGAAAATCCATCTGTCCCAAAGGGCAAATGACCGATGAAGAAACAGCGATGGCATGATCGTACATATGGTGATACGAAAGAGGGGGTAAGCCGTTAGTCCACGTGCGGCACCTTCCCCTTTCATCAGAAGAACCGTAGGGCTAGAGTAGATGGAGGTGTCCCTCCCTTTTTCTATTCCGTTAAGCTTGCCCGATTCACAGTGATAGAAGCAACTCCCGCCCGTAGGAATCAAATGTTTTGGTACCTATTTGAATTTATCAAATCTCTGTGTTTCCCGGCAGCACTTCAAAAAGAGCGCTAAGGAGTACGGGCAACACGATAACGTTGGTTATGAACATGATTTTTGCAAAGGGAACTCCTTCTATCCTACAATAGATCTTATGCTCAGCAAAACTTTTAAAGCGGTAATTAAAGATGTACTGATGCAAAAGCTCAGAAACCTTAGTGATTTTGATCTCACTGATTTTATAACTTAAAAAGAAAATTGTCCCAGTTTACGTTGGAAGCATGGGACCGGTAATCCGTAATCAACAACCTTTTTAGGGCAGTTTGTAAAATTTGGAAGGAATTTGGCTTGACAATATAGATGTTCGCACCCATTTGAAAGGTTTTCCGTATGTCTTCTTCACTGGACGATGTACTGCAGATAGCAACGGGGATCGTGGACCATTTGGGGTGGGCCTTAAGTCTTTTCAGAATATCGTGGCCGGTAACTATTGGCATGTTCAGGTCTAGAAACAGGAAATCGGGAAGCTGATCGTCCGCGTTTTCAAGATGATCCAAAAAGTCCTTTCCCATTTCGAAGAGCTGTAAAATGACCGGAAAGCCCAATTCGGCAATGGCCTCCTTAAAAAATGACCTGTCATCCTCGTCATCCTCCACGCAATAAACGATTCTTTTGCGGCCCATAGATTATTTATATAAAATGCTAAATTAGGAAAAGAACTGAATTGTACGGCAAGATTTTTGTGATAATCTCAACCGTAAGAACAATTGATCTTTCAAAAAAATCGCCGTGCCGTAGGGTATCTGAAGCTGCTTAAATGAATTAATTTCGTAATCACGGATTTACCGTTAATATAAGTAACCGCTCCGTTTAGCTCCATATGGGTCAATAATATTGGCGATTGGGTTCATTTCCCGATTTTTCAATAGAGTTCTTTGGTTTTCTGTCATCAACTCTATATGCGTAACTGTTGAAAATTAAAATGTAGACTTGGAACGTCAAGGTCGTGTATTATATCTTAATGTCGTACCCAGGTTTATCCGAAATTAAAGGAAGTGGAATTCGATCAATTGACCTTATTTTTTTGATTTTTAAGCTTTGACGTTTACTTTTGCCAAATCAATGTTTTAATTAGAATCCACAATTTTAGCGTGCATGGACAAAATGGAATTCAGACTTTTAGTGGCGGACGATGACGAAGATGATCTGGAACTTTTCAACGAGGCCCTTGCCGACCTGGATTCTTCCACCTTACTAGTTACGGTCAGGAATGGGATCCAATTGATGGAACATCTATCGGAACGACCTTCGGGCGACCTTCCCGATATTCTTTTTCTAGACCTGAACATGCCCCTAAAGGACGGCCTGGAGTGTTTGTCCGAAATACGGTCGATGGATGGGTTGAGGGACCTTCCCATCGTTATCTTCTCAACCTCGCTGGACATGGATATGGCCGACATTTTATATAAAAAGGGAGCACATTTTTACATTCAAAAACCCAATGAATTTGCAGCGCTCAAAAAAGTCATCGATAACTCCTTGACCTATATTTCAGAAGGCAATTTTGAACAACCGACCAGAGATTTATTCGTCCTCCAAAACCAACTGCTCAGATAGATGGACCGTCCAAATAACGAGATGCACTTCCCTGTGCACGGAGGTAAAATGGGAAAGCTCATAAAGGCTAAAGATTGGGACGATACCCCCATAGGAAACCCCGATACTTGGCCAATGTTCCTTCGTGCAATGGTAGCGGTAATGCTCGAAAATCCTTTTGGAATGTGCATCGTATGGGGAACAGGATATGCCCAACTGTACAATGATGGCTTTGCTTCCATTTTTGGGATGGGCAATCGTCCACTGGATTTGGGTATGGGCGCACAGGAAACATTTTCGGAGAGCTGGGACCTTATGGTACCCCTGATCGACAGCGCCATGACAGGAGAGGCCGTTGGGGTTCGGGACTTTATGTTGCCCCTTTCCCAAACCGGACCTGTGGAAGAACGTTATTTTGATCTTTCCTACAGCCCCATCAGGACAGATAACGGCCAAGTTGGGGGTGTACTTATGACCGTCAGCGATACGACCGAGAAGAACAGGGCCATCGCGACATTAAAAAAAAGAAATGCAACTTTTCTGGACAATATAATGCAGGCCCCCGTAGCCATGTGCATTTTCAGGGGCAGGGACCACATAGTGGAAATCGCAAATGCGAAGATGCTGGAATTATGGGGCGCAAAGGCCGACGATGTAATGAACAGGCCCATTTTTGAAGGATTGCCCGAAGCAAGGGACCAGGGACTGGAAACATTGGTGGACACTGTTTTTACAACGGGAGGAAGTTTTGTTGCAAATGAGCGAAAGGTCCTTCTGCCACGAAATGGCAAAATCGAGGCCACTTATCTCAATTTCGTATACGAAGCGCTAAAAGATTCCGATGGGACCGTTTCGGGTATCGTAGCCATAGCCATAGAAGTAACAGATCAGGTACTGGCCCGTTCCATAGTGGAGGAAAGCGAGCAAAAAGTGCGCGCAATGGTCGAAAGCGCACCCTTCCCCATTGCCGTTTATGTTGGTGAGGAAATGCGCATATCGCTCGCCAATGAATCCATCATCAATATTTGGGGTAAGGGCAATGATGTCATTGGAAAGTCATTTAAGGAGGTGCTGCCCGAACTGGGCAATCAGCAGGTATTCGAACAGATCAAGAATGTTTACAAAACGGGGCGATCATTCCATACAAAAAATACACCGCTTGACCTGATCGTAAATAAAAAGCCTTATACCTATTATTTCAATTATAGCTTTACGCCACTATACGACATACATGGGGAGATTTATGGGGTCATGAACACCGGGGTAGACCTGACCGATCTGAATTCTGCAAAGAAAAAGATAGAGGAGAGCGAAAGAAGGTTTCGATTCCTCACGGAGAGCATCCCCCAATTGATATGGGAGACGGATGAAAAAGGAAATCCGCTTTTTGCCTCACGGAAATGGATGGTATATACAGGTATTAAGCTTGTCGGCACATCTGCCCTGAAAATGGTTGTGCATCCCGACGATCTTGAAATGCACAGCGGTACCTGGAACGAAAGCCTGGCAACAGGTGAAGTCTACAATTGTGATCTCCGAATAAAGGATAAGTCCGGAAATTACAAGTGGCACTCAGTCGTCGGTGAGCCCGTTCTGGACGCAGAAGACCGCATCATAAAATGGGTCTTTGCCTTTACCGATATCCATACCGAAAGGGCCTTTACGAATGAGTTGGAAAGGCTGGTAGCGGAGCGGACGAAAGAGCTCAGCCTGCTGAACGAATCCCTTAAAAAAAGTGAGGAACGTTATCACCTTATGGTTGCAGAGGTACAGGACTATGCCATCCTGTACCTTGATCCCAACGGGATCATTGAAAACTGGAACATGGGAGCGGAAAAAATTAAAGGGTACAGGGAAGAGGAAATAATAGGGAAGCACTTCTCCGTGTTCTATACAAAACCAGATCGGGAAAGGGACCTGCCGCAACGATTGTTGGACCTGGCACGGGAAAAGGGCAAGGCCCTGCAGGAAGGTTGGCGTAGGCGAAAGGATGGAACTGTATTTTGGGCAAGTGTGGTCATTACGGCCGTCCATAACAAAAAAAATGAGATCATCGGCTTTTCAAAGGTCACACACGACCTCACCGAAAAGAAGAAGGCCGAGGATGTATTGAGATCAAATGCCTTGGAACTGGAACAAAAAAATGTTGAACTCGAGAAAATGAACAAGGAACTTCAGTCCTTTGCCTATATTTCGAGCCATGACCTGCAGGAACCATTGCGGAAGATACAGACTTTTTCAAGCCTTATAATGGAGCGGGAAGCGTCCAATCTTTCCGATTTTGGAAAGGATAAATTCCATAGGATGCGGAATGCAGCACAGCGAATGCAGATATTGATCCATGACCTGCTCAATTTTTCAAAGATAAACGTTCAGGAAAGGACTTTTGAACACACGGATCTTTCCCGGATTATTGAAGAGGTAGAAGAAGATCTGAAAGAAGAACTGGAGCTTGTCCAGGCGCGCATTATTATAGAAAGGACATGCGAACTGAGGGTCATTCCTTTTCAGTTCAGGCAATTATTGTACAATCTGTTCAGCAATTCACTGAAATTTTCGAATCCCAACATATCTCCCGTTATAAGGATCAAAAGCGAAGTCGCTAACGGCGAATCGTTCGATAATGATAGCCTCTCGGGCGAAATGGACTACTGCCATATACGTATTTCGGATAACGGTATCGGTTTCCAGCCACAATATCGGGCAAAGATATTCGAGGTCTTCCAACGCTTGCATGGAAGAGGCGAATATTCGGGTACGGGAGTCGGTCTTGCCATTGTGAAAAAAATAGTGGACAATCACCATGGCGTCATATCGGCCTCGGGAGAACCGGACAAGGGGGCCACTTTTGATATTTATCTACCCATTGGCGAGAAATAGTACCATGCCTGGGGCTTCCTCCTGAATGAACACCTCTTAGAGTATTTAATATCAGAGATCGGTAATAATGAACTCACTTCTTCTATTGAGCTGATGCTCGGCCTCCGAACATTCCGCCCCATCCGAGCAACCATTTACCAACTGGGTCTCCCCATAACCAGTTCCAGTTAGACGGGAAGCGTCTATACCTTGTTTGACCAACCATGCAATGGTAGATTTAGCTCTTCTGTCGGACAGCCATTTATTGTAGATATCGGTTTGGCGACTATCGGTGTGGGATCTTACATCAATTTTCATGGCTGGATATTGCTGCATTACATCCAATACCTTCGCCAAATGTACCGCTGCATCCCTTCTAATATTGGAATGGTTAAGATCAAAATAGATCAGCTCGATCCCGAAGGCTTTGGCAAGATCACTCCCTATGCTAAGCTTTTGCACTTTCTTTTCCAGGGTAATGGGCAATTCCGTAATTCCCGAAGAATCAGCTATAATTACCTTGACCTCATTTGTTCCATATTCATCCAATACGGCCCTTACATAATAGGTGCTTCCACAATCGACCTTAAATTCGTACTTTCCACTTGCATCCGTATCCATGGCAGCCACTGTCTCAAAGGTATCATTGAACAGCACCAGTTTTACGCCCGAAAGTGTTTCTCCGCTATTATTGGCAGTAACCGTACCTTGTAATAATTGTTGGCAATCAAGTTCCAACGGAAGGGTCTCGGTAAAGGCAAAGATATCATCATCGCCCAGGCCTCCAGGTCTATTTGAACTTAAATACCCTTTTCTGGAGACCGCATCGATAACAAAGGCAAAATCATCTTGCGGACTATTGGCAGGTGCTCCTATATTGTAAATTTTGGATTTTGTGGGGCCGTCCCCGATCATGGTAACAAAGATATCCAATCCTCCTAGGCCCGGTCTACCGTCGGACGAGAAATACAATTCATGATTGTCCGAAACAAAAGGAAATGTTTCCCTCCCCGGAGTATTGATATGGCCCCCGAGATTTATAGGTTCCCCGTAGGTCCCATCCTCGTGTACGGCCACTTTGAAAATATCGGATTCCCCGTATGTCCCCGGCATATCGGAAGCAAAATATAAGGTTTTTTCATCCGGGCTTAACGATGGGTGGGCCACACTGTATTGATCGCTGTTGAAGGGCAAGGGTGTAATATTGCCCCATTTATCGTGCTCCCAAGAAGCTTTGTATAGCTTTAACAAGGTTACATTTTCGTTGTTTTTTCCCTTGGTGCCTTCACTAAAATTATTCCGGGTAAAATAAACAGTTTTCCCATCCTTTCCGAACACTGGTGTAGCTTCATGGAACTTTGTGTTGATCGGACCCTCCAGTTTTTTTGGGGAAGTGGGGCGTTCCTTATCGTCTACCATATAAAGATTGGCAAAACCGTGATCGGTCCAGGTATGCACACTTTTTGATATCCCCCTATTTTCCCGCGTCGTGGCAAAAACAATTGCGTTTCCGTAAAATGCACTACCGTAGTCGGAATATTCCGAATTTACTTCCTTTAGGGTATCAATGGCATATCTTCCCGAGTTTTTGGCGATACTTTCCAAATAATTTTGCTGTTCGATAAATAATTGCCCCCTGGAATCCTCTTTTGCCATGGCGTGAAAGGAAACCAGCATTTCATCCGCTTTTTTATAATCTTCCATGGATTTAAGGCATTGGGAATACCTGTAATAGTATTCCGCTTCAATGCTATCCTTTAACCCGAACAATACTCCGTACCATTTGCCCGCTTCTTCCAATCTGGCGTTAAAATAGTAGGAGTTGGCCAAACGCTTGAACAGCTCGGGGGAACTATATCCTTTTTTTGCGAGGCGCTCATAGGTTTCTATGGCATCTATATAAGCGTATTTTTCGTATTTCCCATCTGCATGATCTACAGTTGTTTCCTGTGCTGTAAGGGGTAGGGCCATTATATTTGCCCATAAAATTATATATTGAAATTTAATCTTCATCATAGTAGCTTTTAAAAGAATCTTGGAGCAATAATATTGCTGTATCTATTGAACAGTTCGAACCGAAGGAACAGTTCATGGGATCCGGAATTGTAGCGGGAAAGGTCGGTGGTCTCATAATCATAACCATAGCCTATAAAAAAACCGTCTGTTATCTGAAACCCCGCCATAGCACTTATGGCGGCGCTCCAACGGTAAGCGGCGCCCAAAACCAATCTTTCATGTATCAAAAAATTCCCTGAAACATCTACCTGTAACGGGGCCCCTTCCACAACCTTGGTGAGGACAGCGGGTTTAAATTGCACCGAAGGGCCAAGATCTACGACATGTCCCGCGATGAAATAAAAATTGGGCCGCTCCTTATAGATCTCTATTTCATTATCGTTATAACGGGTGGCCTCAAAGAGATTTGGGGCGGAAATGCCTATATAGGTCCTGTTGGAATAGAGATAGAGCCCTGCCCCCAAATTAGAGGAAAAGGTGTTGTCCAAATTGTAAAATTGTGGGTCATTGGCATGTTCTATATCCAACTTGTTTACGTCCAGGTTAAATAAATTCCCAGTACCCTTTAACCCCAATGCAAGTTTAAAGGTCTCCGAGACCTTTATGGCATAGGAAAGGTCAAGGGAAATGGTACTTTCATCCGTTGCCCCGATCTTATCGTTGACAAAGGAGAGGCCCATTCCCCAATTATTGTTTCCCAAAGGTGAATTTATGGAAAACGCGGCCGTATTGGGGGCGCCGTCAATGCCTACCCATTGGGTCCTGTACAGCCCAAAAATACCCATTACGTCCCTAGAACCGGCATAAGCGGGGTTTATATTGATGGTATTGTACATGTATTGGGTGTACTGGGCATCCTGTTGGGCAAATCCCATAAATCCTATGGAAAGACCTACCAAGAGCAAAAGTTTTTTCTTTATTTTTTTATTGTAAAATTCCATGTGGGGCGATGCTTATCGGTTAATGTTCAAATATCCATTTTTAGTAGTGGTCTTCCCGTCCATCCCATTGATATGGAGCACATAAAAATAAGTGCCCGCGGGCAGGGCCTCACTTCTTTTTATGGTAGACCTGCCATCCGAAAAACCACGGAATACGGTAGTGGCATTATCATACCCACTTACTTCGAATACCAGGATTCCCCAACGGTTAAAGATCTGGACGGTATTGTCCGGGTAACATTCCATTCCCTCGATCTTTAGGAAATCGTTCAGGCCATCATTATTGGGGGAAACGGCATTGTATACCCTTAACACACAACCATTTATATCCGTTATGGTAGCGCCGTCACCATCGGTATCCGTTTCGTGCGATAGATCGGACACGGTAGCCCCCGTAGGGGTCATAGCGGTTACCACAGCCTGATTGCTTATGCTGCCCTGTAAGATGTCTTGTGGGGTTATGGCGTAGACCGCACTAAAGGTAGTGTGGTCGCTTTCTCCCACACCAAGGGATATAGGGCCCCCGTCCATAATTACTCCTGGAAGTGGATCGTCAACGTTTATATCGGTCAGCAGTACCTTACCCGTGTTCTCGATCGCAAATAGATAGGTAATGGTTTCCCCGCTTTGGGCCATTCCATCATTGTTTTCATCATTGAACATGGCACGTTTAACAATAGCTATTGCAGGCTGTAGGTTCAGTACGGTAATGGTACAGTCGGCACATCCAGGGTCGTAGTTTGGGTCATTTGGATCGAGAGGGGCAGGATTCCGGGAATATGCCGTCACCGGATTGCCATTTATGTCCTCTGCTTCGGCCATGGCGATGTTATATACCGCTCCAACCTCAATGTCCTCTTGGCTCAACAAATATTGCGCAGTAAACGTTGTGCTATCGGATGCTCCGGGCCCCAAAGTTGTTATGGGCCCTCCGTTTACAGTGACCAGGGGATCGGTAATGGTAACATTCATCAGATTCATGTTACCCGTATTTTCAACCGTAAAACTGAATAAAATATGATCACCAGTGTTCACTAGGCCATCACCGTTCGTATCCTGATATGTGCCCTCTTTCCATAACATTATTTCGGGAGATCGTACCAGTGGTGTATCGGTAGGGGAATCATTGTCCAATGCGGTTCCCGAGATATCGGTTACCGTACTGCTGTCCGGGGCCGTGCCCGTAGCTGTTGCGGTATTGCTTACGTTTCCGGAATCCATGTCCAATTGGTCTATGGTATAGCTCGCCGTAGCGGTGCCTGTTTCCCCAGGGGCCAAGGTCGATGGGCTAACGGTCAAACCGACGCTCCCTGTTAGGGCATCATCGATCACGACCCCTGTTAGGGTGACATCCCCGGTATTGGTTACGGTAAAGGTATAGGTGATATCGTCCCCTAAAGTTCCTCTTCCCCCAACACTTGCTGTCTTTACCAAAGCGATGGCCGGGTCTTGGGTGATCGGTGTATCTGTGCGATCGTCATTGTCCAATGCGGTTCCCGAGGTGTCCGTCACCGTGCCGTTGTTCGGTGCCGTACCTGTCACCGTAGCTGAATTGCTTACGTTTCCGGCCTCTATGTCCAACTGATCGATGGTATAGCGCGCCGTAGCGGTACCTATTTCCCCTGGGGCCAAGGTGGAGGGGCTAACGGTCAAACCGACGCTCCCCGTTAGGGCATCATTGATCACGATCCCCGTTAGGGTGACATCCCCGGTGTTGGTTACGGTAAAGGTATAGGTGATATCGTCCCCTAAAGTTCCTGTTCCCCCAACACTTGCTGTCTTTACCAAGGCGATGGCCGGGTTTTGGGTGATCGGAATATCCGTGCTATCGTCATTTTCCAATGTGGTCCCCGAGATATCGGTCACCATACTGCTGTCCGGGGCCGTACCGGTAGCTGTAGCGGTATTGCTTACGTTTCCGGCATCCATGTCCAATTGGGCTATGGTATGGCTCGCCGTGGCGGTACCTGTTTCCCCTGGGGCCAATGTTGCTGGACTGACCGTTAAACCGACGCTCCCTGTTAGGGCATCATCGATCACGACCCCTGTAAGGGTGACATCCCCGGTGTTGGTTACCGTAAAGGTATAGGTGATATCGTCCCCTAAAGTTCCTGTACCACCAACGCTGGCTGTTTTCACCAAGGCTATGGCAGGATTTAGGACCATGGTCGTGTCCGTTGTATCATCCTCCGTGTTTCCATCGGCATCGTTACCATTGTCGCTGATATCATTTACCTGTGTACCGGCCGGACTATCGCCCGTGGCCACTGCACTGTTGACGACCCCGCCGGTATCGACATCCGATTGGGCTATCTGATAGGTGGCCGTATAGGTCGCGGTCTCGCCCACTAAAAGATCCCCTGCCGAACTGCCTTGGTCTGAACTGGTAAAGGTGGGCCCCGTAGAAAGCGTTAATGGATTTCCGGCAGCGTCTTGCATAGTATCCGTTAAGGTTACATTGTCCAAGGTCACGTTCCCGGTATTCTGAACGGTTATGGTATAGGTGATCACGTCATCCACGCCGGTCTGTCCATCACCGTTATCGGTGATCGAGGCGGTCTTGGTCGCTTCGATCGACGGGTCCTCACCAAAAGGGATGTCTGTAATGTCATCCTCAGTGTTGCCGTCGGTGTCCACCCCATCGTCGCTGATATCGCTTACCGGACTGTTCATCGGACTAAAACCATCGGCCACAACACTATTGGTAATCCCCCCGGCATCGATCTCGCTTTGGGCAATGATGTAGCTCGCACTATAGTTTGCTGTTTCCCCAACATTAAGGTCGCCTTCGGCACTGCCCTGGTCCGCATATTCAAAAACCGGACCCGAAGCAAGCGTGATCATGTTGCCGTTGGCATCCCTAAAAGTATCCGTAAGGGTAATCCCGTGCAAGGTTACATTTCCAGTGTTCTGGACCCAAATTAGAAAGATGATCTCGTTGCCCACGGCAATTATCTCGACCCCCGGCGGTACAGTGATCGTGCCGATCTTGGTGGCTTCCAAGGCCGGGCTTTCCGTTAGGATGGTAATTGTTGGGTCGTTATTGTTGGCTGCTGTTCCTGAGGTATCCGAAATATCATCATTGGCAGGGTTTTTTCCTGTAGCGGTAGCGGTATTCTGAATAGTTCCGGCATCAATATCCCCTTGGGTGATGGTATAACTGGCCGTAAAGGTGCTATTATCGGCGTCGCCCGGGTCTAAATTGGCTATAGGGCCACCTGCAACCGTAACCATGGGATCGTTGACGGTTATAGTGGTCAAGGTCTGATAACCAATATTTTCAACGGTAAAGGAATAGCCTATCGTTTCACCTGCTTCGGGGTAACCGTTTCCATTTTCATCATTGAAAGTTGCGGTCTTGACCAAGGAAATACCTGAAAAGGGTGGTAAAAGGGTTGTGGTCATATCATCATTTATTACCGATGTTCCCGACATATCGTTCACCGGATCTCCATTGCTTCCCGTACCGCTTACGGTTGCCTGGTTTTCTACCACTCCAGTATCCACTTCGGGTTGGGTAATATTGTAATCGGCCTCGTAAACCCAGGTCTCTGTTGGCTCCAGAATACTGTTATTATTGGTATCCCCGCTTAAGGGGCCACTAATATTCCCGCCCAGGAGGGGGTCGTCCACTATTATATTGTCTATAGTGATATTGCCCGTATTATGTACGGTAAAGGAAAACGTAATAATATCGTCTAATTGGGCCTGTAGCGGATCTCCTTTGTATTCCGATGTCTTTACCAAGGCAATGGCAGGGTTTTGGGCTATCGGTGTCTCTGTACTATCATCATTGTCCAATGCGGTCCCCGAGGTGTCTGTTACGGTGCTGCTATTAGGTGCCGAACCCGTAACGGTAGCGGTATTGCTGACAATACCGGTTTCTATATCCGCTTGGGTAAGGGGATAGCTCGCCGTAGCGGTGCCTGTTTCCCCTGGGGCCAAGATTGATGGGCCTACCGGTAGATCGACACTTCCGGTTAGGGCATCATCTATTGCTACTCCGGTTAGGGTAACATCCCCTGTGTTCGTTACGGTAAAAGTATAGGTGATAGCATCCCCTTCGATGACTGTACCGGCAATACTGGCTGTTTTTACCAAGGCGATGGCCGGGTTTTGAGCGATCGATAATAGGGCATCATCCGTTATTTCAGTACAGCCATTACTACTATGGGATACTGCCACTTGAAAAATATATTCATCGTTTGTCAGTTGTACATTGGGTACCGTTAGGGTCGCATTGGTTTCCCCGGTCAACACGGTATACGAAGAACCAGCGTCGGTACTGACATACCATTGATACAGTAACTCTGGGGTCACATCCGTGGTGGTGTCCGGATCGGTTGTGAAATCTGTTGTCATCAATGCCGATGCATCTGCTGTAAAGCTGACATCACCTCCTATGTTAGCCGTTTGATCGGGCATGGCCGTATTTAAGGTTATACTTACAGCTGTGCGAACCGGTTCCAGTAAACCTGCATAGGTTGCCCCTGGATTGGAAACGGTTCCGTCTATATTTGTCGCTACCGGATCCGGACCCGGTCCAAATTGGCCCCCGTCCCCACCATCTGCGTTGGGATCCCCATAATATTCATTGGAATCGGGACAGCCATCATTGTCACTATCCAAATCCAAACGATCTACAATTCCATCGCCATCCGTATCAAAATCACCCATATTATCACATCCATAAAAAGTCATATCAGATTTTTCTTCATTCATATCCATTCCATCATATTCTTGTGTCCATTCAACACAGTTCTTTGAATTTGCCGGTAGTATTGTGCAAGGTGGAACCATGGGAGATACGGTTCACCTATCTTCCAGTCTATTTCAGCCCATCGCTTCGGAGGAAGTCGTGGACGCCATGGTGAACTTGACCGTGGGGGAACCCATAAATGGTATTGTTGAAATTGGGGGTCCGGAAAAAATCGGAATGGACAAATTCGCAAAAAAATATTTGGAAATGAAAGGGGATGATCGTGAAGTGGTGGCCGATCCAAGGGCACTTTATTTTGGAACGGTGATCGATGATCGTTCGCTCGTACCTGACAACAACTCCCTAAAAGGTTCCATAAGATATGACGACTGGATTCGCATTCCTGGTAATTTAAGGTAATTAATAGTAGGATTGTTTTTACGGGGCAGATTTAGTGATTTGATCTGCCCTTTTTTATAGGGGTTTACGCCGTCTAAATGGAATAAATCTGATTATTGAAAATTAAAATTTAAAACTTATGGAAGCAAAGATTGGAATTAAAAAGGAACGTTTAGAACTCGTTAGCGAATCTCTGGCAAAAATAATGGCGGATGAAATGATTCTGTATACCAAGACAAAGAAGGCACATTGGATTATTACCGGTGCGGATTTTTATAGTAAACATCTATTCTTTGAGGACCAGTACAAGAAGCTGGAAGAAATAATTGATGAAGTTGCGGAGCGTATTCGTGCAATTGGTCACTTCCCTCCTGTAACACTTGAGCAATATTTAGCCCTGACACATCTGACCGAGAAATCCATGGGCAGTACCGACTCACTTTATTTGATCAAGGAGTTGCTTGCTGATCACGAAGCGATTTTAATGCACATAAGGCAAAATATCGATCGTTACGCTACGGACTTTCGTGATGCCGGTACAAGTGATTATATCACAGGTCTAATGGAGGTACACGAAAAAATGGGATGGATGTTAAGGTCACATATACAATAAACCCGCCAACATGAAATCTTCACTAGGACGAAAAATAGCCATGTCCCTTTCGGGAATTTTTCTAATTCTTTTTTTGACCCTGCACGTTTCGTTAAACCTTACATCGGTCTTTAGTGCCGACCTATTTAATAAGGTATCCCATTTTTTTGGCTATGACCCCTTTATTCAATATTTAGGTCAGCCAATTTTGGCTTCCGGAGTGATTTTTCATTTTGTGATGGGCTTTGTCCTGGAAATACGGAACCATAGGGCAAGAAGGATCAAATACGTTTATAAGTACAATTCGGCCAGTTGGATATCCAGAAATATGATCATTACAGGCGGTGTTATTCTTTGTTATTTTTGTCTACATTGGTATGACTTCTGGTTTCATGAGCTCAATTATAAGTTCGTTGAAATGAAGGTTCCTGACCCGGAACGGTATTACCCGGAACTCGTATCAAAATTTCAAAATCCTTGGCGTACCCTTTTTTATTGTCTGGCATTTATAATGTTAGGACTTCATTTGTGGCATGGGTTCTATTCTTCAATGCAGTCCATTGGCTTTGACAATAAATACGCGCGATTCTTGGGAAAGGTAGGAAAGGTCTTTGCCATTGTAGTGCCTTCCGGGTTTATCACAATTGCGCTGGTCCATCATTTTTTATATTGATTGACAGAAAGGTAAATTTGAAAACTTCTGGATGAAAATATTGGTCCGCAACCGACACCGGTCGAGGAATTACGGGTAATCGCAATTCACTACGAGGCCAATCCCTGATATAGGCCGGTTTTAAAATTAAACTCCAGTCGCTTGCAGGATAATATCGATGGAATCGCTATTTCCTTATCTTCCAAGTTCCGGGATGGCCCATACCAACTTATAAATTTTGTTTTGGGGCTAGTTTCATTTATGGTATAAATTAAATCTTGTTCATCCTCTTCAGCTATTCTCCCTATAAGAACTGCATGGAACTTTATTATGGAGGACAACCTGTAAGCCTCTATAGGATCGCACGCTTCGATACAATACCAATTTTCGTATTTATTAAGTAGTGAGACAACAATTTTGGAGATATCCTTGTCGCTTTCTACGAACAGTAAACTTCTTTTTTTCATGAAGCAATTATTTACAAATGAACCTATTATTTCACTGTAACCATCATGGCAATTATCTCAGCTATCCAAGAAGGCCACTGATCCATGTGGCATTTTTAGTTTTTCAATAATTTCAGAATATCCGGTACCATAGGCTCCATAAGCTGAAACTAGAAGACCTTTGTGGCCATTAGAGGTGCTGATCGCATATAGTATGGATGAATCATCTGGATTGGAATCACCTTCAAATCGATAAAATTCATCAACAAAATATTCAACTGTAGGCAAATCGGCCATGAATTTTTCACATTTGCGAAAGGGTACGTCTATATTGAAGTCCAAGATGTACCCCTGTTTTTTTTTAGCATCTATGGCTTCGTACAACGTATCAAAATTTTCCATACCCCATTTTTTAAAGATTATTGTAAGCGACTTTCAGCGGTACTTCATCCGAACTTTGAAAAATATTAAGAATAAATTCCTACAGTTCGGAGATATCCTGGTAAGTTGTCAATTGTACATTATTGAGCAAGCCTTGCCGTTATTCACGTAAAGCAACGATTAGGTACGAAACCATTAGTAGGATTTGGGTAGTTTATATGGTAGGTCAGTTAAACATTTCAAAGATATATTGTATTCATCTTCAATGCGATGGACCAATTATGTATTCACTTGTACATCCCATGGTATTCTTCTAAATGGCCACGGATAGGACGGTTAATCTTTTAGCCAAAATGCGACCTTTCTAAGAATTGGTTTGGGACGGCACTGGCCATTCTTGTATGTTTTGAGATCTTTATAAAGGAGGTATTGGATAATATGAACTTTGGACCATTATTATCCTTTATAACTAGGGGTTCAATAGGAGCATTCAAATACCATTCGTCATTAGAATTCGTTCTTTTGATATATCGACCCCACTCGTCCACCATTTTTCCTGTAATTTCGCTAACTGCCGATTTTGAAATCCTAAACGGCCCATTGGAAGGTGTCATTCCCTCTCCAAGAATAGGTGCAATATTAATTACCGTCACATGGAGCCCGACACTTAGATAAGGAAAACACATTTTGGTAATTTCCAAAGGCCCAAAGATGTTCATATCCAAAATATAATTTACCCCACCATTAATGTCCACAGGCATTTTCTTACGGATATTTGGCTTCAAATTATTCACTATCAGTTGTAGTTGACCTCCAAGGCCTTTCAAGGTTTTGCATATTTTATCCCGATCCGTGGACAAAGTCATATCCCCAACCATACATAAAGGGCGCTTGTTCTCTAGGGCCCATATCTTTTGCATTTTTTTTAAAGTTGCTTCATCATTGAAAACAACAATCGATTGATTACCATAAGACAAAAAATCATTTACAATTTCCATCCCTGGTCCATTGTCTGCCCCTACTAACAGAGCCAACCGCTTTTCATGTATGGATTCATTCATATAATGTATTCCTTAAAATTGATTCAAGTGCTGGTAGATGTCGAAAATGGATACCATCTAATTCATGTTTTATATATCCCTGAAAGTGACTCACACCGTTTTGAGGCATAGCGGCATAGGTTCGCGTTTCCATTTTTCGTACCACAAATTTCAGTTGTTAAGAGGTCATGGACTATGTACCTATCCTGTATTCCAAGGTATAATTCATGTATTTCATTTTTCCTCCGATCCCTGACGCTGTGGAATTTTATACAAGACAAACGATAATTTGGATATTGGTTCCCCTTGGCATCATCGATAATTTTACATCTCATAAATAATTGATGAATATCTACATCGAGGAAGCTCGTTAGGTATAAACTAGAACAAAATTTCGATGCGGGCTTGAAGTTTAATAAACTTCGCTCGGTGATTAAGTCAAATGAAAATTTGAAATGACATGGACAGGTTGCAAATTTCCACAGTAATAACACCTCAAATAATTGGTGATGAAAAATTTTTTGCGAGGAAAGCTTTGGCAAAGGATTTTAGCGGTTTGATGAACCCACTAATAGGTGTGGAACATTTTCAAATGAAAAGCGATGTTCTTGGTCCACATGCAAATGCGGGAATGGCATCCGTCACATACATTTTTGAAAAATCGGCTTCGTACCGGAGCTTGGATTCACGTGGTAACGAAAAGGTGATTACTCCTGGAAGCATGTTATGGACAACCACGGGAACAGGAATTGTGGATTCAGGGTTTCCGGAAACGGAAGGAGCCATAGTGGACGGAATAAAGATGTACATACACAGCTCGACCGACCAAAAACATTCGGAACCAACAAATGTATTTATAGGTACGGACCAAATACCCGAGATAAGGAAACGGGGTCTACGGGTCAAGATAGTTAGTGGCGAAACAAGTGGAACTAAAAATAATACAGTATTGCCACACCCGCTTACCCTTTTACATATTTTTTTGGAAAGGGGCAATCAATTTACCCACAAACTTCCAGCAAAATGGTCGGGAACTATTTTCGTGATAGGGGGACGTTTTGACCTATCTACCAATCAAGAAACATTCGAACTTGATGAGGGTATGGTTATTTCGATGGCCAACTCCGTTCATGTGGAGGCATTGACATTGCTGGGAATTACCGATTGCGAACTTCTCCTATTTTCAAGCCCTCCCATAAATGAGAAAATCGTGTCCAAAGGTTCCATGGCCATGGAATCCCTCACGGCATTGATCAAGTCCATCGTAGGCTATAAAAATGGTAAAATGGGCTTTATAAAAATTAAGGGTCAAATAAGAAATATTATTAGGCCAACCTGATGTAGGTCTCCAAATTGCTTTAAAGGGTAAATTATAAGTTTGATAATTCGAATGTAGATAAGGCAATGTTGGCTCCCCTTAAGTAGCCTATTTTAAATCGAATTTTTGGGAAAAGTAGGTATTAGGATTACTGTTATCCGCTAGAATTTTATAGTTGAATTATATTAATTTTAAATACAAATGTTATGAATGAATTCTTATTAGTGATCCACAGAGATCTGACCAGTGAAAAACCTGCGCCATCGCCAGAACAGATGAAAATTGCGCTAAAACCTTATCAAGAATGGGTTGCCGGCATTGCTGCCGAAGGCAAACTGGTTGCGCCACCGAAGCGTTGGGACGTGGATGGCAGGGTTATCAAAAGTGATAAAAATTCCACTAAGATCAGTAATGGGCCTTTCGGAACGGGAAATACTTCCATAGGAGGACTTTTTCTTATCAAGTCCAAGGATTATGATGAAGCTGTCAAAATTGCCCAGGAATGTCCTATCATCCAGTACGGTGCGGTTGTCGAAGTTCGTCAGAGCATAACTGCATAAATTAACTTCTTGACTTGCCCCCATAACGATAGGGGGCAAGTTTTAAATTTTACCCTGTCCTTGTAATAGTGACATTTGCTTTGTTTCTGCCCTGCTCTGTATTTTCTTGCTTTCGACACCTATTGACAAAGTTTCCAAACCTTCAATATCTATCCTCACTTCCAAAATCCCGCACGTGGCGGCAGTTGCTTTTTGTAATCAATTTAAATTTCTTAAGTCACCATTACAAAAAACACAAAGGAATTCGAGGATGACAGTAAATGGAATTTTATCTATTTTTTACGTAATAAATTATTGCCGAAGTTCTGAAAAGGATGTGGTAATTCATTTGGGAAACTTATACTAAATATCGTAGATGCCGTTAAATATGCACTAACTATCGTATTTTAAAAACACTCATATTATATTAAGTATCTAATATTCAATTATTTAAATTTTGGCATAAAAATCGGTTTACCATCTTTAAATTTTCATGTTATGATAAAGGATGATAACGTACCGATTGTAGCTTCCCATGTATCCAATACCACTGTTGGGTTCGAAATAATAAGTCTTTCCGTATTACTTGGTAATTCGAAAAACAGAAATAAGTCCGAGGTAATTTGCAATAACTATTTTAATATTATCTGGAATATAAATGGTACTGGTACTTACTGGATAGATCTTCATAAACATAATTTGGTAGGCAACAAAATAATTTGTTTAAAACCTGGGCAGCCCCATAGGTTACATTTTAAAAAGGATTCAAAATCGGAAGGTTTTATTTTTAGGTTCGAGAAATCTTTTTTGAATATGGACGATCAAGAGTTAGATCTTACATATGCTACTGAATTTTTCAAACTGTTTTCTTTTTCAAATGGTATGGATATCGAGGAGGTAACTACGGACGAACTCAAGGATTTGGTGAAATTTATGCAGAAGGAACTGGACCTTTCCATTCCTTTAAAAACAGCAGTTTTAAAGCGTTACTTTGAGATTTTTATTCTTAAACTGACTTCTCAATCAAATAAAGTAATAGAGGGATGTCTAAAAACAAAAAACATGGAACTGGTGGAAGAGTTTATGGATTTGGTGGACAAGAACTTTAAGGAAATGAAAATGGTGGGAGATTACGCAAGTAGAGTGGGAATCACACCAAATTATCTAAATGAAATTGTAAAGAAAATTACCGGTAAATCTGCTAGTTATCAAATAAGGCATCGAATAGTGATCGAGGCAAAACGTCAAGCGATATATTCGAAACTTTGTATGAAGGAAGTTGCTTATTACCTAGGATTCTCGGACCCAGGACATTTTAGCAAGTTTTTCAAGAATACAACCGGGAAAAATTTTTCCGATTTCAAGCAACAAGTAAATATTGGAACACCATTTGAAATTACCTATCAAAACGTTTCGTAAATTATAGGAATTCTAGAATTTATGAAATTTAAGCTAGTTTGTATCCATTTGCTTGGAAACGCCGGACATAGTATACCACCCTCGCCGGGTTAAAGTGACCATAGCTGGCCGGACGAAAGTGACCCACCCCCGCCGGGCCAAAGTGACCCACCTTTAGATTAGATCTATCTGTAAAAAGTCTAAGTGCTTTTTTTGTTAAAAAGCACCATGGCGAACAAGCAGATAGACATGCGAAAAACAAAACTGATTTACAAACTGTACACCTCCGGTACGAGCAAGCGTGGGATAAGCCAACAATTGGGCATATCCCGTGTCACGGTCAGGAAGTACATCGAATTCTTCAGGCGGTACCGTTTTACCGCCTACGAAGTGGAGAAGATGACCCTAGAGGAACTCCACAACCTTTTTAAGGACGGGCAAAAGCGCAAGAGCCAACGTTTGCTGACCTTAAGGCAGTACTTTCCCTATTTTGACAAAGAGCTTCGCAAGACCGGGGTGACCAGACAATTGTTATGGGAAGAATATTATGCCAAGCACCCCGATGGCTTCAAGCTCTCACAGTTCAAGTATTGGTACGCCGAATGGCGCAAGGAGACCTCTCCGGTAATGCACATGGAGCACAAGGCCGGCGACAAGCTCTTTATAGACTTCACGGGAAAGAAACTCCATATTGTTGACAGGGACACCGGTGAACTGAAGGAACTGGAGGTGTTCGTGTGTATACTCGGTAGCAGCCAATACACTTATGTAGAGGCCTGTGCAAGCCAAAAACTGGAGGACTTCATCCGCTGCACCGAGAACGCACTATGGTTCTACGGCGGCGTACCAAAGGCCTTGGTGCCGGACAACCTTAAGTCGGCGGTTACCAAGAGCAGCCGTTACGAGCCCAAGGTCAACGAGGTGTTCGCCGACTTTGCCGAACACTACGAAACGGCAGTACTGCCCACACGTACCTATAGGCCAAGGGACAAGGCCATAGTGGAGAACGCCGTGAAGATAATCTACACCAGGGTGTTCGCCCCTTTACGGAACCAGGTCTTCCATAGCATGACCGATATCAACATCGCGATAAGGGAACTGTTGGAAAAACACAACGCAATGTCGTTCAGGGGAAGGGAATATTCCAGGTGTTCGCTTTTTATGGAGATCGAGAAGGGCGAACTGATGCCGTTACCGGCGAAACGCTATGAGGTAAAACGCTATGCCCAGGCCACCGTACACAAGAACAGCCATGTTTATTTTGGGAAGGACAAGCATTATTACAGCGTGCCCTACAGGCATATAGGCAAACAGGTCAAGCTGGTCTATACCGACAGTATCGTCGAGATCTACCATAAGCACGAAAGGTTCGCCGTACATACAAGGAACAGGAAGAAATACGGCTATACCACCTTGGCCGACCATATGCCCTCGCACCATCGTTTCATAAGCGAGTGGAGCAGTGAAAAGTTCATCGATTGGGCAAGCGATATCGGCGGACACTGTAAAGGGTACATCATTGCCATCCTGGAGAAGAAGCAACACCCGGAACAATCCTATAAGTCCTGTCTGGGCGTGCTCCACCTTGCCAAAAAGTACGGAAGGGAACGTCTTGACGGTGCCTGTAGGCGTGCCGCGGAATATGGTGCGTACAATTACAATATGGTCGAGCGCATCCTGAAAAAGGGGTGGGACCAGATCGATGAAGGTATCGACGGGGACATGGAAATGCCCGAGCACAACAACATAAGGGGAGGAAAATACTACGAATAGGAACAATACTTAAAAACAGAACATATGAACGAAAAAACAATGCAATCGATGAAAGAAATGAGGCTCTATGGAATGCACAGGGCCTTCACCACAACAATGGAAACCGGCGGTCCGTCCACCGGTTACACCAACGATGAACTGATCGCCTATCTCGTCCAGAGCGAATGGGACGACCGTCACAACCGTAGGATAGAGCGATTGACCAAGTCCGCAAGGTTCAGGTATACGGCCGTCATGGAAGCTATAGACTACCGACCGTCGCGCCAACTGGACAAGAACCTGGTCCGGCGGCTAGGTTCCTGCGGGTTCATCCAAAAAAGGGAGAACATACTTATTACCGGTAGTACCGGCGTGGGCAAAAGTTACCTGGCATCGGCCATCGGCCACCAGGCCTGTTCCATGGGGTCAAAAACGATGTACTTCAATACTGCGAAGCTCTTTACCCTGCTCAAGACATCAAAGGCAGACGGTTCCTATCCAAAACAGATAAACAAACTTGAAAAACAGGACTTGCTCATCTTGGATGACTTCGGCCTTAAACCATTGGACAACATCAATAGGCATGCACTTATGGAGATCATCGAGGACAGGCACGGCAAAAAATCCACTATAATAGCATCACAATTGCCCGTATCAAAGTGGCACGACATTATCGGGGAGAAAACACTGGCCGATGCCATCCTCGACCGTTTGGTGCATACAGCCCACAGAATAGATATAAAAGGAGAATCAATGAGAAGAAAATTGAAAAATAAAAACTAAGTTTAACCCAAGGATAGATCAAATCTGGGCAGTCCATTTGCCATGGTCAGTTTCATCCGGCGAAGGTGGGTCAGTTTACCCGGCTTATCCAGATTTATGAACACAAAGAACTTGAAACTATATTT
>TARA_R110002020_G_scaffold50763_1_pt1 | contig 36217 bp, 49 predicted proteins | sample TARA_R110002020 | Tara Oceans TARA_R110002020 (sample SAMEA4396489) | marine metagenome | biome: Westerlies Biome; feature: [MES] marine water layer (ENVO:01000295) within the mesopelagic zone...; material: water (ENVO:00002006), including particulate matter (ENVO:01000060) such... | reverse complement strand
GAAGCCGAATTGACAGGGCTTTGGAAGAATCCACAGAAAGGTTTAACAACCTGGAAGGTGGAGACTTCTCAGAGATGTCTACCAAGACTCAGTTTGTTTTTGGCATGCAGCCCTCACCTATCGTCCCAGTTCCCCAGTCAGATACATCTGGCGCCTCTGGCGACCCCAAGTACAACGACATCAAAAGCATCCTGACAGACACGGATAGGTTCCCCATCTGTGGCCAGTGGATGCCCTGGCTTCCTATTATTAACAGCCGGTATAGCGCTCACTCAACTACGCCGTCTGGAGGAACCTACGCTACCAAGTTCGATGTTGATGGCTACGACCCTTCTGCCGGTTTTCAGAACAAGTGGAGGCTCAAGGGCACCAACGTTATCAATAGGCCAGACATGGAGATCAACGATCCTCCTACCAATCTAGCCAATGAAATGGATAAGCCCCTTGCTTGGAACAGCACGGGATGGGGAGATGCCTGGAGTGGCCTCAAGAGGTGGGACAACACTGGCGCTGGCTCTGACTACACAGAGGCCACAGATGAGCCCGCACCACAGACCACTTGGCAGTTTGCGTGGAGCCACTCATGGGAGTTTGTAGACCCGGTCATCCTTGACGACATTATGCTTTTTGTCAGAACTGACAGGGTATGGGACGCAAGCTCCCAAAAGTATGCAGCCGGGGGGACCATGGGCTGGTACGACGCCCCCTATGAATACACGGGCGCAGGTCGCATTGGCGGTGCTTTTTATAGGTTTAGCTGCCGGGACATTATGTTTCAGATATCTGTAGACAACCCCTTCTCAACAGAAGAAAGAAACTACAACGATATCGAGGCCACGTTTAATAGTCGGCCCACTGACGGATGGTCAGTCACGCAGACCGGAATGAACGGTCTCCAATACACAGACATGCTGCCAAACTCTCCTGAGTATGGGGTTCATGGCGCGGGGACCGGGGACGCCTTGACAGGAAAGATGTTCCGCTTTAGCGGTCTAAACATTCCAATCAGGAAGCTCGCCAGGGTCAGGTTGTCCGTTGTACTGCCTTGGTATAAGCCGCAGACTGCTTCGGCCTTTGCCCAAACACAGGTGTCTATGTCGAGGGGCATGTCTCCGAGTAGGTGGAATGCAAACGTGGACGGCGTTGCAATTACATCAAAGACAGCCGCCCCGTCTCCTTACAACGGGACTTGCTTGCTTGGTGCGCCTTGGGACAACTGCTCTATTAACGGAACCATGACCGTTCTTGAGGATGTAGAATAATGGCCAAGGTAACGCGCAAGAAGATACCTAGAGGAGTAGAGCTTACTCCTGGTCATGTGTTTGATCCTATTAGCGGAATGAAGGATGAGATCAACAGCTCTGATGTAGATACCTCTCAGAGAAAAAAGAAGTACGGAACATTCCGGCTAAACTTCAACATCCCATGGCTAGACAATAAGTACTTCTTCGACAACCGGACCCTTGGGTACGAGGCCGATGGCACGCCTGACCCCGCCAGGGATGTCATGGACCAACCGTTCTACATCCCCTTCTGCCTGCCTCCTCTGCAAGACCACTTTGACCCAAGCGACCCCCGCCTAACTGATGGCGTGCCAGCGCCCGTGCTAACGTCTGTGGGATTGTCGTTCGATCAATCCGATGAGCCCGCAGCAATACTGTCTCAATGGTATGGCAAGGCCGCTAACCCAGAAGACCAAGCCCATGGCTTTACCGGGTATCAATACTCCTACTGGCCGAGCGGAAGCACCGAGTACCCTGCCGACAACCAGAGCCCAAGGTCTTATATCCCGCCTCCCAGGCTGGGCCTTAAGACTTACAACAGAACTGACGCTTATGATCTTGAGCTGTCAATTCTTGAGAAAGAGCAGATGTTCTTTAAGAAGGGGGCCATGGAGTCTGGGTCAGAGTTTCAGTTCATGAAGCCTACCAATGAGATTGCATCAATCGCGTTCCCATCAAGCAACTACATACCGCGAGACAACAGGCGGAACCCGCTAACTTACGACGGCCTTAACAAAGCCATCGACCCGTATAAGACGTACCTTATTGCTCTCAAAGCCCCGAACCTGCATGACCCTCAAATCACAAGACGAGAGCACTGCGCCCTGGTCAACGTGTGGATTACTCTTAAGTTCAAGATGGAGCTTGTGTCACGAGATGTCGGGGCCTCAGGCGATGTTGACGTTGTTGCCGTTCAAAACATCCCACTCCATTACGGAGCCAAGGGAGCCCCATCGGTAACGGTAGATCCCCCAAGCTCAGGCGACAACATCAAGGCAGATGATAGCAAGGGAGTTGTTAGCTCTGACGGGCTCGAAGCAATTGACCAAGAAGTCCGCAACAAAATCCGAGGAGGATACGGCGACTTCTCAATGCCATACCAGGCCGAGGCGGCCAAAGAAGACGCTGCATACGAAGTCATTACAGTTCCTGTTGGGCAAGGCTTCGTGCATAACAGGATGGGAGTAAGAGACGAGTACCCGTTTGCGCCCTATGTAAGAGGCGCTTATTACGATGGGGCGATGTCTGCGGGGGTAACGTCGTTCCCAATGGGGCCGTATGTAGATAGGCGCATCATCCCGATTAGCCACCCCATGACTATCCATCACGTAATCTTTGCCATGAACTACACGTCAGACAGGCAGGCTATAGCCACAGACGTGCTCGGGAGCAACGAGGCTGGCCAGACCCTATGGCAGAACTTTGAAGAGCCTAACGGGACCATTGCCTACAAGGTTGGGGTGGGCATGGTATCCGGTGTAAGGGCTGACGGGTTTGGGTATCAGCAGATTGCATACGCTAGCTGGAACAACGCCAACAGCCTGGCCTTGGCTGACGGGCAGATTGACTCCGCGTCTTTAAGCCTTCCAGCGAGAAGCACTACCGCCCGCCAAAGCGAGTACAAGCTCTGGTCTGTGCCCCTTGTTCTTAAGACCGGGAACAACGGGGTGGGCTACTACTCCACCTACTCTCCTGCTGGCAAGGGCATCAATGGCAAGCCGTTCTTTGTCGGGGAGTCTAATAGCTACACCCACGCTAGAACAAAGGTTGGTGAGATTGGCGGCGGTGCCGGGTACTATGCATTCTCCGGTGGAAGCCAAGGGCCCGCTAATGGCACAGAGCAATATCTTGAAGTAAGATTTTCTGTTGATCCTACTAATGGCGGTGCTAATAACCCATACGCCTATAATGGTGGGGCTACCGCTGGTCAGCGAGTGGAGTGGCAAAGCCCAGCAGGCATGAGCGAGAAGGACCTGGCGATTGGCTACGGCGGTTGCTGGATGTACATTATTGGCAAGAAGCACACGACATAGGACCTATCATGGCTAAAAAGAAAACAGCCTCCGCCAGCCCACAAGAGATCGCCCGGGGCGTAGCCGCTGACCAGATGAGGGGTGAGTTTGAGCGAGACCTTATGGCGCTGCCGGGTGCAGTGGCTCGCGGGGAGGCTCAGACGGGCGCTCTTGGATTGCGTGGGCGCGGACGCGGCATGTACTCGGCTGGTCAGACTCGTGGCCTTGGCGCTCAGATTGGAGCGGCCACTGCCCAGGCTGGTCTTGAGGCTAAGTCTAAGCAGGCTGAGATTCAAAAGCAGAATGCCACAAACAAGAAGACCGTGATGCAGGAGATCGAAGAGCTTAGAAAGGCTGGTCGATACGACAAGCAAGAGGTTCTTAATCTCAAGGCGGTGTATGGCGGAGACCAGGAGATGCTTGACTTCATCGATGCTCAAGCAGGCTCTGCGCCTAACAAGTCTCAGTCAAAGACAGACTCTGAAAAGACGCTTGGTGATGACATTAAAAGCTTTACGAAGTACTTGGGATTTTAGGAGACAAGAATGGCTAGGATCCTACCGGGGTCATTGGGATCTACATTCTCAGGGGTTGAAAAGGCTCAACGCTTATCCACCCCCATTAGCCGTGCAACGCCAAGGGAGACACCCCATGGCTTTGATGCTTTGGCTGAGACACTACAGCACCCCCTCACCGATATGGCTGTTGGTGCGGTGTCTAGGATTCGAGATGAGATCAAGTACAAGAACGCTGTAGAAGAAGAAAAAGAGCGAGTAGACAAGGCAAGGTTTGAACGAGAGCAGGCTACAGAGCAAGCCCAGAACGTATCTCGTTACAGGCAACAGCTAGAGCAGCAAGCTCAAGACCCGATGTTGCAGTCTGCTATTCAAGCATCTCAAGCCTTTGAGGCTAACAAGCCTGGGCCAGTAGATCTTGGATACGCGGGGTTCCAGCAGACCGGCGCGACAGGCATGGGCGTTCCTACCGGCCAGACAATGGGGGCTGTAGGCCAGCCGATGGCCCCAAGCTATGACAGGTACAGCCATGAAGACCTTCTCCGTATGGGAGAGGAGCAGGCCCAGCTAGATGCTATGCGTCAGCAAGAGGCCGCTGCTATGCAGGCTATTGGGCCTGAGGTTCAAGAGCGGTTTATCCCGCGCACAGTGGCTGAGTTCCAGATGGCCATCGCTAACGAGCCAGACCCACAGCGTAGGCAGCAACTGCTGATTGAGTCCTCACGCGCCGTAGACCTCCAGCCTGAGAGCGTTGACGCCGCTATTAGAGGAACGGCTGGGAGGACTATCCAGAAGGGCCTAAGAAAGGCTGACCTTGCTTCACAGAAGAAGAGCTTTGAGCAAGCCAAGACGCTAGAAGAGCTTGGCAGGAAGCGTGATGAGTTTGACTTTGACGCTCAATACAAAGAGGCCAAGCACAACCTCAATGTCTTTGCAGAGCGAAGCAAGGCCGAGAAGAGAACCTCAGAGGTTAACCTAAACGAGGCCAAGCTCAAGAAGTTCAACCGGCGCATGGCGGCGTCTATGCGTAGGCGGGGATCTCCTAGCTGGTTTAAGACCCTGATCAAAGAGAAGTACAACGGAAGCTTCTCTAGCGCTGTAAACGACGGCAACATCTACGACAACATGATGGAGGCTGCGCCCAACCAGAGGCAGTTTGATAGGCAGCGTAAGAACATCATTGATCACCTGAAGAAGACTGGCCTATCAGACGAGGCCTATGACGCAGGGGTTCGGTCAGAGATGGCCATAGCGGCAGACGCTGTTAAGTCTTCAAAGCGTGCCATGGACAAGGTTAACCAAGAAGAGGGTGCGGCAGAGGCAGAGCTACAGGCGATGACCCCTGTGGCAGCGCAGCTACTTGGCATGACCGGGGCGGAAGGCATTATCTATGACGACCCAACGCTTCCAGCCAACTGGTATGATAGCCCTGAGATAATGGGCAGATCAGAGCTTAACGACATTCGCAAGACTGCGCTTAAGGCTAGGGCTGCCATGAAGTCTGGAGCTAAGAAACGTGAGGCTGCACGCAAGACTTACGAGGCTGCTGTTAGCGACCACAAGAAGATTATTGATAGGGCAAACAAGAGGTCTGGTGCTCCTGCTTCACAGCCTGTGGCCCCGTCACAGGCCAGTGTTGCTGCCCAGGCGGGCTATAAGATCGAACCGGAGTAGTAGATGCCCACCTATAAGGTCACCTCTCCAGACGGCAGGGTTCTGAGGCTTACCGGGGACCAGCCCCCGACAAAAGAAGTCTTAGATCAGATCTTCGCAGCAGCGCCTCCAGCGCAGCAGCAGGCCCCTGAGCCCCAACAAGCGCAGCCGCAACAGCCTGACTCTCCCCTCTCTAGGCTAGAGCAGCGACACCAGCTATCACCAGAGCAGCTAGCAAGCCTCCCAGAAGGAACGGGCGTAGGCTCTGGCCTTTATGTCCATGACAGTCAGCCTGGTAAGCCAGAGATAACGTCAGCAGAGGGCTTTAGACGAGCGGCCATTACCCAGGCACCAACAGTGGCCACCGCTACCGACAAGGACGTGTTTAAGCTAGGCGGCGTTATCCCCATCCCCGCAGGATCCCTCCCACCCGTTGCCTCTGGAGTCGGACTCCCGGTTGACGCGCAGTCTGTATTCTTAGAAGCCACAGCGAGAGAGGCGTCTAAGCGAGACTTCCTTGAGAAGCAAGGAGAGGGGGTGGGCGAGGGCATAGCCAGGGACGTTGGCGAGGTATTCGGGACCGATGTCCTAACAGAGCAGTTCGGCCCAGCACCAAGCCCCATGGTTAAGTCAGGCCGTAACCTTGTCCCAGAAGAAGACGCATCGTTTGCTAGCGGCTTCGCTGGAGAGGTGTCAGCCTGGTATGCGGACTTGGCCGCTGACCCAGTAAACACAGCAAGATACAACCCAGTAGAGGCAGCCCTTGAGGCTGTTGGTGTCCCTGGGGTTGCTAAGGGAATCTCAAAGCTCAGGCAGCTAGGCAAAGTTAAGGAGGCTGACGCTGCCACCGAGGTGGTCACTGCCGTGGGCAGGAAGAAGGCATCGCGCGCTGGCCTTGCTGACGATGCTGTTAAGCCTGACCCAGTAAGCGAAGTGCTAACCGGCACCATAGTGGAGATGCCCGACGAGGCTGTAGGTGTTTTGGCTGGGGTAAGCAGGGTAGCCCCCAAGGTTCTTCAAGAGACATCGGTGATAGTAGACGACATCGCAGAGCTGTCTAAGATAGACCCAGATGAGGCGGCTAGCGCAGCGGAGCGCTTTACAGGCAAGCCCGTCAGAACCCTTAGGAAGAAAGACCTAGATGCCCTCTACAAGGATGGCAAGGTAGACGGCAGCGTGGCGAGCCCTGAGGTTCAGAACCTATTCCTCCAAGCCAACCAGAAGGGCCTTAACAGTCAGGCGGGTGCGTTCAAGTTTGCCGAGAAGGTAATAAAGCAAGGCTTGGCTGGTACAGACGAAGAGGTTATCGGGGCCTTCGACAGGCTATCTCAGGTTATTGAGGTGGATATGAAGGCGGCTAACGATGCCATCAAGGCCTTAGAGGACGCAGGACAGGCGGTCCCTGTTGAGCTTATAGCCAAGAACAACGAGCTAGCCCAAGAGGGCCTTACCCTGGCCACAGCGCTTAGCCGGTCTGACTCGATGGCCGGGCGCAGCCTACAGCTAAGGTCTCTGAAGAGCCGAAACTTCTCTGACTTTGACAACCTCGTTAGCAGGGCTACGGCTCAGAAAGGATCTACCCTAACCGCTGAGCAGGTCTCGCTGCTTGCGGAGAGGTCTCGCGGTGCCAAGGAGATGAACCAGGCTATTGATGACTTCTTGACCGGCATAGCTGACAGGCTTGGCATTGAGGCCAAGGCAATGAACATTGATAGGACCGGCATCCCTGAGATGGCTAACGACCTTGAGGTATCAGAGCTACAGAAGATGTTTGGTAACATCGAGAAGTACAACGGCAAGACCGGGAGGATCATCAACAAGATGAACCCGGATAGACGGGGAGGCGCTAGCGGGTTTGTTATGAACAACGCCTTGGCCTTGTCTACTCTGCCCAAGATGTTTCTTGCAGGCGCGGACCTAAGCTCACGGCTACGCCAAGGCATATGGGGCCACATCGTTGCGCCAGGCGCTCAGATTGAGGGCTGGATGGAGATGCTTAAGGCGGCTAAGCCTTCTGTGTTTGGCTTTGTTGATCACCCCACTAGGGAGGGCGTTAGGATTACATCAAAGGAGTACGCTCTCCTGAGCCAGCGCAAGGCCCTTACCGGAATGTATGAGGGGATTACTGAGTCCGAGGCTGCCCGGCAGCGAGCCATTAACAAGTTCGTTAAGGCGTTCGACATTAAGTTCACCGGCATCGGTGATGCTAGAGACCCTCTCAATGTTATGACTGGCACAAAGCGGGGCCAGCTAGGCAAGCTCTACAAGCAGGAAGAGCAGTTCCTTTCCACCAGCCTTGGGATGTTTGAGGACTTGCTTGAGGCGGAGATGCTGGGAAAGTCTTCCGTAGTATCTAGGGCGGGCCTTGGCGTCGCTAAGAGCGGGGCCGGATTCCTTAAGAGATACGGTGAGTTCTCAGAGAGGACGTTTGCCCTTGGGCTAAACCATGACAGGCGCAATGCTGTTGTTAGGCTGATGGGCCTTGAGGACATGTCCGGTCCAGAGATTGAAGAACTCTTTAAGACCTACAATAAAAGGTTTAAGAGTGAAGAGTTCAAGCGAATGGGAGGGATGGTAAACATCACCTTTGGCAGAGGAGATCTTCTTGACCTAGAGAAAGCATCCTTCTGGAGTTCTGTTCTTAACTTCTCCATGTTTAGCCCGCGCTTTGCAGCGTCTAGGTTCCAGAACATTATGCTCCCCTTTGCTGATCTTGAAGCGCTTAAGAAGGGAAGCTTTAGGTCCCCGGTTTTGTCCAAGTTATTCAAAGACCCCAAGGGCCTTGGCAAGACCCTGGCAGAGGGAGGGGCCCTGGCCCTAGACCCTACGTCTAAGAAGTCCCTCTATAAAAGGATACGCAAGACCAGGGGGGAGGACTTCCTAGACGACGCAGATGACATGATCTTACGAGAGTCAATGCTTGCAGCTACTAGGATCGCCGCCGTTATTGGCATGGCCAACCTTGCGGGAGAGGCCTTCTTTGATAAGGAGCTATTCCCAACAGACACCAGCGCAGGCAGTGACTGGCTAAAGCTCCGCACTCCAGGGACAAACACCAGGCTTGATATGCTGGGTGGGATGCAGGCTCCCGTAAGGCTTCTGTCAACCTTGGCCACAGGCAAGAGGTACAACCTGTCAGGCGAGGAGTCTCTCCTAGACAAGGACTTTGGCTCTACTAGGTTCAACGAGCTTGGCCGGTTTGCAAGAAACAAGATGTCTCCACAGGCCTCCTTTGCCTATGATTTATTAACTGGCAAAGACTTCAAGGGTGACGAGCTTGATGCTACAGAGACTGTGATATCAAACATCACACCGATTATCCTTCAAGACATGGTGGAGTCTGGGCTTATCCCCATTGGCGACAGGGGTCTTGACCCTGAGTCTTTGCTTGTCTTGCCTGCCATCTTTGGTGTTGGCTACTCGCGTATTGATCCAAGGATTAAGTTATGAAGATGAGATCTGAACCAAGGCTAAAAGACCTGCACCCCTGGCTAAGGAACCGAGTTAACGAGCTTGCCGTAGATCACCGGACGGTAAACCCTGACACATCCTTGTGCTTGATCTGGGGCGCTCGTACGGTCTTTGAGCAGCAGTCCGCATACAAAGCGGGGCGCTCTAAGATTAACGGCAAGACCAAGTTCAGCCTTCATAATTATTACCCGACTCTTGCTGCTGACTTGTGGGTGTACACTGGCGCGGACGATGATGACCCTGAGATCTACGAGAACCGACCCAAGAGAAGCGAGGGCCTAAGCCTTCAGCTACTACAGAAGGGAAGCCTTAAGAGGTGGTACATCCCAATGGGTAAGCTGGCGGTAGAGGTTGGCCTAGAGGCCGGTGCGCTGTGGCGTACATTCAGAGATGGGCCTCACGTCCAGGTGCCTAAGAAACAGAGGATCAAGCTACTACAGCGCGCTCTTTCGGCTAAAGGCTTTGATGTTGGCCCAGCAGATGGCATCATCGGGTCCAAGACGTGGGGTGGCATTGTGTTAGCACAGCAACAGTCGGGTATCTTAGACAGCTTTAAGTCTCGCCTTATGCCCGTTCATCCAGACCTGTGGGCTTGGCTGCATGGGAAGGACATAGCATGAACTCGTTTCCTCAATGGTCCCCTATAGGCAAGGCGTCTATTAGCGGAAAGCCCTGGGACGAGACAACGTCTTACCAGTTTGACGGAGTTGATGATTACGTTTTAGCCAACGGCGCGGCGTCTATCATTGATTTTAACAATGACCCCCATAGCGTGTCCGTCTGGTTTAAGATGGCGCCTACGTCTGTGGCCCTGTCTGCTATGTGGGCCTTTACTAACTCGGCTGCTGCGAACTCCAGGTACTGGATGTCTATCTCCGCCAGCGGGTCAGTTGTTATCTATGGCTGGGGCAACACTGGCGGAACCTTCCCCATTGGTTCTGGTGGCGGCCCTGTGACTGCTGGGTCTGGCCTTGACGACAACGCATGGCACAATGTGGTCGTTACATACAACGGCTCTAACGCCCTCAAGGCTTACATTGATGGGGGATCTCCAGCGTCGTTCACGGTCGCAGCAGGAGCCCTGACATCCAACGTCCTGTCCTTTGGGGCCCGCCGACTAAGCGGCTCAACAAGCTACGCAGCTAACGCCCTGCTGTTTCAGTCAACCATGTACACCACCGAGGTTAGCGCAGGCCAGGTCGCGCTAATCTACAACAGCGGCAGAGCATGCAACGAGGCCTTGCTTCCTGTTAAGCCCGCGCACTTCTACCGCTTTGGCGACGGAGACTCATCGTTCCCAACCGTCATCGACTATGGCTCTAGCCCCGCCAATGGCACAGCCTACAACATGGCATCCTCAGCAGTAGTACAGGACGCACCACCATGAGCAGCCTACACTATAAGGTGTATCCTAAGGACGATGTTGACTCACACATGTCAGATCCAACATGCGTCACTAATAGCCCAAGGTATACGCTTGATGGTAGCGAGGCTATCCTCAAGTTCACACAGCCGGTCGATGACTGGATTAACCATGAGGCCGCACTGGCCTTAGTGCAAACACCTGCATGGCAGGGGGACCCGTAATGAGACTATCTGTATCAGATCGAACAATTTCTAACATGCCCGTCATCCAGGAGAACTTCCTGGTTGTTAAGGTCTCCTCTGCTGCATGGGCAGCGGCTGCCGGGGACAGGGTCCGGTTTATCCCTGCGGTCTTGGCGCGCGTAGCGTCTGCCGTTGGAGCGCTTGGTGATACCAACTGGCCGGGCAGGCCCAAGGCTCTGATTATCAGCAACCCGCACGCCACTGCGAGCGTTTACTTGCAGAGCATTAACGGCGCTGTTGGAGACGCATGGGCTGCTGGCGAAGGCCTTGTTATCCCGGCTGGCCAAAGCCTGTACATTGGCTATAGCAACCAAGGGTCGCTCCTCGATGACCTTACCTATGAGGCCGCACAAGACTTTGCGGTAGCGGTTCTCTATTAGTGGGCGAAGAGTTCCTAGGCACTCTGGCAGAGCAGGGGATACTTGGTATCTTTTGTATCTTCCTTATCTACCTGCACATGCAGAGCGACAAGAGGATGGCTCGGCTAGAGGAGAAGCGAGAAGGCGACCAGAAGGAGCTAGACTCTGTACTGGATGCTATCGCTGCTCATGTTGAGGAACTCCTGCGTATCACCAAGGAGCGGCTGCAAGACGAGAAGCTAGAGAAGCTAGTGCGTCAAGGCTCCAGGGTGGCAGCCAAGACTAAGACCGGAGAGGTCCGATGAGCGCACGACAGCAGGCCGCCAAGCTTGGACTCAAGGGCGTTAACAAGTGGAAGCTTACACCTGGCCACCCCAAGAAGAAGGCCATGGTCCTTGGCTCTGAGGGGGGCAAGACTAAGCTCATCCGCTTTGGTGCCAAGGGATACAAGCACAACTACTCTCCTGGTGCGCGCAAGAACTTCAAGTCTCGTCACAATTGCGACTCGGCCAACAGCAAACTGACCGCTAGGTACTGGGCGTGTAAGGCCCTGTGGGCTGGACCAGGCGGACACAAGAAGACAAAGGCATAAGAATGCAAGAGCCCCTTACCCTTGATACCCTTACGTTTGACAGGCTAGCTGTCATCATCTGCATCTGCGCCTTAGCTTCGTCCTCGCTAACGCAGGTGGTTAAGGCTATGTTCAAAGCGAGGAGCCTATCCGATGCAGGCATCAGGCGACCTCTCCTCCGCGCTGTATCGGTAATCCTTGGAGGGAGTTTCGGATACAGTGTCGGAGGATTTACACAACTCGGTGCCATCATTGGCATTGGGGCTGGGTCACTAACCACCTTTGTGGTTGCTCAGATCCGAGCTAAGATCAAAGCATCTACACAAGAGAAGGAGGACTTCTAATGGAGTATGTTATCCCAGCACTAACCGCAGTGTGCGGGTTCTTCTTCCTGATGTGGCAGCGTGCTACCATCGACCGCAATAGAATTGAGCGACGAGCACGTACTATCGCTGAGACTAAGAAGCTCAAGCGTCACACATCAACGGTCATGCAGAGAGCCATTGACCTCCGTGACCTGGAGCTATTAGAGCTAGACAAGAAGCGAATGCATAAGAAGAAAGAGCTTGAGCTAGCAGCAGCCAACATCGCTAACACAACATCAGGGGCAGACGTAGCCGCTGCTTGGAACCAGGAGTTTTAAGATGGCAAAAAAAGAAACCAGACGGCAGCGAGCCCTTAGGGAGATAGCTGAAAAGAAAGCTGCTGCTGATAAGAAGATCGCAGCAGAGAAGAAGAAAAGGTCGTTCTTTGATATCCGAGATCTTCGCGGGACCTACGGCCAGCCTGGACAAGACAGGGTTAGGTCTGGGCAGATCCACTCGCCCAAGCCCGGGACAGTCAAGTCCCAAAAGGCTACCCTTAAAAAGGCAGGCGGCGTCGCTGCGGATGTTCTCAAAGAAAAGTTTACACCGGTTACTGGAATCCCCGGTGTTGACTCCCTCTTGGCGGACATGAGGCTGGCTAAAAAACACTTTGGCAGCAAAGGCAAGGCGGCCAAGAAGAAGCCATTAGTATCGGCCAAGCCCGCTAAAGCCCCAACCAAGGCAGCCCCTGCCAAGGCTAAGGCTCCTGCTAAGGCTAAGGCTCCTGCTAAGGCCAAGCGCAAGCTGACACGTGAAGAGCGCCAAGCCGTGAACAAGGCTGAGGCCGATAGCCGCAGAACCGTTGGGGATGTGGGGCCAATGGGGGGCGGGTTTGAAGACGATGCGATGTTGGAGCATAGCACTCGGGCCGGGTTCGAAAAAGGCGCTGAAGAGCAGCGGAGCAGGCGAATGGCAGGCGGCGAGGCTAGCAGCAGGACGCTAGCTCCCGGCTCACAAGGGCCGCACGCCCGAGGCCTAGACAAGATCGAGGCCGCTAAGTACGGACCAAGAAGGGCCAAAGCCAAAGCCAAGGCACCAGCCAAGAAGGCATCCCTCAAGGGCGCACCTAAGCTTCCTAAGAACTGGCGGTCTCTGCCTCCATCCCACCCAGACAGGGTAGCGTTTCGATCTTGGTACAAGAAGAGCCGCCCATCTGCCTCTAAGACAGCAGTAGCCAAGGCAGTAGCAACTAAGAAGGCTGCACCTAAAACAGCAGCACCAGCTACAACGGCTGACCTTACTGGCCTACAGAAGCGCATCGACATGAAGCGCAAGTCTGGACAGGCTATCCCTGCTGCATGGCTTAAGGCTGAGAAGACAGCCAAGGCTAAGGCCCGTGCTGCCAAGGTGGCGCAGTCGTCTAAGAGGATCCCCTCCTCCATTGATAGGCTGGAGAACCAGAAGGAAGCCGCAAGTGGACGAGCGGACATGGCCGAGTGGAAGAAGGGCGTAGCGTCGGCTAAGGCCAAGCGGCTTGAGGCAGGGCAGCGCAAGGTCGCTGATGCTAAGGCTCAGGCTGAGGCTCACAACCAGAAGGCTCGCGCCATCAAGGCGTCTAAGTCTAGGATCGCAGAGACGAAAGCTAAGAAGGCAGATGCACAGGCTCGACTCGCCAAGTTAAAGGCTAACAGGGCGGACCAAGACAATAGAAAACGACGGGCAACAATGTCTGCCCTACCAGGATTCAGGAGTAATTAAGATGCCACAAGTAGGCGACCAGAAGTTCTCTTACACCAAAGAGGGAAAGGCCAGAGCAGCGGCTGCTCGACGCATTAAGCAGGGGTCTAGCAAGCGCAAGCGCCAGGTCTCTAGCTTCAACGCAGAGAAGGAGTACGCCCAGCAAGAGAAGGACCAGGCGTCTTTCATTAAGGGCGAGGCCAAGAAAGACAGGGCCGGTGCGCGCAAGATGCTTGACCAGATGGCGGACAAGGCCGTAGGCGATGCCAAGGTTGCCCGCAAGCTGGTCGAGTTTAAGAAGTCTAAGCGGCCCAAGAAGCAGCCATCAGAAGCGAAGTTCAAGGAGACCAAATACCTTGCTGACGCTAAGGCTGCACGAGAAGGGCTGCTGGACCTGACAGGAACCAAGGCCCCCTCCCTTCCTAAGAACTGGCGCACGCTCGATAAGAATAGTGGCATCCGTCAGCTATTCCGAGAGTGGTACAAGCAGAACCGTGGCAAGAAGGCCAAGACCAAGAAGCCCAAGATTAACCTTCGTAAACACCTCGCTCGATTCGAGCGGGCTACCGGGCAGAAGTAGGAGATTAAAATGAAGAAGAAGAATCAGTCCGCTCGCAAGGATGCGGCGTACAAGGCTCTGAGAGAAGAGAAGGACGAGGACGAGGCGTATAAGGCAGGGTTTCGGACTGACTACTCTAGGGTTAAAGCCGACAGGAGTTTTGATACAGGCGCCGACCGTGCCAAAAGGTTCTCTAAGATCAAGGGAGCCAAGACCCACAAGGGCGTCAAGATGGTGCCCGCAAGGGACCAGCCTGCACTTAGGGCTACAGAGCCAACCAAGCCTAGGATCAAAACCATGTCCGGCAAGAAGAGGGATCTCGCCGAGCTTGAGCGGCTAAGAAGGAAGGCCAGGAAGAAGAAGTAATGCCCTTTAAGTCCGAGGCTCAAAGAAGGTGGATGCATAAGAAGTATCCCACCATGGCTAAGCGTTGGGAGAAGCACACCCCTAAGGGGAAGCTACCGCCTACGGCTAGGCAGCAGGCAGCTAAGGACCAGTTGAAAAAGAAGGAGGCATTAGTATGAGCAAGATTAAGGAAGTCCTTAATAGCCAGCTTAGGAATAAGAAGAAGCTGCCGCTCCAGGCTAAGGAGCACGAGAGGCGCAAGCATAACCGCCTAAAGGTAGAAGCGGAGATTAAGAACTGGCACCGAGAGCAGAAGGTCATAAAGGATCACTATGAATCCCAACGCTTAGCCAAGAAGCAAAACAAGGCAGATGCTGCGGAGGACGAGCGCCGCTTTAAGATGTGGAAAGAGGCGGGTAACAAGAACCATCTGGAGTATGGGTCATACATCGTAGGCGACGCGCCTTGGGCTAAGGGGAACTGGACCCCTCCCTCTTATACAGAGCGCCGTATTGCCAAGATCAAGAAGGCTAAGAAGCGTTGACCACCTGGCTGTTAACCGTGCTCCTGTTAAGCTCCCCGTGCGAGCAGGCTCAGCCCATCGAGAAGGGGTCTTCAGCGCATTGCAGCGGGCTATTGGTACCAATCCTTGAGGCGAGGGCCTGTCTGCGCGTGAAGGCCATAGAAATGCCCATGTGTAGGGTCGATTTGAATCACTGTATGGACGCCAAGAAGATAGAGGGTGAGGCTTATACGAAGTCCCTCTCTGCCTTAGGCTCCCAGTCTCGTGAGTTAGAGCGCATGCTGTCCGACGCCTTAGAGCCTGAGCCATGGTGGCATAACCCATACGTTGGGTTCACTGTAGGCGTAGTGGCTACCGGCTTAGTGGCAGTGACCTTAGCGTTGCGAGAATAAAAAAAGGCCCCGATACAAACCTAGTCAACCGGGAGGGAGCTAGTGAATGTATCGAGGCCTAAACAGGGCAAGCCCTCAGGGGTTTACCGTGCGCCCTGTCATCGCTAAGGGGCCAATGGGCCCTCGTCTATCATGGCAAGGGCCATGTGCTCATCAGCGGCTTCTAAGCTTTCAATCTCGTCACACCTATAGCACAGCCCGGGCTCGTCAGTATCCTCGTCTAAGATAGCGGGGAACTCGTGACACTCAGGGCACTCAGGCTGAGGAGGCGTAGAGCCAGCGTAGCCTGTGTGATAAAGCTCACGGTAGCGCCAGTGATGGGTTGGCTCATAGGGATCATAGTTCATCCTCTCTCCTCCTTATATTTATCGGGGTAACCGTCGCGCAGCTTACGCTCAAAGTATCCCTCATAAAACGAGGCATGCTTCCTGGCTTGGGCCGGGTCTCCCCTGTCTATAAGCGACATGATTGTCATAAACGCATTGGCAGCGCACATAATATCCTCAGCATGGACACTGGCCGAGGGGAAGTAATCAGGGTGAGGCTCTACCTCTACCTCCTTCTTCTCTCCCCTAGTCATAGGCTCGTGTCTTTCATAATCACTCATCGTTATCTCCTAGAATGGAATGTCATCATCGTTAAAGGACTTGGGCTCAGGCTCAAGCCCAGGCCCTGGCTCGTTAGCCGGGAAGTATTGCTTAGGCTGCACTACCGGGCCCCAGTCCTTCTGTACCATCTCAACTCGGACCCTTAGCCGTGAGCCCTTAAGCTGGATGGGGTCGTCCCAGTCAGGGACACCAGCAGCAGTGCTCATAATGCCAAGCCACTTACGGCCTTGCCGCATCGAGTCCACCTTAGAGTGGTAGAAGAGGAAGTAAGCCTGGAAGGTCTTGCCTGCATACTGGCCACCCTCTACCTCAAACACGACACGCATGTTCTTAGAGGGGTCACCCTGCTGCACCTTGCCTGACTTCACATCCTCATCACCCGTCTCAGCTAGGAAGGTGATTGACTCTGCACTAATCTGGTCTGATGAAGTCTTAAGGTCCTTGATGTAGGCACTGGTAATCACAACGTCGTAAGTGCCATCCGGTATCGGAGAGAACTTATTCTGCGGTGAGTAGTCTGTTGCATAATCGCTTGAACGAAATCCCATTATCCATTTCTCCATGAGCTAAATCGGTCTAGCCCTTCCTTACTGTTGAGGTAGTCAAGCAACCGGCTACGCCCGTTACTATCCATGCGGCTAGGCCGTGGCCTACCCATGTCCTTGCACCATGACGCTACGTCCTCATACTTAAGCCCATTGTTGCTAAGCTCAGAGCAGAAAGATGCCTGCTCGTCATACCAGCTAGGGTCCTTAGGCGGTTCGGGTAGAGCCCAGTGCGGTAGGTCAGGACGCTTAACGAAGACCCAGTCGCCGTTTACCTTGGCCTTGATGTAGTCAACGCCGTCCCTCTTAGCGCTGAAGTGCTCAACGATGTCATGCCACTCGGTACCAAGAGAGTACAAGTATCTACCGATACCCCACTTAACAGCGGCACGCTTAAAGGCTCCAGAGTAGCCGCCCTTAATCGCCTCGATGTTAGTGTTCTCTGCTCCATCTGACTTGCTTATCCAGCACTCCTTAGAGCCATCCCACACAGCTATCGAGCACATGATACCGCCGTCTGGTCCAGGCTTATACGTGTCCTGCCAGTTGTTAGGCCCGACCACTGCGTCGAGCCTATCCATGACAGCCCTAGCCGTTAGGTAGGCCAGCAGTGAGCAGGTAGGCGGAGTCTTCTTAGACGCATGGCCTACCCTCCACTCGATATCATCTGGAGGGAACGGGCTAGCAAGAGCCTCGTAGTCAATTGATTTCATCGCTTATCCTATTTAGTGAATACATTAACCAGGCCATCGCTGACACTGGCGAATTGAATGAGGCTAGCTGCTCACCGCTCACGATAATCGAGATAAGAGGTGGGTCATAAGGGACTCCCTCTTCAAGAAAGTATTCGCGAACGGTAAGCAGCCCTTCCTCTGCTAGTGAAAGAACTACCTTGTCACTAAGCATCCTCGCCCTTCTTAGGTGGCTTCTCGGATGTAGCTTGGATGGCTAGCTCGGTCTCGCTAATCTTCGAGCTACGGAAAAACAAGCCACGGTTACGGGCAGCCCCATAAGCCTGGACCCTAAACGACTCAAGGTCGCAGTCAAAGTCCTCGCCCTTGACGAGCTTGTAGATCTTCCCGTCGAATAACTCGTACCACTTATACTTGGAACCACGGGCCGAAGAGGGCCACTCATTAAGTGTTGCAGGCATCTTATAATTCTCCTTATCAATGCTGATAGTAATCAACGTTAGGGACACCATTGTCCCAGCAAGCGCGGCACGGGCCGCATTGGTTATCGCGCGACTTAGCATCGCACTTAAACCCAGCGCCGGAACCGACGCTAGATGTATTGACCATGCCCTTAAAGGCATGGAGCTTAGGTGGAGGGCTTCCGATCTTAACACCACTGATTCTAACACAGAGATTGTCAGGGAAGCCACCGTACTCATTAAGGTACTTGCTGATAAACCCACGCTCCTGAGTGGGTAACCAGTGGTCGATGTGAGGCGTTAGCTCCACTGCCTTGACGATGTTACGCAGGTGCCAGACACCCTGTAAGTCTCCGGCATCGAACCACCTAAAGTGGCTTACGCCTTTTGACTTACACCGCCTCTCGATTAGCAGGACCACGGCGTCAACCCAAAGCTCATGGTTGAGGTTGGCTAGCCGCTTGTTGAGCCCCGCTTGTACAGAGGAGAAGGTGTAGTTACCGCGCTTGGCGTAGCACTTATGACATGGAGTGCCAGGGATAAGGGCCAGCTTGGACCCAGTAATACAGGCATCGGCAGGGATAGAGAACCCAAACCCAGGCATCTTAGATGGCTTGGATAAGTCTGCGCCAATAATGGCAACGGCGTCCTTAACTCTCACACCGTTCTCCTGTCCAGTGGTTGTGGCACGCTCACATTAAGCGCATCAACCACATCCTCTAACCTACGAAGGTTGGGTCCGTTAATTGGCTTGCCCGCCGCCCAGTAAGTGATGCTCCGCTCACAAGAATCCATCATGATGGCTAGCACCTTCTTGCTAACGCCGGACTCTAGGACCGCATTAACAGCACGCTGCTGATAAGGGGCCTCCTTAGGCGTAGGCTCTGGCTCTGGCTCCCTAGGGGCATTGATAGTAAGGGAGCCCATGCTCTTACCAAGGTGGTCCCCAAGGATAATCTCAACCCTGATAGACCCATCATGCCCAGACTCTTGGATGTTAATAGAGAAGACTTCTGTTGCTAGCCATTTGTCTCTTTCTGTGCCGTCACTATGAATGAACTCAATCATTGCTATCCTCCAACCCTTTCTTATACATGCTGATGAACTTATTAGCAGCGAACTTTGCCGACACTAGCGACCCATCGTAATAGAATCTCTCAGTAATCATCCCAAGGTTAAAGCGGTCGCCACCTGAGGTAAACTCAAGAAGCCACCCATAGTCGGGGTCCTTGGGGTAGTAGATGCTAGCCCTCGCCACTAGCTTGACCAAGTCACCGTAGTCCTTAGTCGCCCTAACCTGGCGCAAGCTATACATAGCCCGGTCATCCCAACCCGCTTCCGATATCTCATAACTAATATCACTCATGGCACTACCTCGATCACACACACCTTCCTAAGATTGTCGTACCTAGCGTTAACAATCACATGACCCTCCCTCTTAAGCTCATTGACGTTGACATAACGACCGCAGTCACGATGCGTTATGTTGGTTATGATGAAGTCCTTACCTTCATTCCAGTCAGATAAGAGGGCCTTCTTAGACCTATAGTCCCGCCCGTAAGCGGGCCTCACGTTGACGTACTCCCTCATTACTTACCCCCTAGGTCGAAGTTAAGCTCGATGCCGTTAAGCTCGTACAGCTTTTGTACAGCATCAACTAGCTCATCTAGCTTGGGGTCATCCTTCTTAAACTCATCGGGGTGAACGCCTAGCTTCCGCTCAAGCGAGCCTAGCCGGTGCTCATGGAGGCTAAGCTCCTCCTCGAAATTATACTGGTCTCTAACCATTGCCTCTACCGTTGAGGGCAACTCGCAGTAAGCTGACTCCATCTCATCTAAGGAGCCAGCCACCGTCTCTAAGGTGCCCTCCAGATAAGGAATCTTATCCGCCAGCATAACCTCAACATCCTTAACCTTGTCCTCAAGGTCAGTAATGAGGTTGCCGTGGGCGTCTAGCTGGCCGTTGAAGTCCTTATCATCATCAGCGACAAGGTCTAGAACCTCAGACTTAAGGTCCTCCTTCCAATCGTCACACCCAATCCCGTAACTAGATAGCTCATCACTAAGCTGGTCACTCAAACAATTACTAACCTCGTCAGACACAAGGTCGGGAACGTCAGACCTTAGCGAGTCACACTCGCCCTCTATGTCGTCAACCTTCGACGTTAGCTCATCAATACTATCTTCGTTCTCACGCCCCTTGCTAAGCGCAATGTGGGTGGCCTTAATAAGACCGAGAATGGAATACTTAACCGCATCAATCTTCATGATATATCCTTATCAGACAAATGTAATAACTACTGAATCTCCGTCTACCTCATACTCTCCTTGCATTAACCGGTGAGCCTCCATCACCGTTAGGTCAGGCCAGTTAATAACTAGCGTACTAAAAGCAAAGCGCGGGTCCGTCCTGTAAACCAACGCCGTGTGCTCAATAAGACCCGGCACGTTAACACCGGGCATAGGAGTTAGAGTGGTAGATGGCCACTCCTTAATCCTCACAATATTATCTCTCATTATTCCTCTCTTTGCACTTGTCGCAGTGCGGCTTACCGTCTTCGTAACACTCCATAAAACCGTTGGCCTTAGCGGCGCCGTTTACCGGGTACACTCCATCCGACTTATTAAATAGGAAGGTAAACTGTAGCTGACCATAGTAGCTACCGAGAGACAGGACTTCGGTTAGCCCGTCAACGATAGCAGCGAAGCCGCCAATCACCTTAATCGCCCTGCCATAAGCGCAGCCTTCGAGGTCACAACCTCGCTGCATAGGGTGATAGGTACTGCGACTATAATAGATAGTGCGCGGGGCAGTCTTAACAAAGAAGACATAAGTCGACTTAGCCAGATGCCTTAACTCTCTCATGGTTAACATCTCTCATCTCCTGAATGGATACATAATGATACATGAGCCACTAACTAAAATCAATAGCCACTAAAAGATAATGAAATTAGTTAGCGTCAAGCTCACGGCGTGTTAGCTCGAACACAACTGCGTTATACTCTGAGACATAACGCCTATGCATAAAGAGAGCAGACTCATAGTTACGGCTGCTATTCTTATTGCATTCCATTAGTCTCTTAAGGGCATCCCTCATGTCTGTTAGCTTTTCAAGCCCCTGTCCCTTAGCCCAAGCAGCCGTATGCTTGTTAGCCGGGAAGTCGACATCATCTAATAGCTCAGACCAATTCATAATCTCTTATCTCCTTATCGTTAAGACAACATTACTTACGCGGGCGCGGGCGCGCTTAGTATCTAGTATCTAGTATCCTTAAATATCTTGGATACTAGATATTGAGTGATTGGTAGAGCACTAGTCAGTCAGGACTGTGCTGCTATCCTGGCCGGATACCACTAGTAATGGTGGCTCCAGCGCATTAGCCACGGCGACGCGGGCCGAGCTAGCATTAGCAGCCTAGCCTCGCGTGCGCGGCGTTAAAAAAGGTATGCCCCCGAGCGTTAACCCGGAGGCATATCCTCTTACTCCTTCTCATTAAGCAGCCTGACCTCTTTGCTAAGGGATGAGACACGCCTGAAATTAAAGAGAATGTCATCTTTCATTTCATCCTCACGTGCTAGGGTCGAAAGGTTAAGCTCATTGACCTTTTCGTTAATCAGCTTGATTAGACCCCGCATGGACTCCCTAAGTCCCTCATTCTCAGCCTTAAGAGAATCGACCTCAGCGATAAGCTTCTCGATTGCCAGCCTATTGTCCTCACTCGACACAGTAGTAAGGTCATGCAGGTTGTTAAGCCGTCGCGTGTTGTCGTTAACCGCCCCCACCGCCCACTCTAATTTGCTAGTCACCTTGAGGATAGCAGAGTGGATGTTGGAGATAACAAGGGCCAGCGTTGCACTAGCTTCCATTGGTGAACTCCTTAGACAGAGCGACCATCTCGTTATAGAGGGCCATGTACTCCTTAGCATCGGCCTCGCCTTTGTCTACCTCGTTTTCCATTTGAGGTAGCCAGTGCAGCAGATACTCTAAGCGTTCACGATTCCAATGCGTTAGCATGATATATGCTCTCCTTATCTCTCATTAGTTAATGGCATCAGTAGTTGAGATTAACCTGGACCGTCAGAAGCTAAGAAGCCCCCCGAGCCGTTAAGCTCGGAGGGCTAATCGCTATGCCGCGCTACCTTGGACCGGTACTTGATGGGTAGTCGTGTGACGCTCCAACTTAACCGGGCCCTCGTCAGTAGTGGTGCAGGAAAAGACGTTTAGCCCCTTCTCGTCCTCTTGGCTAGCAGGGCTAGGAGTTCCGATAACCCGAAGGTGACCGTTGTCTAGCACTTGCACGTTGAAACTCTTGACGTCTGCGTCGTTACCACGTCCGCAAAGGACGTTAGAAGCGAGCACGGACTTGATAGCCTCAATCTCATTGTCATCTAGTGCGCGCTGACCCTGAGGTAGCGAGCGAAGGATGAACTGAGCCATACTGACAAGAGCAACCACAATAGCAACGTCAGACTTAGGACCGAGTCGGCCACCGTTAGGGAGGACCGCGCTATACTTAGCCAAATCCGCCCAGTTGATAGCCTTACCGGCTGCCTCCTTAGCTTCATTGTCTCGGAACTTAAGCTCTACGCCGTACTCTGCGACCAGGGTCCAGTTCTCTTCATTCGCGGCCTGCTTAGTAGCAGCCTTGATAGCGTCGATGGACATGGTCTTATGGATACGGTCTGTCTTGATAACTGACATCGTTCTATACCTGTTAAGGCATTGAACCCCGACCCTAACTCTCTACCGCTTACCACCTTGATAGGCGGAGCTAGCAGGGAACCGAGGCTCGGTTAATCTCTCATCTCTCATGTATTAAGTTGTCAAAGACCGCGTCGCTAATCTGTCGTGTCTTCGTTTTCTTCAGTGTCTGTATCCTGCACGAACCACTAACTGGGATCAATAGCAGATAGAAAATAATCGAAATGAGTTAGGCTGAACGCTGTAGGGAACGGCCGTTGGACGATGAAAGAAAGTTAGCGGGTGAGGGCTAGAGGGTGTCTCCCCCCTAACCTAATGAGGGCCTCATCTAGGCTAGTGGTGGGGGCTGGTAGGGTAGGGATATCTACTGGTAGGTAGGGAGCGAGGGGGATTAACCTACTGGCCAGTCAGATAAGTTAGTAGGGGAGCGATTAAGGTAGCCGGGCGTGGGTTAACCTAATAGCGCGTGCGATACCTTAAGCGCGCGGGGGCTAACCTAAAGCAGTTCAGGCATAAGGAAAGAGCGGTGGTAGACCCAAATAGCGCACCGGGATTTTGAACTGAGAAACCATGGTGACAACGGACTGTTGTTGTGATATGGTTTTGGTTCAACAGGAGGTGAGCATGAACCGACTTCGGGAGTTCCGAGAGTCTGCTGGATTGAGTCAGCGAGGTCTGGCTGAGAAGGCAGGGGTTAGTCAGCAGAGCATTTGTTACATGGAGACAGGGGCCAGGGAGGGCAAGGTCTCAACATGGAGAAAGGTGTGTGATGCCTTAGGGGTGGAGATGTCAGATCTCCTACCCCGACTATGGGAAAAACCATAGTATTAATAGTATCTTAGTATCCTTGAGTATCCTTAGATGCTTAAGAACTTAAGATACTTATATAGTATATAGTATCGCGCGCAGATGCGCAAGGGGAGTGATTATGTTGTGTCGTTACTGGTGGTGTCTCGGAGACGGGTACACCTGCCGCCACGGGATGGTGATTGGGAGGTTGTCTTGTTTCAGGAAGAAGTAGTTCCGCGTTCGTTAGATGCTGAAGGAGAGGTCCTCGCAGCGCTGTTACTAGACCCGCGCCTCACTGATGAGGTGTTGACCATGGGTCTGCGTAAACAGGACTTCTATCTCAACAAGAACTCAATGTTGTTTGACGTGATGTCAGAGTTGTATCGGGTCCACGGTTCGTTTGATGAAGTGACCATTAAGCAAGCGATGGTGGACAAGGGCATCTGGGATTCCTTTGGCGGGATGATGTTCCTGTCTAAGGTGATGGATAGGGCAGGGACCACGGGGCACCTAAGGCGCTACTGTGAGATTGTCCTAGAGAAGAGCCTTAAGAGAAGTATCGTTGAAGCTGGGGATACTGTGAGCCGACTTGGCTATACAGACCTCCCTCCTCTCGAAGCCCTAGACCAGGCTGAAGAGAGTCTTCGTGCTTTGTATAAGCGTAGCTCTGCTGGAGATGGGCTCGGTGCTCATGACGCCATGCGGGAGTATCTGAACCGGGTGGACTCTATCCAGAGGGGGGAGTACGAGGATACTGTTATCCCTACTGGCATAGCCTCTCTTGATGATGTTCTCTCAGGTGGGTTTAGGCCTGGCTGGCAGGTGGTGGTTATGAGTTGTCCTGCCCACGGCAAGTCGTCGTTAGCGGTGAACAACTTCGGCCTTACTGCTGCTAAGGCTGGCTTTCCTGTTTTGATCTGCTCCTACGAGATGAGTGAGATGGAAGTCTATGGCCGCATGGTGGCTGCTGAGTCGGGAGTGCCGGTTCATGTCCAGCGTAGACCGGGTATGGATCCCTACGACCTCTCTCGTGTGAAGAAGGCAGGCGATGATATCGGACCCCTACCCCTGGTGGTGGAAGGACCTAAGTGCGGGAACATCTCCGCTATCAGACGCGCTGCTCGTAAGATGTGCGTTGAGCATGGGAAGATGGGCCTTGTCATCGTTGACTACCTACAGCTTATGCGTGGCGGCTCATCGAGAAGGGATGGCACACAAGAGGAGGGTATCGCTGCTAATAGCCGTGGGCTCAAGCTCTTGGCTGTGGAGCTAGGGTGCGTCGTTGTCCTGCTCTCTCAGCCCATCTTAGAGGCGAAGAGGGCCAAGAAGAGGCCGCACATCTCAGACGCTAAGGGTAGCGGCGCTATCGAGGACGATGCGGACCTGACGCTTATCCCTTGGCTGCCCAGCAAGGTGGACAATGTGGACAAGTCGTTAGCTGAGATAGGTATCGATAAATTTCGTCATGGCGCTGCGCGCCATTTGACCCGCGAGGACGTGCGCTTCAGTGGTGCTCGTATGCGCTTTGAGGGGATGTAATGAAAGACTATTATATGGGAGTAGACCCCGGTCAGTCAGGGGCTGTTGTTGTCGTGTCTAAGTCAGGCCAGTGGATGGGGGCTATCCGCCTATCAGAGCCATCTAAGGAGATAGCAGAGTTTGTATTCTTCTGGGCTGACAATGTTCAGCTATGCATGTTCGAGAAGGTGAACGCGATGCCCAAGCAAGGCGTGGCTAGTACGTTTAAGTTTGGTACGTCGTTTGGCTTCTGCATGGGGATCCTCACAGCCTGTCGTGTGAGGTACGAGATGGTTACCCCCAGCCAATGGCAGACACGCATGAAGTGCAGGACCAAGGGAGACAAGAACATCACCAAGGAGTTGGCCGGAAGGCTGTTCCCTGATGTTAAGAAGATCACACACAGAGAGGCAGACGCCATGCTCTTGGCTGAGTATGCGCGCAGGTATTCACTGGGGATTGAATGAATTATTTTTTTTTAGCCCATATGTGCGCTCTGGCTATGAACTGGGCGCAACCCACTCTGCCTGCTGACAGATTTTCAACGTGCGTTGATGTGGGGGTTGAGGCCATCGCTGGAGGGGTAGACCCTTCTCTGGCGGTGGCCTTGTCTTATACAGAGTCCAGGTTTAACAGCTCTGCTAAAAGCAACAGGGGAGCCCATGGCCCCCTCCAGGTGAAGCCTGTGTTCCACTGCCCAGATAGGAGGTTGAGAGGTTGTAACTTGATTAAGGCTGGGATTGGGGCCATTATCCGTTATCGTAACCGTTATGGCTCAGACTGGTTATGTCATTGGAATTCGGGAAACCGTTGCTACGATAAGAGCAGGCTATTCGCCCGTATCGTTCTCAGAAGGCAGCGATCACTCAGACAAGGAAGATAGTAATGGCGACCGCCAAGAAGACGACAAAGAAGGCCCCAGCGAAGAAGGCAGCCCCCAAGACCGAGGCATCGCCGGTAGGCCGTCCAAAGAACCTAGTGAAGTTGACAGCCAAGGACGTCCCACCTGGCGTCTCTGATATGATCACAGGACTCTCTGGCACGATGGGTGTCGAGCCTGAGACTGTCGTAACGCTAGCACTGCTCCACTTGCAGCAGCAGTTCCGTGTCCACGGGGCGTTCGGCGTCAAGAATATCCTTGAGCAGCAGAAGCGTTACCTTGTCTAAGCGCGCCACTAAGATTGAAAGGCCCGGCGAAGACGATGTTGAAATGCTCCCGCTCTCTCAGTTTGAGATTGTAGAGGGCCTTATCGCTGAGGGCATTAAGTCCATTAAAGAGAGCCTGGACGTTCTCTTCTTTAATCCAACGGATATGGACCCAACCCTTAACGCTCTTGCTACGCGGGCCATTGCCCTGAGTGAGACGGTGAGCCTTGAGCGGGCGCTGTCTGCTGGTCAGATTGGCATGCACCCCAAGCACAAGCTGTGCATCCCTGTCCTTAGGAACATGAAGGAGCGGCTAGAGAGCAACGCCCCTGATGAGGACAAGATAGGGGACATGGACCTGGGAGTTTTTGGCCGTGACATCGTAGACTTCCTTACGGCCATGCATAAGGTGATGAGCGATGGAACAGCCGAAGAACGAAGAGAGACCTACCAAAAGGCCTTTGTTGAGGGTCGAGAGATTTCCAAAGTTTAATACCTTAATCGCAGCCAACATCTGCCAAGGTATTAAAAACGGGTATACTCGGAAGATCGTCACCAACAGGCTGGGCATTCATGAGAGCACCCTGCGTGTCTGGCTAAAGGCTGGCAGGAGCCCAGACGCACACCCTCTCATGAAGAAGTTCGTCCACGACTTCGAGATAGCCTATGACGAGGCAACGACTGGCCTTGTTGACTGCATTAAGTTCCAGGCCCAGGAAGACTGGCGTGCTGCCGCTTGGCTACTAGAGCGCACCAGGGATGACTTTAGAAAGGCCCCAAGGATGGAGCGAGAGGTTAAGGATAAGCTTGACGAGCTTGCGGTCTACAAGGCTGAGGCTGAGGTAAGGCTAACTGAGGCCAAGGTTCTGGCTTTGCAGAAGACCGTGCTTGACCCCAAGGACATCTTGCCAGTCCTTAACGCTGTGCTTGAGCCGCCCAAGGAAGACCTCTAGTGGATGAAAGGCTAGAGCAGGAGATATCAAGATGCGCGAAGGACTTCCGTTATTTTTGCCAATACCTTCAGATCGTAGACAAGAGGGGCAAGGCGATCCCCTTCGCCATGAACGAGGCCCAGGAGAAGTTCCTCTCTCACGTAGAGGAGAACCCATGGACCTACATCCTCAAGGCTCGTCAGCTTGGCATGACGACGATGATCGCGGCTCGGTTCTTCTGGCGGGCCCTGTTCACTCCGAACTTCAGGGTTGGTGTTCTGGCTCATCGGACAGAGTCCGCACAGGCGATATTTGAGATATACAGGCGGTTCTATGACAACCTTCCTGCGTTCCTCACATTCCCTACTGAGAAGGCCAATGTCCGCGAACTGTCTTTCTTCCATGGGGGATATATTCGCGTTACTACGGCAAACTCTGAGAACTTCCGTGGAACGACCTACCAAGCCCTCCACTGCTCGGAGTTCGCCTTCTGGGGAGACATCGAGAAGACCGTAGCGTCTGCCTTCCAGACCGCTGGACCCAATGCAGAGATATACCTGGAGACCACAGCCAACGGCATGAACGATGCCCACAGGCTCTGGCAAGACCAGAACGGGTTCGCCAAGGTCTTCCTGCCTTGGACTGATGATAGCGCTTATGTAGCAAGCAAGCCCAGGGGAGGCGTAAGCGCGAAGATCAAAGACTACGCGGAAGAGTTTGGGCTAACAGAGAAGCAGGCCAACTGGGCACAAGACACCTTCATGTCTAAGTGCATGGGGAACTGGAATACGTTCCTCCAAGAGTATCCTGCCAATGCTGAGCAGGCATTCATCTCTAGCGGAGAGACCTTCTTTGACCTGGCGTACCCGCATGTCCAAATGCAAAGAGGATACAAGTCGTACCTCACTGACATCCCCAAGTACCGGGTTTACTCTATCGGTGTGGATGTTGCCTCTGGCTCTCCATCGGGAGACTTCTCAAGCTTCTGTGTGCTCGATGTAACAGACAAGAAGAGCCCCATAGTGTGCGCCACGTTCTATGAAAGAATGGCTCCCCACGCTTTTGCTGAGAGAGTGAGGGCAGAGGCCAAGAAGTACGACGCCTTGGTGGTAGTGGAGTCCAACTCTTATGGCCTGTCTGTGCTTGAGCATCTGATGGGCAACAGCTACGCCTACATTTTCAAGCGCACCCAGTACGACAAGATGGCAGACAGGTGGGTTGAGAAGGTTGGGTTCTCCACCAACGTATCGACCAGGCCAATGATGCTGTCTAGGCTTCACGAGTACATCTCTAAGAGATGGCTAGACCCAACTGATGATAGAATGAAGTTTGAGATGAACACCTTCATCTACAACAATAAGGGCAAGCCAGAGGCTGCTCCCAAGAAGCACGATGATATGATCTTCGCCTACGCCTTGGCCCTTATGGGCCTTGACCAAATCGAAAGCGTTAAGAGCGACGTGGAGTCTAAGAAGCCCACCAATCTGCGCGAGATGTTGCAGTTCGAGTTAAACACTGGCAAGGTCTTCAAGAAAGAGAGCGCCAAAAAGAACACCGATAGGTGGGGCGTTCCTTACAAAATGTCTTCACTGATGGATACATCAGGGTCGTAATAATCCGCCCAAGTGGCGTTAAAAGGAGAGTGCTATGGGTTTTCTTAACGAAGAAGAAGTTGGTGCGCTTGGTGAGTTCCTCTCTAGTGAGGAAGACTTTAGCCAAGAGCAAGAGACTGCTCCTGAAGAAGAGTTCCAGGCAGAATCGTCCGAGCCCACTGAGGACGTTAATGAGCATGTGGAGACTGGAGAAGAGGCGCTAGAGGCTCACGAACCGGAGGAGGCATACAGCGCCTCCGAAGAGGAAGAGCACACCCCGGGCCACCGTGTCCCGTATGACCGGTTCAAGCAGGTTCTCGAAGCTCGTAATGGGTACAAGGGTGAGATTGATTACCTTCGTGCTCAGATGGAAGAGCTTCAGGGACAGCTTGATACGCGCCAACAAACTCCAGCAGCAGCCCCCCAAGCTGCCCAGAAGAGCGATGAGGACCAATGGCTCGACAACTTGCTAGAAGAGCCAGACCCTCAAGCCGCTGCCGCGCCTCACTTTAAGGCCATGGAAGACCGTATGTACCAGCAAGAGGTGCAGATGGCCGGATATGAGCTTCAAGGTGAACTCGCACAGGCAGAGGCTGCGTTCCCTGGGGTCCCGCGAGAGGTGATGCTAAACGCTGTTGCTAATGACCCTAACGTGACTGCTATGGAAGTGGCCGAGGGATATTCGTCATGGGTGGCTGATATTGAGGAGGCCGCACTGGCCGACTATATCGCAGCTAACCCAGGAGCTGATATCTCTGAGGTTGTAGATCCTGTGCAAGAAGTTAGGCGTCCTGCTAGGGCTGGAGCTACTGAGACAACGGTGTCCCATGATGCTCCTCAGCCCGCTAGCGTCAAAGAAGGCTCTGACATGCTCAGAGCCTATATGAAGAAGCACAACCCTTTCGTGTAGGAGTAATGCCTTATGGCAGCAACACAATCAACTCTATCAGCGATCCTGAAAGAGTTTTATCTTGGACCGGTACAAGAGCAGCTTAACAATGAGATGCTCATTCTTCAGACCATGGAAAAGTCTACTGTAGACTGGAATGGTCGAGTCGCAATTATCCCACTGCATGTCAGTCGTAATACTGGCGTTGCTATCGCGGCAGAGGGCGGAACTCTTCCGACCGCTGGTCAGCAGGGCTATGAGCGCCTTCAGGTCAACGCTCGATTCCTCTATGGACGATTCCAGATTACAGGCCCGGCTATGTCGGCTGCTGGTAAGGGTGGAGCAAACTCGTTCATTGGGTGGATGGACGCCGAGATGAACAAGCTTGTTACTGACGTTAAGAACGCTGCCGACGAGATGATGATCTCGGGCGGTCGCTGCCTTGGCTTCATTAACTCGAATGCAGACAACGCCGCTGCGGCCACCTACCAGATCTTCGGTAACGTTGAGGCGCTTGAGATTGCACGGGGTCTTGTTGCGGCTGCTGGTGGCGAGCTTCGCCTTCAGATTGTTCGCATGGACACCTATGCCAGCATGGTCAATGACAACGGTGGCGCAAACACCTTTGTCACTTGCGCTAGCACGGACGCTACCGGGCGTACGTTCACAACGGGCGCGGGCAATGCCGGAGCATTGGACCTCTCAGCACTTCCTGCTGGCACGGCTTGTTCTGTCATTGTTCATCCATCGCAGGACGACGCAGCCTGCGATGCTGCTGTGGCCTACTTGGACAACCAGCCTGTTGGCGTGTTCGGCAACCTTGGTCTGCCTGCTCACTTTGGTGTTGATCGTACTACGGCTACGGGATCTGCGGTCCTTCAGACGACGGCGATCACCAACAACTTGGCAGCCGGTCAGGCCCGTACTGACATCAACTTGAGTCGCCTTCAGGGAACTCTTGATGAGGTCCTCGTACAGTCTGGGCACGAGCCTAATGTCATCTACATGAACCCTGTTCAGCGTCAGATGTACTCGGCTTTGTTCCAGCTTACGGCTGCGGGCACTTCAGCTGTCATGAACGTGAGCGGAGAGAAGTCCACCCACCTCAATGGCGGGTTCTCGGGTCTCTCTTACGGAAGCCTCCCCATTAAGACGTCACGGCACGTCCCCAATGGCGGTGTTATCTTCCTTAAGACTGACACCTGGAAGCTTCTTGAGCTTGAGTCTCATGCGTTCGCGGATATTGACGGAGACGTTCTTATCCGAGTTCAGAACCAGGATTCTTACGAGGGCTACTACCGATGGTACTACAACACCGTCTGTACTAACCCGAATCAGAATGCTATTCTGTGCGGACTCACTCTGTCCTAATCACTCCCCGATTAGCGGAGCTATAATGCAAGATGCCCTCATCATCGTAGGTATGGTCACCATGGTGGTGGGGGCATCTTCTTTAGTGCTCCTCTCTCGTTTAATCTTAATCAAGATTGAGAGAGAGAAGGCAGAGGTTAAGGCAATGGAGGACTACGCATCTCGCGTGGACAGGGCTCCTATCCTGGATTTAATATACGAGGAGGATGGTCATGGCGTTCAATCCTAGAGCACAGGCAGCGCAGTCAATGCTTGGAGCACCTATCTCGCGAGCGGCCCCTGCTCAGTCTCGAAACCGGCTTGGGGAGGCTTTAACTACCGCTGGTCAAATTGGCTTGGGGGCCCTTGGCGGACAGTACGGCCAAGGCGCTGCTAACTTTGTCGGAGGCTTGTTTAAGCCACGCAACCCGGCGATGATGGCCGCTGCCCAACACCCCAAGTACTCTCTCGCGGCAGACAGGGCCTGGTCTATGGCTGGCGGTGGTGAGTAGTGGAGTCTTACCCTCAAAACATTCGCGGGATGATCAGCGAGTCTAAGAACGAGAAGAAGACGGAGAAGCGCCTTTGGGACCTGTCTCTTAAGTTCGTTGAAGGCCGCCAGTGGCTTTCATACGACAAGAGGATCAGCCAGTTTATCACGGCTAACCTCCAGGCTGATGGGCAGTCCAGGGTCACGGTCAACCTGTTGATCAACATCTACCGGAACGTCCTGTCTCGCCTTGCCTTGTCTTACCCCTCTATTGCGGTGATGCCTGCCACTCCGTCTGCCGAGGACATCCTTAAGGCCAAGACCAGCGAGATGGCGCTCCAGTACTACTGGCACCGCGATGACATGAAGCACAAGCTAGAGCAGCTTATTAAGTGGCTTCTCACCACGGGCACCGCTGCAACCCACACCTTCTACGACTCGTCCGAAAAGCGGATCATGACCGAGGTATACGGGGCTTATGATATCTTCTTTGAGCGTGCTGTTATCAACCCTGATGATAGCCGTTGGATTGCTCTTCGCACGTATTCTACTAAGCATGAGCTAAAGAAGACTTACCCTGAGCACGCCGAGGCTATTGAGCAGTCTTCAATCTCGGACGAGGACAACTACGGTCTTATTAGTTCTGGCACGACAAACGAGCCTCCAAAGAACCGTGTAGAGTTGTTTGAGATTTACTGGCGCGATGGCCGCCATGCGATCGTTGTGGCTGGTACTTATCTGCACAAAGGCAAGTGGTCTACCAAGACCTATCCTGTTCAGATCTACAGATACACAGAAGTCCCTCGCCGACTCTGGGGCATCTCTATGCTGGCCCCTGCGCTAGACTTGCAGATGCTTTATAACCGTGCTCGCTCACAGGTTATCCACAACGTAGAGCTTATGGGCAACCCCAAGTGGTTGATCCCCAAGACGGCAGGAATCAACTCCCACTCTCTTACGTCTAAGCCTGGTGAGAAGGTCTTTTACAATCCAGCAGGCGGAGCACCTCAGCAGGTAGCAGCAGCGCCTCTTCCTGGCTACATGCTAGATAACATCTCTCGCATTCAGTCTGAGATGATGGACACGATTGGTATCCACTCTGTGACTCTTGGCAAGCGCGCCGTTGGCGTGACCTCTGGCAAGGCCATGACTACGCTGTCTGAGAAGGACACTAGCCAGCTTCAGATCACACAAGAGGGTATTGAGAGAGGAGTCACCAAGGTTGGCAAGGTTGTGCTTGAGCTTATGAAGCGGCACTACACTGAAGACCGGATGATGAGGACTCTTGACCAGTATGGCCAGGTTGCTTTTAAGTCACTCAAGAACACCGACATTATTGACGAGCCAGACATCTTCTTGCAGGCAGGGTCTCTCTTTAGAGACGAAGCCCAAGATAGAGACGCCAAGGTTATGCAGCTCTTAGAGATGAAGCTAATTGACCCAGAAGCGGCGCTCCAAGAGCTTAGCTTCCGAACGGGCAATAGGAATGTCTCTCAGAAGGCCCAGTCAATTAGTCATGCAACGGATATGTTAGATGCCGTACGAATGGGTGGGGAAATCGAAGTCTTCTCCACTGACGATCTCAAGACGTTTAAAGAGGTCTTTGGCGAGTTCATGCGAACAACAGAGTTCTATGAAATGCCACCTCCGACACAAGAGTATCTCCGAGATGCACTCGTGGCTATTGCCACAGCGGAAGCTCCTAACGAAGATTATGAGAACGTCATGTCCTCTAAGAAGATCTTCCCAAGAGGAACGTCGAGCGCGAACCCTGCCGACATTGCGAAGCAGATGATGGCCCCAAGCTCGCCTCAAGCCCAGAACCAAGTGGCTCAAGAGCAGGCAGCCAGGGCGCAGCAAAGTGGAAGCATGGCGAGTGCAGAAAGGGCTATGACAAGGGGAGCAGAAGCTGGCATGTCTAACATGCGACAAGGCGGAGGGGTCCGATAATGGCTACTACTGGATACGTGGCAGACCTTCTTAGAACTTACATTGACGAGCCTGACCAGACGTTTGTCGATGCCTCTAGGCTTACAAAGTTCCTGCAAGTCGGATACCAGGAGTTCCGGTACCAAGTCATGCAGGTAGACCCCAACGTCTTTGCAACAACCGTTAGCTACGACCTCACCAACGCAACCCAGATAGACCTGGCCAACACTAACCCAACAGGGGCAGGCACTCCGATTATGGGGTCCACTGCCACTGAAGGGTCTCAGCTAGAGATGCTTGTCTGCGTGTATAAGCAGGACACTACTGGCGCTATCCCCACGTTGATCTACAACCAGACCCAAAGCCTTGAGTCTTTGCAATCAACAGACGCCAGCTTCTTTTTTACTGACCAGATTATCATGTTCCCATACAGGGTTAGCGGAACCATTAAGGTTGTGTATGTCCCCTCTGCAAACGTAGACTGGTCTGTGGCAGCAGGGTTTATTGACAACCTTGGCCTATTCCATGACCTTATTGCCCTTTACTCTTATAAGCAGTACTCCATCATGGACGCTGCTGAGAACGCCCCGCTGATTAGTCAGCTAAACAAGAGAGAGCAGGAGATGCGGTACCACCTCAACTCCAGGTCAACGGGCGGCGCTAACTATGTGCAGGATGTCTCCTCGAATAGATACTGGACCTAGGGGTCTTACATGGCGGTTAAGGGCCAAGAAGTAGAAGGCATTAAAGGCGGCATTGAGGCTGCCTCAACCGTCAAGGGCTCGTTCAATCAGAACATGCTCTTCAGGCGAGACTCTGTAGAAACCAGAGAGGGCTTTGGCCAGGTTGTAGAGCTAGACACAACCATGAACGCCATTACCTGGCGAGCGTACTCTGGCTCTGGCATCCCTACCATCACGCCTAATCCATCTGAGCTATGGGGATATAAGGAGCACCTTGGCTCCTATTTGATGTCTACGTCTATAGGCAGCCGGCAGGTAATTAGTGTGTTCTCTGCCGATGTCCATACCGGTGATAGGCAGCTTGAGCCCTTAGCTAATGGGTCTACTGGCTCTTCTCCCTCTGCTATTGGCGAGTTTACGTCGATCTACATCGTCTCTATCTACGACCTAGATACTGGCCAGAGGTGGGAAGAGCCCATCTACAATCACACCTCTTCCTTCTCTAAAGACGGCGCTCTTGAGATGCCCGACTGGAGAGGGAACTACGAGTCCACCTACGAGCAAAAGTACGGCTACAACACTACGTTCCCCGGTCGCTGGTTTGGCGGCGTCTTCAACATCCTCGCCGATCAACAGAAATGGGTTAGGGCCCCAAGCCCTGGGACTCCGTTCTTTTTTACAGAGCTAGATGACGTTCTTTATTTTGGGAATAAACATGTTGGGTTGCTCGCCTATTACCCTTCAAGGTTTAGGGGTAAGTGGTCGGGCAATGGCCTTACCAACAGTGCGGGTACGATGCGGAGAGACAGGTCTCGGCAGTCGGATACTGTGCACTTCCTGACTGCTAAATCGGTGTACTCTGAGTCATCAGTTGTGATCGACGGCATTGCAGTTAATGGCGCGTTCCCCGACGGCTTTACCTATCTGAACCAAACAGAGTTCCCCAGCCCTGACGGCGCTACCTCTATTGATGGTCGCCTTGTTATGTTCTCTGGGAACAATGTGTTCTTCTCTGATGTCTTGTACCCAACGAGTGTAATCCCAGACAACGTTCTGTTTGTTCCCTCTGAGGAAGAGATTACTGCAATCTCTGAGCACACTGGCAACTTGTTGATCTTCACCCCTAACGAGACTTGGCTATTCAGGCCTAGCGGGGGCTTCGTGATCACAGAGGGCAGCCTTATTAAGCTGTCTAGCGGGATTGGCTGCGCTTCACAAAGCTCTGTTGTTGAGGCTGGCGGCGGCCTTTACTGGATGGACCACAGAGGCTGCTACAGGATGTCCTCTAGCCTCTCTATTGAGAAAGTCTCAGACCCGATAGAGCCGTTCTTTAACGACTTTATTACAAACCCAATCACCAGCTACTACACCATGATGGGCAACGTGCCCACCACGGCTACCCTGCCAGACCAGTCCTCGTTGAGGATGGCGTTTAACCCAGCCATGATGAGCGCTGCGTACTTCGGCAAGCTCGGGCTTGTTGCGTTTTGCATGCCAGCCCTTGGTGGTGCCTTGTGTCTTTCAAACACCGGGCAGTGGAGTTGGTGGTCTTTTGAGAGCAACGTGCTCCAAGTGTACAACCCCGGCACAAGCAGTTGGGTTAACACCATTGGGTCAGCCAAGAACATCCACAACCCGTGGGTTATGGCAGACATGGAAGACATGTTCTTAGTCGGCTCTTACGGGCCTGATGAGGCCGGAGAGAGAGTAAATCAAAAGGGATACGATGCTGGCTCAGACGATAGGCAAACAACGTCTAGGCCTTACAGCATCATGCAATACGGAAGGGGCGGCGCTGTAGACCGGAGTGTAGAGTTTGGCGAAGACCGACGGGCCTTGGCCGGAAACTGGAGGTCCATTGACGAGGGTGACGGCTCATCACTCACCCCGTCTTTGTCTGACCACTACTTTTACGTTGGCAAACCAATACCCATCCCTGCGGGGACTACCATTGGTGAAGTCGGCGGCTCTGTGTCTACAGCGTGCCCCAAGGGCTCTTTCTGGCTGCCTATCGATATTATGCCAGGGAACACTAACAGCGCTGGGAATCCAACTAGCTACTACGTTAACAAGCTAGAGTTTAGGTTCACTTTTCATACGTCTGAGTGGGAGACCATCCCCGCTGGCTCAGGGAACACAACCGCAGAGCCTCTCTGGTTCCTGCCTCCTGAGCGCCTAAGGGGGGAGGCTGGCTGGACCATAGGGAAGTCTGCCGCAGACAATGTTCGTATTAGGTTTGAAGGCGGCAACTCTGGCTCAAACCTTCAGTTGTTTGGCCAAGGCTTGCTTAATATCAACAAGAGACAGCGCAACCGGTTGATCTACATCCCGTTTAGGCCGATTCAGAACGGGGGCCAGTACAAGGCGTTCCAGGGAATTGGCATGACAATCGTCACAAAAACCCTGACATCTATAACCGGGGCTGGGCCTACGCTTGATAGCGCTGCTGATTGCAGAGCTTATATATGGGAAGAGACTTTCCTTGGCAAAGCAGAGAAGGGCGACAACCAGCAGGCGTTTTACGCTGGGACTAGCGACACTCCTATTGAAGAGCTTGT
>TARA_R110002020_G_scaffold59414_4_pt1 | contig 36247 bp, 42 predicted proteins | sample TARA_R110002020 | Tara Oceans TARA_R110002020 (sample SAMEA4396489) | marine metagenome | biome: Westerlies Biome; feature: [MES] marine water layer (ENVO:01000295) within the mesopelagic zone...; material: water (ENVO:00002006), including particulate matter (ENVO:01000060) such... | reverse complement strand
AGAGTCTGTAACACTTACTCCAGATACACCTATAAAACTTTTAAAAAGTAGTTGTCCGTCATCTGGATTAATAGTTTTATTAAAGTATACTCCTATCCCAGAACCAATATTCTGACCTATAGTGTCATTAATTTTCTTGTTTAAATATATTTGATTGTCATCTAATTCGACATGTGTTAGCGCGGAACCTTTGGGTACACGTAACGTCCAGACACTAGGATAAGGCAATATGGGCATAATAATCTATTTTACAATAAATATTATGATATTGTTAAATAAGCAGGTAAGAAATTGCTATGAAAAAAGAAAGTTGTGTTGTGGACTATTTTTGGTGTAGTTATATTTTTTATTCTTTAAGAGTTTTACTATTTTTTTAGCTAAAGATAAGGTGTTTAAAGTATCTTCTATTACCACATATTCATGTTTAGTATGGTACTGATAATACCCAGCTGCAAAGTTTAAACAACTAAAATCAAATAAGTTTCTTAACATCATTGTGTCCGTATATGGATGATGTAACCAATCAGTTATACCATGTTCTAAAATTACTTCTTTTACCTCTTTTATAAAGGAACCATTATCTTCATATAATTGTACTCCCATTAAGGTTTTACTCATGGTATTATTCTCTGTAGAATCGAACTGGATTGCATATCCCACATCTTTAAAGAATTCTGGGTCTGCTTCCTTAGAACCATTACATCCTGTTTCTTCTGCAACCGGTAAAAATATTTTACAGTTATCTACTTCTCTTAATAATTCTAAACAAATAAAAACCCCAGCTTTATCATCACCCCCAATACCTGTTGGTTGTCCACTTATTTTTTCATAAGCTTTAAAAGCTGGTTTAAGTTCTCCCTGTGCATTAGGTAATAATTCTTCTTCTACCACCATATCTACTTTTTTGTGTACACTATCTAGATGTGCAACGAAGCATGGATAGTACATATTTGGTTCACATTTTCCCTTAGTAATGTAGATATTTCCTAAATCGTCTATTTCTATTTTATCACGTAAGTCTTCTGTGTTTTCTACCACATATTGAATTAACTCATCTTCTTCCCAAGTATAGGTAGGGACAGATAATAAATTTTTAAGCCTTTGTTTTTGTTTATTCATAGTACAAATATACGAAAAATTAAGTTATTAACAAAATAAATTAGTCGTCTATTTCTGGTATATACTGCATTCCAAAATCTAAATCAAATAAGTTTCCCCAACTACTTTGGTTGGAGGTTATATAGTCCATACAAGTATTTTCATCCACAAATGACTCAGAGTACCCACTTAATTTTTCTGTTGCCAATAATACCACATAACCATCATTACTTAAAAATCTAGAGTATACCTTTGTTTTATCTAAGTTATTAAAATTTGTTTGTGTATATAAGTAATAGTATTCCATTAAGCGTGTGTTGTACTTGTGGTTGAAGAACCAGCTAATGTTAATGTAGCACTACCTACTGTCGATACTGTACCGTTAGTTTCAAATCTCCAATATCCTATAAGGTTAGCAGCCATACTCGATGTTTGTAAATTAATCGGTGAACCGTCTGTTTCACCTACCCCATCAGTACCATTCCATATTTCTAATACCTCTGCTGCACTTAACTCCTTATCCCACAAACTCACCTCATCGAATAGAGTCGGGACACCATTACCTCCTTGTCCATTACCCAGATTCCAACTATTATTTCCTATTGCAAAATCTCTTGCCTGTGTTGCGTCCATACTTATGGTACCAGTATTATTTCCGTTTGTGTAATACCCCGTCCCTAAACTTGTTGAGTTCCAATAACCTTTAAGGTTAGCATGACTCATACTTACCCCGGTTCCTTTTGTAAGTGTAATTAAACAGAAACCATTCGAGTTGACGTAACCGTCATTAGCGGCAGACCAATAAGTGTTCCCTAAACCACTAGCTGTATTAGCGTTCATCCCATTAAGACCTTGACAGGCATTATGAAAACACCAAAAATTATTTGATTTTTGATTACTTGCACTTCTAAAACCCATATACAATCTATTATTACTTTCATTATACCATACTCTCCACATGTTATTATGTACACTACCACCATCAGAGGCAATTAAATGAAATGAAGTATTAAGTGCACTCGTCCATCCCGGTTTAATCCAAAAACTTATAGACCAGGCATCAGTTTGTATGAATTGAAAATCAGATGCCGTTGAGGATGCGTGAACCGCATCAGTTGTATTAGTAACACCATGGGATAAAGATTGAGTATTACTGAATAAGGAGACCACCGCATTTGCTATTTTTGCAATACCACTTATTGCTGTGTTAGTTATTTTATTAATTGCTGTTACAGCTGCTGTTGTTACTTTTCCTGCATTTGCCATATTATGATAATTCTACCCACGTGTTATCTGGATTAAACCATATCTGAGGGGTGTCACTCATAGCGTATCCAATTACTCTTACCACCGCTGCTGAAGTAGTAGGTGCTGTGTTTGTAACTTTACCTGCTACTTCACTTACGTAAAGTACTTCACCAGAGGAACCTGGGTCATAAGTTAATGTACCATACATTCCTCTAATTAATAAACCAGCAGCGTTTGAGTCTCCTAAAGCTATACCTAACATTCCTGTTGAAGTATTTACCGCACTGGCGTCTGCCGCTGCCCAAGTTGTACCATTAAAATAATAGAGAGTACCTGCTGTAGTTGCCACCTCACTTCCAAAAGTAACATAGTCCCCCATCCAAGCACCTTCAGATGTTTGGAGTGAAAATAATCGGTCATTGTTCCAAACACCAGATGTTATAGTTCCTGTTGTAACCAAAGAACTATCACCCGGATAAGCTGTTGCATCTGATAAATTAAAAGCTGGAGTTGCATCTGCTGCACCTAAACTTACACTTACCCCACCATAAGAAACGGAGGAATTAGCTAATGAGGAGTTTGGGATACTGGATAAACCTAAAGTGATTGTTCCACTACTAGTAATAGGTGACCCCGAATCTACATCAATTCCATCGGTACCTGTTATTGCAACAGAACTCACCCCACTAGTTGCGTATTGGTCAACGTAAGCTTTTGTTGCTGCGTCCTGTGCTGAAGTAGGATTAGTAACATTAGTTATAAGATTAGCATTAAGATTTAATGTACCATCTATGTCTGTAGCCCCACTTACATTCAAAGGAGTGGCTATTAACGTTCCTGCAGGTTGAAATTTTACAATATTTGTATTATTAGCATAAAAATCAATGATATTGTTCACACCACCAGTAGTCAAGTAAGTGTCAGTACCACCATCTAGATATAATTTATATCCATCACCAAGGTCAATGTCTCCTGTGATTTTCACTGCAGGTCCATCTACGTGTTGTGCGGTGTTAAATTCAACTAATGTATTTGAGTCACTACCTCTATCAAGTATAAGTTGATTTACTTCTGTGTGTTTAAATTGTGGATGATTTTTGTTACCTGGAGTTCCAAAATAAATTCTGGCATTATTACCAACTACATCATCTGCTCCCAATTGTAAACCACCTCTTGCCCGTAATGCTCCCTTTACCTCAGTATTACCACTAACATTTAATGCTCCTGTAACTGTACCACCAGATAAAGGTAAATAATGTAACCCGTTTGGTGTGAATGAGTCAACATAACTTTTAGTTGCAGCGTCTTGTGATGCGGTAGGGTTTAACAAACTAGTTATCTTATTACTATTCATAATAATATTATCACCTACCGATGTTAGGCCGGAGATTGACACAGCTCCAGTTGCGGTGATATTATTCATACCAGTAATATTAGTTGCTCCATCACCTACAATATTACCATTTGCATTTATATTAGTTGAAAAAGTACCAAATGTAGAATATAATCCTGAACTTCTTATAACGGCGGAAGAATGAATATCTCCAAGAACGTCTAATGGATATCCTGGAGCCGAACTACTACCAATCATTATAGAATTAGTCGTGGTGTTTCCATTATTCGTCACCTCTTGTAAAGTATCTGTAGCCCCAGAAAGAGAATCGACATAACCTTTTGTTGCTGCGTCTTGTGCTGAAGTAGGATTAGCAACATTAGTTATAAGATTAGCATTAACATTTAATGTTCCATCTATGTCTGTAGCTCCACTTACATTTAATGCACCACTAATATCTGAATTACCATCTATATCTAAACTATCACCTTTAACTTCACCAGTTACGTCAATACCAGTATTTGTAGTTTTAAACTTTGTGTTATTATTATAATTTAGGTCAACTGAATTTGCTGCATTAAATGTAGCCATCGTTTTACTCCCCGCAGCGTTTTGAAAAGTTTGTGTACCACTTCTATAGAATATGGTTCCGGTTCCTGTATCATCTATATAACTATTAGAACCATTATGATATATTTCTAAATCTCCAGAGTGTCCTAATTTTAATTTTTTATTATCAATCAAACTTATATCACCACCTAATGCGGTATTACCACTAACATTTAATGGTCCTGTAATTGTTCCACCTGATAATGGTAAATAATGTAATCCACTTGGTGTGAAGGAATCGACATATGCTTTTGTTGCTGCGTCCTGTGCTAAAGTAGGGTCTGACAAACTCATTATCCTATTGCTATTCATTATAAGGTTAGAACGTAGGTCAGTCTGGCCCGTCACAACTAACTCTCTAGTTATAGATAGTGTGCGAGCTGAGGTCGCTCCAAAATGGAAGAAATCCTGTACATCAGAACCATCACCAAAGAAAAAATGACCATCCTTAACATTGAGTGCTAATTCACCAGCTGAAAGTGAAGTAGGTTTATTACCTGTAGTTGTACTATGTTTTATTTTAATTATTTGACTCATATCTTTTATAAATATCTTTTAAAATGTTCCTCCGTTTATTGTGTTGAAATATAATGTGTGGGCACTTACAGCTCCCGATATATCTACATTACCAACTGCTTTTATTGCGGTTGATGGGGTCGATGTTCCACCAGAATAAAATAATGAAGACCCTGTTACTGCTAGTCCCCACTTTACTGAGTCTGCGTGAGATATCGATTCATTACCTCCAATTGCAAGATGGTCTTTTATTCTGACTCTCTCTTCTCCACTTGTACCGTAGACACGAAAAATAGGTTTATCTTCTCCATTTATTTTAAAATCGTAATCATGCCCACTTGAATTGAAGTCGAATATTCCTGGTAGAACTCTGGCCACTTGTAGACCATCTATATAGAAATCTATCGCGTTTTGCTTAAGAACCATGTAATCATTATCGGCCCCTCTTCCTTTTAGGATAAGTTGTTCTTCAGCTGTAATGGTTGAAGCTGAGTGTGTTGAGTTTCCTAAATATAAATCTGTAGTAGCACTTATTGCTCCGACTACTGTTAGTTTTTCATTAGGTGTTGTTGTTCCTACTCCTATATTTCCCGTTAGTCCACTATTGGCATAATTACCTTTACCGTCAGAAGACCAATAGGAAACAGGTGTTACTATTGTACTTCCATTAGTACTTTCTAACCTTAAAAAGGTGTTATCCAAAGTTGCGGCTGAAATATAAAGGTCACCAACTGATACACTACCCCAAGAGGCATTACCACTCCCATCAGATTTTAAAACGTAACCATTTTGTTGATTACCGTCTATATATCTTAAATTTCCGTTTACAATAAATGGGTTAGGAGTTTGACCTAATAGGTTTTGAAGAACACCACCATCTAATTGTAGTACATTCTGGTATGTGTTCTTTATTTTTAAATTGGATAAGTCAGCCATAGTTAAAATCTACATCCTCAATTATGAAAGTAAATTATCTTAACCTAGACAACAAGTTGTGAATATCTTTTTTTGTTAGAACTTTTTTTCTATCGTTTTTTTGTTTTGACTCCCTTACTGGTGATTTCTTTTTCTTCGGTTGTGACCCTAGTACATTGACCTTAACCTTAGGTTTACTCTCTAGTATTGGTGCCTTTTTTTGTTGTTTAACTTCTACAGTTACTTTCTTTGTTGTTTTTAAATCATACTCAGACTCCCAAGGATTAAAATACATATCATCCGCAATCACTTCCAATCTTAGATTACCATTTTCTTTTACAATACCTTTTAATCTAGGCATGTCAATTTTACAAGTCCCATCAGAAGTTATTGTACCATTATACATTAAGTTTAAATTTTCTGATTCTATAATAAGTCTTGCAAAAGCATCATTTAGACTGGCTCCTTCTAATTGAATGTCACATTCAAATATGTTTTGTTTGTCTGAATATAAAGTATACATGATTATTTGTTTTTATTTATAAATATCTGCAATTCTGGCTTTAGTAACTCCTTCTCTACTATTTTAAAATCTGAAGCTTTAACTGAGACATTAGGAACAAAATATTTGGTTTCATTATATTCTTCTCCCTTTATCTTACACAATAGTTTAATAAACTTTTTTTGTTGTTTTCTAGGTTCCCTTCTTAGTTTTCTTAACCTATCGTTAAATCCACCCCCACCTTCAATTATTTTAACGGCTAGACAAATTTCACTCCATGTTTCTTCCGTCTGATTCCAAATGGTATCAGCTTCCGCCCATGTAACACAATCACTCATTACCTACAACCAAGTATTACAAGTACCGTTTTTACAACAACTAATTTTTTGTTGGTATGCCCAATATGCCGCACCAATTAATAAAACTGCACCACCTAATAAACTTGTTCCAAATGTACAACCAGCTCCAACAGCTAGTAAGTATCCTCCGTAACAACACACATAACATTTAATTTTTTCCATTTTTTTAATTTTTAATTTTTATTTATTTTTTATATTTTAACCCTCCCATTCTAAGTCAAAAAATTCGTAATTCTTTTTAACTGATTCTTCATCACCTTCTTCATTTATACATTCATCTTCTGATTCATATATAGCATCAGGTGGACAAGCTGGTACACAAGCTCCACAATCAATACATTCATCTGGGTTAATAAAAAGTTGTAACCCCTCTATACTATCTAATGTTTTAACTTCTGCTCCACCACCATCTATGTCAATAGGTCCATGAATACAATCTACAGGGCAAACTTCCACACATGCGGTATCACACGTACTTACACATCTTTTTCCTATTATAAAACTCATAATTTTTATTTTTTAGAACAACATTCTTTTTTTTCTTCACATTTTTCTGCAGTTTTAGTCACACTACATCCTGTTAAAAAAATTGTTAATATCGATAATAAAATTAGTTTTTTCATAATTATTTACCCATATTAAATCCAACCATTATAGATATACGAGCTCCTGAATCTTCATCTTCCCCCCACACATTTCCGTTTGGGACGAACGCTAAGTTAACAGGAAAGTTTAAATCTCCGGATTTGAAGTTTTTACCAATAGTAAATACCATATTAATTCCTGTAGCAGATAAGTTAGGTCCTACCGCATATTCCATTCCTTCACCTGTTCTAACCCCAACAAGAGATGATATTGATGGTAAGAACATTTGTCTTTCCATTCCACCTACAACTACAACCCATTCTACTAAACCTGCTATATCTCCATTATCAGCAAATCTACTTTCCCATTGCCACCCATATTGAGTTATCATACTAGTTTCTAATTCTTCTGACATAAATCCGGGTGTTAAGAAAGTTACACCAACTCTAGGACCTGCTAGTCTATCTATTTGTTGTGCATGTGTTGGTATTGTCATTGTTAACATCATGGATGCCATAAATACCCATATTAAGACTTCGTAATAATTTATCTTTTTCATTTATCTAGTTTTAAATATTTTTTATTATTAATAATATACATACCTTTTGGTAAGTCAACGACATCACACTTCCATTCCCTTCCTAATACATCAAAAATTCTATTATCTTCTGGTTTAACGTAAGTTACGTCATTAACCCCCACAGTAAAATTTCCTGTTTCAAATTTAATTTCTTCTAAAGAACCAAAAGCACCACCTTGTGATACTATGTTACCTAAAGCATCAGTAACTGTATAACTTCCATTACCCCATCCACAACATATACCATCACCATATGAGTCTTCTATCGTAAATGTGACACAAGTGTTTGGTGGTATAGTACCCACTACTGGGGTTTGTGGTGTAGTTCCATTTGCTGATAAATCGTTGTATGGTCCACCATTCATATAAGTAACACTACCGTCACCTATAGACCATGTTGTTTCTGAACCATACCTATCTGTTACTAGAGTTACGGTTAATTCTGTGTGTATATTAGTTAAAGGTGCAATTACCTCAATATCTTCTTCATCTCCATTAGGTCGTGTATCAACTATCCCATTAGGTAGTACTACTTTAGCTGTCCACGTTCCTGATGTAGTTATTAAATAATTAATTGTCGCTACCGTATGTCCAAAGGGTAATAAATTTCCTTGCCATTGTTGTGTATGAACTAGAGTACCGTTCGGGTCTCTTAATTCCAATGTAGCCGATGTTAAATTAACATAAGCACTTGCATTATAAATTTCCACATCTGGTTCATTACCATTAGTACATATTTTCATACCCTCATGTAATAAAAGAGTTGCGTCATCATTTTGCCATTGAAAAGAAGAAGGGCACATAGTTTTCACATCATTCCAGAATACCCATTTTTCATCCCTATCTATTTCTGGTGCTATTCCAGTACCACAATGTAAAAATAGTGTGGGGTAACCACCAAAAGTATAGTTACTCGCTACTGAACTTCCTTGTCCATTTGGACCTATTAAAGGGTATGGTGTTCCAGAGGTCCAATTTCCTTGAGAGCCCGAACCCCCATTCAATAACGAAACTGAAGAACCAACATCACCATCTATAAAGAATACCATAAATTCATCTGTACCATCAGGACCAAAATCATGATATAATTCTTCCATAACTCCTCCTGTATGCCAAGACCAACAAGGTCCACACCAATGAGCTGAAATATCTACTAATGTAGCTTTATTGACGTAATTTGATAAATCATAAGAAACCCCATTCATGTCTGAGGCATTCCATGTTTGTGCATTACACTTATTAATAAAAAATATTGATAATATAGTTACTAAAGATAATGTACACAATATTTTAAAAATTTCGTTTTCGTATTTCATAGTTTCTCGGTTGCTAATAAAAACTCTAACGTGTTAGGTTAAAATCCTTCCATTATTATTTCATCTATCTTATCTTGAACGTCTGTTTGTTTAGCTTCCATTTCCATCATAATATTAGCTTGAAATCTTTTAGTTTCTTTACCATTAACAAATACTATAATAGTTGGTGTTACCACAATACTAAAATCTTTTTGCCACGTACCTTTATCAATTAATATTCTTTTTGTTCCAACATCCGTTAATTTGTGTAACCAACCTACATTATTTTTTTCATTCCAACTAGCGTTAAATTCAACTACACAGATATCTTCACCACATTTATTGTAGGTTTGTGCAGCTGCAGTACTACAGAATATCATTAAAAGTAATATTAATAGATAACCCCCAAATATTTTCCATACCACATCTATTTTTTTCATAACTAGTTTCTTCTTTTATCTATGGTTCCTCCTTTTACATATCTAATGCTATCCCATGAACCATCAGCATAATCTAATCTTTCTAATATGTAGGTTATTTCTTTTTTAATTGTATCCAAATCACTTTGTGTTTTAAGTATAATTCCATACATACTATCTTGATATGCGATATCTTCTTTTGTAGGTACCCACATCTGTTCTTCCTCACCTGTCGTTACTTCAGGTACTACAATTTCTTCTTTTGGACTGGAAAAAACTGCTGCTATAGCTATGGTACTTAATAGTACCCCTAAGATAACCATCAATGTGGTTCTAATGGTTAAACATATGTTTTTATTCCACATTTTAATATTATCTACCGTAAAGTTTATCCTCTATTTTTTCTAGAGTTTCCTTTATTTCTTCTACATCTTTTTGAGTATCCATAATTGTTTGACGAACTAATTGGTCTTTCATATCAAACTCCATACGACTAATTTCAGGAGGTGTTGGTAAAGGTAATTCTTTTGCCTCTTGTATATCTGCTTGTAATGCAAACCACATACCTACAACGGTTGTGATTGCAGCACCTATGCCCAATAAAGTTTTTATCGATACGTTAAATCCTGTGTCTTCGTTTAATTCTTTTGCCATTTTTTAAAATACTCTATAATTTATCCCAGCACTAAATCCGTGCCATTCTCTATTCCAATACTTGTTATATGTACCTTCTATAAATACTCCTAAATTTTTATTGAACCAATGACCATAAACAATTCCACCAGAATAATCATACCATTGTCCACCATTAAACTTGTGGTAAGAAAATTCTCCCCCTGCATCATAATGGTAAGGCATCACATTACCCCAAGCGTGTAACCAACTTTTTTTCTCATATAAATAATAATCAAATCCAACTACAAGTGAATGTTGTATTGTATTTTCTAATTCATTTCTTTTCTTTTCAGAATAATCAGCTAACACTGTAGGAACAACAACTGCCTCCCATACTTCAGTACTAGTAGCGACTTCATTACCCGATGGGTCGTAATAAGTTTCACCACCTTGTCCGTCAAATTCTACACTATAACCTTCTTGTAAAGCCAATTGAGTGTAATGTAAGTTACCGTTGGAGAGTAACCATTCAGCTAGTGGGTCGTATCCGTAAGGTTCTGCTAATCTTTGAGCCGCACCAATATTAAATGTTAGGTTGTCTATTTCTTTTGGTTTGTAGGTAAGTCTTTCCGAAGCTTCAAAATATTTAATATCTGCAAATCCATCTTCAAGATATTCAATCTTTATAATATACTCTTTCCAACAAAAGTTTTCACCACACCCATCCGAAGCGACATATCTAATAAAATGATGTTGGTCTAGGTAAGTTTCACCTTCCTGTCTTTTATATTCACCTTCAAACAAGAATTCAATCTTATTATTCCATCTACCTAACGTTGCTGCATCGGTAAATGAATTTTCTGTACCATTTTTAAATCTTTCCTTATCTTCATACCCAAACTTTTTAATCTTTCTTATACCAAATAATATCGAGTAATCGTATGGTGTTTCTATAACTGATGTTTGTAAACCGTTAGTTACGGAAAAAGCGTCTTCATTAGATAGTGAGGTACCACCATTTACTGCACCATAAACTGTACCAAATTTAAAAATATCTTTAAAATCTATTTTTTTATCTTGAGCATTAAGTTGTAGACTAACTAATGCAAGTAATATTATTATTAATTTTCTCATTGTTTAATTACCTTTTTACTGTATCTATTACCATCATAAAGTATAGACATGTTATATATACCGTTTGAGAGATTAGATAAGTCTAGTCGTTTAGTATTGGATTCACTAATTACTTTATTACCTATCATATCGTAAAGTTCTACATCTATATCTAATCTGGTTTCTATTGTTATTATATCTTTTGTTGGGTTAGGGTAAACCACAATTCCTAAGGCTGAGATATCTTCAATTGCTGTTGGCCATCCTTGAGAACAATAATCATACATTGATTGACATGAAGCATCCCAATCACTAGTACAACAATAATCATCTACATCTATTACCCAAGCGTAACATCCATCATTTAACCAATAAGGTATTCCAGGTCCTCCATAACAACCAGCGTCATATAAACACGCTGTAGAATCTGTTACGTTAGCTAACGGATTATAATTATAAGCAGATACATCGGTACAACCTACAACTGCTATTATACATGAACCATCGTCATAACATGCATTAGAATTATAGTTTAATGCTGTAGAATCAGTACAACCTGAAATATAACAACACGAATTATCTAAAGTGTTAGCTAGTGGGTTGTAATTAAATGCGGTATTATCTGTACACCCATAGATGAAAGCAATACAGGTTCCATTATCAGTATTGGCTGTTGGGTCATAATTGAATTGGGTTGAGTCCGTACATCCAAAGACTATAGGTATACAACTCCCATTATCGGTATTAGCTAATGGGTTATAATTAAACATTGTATTATCTGTACAACCATAAATAAATGGTATACATGAACCATCATCAGTATTTGCCAATGGGTCGTAATTAAACATTGTAACATCAGTACACCCTAGAATAGGTAGGACACAAGAATTATTATCAGTATTGGCTAATGAATCGTAATTCAAAGCAATAGGATTCATACATCCATAAATAAAAGGTATACAAGTCCCATCATCTGTATTTGCGTTTACATTATAATTAAACATAGTTGGGTCTGTACAACCTAAAATTGGGTAGACACAACCTGAATTTGTATTTGCTACTGAATCGTAGTTCAACGCTGTTGGGTCTGTACATCCAATTATTACTGGTACACAGGTTGAGTCATCTACATTAGCATTTGGGTTGTAATTAAACATGGACGGGTCGGTACAACCTAAAATTGGGTAGGTACACCCACTGTTAGTGTTAGCTAACGAATCATAATTTAATGCTGTTACGTCTGTACAACCTATTATTACCGCAACACAAGAACCATCGTCAGTGTTCGCGTTAGGGTCATAATTAAACGCTGCTGGATTAGTACACCCTAGTATTGGGTACACACATCCGTTATTTGTATTTGCTAATGAATCATAATTAAGAGCGGACGCGTCTGTACATCCTATGACAACTGGAACACAAGTTCCGTCATCTGTATTCGCATTAGGGTTATAGTTAAACGCTGTTGCGTCTGTACATCCTAATATCACTGATATACATGAACCATTATTTGTGTTAGCTGTAGAATCATAGTTAAATGCAAGAATGTCAGTGCAACCAAATACTACAGGAATACATGAACCATCGTCAGTGTTAGCCGCAGCGTTGTAGTTAAACATTGTATCATCCATACAACCTAATATTACTGATATACATGAAGATGGGTCGTTTGTATTAGCTGTTGGGTTAAAGTTGAATGCTGTGGTGTCCATACATCCAATTATAATTGATACACAGGAACTATCATCTGTATTTGCTAAAGGGTTATAATTAAATGCTAAACTATTTGTACAACCTAATACAACTGGTGTACAATTGTCAGGCATATTTGCCAATGGATTATAATTTAAGGCTGTTGGGTCCATACAACCAAGAACACCATCTGTACAAAAGTCACCACAGTAAGGTACCCCATTATATCTATAAGGAAATTGTAACATTGGGTCAGTCCAAGGATTAGTCCCTCCTGATAGGGTAGTGTCCCCTTCAGGACCTATTAAAAAGAAACCACATTGATTTGCTGTGGTAGCTGAATTACCTGGTGCAAAGAACATTAACTCTACTGGACTTAAAGCACTTAAACTAATTGTAAATGTTTCTGAATAACCATCTTGAGGACCCATCATAAATGGACCTAATATTGTTGTGTCTTGTAATATACCTACCCACGCCCCAAACCATCCATCTTCAGCTTCATCTGTAATTACTAATGTATATTGACATTGTGGTATTATTGACATGGTGTTAGCTAATGAATCGTAATCTGGTGAAGTTATATCAGTACATCCTAATATAACTGGTGTTACACAAGATGAATCATCTACTGTCGCTTGTGGATTATATTCTGTAAATCCTGGTGTTGTACATCCTAATATAGCATTTGGTGTACAAGGAGCTACTGTGTATACTACAGAAGTATCATTTCCAAAATTAGCATTCCCAGGTAATATGGCTAATATAGTATCACCACAAAGGGTCTGTACTACTGCTCCTCCATCAGCTCCTCCATAACATGAACCACATAAACCATCACCGAATGAGTCAAATAATGTAAATTCAATAACTGTACCGTTTGGTATGCATACTTCTGTAATTACAGGAACGCCTGTTGTAGAGTAAGCTGGTGATGTAGCTAATACAGTTCCAGTTGTATCTGCTATTTCCCAAGATGTCTCTCCTGGGTATGTATCTGGCATTACTGTTACTACTATATTAGATTCTCCAGTTACACAATTTGCAGGTGGTGCTTGACATGTACCATCATCTGAATTTGCCCAAGGATTGTAATTTAGTGCCGTTGGGTCGGTACAACCTGGAATACATTCTTGTGTTGTAACTACTAATGTATCGGTATAAGAAGAATCAGCTAACATACCTAAGAAATAATATGTTGTATTGTTTTGGCTATTACTAAATAATATTCCTGTATTTGAAAAATTTCCTGGGTAAGGGTACCATTGTGACCCTAAAGAATAAGGGTCTGTGGACCTTGTATACGCGGCCATCCTACAATTAGGATTAGACATATTTGACCATTTATAATGGACTTTATTTTGTGCTCCTTGACAATAATTTATAACATAAAATGTATCTAGACCAGCACAAGGAGGGTAGATACATGAACCATCATCAAAAGCAGCTGTTGGGTCATAATTAGTTGCTAATGAATCTAAACAACCACCAGAAGGAGGTGCACATGGAGCAATTTGTAATGTATTAACTAAAGTATCACCAAAATCACCTGCAACATACATAATTGTATCTTGACAATCATTTTGTATAAGAAACCAACCATCAGTACCTCCCCATTGTGAAGCACTTAAACCATCACCATATTGGTCAAAAATAGATGCAATAATTGTTCCCCCTAATGCAATTGTAGTATCATACAATGTATTAGGTAACATTCCTGAATCATTTTGAATAATAATAGGATAACCACCTGGTGGTGTTATATTCCATGATGTCTCTGTAGGATAATTATCTGTTAATAATTGTATATTAATCCAACTGTTCTGTGCTGAGACATTTAAAGAGAGTACGGCTAGTATATATAGAAAAATTTTTTTCATATTATGTTCTTTAAAAATAAATATCCTTTAAATATGAATTAACTTTATTATATTTTTATTAAACTCTTATATTATGAAAGCAAATGAATTTATTTTTTGGTTAAAAGGAATTATGGACTCTACTGAATTTATGCCTACTAAAAAAACCTGGGACACTATTGTAGATAATTTAAAAGAAGTAGACACTTCTAATTGTAAATCTATAAAGGATAATGGGGGAAATTATTACGTTAATCCACCACAACCATTTAAAATAGAAAGAAAAGATAATGAACCACCAGAAATTCTTTGTTAGTTAACAAATATTTATTATCTTTGTAGTAATGTTCTTTGAAAAATATGGGGATGACTGGAATTGATTGGCATCAGTCGATTAGTGTCAGCACGTCAAGCCTGAATTAAGCTTGTAAAACTGATTCACAATTTCTAAACGGTGACGTATTAGATACCATGGCTACTCTTGGACTTGTCCGTGAGGAGTCATTAGCGACAGCGTAGTTAGACTACGAAGTTGTTACATTCCATCTAAAGAATTTAAGATTTGTGTCTTTAGTTTTTGGAATGTCATGTAGACAAATCGAACCCGGTAACGTTCTCGACCGGTATTATGTATACGGGGACTTGGGACTGATTTGAATGTTGTTTATTCTATAAAATTAAGTCCGACAACAAAATGAATAAACTAAACGTGTAGGATAGATGTTAATTTACGATGAACAAGACGGGGGTTCGATACCCCCCATCTCCACCAAAAAAGAAAAGGTCCGAAAGGACCTTTTTTATTATAACTATATTTTAACTAATTTATTTGGTTAGTCCAGCCATAACACTTTGTACTATATCATCGTACCATTCTTTTGAACCACCTTTACTATCAGAACTTTTACCTAAACCATCTTTAACGAATCCCATTGCTTTACTTCTCCAATCATCACCCCCTTTTTTTGTTTTGGTGTCTTCTTTTTTCTTATCTTTCATTAAATCATCAACCTTACTCTTCTTTTCACCTAATTTTCCACACACCATTTGTCTTAATTGTTCTTCAACATTTTCTTTCATTTCGGTACCCTCAATAGTTTTTGCCACAACATTTCTAATTCCATTTGTCATCATTCCTGCGTCAGGCATTACCATTTTGACACCAACATCCATTAAATATTCAATTACACCTTCAGATAGTACCCCAACTAAAAAATCACAATTTAATAGTTTCGGTAGGTCAAAAAACCCAACGTTACCTAAAGGAATAGCTATAGCTGCTTGTAGTTTTGGGTCTGTTATACCCATAAAACCAAGTATCCATTTCCACACACCCTCACGAATCCATGAACCACCACCCGCTACTAATTCTACCTCTGTTAATAAATTAGTGTGAATGGTTAAAGCCTCACCCAAGACATTATCGGTATAACCTTGTTTCTTTAATTTAATAGTCTCATTCATCCAAGATTCAAATTTTACATCATTAGAACTTTTAGAATGTTTCTCAAATAATTTACCATATCTTCTAGATACTTTTCTAACTTTAGAATCAAAATTAGGGTCCGACTTTTTCTCTCTTTCTAAAAGATGTTCTCTCGCTGTATCTTCAATTAATTTAATTAATTCTGATTCTGTTAATGTTAATTTATTACTCATTTTATTTAAATTTGATTTGTTTTTATTATTCTCCTCCTACGTTTCCTCTACCTTTTAAACCATAACATTTTTTCACCCTTCTGGATTTACCAGACCTACCCACTTTGTTAAATCCAAAATTATATGAATTATAACATTGAGCTAAAGAATTTTTGTTAATGTTTTTTACACCCATTTTACAACCAGCTGCAGCAGTACCAATTAATTGGATACATTTTTGTTTTGTTGGTTGATTGGCGATTGCTTTATTAAGTTGATTAATTTGATTGTCTACAATTTCACTGTTTGTTTGTTCCATTTCATAAGCAACTAAATTAACATTTTCCTCATCTTTATCTGTTGCTACCTCTTCCGTTTTCTTTATTGTTGTTACCTTTTCTTTTGAACCTCCAGCGTTTGTTATTAACCTTGCTGTTTGTTGGTCTACTATACCAGTAACACTTAATCCATTACCATTTTGATATGCTCTAACCGCTGTATACGTTACAGGACCGAATTTTCCATCAACCGGTGCACCTACGATACTTTGTATTGCTCTTACAGAATCACCCATATGTCCTTGTTTGATTTGAGCCTTACCAGCTACTACATCAGCTAAAGAAGGTGCTGTAGTATAAACTGTAGTTGTTTTCTTAACTGTTTTTTTACCATCATCTGTAGTTTCAGTTTCTTTTTCTGTTGCTACCGGTTCTGGTAAAGTTAAAACCATCTGTCCAAACTCTATATTATTTTGTTCTTTTATTACTTTTCTACTTTTTAATATATTACTTAATTTACGACTTTCTTTTATTGTCATATCTGAATCATCAAGTTCATCAAAAGATAACTCATCACCAGAACAACTATATGTCCCAACTGGAGTTACTTTACCGTCACTAGCTGGTCCTTTATATCTATATTTTCCAGTATAACTAAATCTTGCCATTGCATCTCCTGTTCTAAGAGTTACTTGTTTATCATCATCAGACCATTTAGTTTCGTATTCTCCACTTTGTGCTGTTGCAACAACACATGGGTAATTTTTCCATAGTTCTGCAAATGCAAGTGCTCTCTTATCGTCATCACTTGGTTCTTGTTCTGTTGAAAGTAACTCCTCCCAATCCTGTATAGTGTTAATTTCTTTACCTTCATAAATTAATACTGGTTTATTTTTAAGTTGATTTTTAAATCTATTAAGTTCGGAACTAGTAAGTTCGTCCTCAACCCACTCAGTTAAGGTTCCTCTAAAAGAGGATGGCCACATACCCTTTTCTATTCCAAATTTATCATGTACTCTAGACACATCAACTAAACTAGGTGCTAAATCAATAGCGTCTATAATTCTATTTTCATTAGTACCACCCCCATACATTGCTGTTAATAATTTATCTGCTATTGCTTCCGCCTCACTAGACGATATAATTTCTAGACCCTCTAAATCTTCTTTTTTCTTTATAGTGTCGAATGCCTCCCACAATTCATTGTTCATAGATAGTGTAAAAGCTTCATCACCACCCGCTAAGGTTTGATTGTCTTCTGACCATGAACTCATTATTGCTCCAGCCGCTCCACCTATAAGAGCACCGACTGCTGTACCAATACCCGGTGCAATCATTGTACCTACCGCTGCACCTGTACCACCAAAACCTACAATATTACCTACAGCTTGTACTCCTGGGTCTGCACTAGCTTCACTTGTTGCTAAACCTCCAAGACCCGCTAATGAACCTACTTTTACAAAGTTAGCACCTTTCATCCATTTTGGTAATCCTGAACCCCAACCACCTTTTTTTGGTGTAGCTCCAATACCTTGACTTAAGTCGGAACCAGTTCCTGGAATTGTAGATACTTGTTCATTTAGAGTTTTATTAATCTTACTTTTTTCTTCCGAAATTACAGTAGGTTCACCGGGAGTATAATCAGTGATTTGATTAAATCTTTGTAATTCTTCGAGTAATTGTTTTTCGTTATTCATTTGTACGTATTTTTTAGTCTCTATGTTATTTCTATATAAATATGTTCTATGGTGATTAAATTCACGTTTTTAACTCAATGGGTTGGCTTTTCCTCTTGATAGTGTGTAAGTGTCCGCCCAATGTGTCATACCTACTGGATTTGCGGGACCTCTAGACAATCCAGTTTCCCAAGTACTTGCACCTGTTCCACCAGCATCAGATACTCCACTTGATACACCACCACCGTCTACACCAACTTCTTGTTCACCTAATTCTTTTGTTGCCGTCGTACTTTTTACAAATTCGTCATATTGGTTGATTAATTCTAAAGCTTCACCGGCTTTTATTAAAGCATCGGGTACACCCTCCAAACCAATACTGTTAAGTGCGTCATCAGATTTATCCAATGCTTTTTTTAATGAATCTGGTGTTTTTGCTAATAACTCACTAAATTCTTCACCTATATCTTGGACTACCGTAGCTTGTAGTACTGCGTTGGTTAACACACCACCACCAATAAAAGAACCAACTGACCCAACCCAACTACCAGGCATTGCTTCAACTAATCTTTGACCTAAATCTACCGAATCCATTACTACATCATCCGCATAATTTAATAACTCATCTCTGTAAGTAGCCGCTTCCTGTTTGAATTTAGGTATTGTCTCTTCAATTTTGTCTACACCCGTTTTTAATTCTCTTAGATTTTTTAGCATGGCAGGAATAAGAATAAATAAATCAAGACCGTCAAAACCACCAACGGCAGACATCGCAGCATCTCCTACTATATCTTTCATTACATCACCAAAGAATTCTTCTTTTAGTAATTTTTTTATTTGTCCTTTACTTAACATTAATAATTTTATTTATCTATCATTTGGATGTCTAATGAAGCTGTAATTTTTACATGTCCGTCATTAGTTTTCCATTTCCAAGTTTTTTTTAGTTTGTCATCTTCTACATTTTCAGTTGTACCAATATCTCTAAGGGTAAAAGCTCCTGCTGTAGCTTCCATATGATTCTTAATGTCGGTAAACACTTTTTCTGCTAAAGGATGTGAAGTTACAACATCAGTTGTACTTACATCAGTAGATTCTTCTTGTTCTTTTATAACTCTTTGAATTAACTTTATTAATCTTTCTTCGGTAACTATTGTTTTATTCATTGTTCTTCATTTTTTGAACTAACCATTTATTAATGTGATTAGTTATCTTTTTATTTACTTTTTTATTTATTGTCTCATTAAGGTAATCTTCTTCATCAGACATATCGACTATTATTTCTTCTATTAAGGTTGTTTTAAATTTATCTCTAACTAATTTAGCTGCTTTTAAAATATTATGAGCATCCTCTTTTACTTTCTCATTTAAGTAAGTTTCTATTTTGTCATAGGTATCTGATTCAAAATCAGGCATTACCTCTTTTCCTTCAGCCTTTAATTCTTTTATGACTGATTGTAAATGGTCCGTTAATGTTAATCTTTTTTTCATTGAAACTTTTTATATAAATATTTGGTTATTCCATAATATTTTTTTATCTTTGTATTATCATTTTGTCTAACTTAAAAAACATTAATACTATGAAAATTCTAAAGTACCTTTCCATCCTCTTCACTACTATAACTATCTTTACATCTTGTGAAAAGGAAATTCCTGAACCATATAATCCACCACACCATAATCCACACGGGAATCACCCAAACGGAAATAACAATGGTAATACTACCATAGATGAGGACTATCCTAATTTAAGTGGTGATTGGTTATTCGTAGAGGGAACTAGATATGTTCATACTGAAGGTATGGCAAGTAACGACACATATGAAGTTACGGATTACGTTAATGGAACTTATGAATACGTATTTAACAATCCAATATGTCATTTAGATAGCATAAAAACTAACACCACGGTATGGGAATTTACATATTCGGACCTTTTAGTTGATTACACACACCAATTCTATTACACTGTAGGTTTTCAATACCAAACAATAGAAATCAATGTTGCAAGTACAAAAAGAATATACACATTAATAGATTATGATAATTATGACCAAACTTTAACTTTAAGAACTACTAATCAAGAATGGTTAGGTTATGAGGAGTTTGTGGATAGTGATAATAATGGACAATACGATGTGGGTGAAACTTTCACAGATTCTAATAATAATGGCATATGGGACATGGTACCTAAATACCAATACTCAATTCTTAAATTCTACAAAGGTAATTAATCTTACCTACTAGTACTCATCATCTTGAAAGTATTCTTCCATTGTGTCTTTCTCAGGGTTGATACTTTCAAGATTTTTTATGCTCGTATTAACTAATTCCCAATTCTCTTCTTCAACTGCAAGTTGTAGTGTTTCTATAATTTCCCAAATCTCCATTTTACTTTTTTTTTAATGTTTATAAGTAGTATGGTTATTTCTAAAAAACATATAAATTAATTTATTTAATAATTTATTCGTTATTCTTTAATTTTTATTATATTTTTAATATGAAAAACGACAAAGAAATATTAAGAACTAAGAAATGGTTAGTGGTAAAACCATTAAGTTTAAAATCTAGTTTAAAATATGGGTACAATACAAAGTGGTGTACTTCTAGTAAAGAAAATCCTCTTACCTTCTACAATTACTCAAAAGAAGGCATTTTAATTTATATTATAGAAAGAGATACTGACACTAAGTGGGCGGTATATTGGGAGATTAATGAGGTTGGTAAGAAGCAGGAAATGTCTTGGTGGAACGCTTCGGACGATAGATTAGATTCTATGTTAGTACTATTACCTACCACTATAATGGATATTGTAAAAAAAGAACTGTTTTTAGAACCTAAACCTAATTTCTTTTATTTTAAGGACACTGAAAAAGATACTTATTTAGAATTAAAAAATATAGAGTCTCAAAAAGGAAAGATTGACGGTGATAGGGACTGGGAGGTCTATAGAAATGATGGGATTGACTGGAGTAGTACCAATACTTTTGATGTAGATAAGATGGTTAATAAAACATTAGAACACAAATATGTTTACGATGCTCATGTAAAAATGTTAAAGCAAATAGAAAAACTTGTAGAGTCTAAAGAGGAGGGTAATTAAAAATCATTGATTTTCCTCCACTTTGTGGATGTTGACCCTCATTTTTAAATATATGAGATTCACCATTACTTGCATTGGTAAACACATAATAATCAACTTTTTGTGGGTCGTACCAATGTAACCATCCAGAATTTACCTTCCATCTACCATCCCCCATTTCTTCTAAGTTACTTAAGGCTTTTGCTTGAAAATTAAGTTCTTCACCAGTTGTGGAATTCACCATAGACATGTCTACACCAGTTAAAGCGTCTTTACGAATTCCAGGTTCACCAGTACTAATCACAGACCAATCATCCCCATAAAAATTTTTTAAGTAAGTTATCGATGCGTTTTCATTCCTTTGTCCGTTTGCCCAGGTACCCTGATTTACTTTTACCAACCTATTAAATAACTGAGTATTGAAACCGAAAATATCGTATTTGTTGTCCTCTATCCAATCAGTAAACTCATAAATGTTAAATCTACATGGAAGACCATTATCTATAACATAATTTTCATATTCACCAATTAATATACCTCTTACCAAAGGATGGGTATTAAAAAAATTAACAATGGACCAACCTACCGTAGTACCCTGAGCATCAGTTCCTGGAATATTTATAAGTCCGTTTTTCATATGCCTTTCGGTTGGTTCGTTTGGTCCTGCGACATTATCAGAGTACACATCCTTTAGAGCATTTTGAATTGCAACAAACGTTAGGTTCCTATAAGTATTACCCCTTCCTCTATTCCAACCACCATCAGCGAGTACTTCCTTGCTAAATTCACATTCTTTATCTATAAATAATTTATCTAGTTCTTGTTGTGTCTCTCTATTATAGTTGACTTGTATACCTCCGAATTTTGCATTCTTTACTTCCATAGCATCTAAAACCACATCACCATTAGGTCCACTAAGTATAATTTTTTCCGAAACACCTTCTTTAGGGGAATCTGTTCCTTTAAAATAAACATATTCTTTATTTCCATATCTTTTAGGGTTTGACACATCTCTATAATTAATTTCTTGTTGTTCGTCTATCTGGGTTGGAACATTAACTTTTCTCCACACATCAACTTCAGGAATCATTGGTAGATTTCTAAATACTGGTAAAGCTTCATTATTCTTGTCATCTTCTATTATCCAACTTACAAGTATTTTAGGTTCACCTCCAGGCACATTTTCAAAACCCATAACAACACCTCTAGTTAGTGGTGATATTGGAGACCAGGGGTCGTCCATATAAATTAACTCAATAACATCACCCTCTTCTAGTTGTGGGTTTAATTTTGGTTTTTCTTCTACGAGAGGAATTTTAGTTATTATTAAGTTGGTTGTCTTTTCCAGTATATTTTTTCGTATGTTACTTTTTTCTTCTTTATTTTCTTTTAACAATTTACATCCAACTTCTTTCCACCATTTAGGGTTATTTTCCATTAATGTTTTCATTACACTTTCTGTTGTGATAGTTTCTGCAAGAGGTATTAGGTCTAGTTGTCCCGGTTCTAGTAATGTTTCTACTGGTAATCCACTGTTATTTTTAAAATGTAAAACCCGGTCTCTTAAACTTAGATAATCTTCTTTTAAATTAGGAAAATCATCTAGACATTTACCAGTTCCAGAAGGGTCAATACCACTTTCACCACAATAATGTCTAAATTCATCTATTATATTTTCTAATACTCGATATAACAATGTAGCTTCTACCCAATTTAATGGAATTCTCCCAGCTGTTTTAATTTCAGTACTAAAGGAACGTTCTATATCCGTAAACTCTAATAGTCCTAATTTTCTTCCTTCTGTTACAGCATCTCTTACCATTTCTGTGGCATCCACAAACATTGCTCCAGGACTAACCAAAGTTTCATTAGTGTAAGAGGGATGGTATGTTCTATATAGTTGACTGTAGATTGTTCTATCCCATTCAGGCCAAAACGATTTAATAAATTTACTAGCCATATCTCTATCCGTAAGTTGTTGTTGTGTTTCTTCCATTATTAATAAATACTATTGGACTTCTTTAAGTAAATGTAATATAATTAAACTATGAATAAAGATATTGTTATTTGTTTAGTACTCCTATGGGCCTCCCAACTCGCGGTTTGGTTTCAACTAAACGGTCAGTTTGTATGGAAGTGGTTTGAAAAAAATCCATTACTATTATCTTTAGCTGGTATACCTATTAGTTATGGTTTTATAATAGCTACAAAATATGGTTATCACGGATTTGGGGAAATATTGTGGGCACAACGTTTATTAGGTTTTGCGTTAGGTATTATTTCTTTCGCTTTTTGTACTTATTGGTTCTTAGGTGAAGGCATTACTTCAAAAACTTTCGTTTCGTTGGTGTTGGCCATGGGATTAGTTCTAATTCAAATTTTTTGGAAGTAAGTTCTTCTTTTAAAGCAGCATTAATATATTTATAGTTGTAACTAGTTAAATAAACTTTTTAAAAAAAGGGAGAGTATCTAAAGAAAAAAAGGGGACCGTAAGGTCCCTTTTTTTCGTGTAACAATAAATATATTGAGTGGAAAGTATCTTACCGTGTTTGTGGTAATTACAAAGATAAATATGTCGTTAATTACGATAAGTCAAAAAAGTTGGTCTAATTGCCGCAAAAAACTAAACTTTTAGACTTTTAAACCTCTTTCAACTTCATAATAGAACTTATCACAAGAATAATAAAGTTTTCTGGCTTTGCGTTGTTGGATAAGTTTACCCATAGCAACAAACCTGGAGTGTTCACTCCAACCAATAGACACTATTTTTTTAGGTTTATCTTTCATACTACAAAGATAACTAAAATTTTTGAATTAACCTAAGAATTTTTTACTTTAGTCTTTTCATCCAACCATTCACGTCTTGGACAAATTCCCACATACTTTCTCTTTTGAGGTTTGTGTTTACTTGATTTAAGTGGTCAACTACTAAACCTAATCTATCATTAATTTTTCCATGGTTGTCACCCTTAACATTAGGTCCTCCATGTCCACCAAAACTTAAAGTTGCCCACTCATTTAAATTCTCTTTAGGAGAATGTGAGTTTCTAATTCTTTTTTTCTCTTCGTCTGAAAGGTTGTAATGTTTAGGGTCTTGTTTGTACCCGTTAAATTTGTGTCCTTCCCAAAGTGGATGATTATAGTTCATAGTTCTTTTTTATTATAAATAGTGACAAATAGATAAAAATTTATTATATTTGTACATGTCAACTTATAAAGAAATCTATATTAATGGATATAAGAGAAAAGACGGTACTTGGGTGTCCCCACACACACGAACAGTAAAAGTAAATGGTTATGGTTCACGAGGCTCGTTATTCTCTTATAGAACGACTAATCCGTTACAATTATCTATGGACTTTTCTGGTAAAACAAACACTAACATTAAAAAATAATATTATGAAAAAATTACTCTTATGTCTAGTCTTATTAGTAAACTCATTTACAAGTAAGTCTCAAGGATTTCAAGGATTTATAACTGATATAAATCAACTATGTGATTCTCTAGATATCTACCCATGTTCACAGGGTGTTAACTATATTGACCAAGGCCATAATGTTTCACATATGATTTCACATCTTGAGTTATTCACACATCCTATTACACATAGTTATAATCCTTATTGGTTAGTTACTAACATACATAACGACACTTTATTTGAGTCATATATGCTTGCACCCTACATAATTAATATCGGCATGTCAGACACTATAATAATAACTTTAACTATAGAAATAACACCAACAGTGGGTGAAACCATAATATGCAGTATTTCCGATACTTTACATTTCGACAATACTGGAATGTGGTCTCCTCTTCTACCTAGTAACATAACAACAATTAATGAATCCTATAGTGAAGTTAAAAATAATAATAATATAATTTTTGATTTATTAGGAAGACCTATTAAAGATTATTCCTTGATTCCTAATGGTTCTGTTTATATCCTTAATAATAAAAAATACATAAAAATAAAATAAATGAAAAAAACAATTAAAACAATAGCATTAAAAGATATTAAACTTACGGGTGACTTTATTATTCATTTAAGAGAAAAACACGGCACAGGTTTAGAGTTCGGTAAAGAAATGGCCCGTTTAACTGGACTAGGAGTTTTACAAAAAGGGGAAATGCCTAAAGTATCAGAAGAAAAATTAAAAAAGTTAATGTTAGAGGGTAGAAGTATTTTTGAAGATGAAATTGAATCATTAGAAGATAGTATGAGAGTAGAGGGTTATTTACCTAAAAAACATTCCTATTTAAAAGTTTTTAGAGATGATTACTTAGTTGATGGGGGTAAAAGATTGTACATACTAAAAAGACTTTTCGGTGAGGACTATGAAATAGAGGTCGAAAAATTAACTGAGTAATTAAACTAAAACAACTTCAACACGACAGAACTCTCTAAAATATTCATTAGCTTCTTCCTCATAATGGTACCAAAGTTCCTCTATAAGTTCCATTTGGTCTTCAGTATAATTTCTATATGAACTTACTTTATTTCTTGCACTTTCTGGGAATAAAGATTGTATGAATGGTTCATCCGAGTCCGCTACAGTTTGATACTCCCTATATGTAGCCCCTAAGTCACCATCCTTATCTATAATAACTCTAATGTCCCAACAAGAATATCCCTGTTCACCGAAATTTACTGACTCATCAAACATGTAATCATAACCAATAGGTTCCACTTTAAACTTTAAACCCTCAAATCCCATTTCACTAGTGGTTTTCCAACCTGCTTTTGCAAATTTAGTATTTTTAACCCCACCTAACCATTCCAAAGCTAATACAGGATACAAAACATCAGCCACATTATGGAAGTCACTACCATAAGGAGGAGCCTCACCCCATTCATTTTCAACACCAAAAAGTTTTAATGAGTCATACTCTGATTTACCTAAAGAATCCCAATGTTTAAATAATCTTTGTTTTACTTTAGGTTTAATGTAATTAGTAAAGAATGGGTTGGTGTCTGTGGTAACGAATCCATCTGCACCAACATCAATCTTGTCCCCAGTTTCTTGTAGAACGTCTTCTTTCTCATAAGTCCCAAATTTTACCATGTTTATTATCTCTTGGTATTGTGGTGAATCTAATAACATTTTATATGCTCCGGCATATGGAAGTATTTCATTAACTTTAGATGGGAATTCCCTAACCTTTCTATGTAATTCTTTTATTTCTTCAGGGGTTGCTTGTTCCGCAAAAAAAGCTACATCTTTAGTTGTCATACCCCCAATAAGGTGTAACATTGTATATAATCTATTATCTAAACCTTTAGGTAATTTTTCACTAATAACATGACCATAGTATCCTTCTTCTTTTAATATGCCTAAATCGTATTCCATTACTTATAAGTATTTTTAATTGCATAAAAAAAGGGAAGATAAACTTCCCTTTTTTAATATTAGTAAAAATTACTATTTTCTTTTTCCTTTACCCGTAATACCATATCTTTTCTTCACCGCTCTTCTTTCTTTACGAAGACCTGGGAAATTAAAGTTAAAGAAACATGCCTGTAATTGTGGCATTATCGATTCTTCTTTATTTGGTAATGCTTGGTGTGCTGCTAATACTAAATCAACACATTCACCTTGTGAGAATTGTTTCTCATCTAAATCTTTTAAATGATTTATTACTTCGGCTGCTGAACTATCATCAGTAATTTCTATTTTAGCTTTTTCCACCACATCTGGGCTAACTGTTTTAGCGTTAGGATTTTCAGATTCAGTTTCCGTTCCTGTACCACCTGGAACAGCACCTGCTTCTTCTTGTCCAAATATTCCGTCAACGTCAAGTTTTCCTCTTCTTTGGTAGGTCATTACAGCTTTTTGAGTGTTAGGTCCAAATACACCATCTGGTTTAGCTCCTATAAGTGTTTGTAGTTTAAAGATTGCACCATCCTTATCTCTATTTACATCACCTAACGTACCTTCCGCTTCACCATCAACAATGTCTTGGAAAGTATAAGTTACTTTTTTATAGTTTACACCTGACTTCTTCTTTACCGTTTCTGTTTCTTTTTCAGTTTCTACATCACCTTCTGGTCCTGTTGGTTCAGTTTTAGTACCATCTCCAAAATCAATAAAGACTCCATTTATATCGGACATTTGTTCTTGGATAAGTAATTTATATCGTTGTTCCATTCTTTCTCTACTTTCAGTTTGTACTTCTGTTTCTGTTTCAGTACCTACTTCAAATTCCATATCTTTACTCTTTCCACAACTATAAGGGAATGGACCTTTACTAGTTGATAGAGAACCTTTACCTCTTGGGTAAACTCTCATAGTTCCATTATCGTAATAAACAATTTTATCTTTCGCATTTAGATTTCCGTTTGACTCACTAGCCATTTTAGAATCTACTGTTACGATATAAACCACACCACCTGATTTAGTTTTTTGGAATTTACCTTTTTGACTTCCAACTTTCCCACCAAAAAACTTCCCAAGAGCTGGGACAACACAATTATATTTTTTAGGCCATTGACTTTCTAATTCATCTTGATTCTTCTCTCCTGATGATGTCATTTTACCTGGTCTAGCACATCCTTTAATAGCTTTTTGTATTACTTTTTTAGCGTTTCCAAAAGTCATTGGTTTGTTTTTTAATCTCATATCGTCATCGTCAGACCAGATTACACCGAAACCAAACCCTCCCATTGCATTACTACCCGCACTAGCAACTTCAGCTCCTATATCCTCATTACCTGTTTTGTCAGCAAAAATTTCTAATACTTTTTCACAGGCTGCTTGACCTTCATCTGTAAATTTACCAGTTAAAAATGTGATGGCGTTATATACATCATTTAAATCTTCATCATCAATAGGAGCATCAGTAGCGTCCTCTAATCCATTTGCAATACCTAATAATGCTTGATAGTCAGATATAACTGGATTTCCATTTTCATCCGCTTCCCAAGAAATTGAGATATCGTCATAATTTTCAAAAGGAATAATAGTAGATTGTTGTTCATTTAGTTGTTTTTGTTCGAAAAGGATACCGTTTTCCACAGAGGTTAACCCTCTATCATACCCCATAAGTTTTGAGATACTTTTAATATCTTCATTCAATTGTCTTGATTTACCCATAATGTTTTGTTTTATTTTGTTTTATTCAATTATCTATAAATATACCTGTTATTATAAAAAGAGTGGGGTATTTATTATAAAACACGACACTAACTATGGATTACAACACAATACCTAAACTTTTTGAATATGTTATAACTAGAGAGCTACCTATAGAGGTTTTAGATGAGTTAGAGTTTTTAACAGAAAAAGGTACTTTATCGGACCCTACAAGTCCGGCTTTGAACTGGAAATTTACTCAACTTATTAAAAAGGCGATAGAAAGAAGTGCAAAATTATATGGGGTAAGAGTCTACGCAGGCCATAATAATCCCTACAATGAAGAAAATGACATTTTAACATCCCTATTTATACAAACCTACCCCCATTTTAATGATATGGATAAAATTGAAGAAGCTTTAACACCCCGGTCCTTTATAGTTGGGAGTGAGTCTAAACCGTTACCTTTCGTAGGTGGAAGTAGACAAGGTCAATTAGATGGATTATATTATGATGATATAGAAAGTGTGTTTGGGCCACCAAGTTATGAACAGGAAAGTGGTGACGGTAAAGTTCAATTAGAATGGGACATTGAATTTGACAATGGTGTACGTGCTACTATCTATGATTATAAACAATATGATATTGACCCTTATAACGACATAGATTACTGGAGTGTCGGGGGAAATAGTGGTGAATCAGCTTTTGAAGTTTACAAATCTCTGGGACTTTTATAATCATAGGTTTTAAAAACCTTTATATGCTAGAAACCTTCTAATAAGAATTAACGTATATTATAATACAACAAGTCACCAAAGAAAATTATTCAATTTAACTTTGTAGTTTAACCAAAAATCCTTATATTTGTATTATGAAAAAATTATTTACCATATTATCATTATGTCTTTTGACTTTAACCACTTATAGTCAACAAAGAATGTATGAAGCTGAAAAAATCATTTTTGAAATGGTTAACGCTTATAGGGTTTCACAAGGTTTAGAAGAAGTTAGTTGGTCTAATGATGTTTATAACGCTGCATATCACCATTCTTCTTATATGTCTAATGAAGGTGTAGAGTTCGAACACACTGAAAGAGTCGATGTGGAGGGTCATGAAGAGATTAATGATGTTCAAAAAAGAATCAGAAAATATTGTGGCGATTATACCTGGGGTACGGAATGTATGGCGGGTTTACCTTTAATTTCTTTTTCTAACGAACCGTTTGATTTGAAGGAGGCTTGTTGGGAGGTGGTTTCAAGTTGGATTAATTCTCCTGGACACAGAAAAGCTATGTTGTTTGATTTGGAGGGTAATGGTAATTTACAGTTGGGTGCAGTAAGTGTAATTCAAGTAAAGTATTGTGAGAGTTCTGTTCCTGTTTTGGTTTTAACTAATAAACCAAACTAAGCGGATATTGTAACGGGTTTACAACCTACTTCTGCCCCCCACGCTGTACCACCTAATGGAGCGTAAACTTGTAATGTCATTGTATTCACACCTCCTTTTTTAGTAAAACTAATCTCCCCATTTGGTCCTATGATGTCTTCCTTAAATCCTTTTTGTTTAAGTTCCGCATCTTTACCTTTTAGGTATGCATTTAAATTACCACCGTATTTTTCAGAGTACTCTAATTTATTATTAATTTCGGCCATCTGGGTAGTTTCTTTAGTTAACCTTTTTTTGTAATTGGTGATTTGTTTTTTAATACTATCACGTTTTTTCTCCACTAATTCATAAAAGTCTTTTAAGTCGTTACTAATGCCTAGAACTCCCGTATCTAAACCAGCTGCTTTTCTAAGTTGTTTAGGTGAATCAAAATTCCCACTAAAATTTTTAAATGATTTATAATCTGGGAATTGTTTAAAAAATTCTTGAAACCATTGTAGGTCCGCTTCATTATTAGCACTTAAAGAATAACTCTCTTGTTCACCCTGCTTTATTTTTTTCTCTGTGTTAGGTACTTTTCTATCTGAAAGTGGGAACCAGTAAGATATTCTTTTCGCAAAACCCCTACCAACCTTCATCCCTAATTTACCCGTCAGTTCTACTGCTCTTTCGTATTTTTCTTTTCTTTGTGTCAAATTTTGTCGTTCTACTTTTAAATTCTCAATTTGTCCCTCATCTAATTCTTGGAATCTACCGGACACAAAGCCTTGTTCTCCTGTTTTAGGATTTTTACTTCTATATGTTTCCCCATCATATACCACCTCAAACATATCGGGTATACTAAAAGCGTTAAATTTTAGGGTAATGTTTCCGACACCTTCACCCATATCTATTGAATACCCACCTTCAGGATATATTCGATAACCATTACTTTTTGTACCTTGGTTTCCTTTAGGTGTAGTGAATTTTTGTTTACAAAACTCAGGCAATTGTTCTTTTACTACTTTAGTTCCTGAAGCTTCCACTGACACGTTCATAAATTGTTCATTACTATAGTCCGGATGTTTAGCTCCTTTATTTTTATCCCATTTAGTTTTTCCTACAGTAACTACTGGTGTAGGAACGGTTACATTAGTTATACCAGCATTTTTTAAACCATTTGCTAATAATTGAGTTATTGCGGTTGCTCGTTTTTTTGCTAGTTCTTGATTCCTACCAACAAATTTATCTAAACTTTTATTGATTTTTAATTTATCTGCCAATGCATCACTTAAAGGTACTTGAGACGCTCCCCCTTCTAGTTTTATATTGAAAGTAGTATTTTGTAACTCAGGAGTCTTAAAAAATGTAATCATTTTTTTTAAAAGATTATCTACACCTGTTTTAGATTCATCACTTAACTGATAAGTCCCTGACGCAAATTTTTGACCTACATTAGTTTTAGGTAGATTTTTTTTGATTAAGTCGGTTATTTTATATTTTTTACCGTCAATTTGGACGACATCACCTACCGATTGTTGTTCTAGAAGAACATACTCCGTCACAAACTCTAGTTGTTTTTCATTGATTAAAATTTTACCCATAATGATTTGTTATTTTATAATAAATATATTATATTTGTCTTATAGTTAAAATAAAGAATTATGAAAACAAAATACCAAAGAAGACGTGCATTAAATTGTACATTATTAGAAAAAAGTAAGAGTCACCCCGAATACTTTAAATATGGTGTAACGATTGGTGAGAAAGATGGTACTGTTCACACGGAGCCCGCTTATGGTAAAGATATGCAAGATGCATTATCCAGATTAATCAATAAAGAAAGAACTATAAAAGTGGAGAAGAAACTGGAGAACAATACGGGAATTATATTCTTGGTTTGGTTGGTGGTGATGGGTGGACCGGCTTTTTTTGTCGAACATCATACCCCATGGTTTTTAGTTTATTCAATGGGTTCTATAATCGTGTTGGTTTGTCTAGCAGCGTGGTGGTATCACTATGTTAATAAAAATTGAAATTTTTTTCTATTATTTAATAGCTTTTCTATAATTTAATAATATATATTAAATGCAGCTAGCTTTTTAAATAAGCTATTAAAAATACTAAAGGCTTTATTGCCTTTTTTTTCTTTCTATTTCATATATAATTTATTAGGTAAAGTGTAACTACAAAGATAAAATCTACGTATATTCTATTATACAAACTATTAACCCAATAAACATCGTAAAATGAAAACTGTATTACTATCCATACTCACACTTTTTATAACTTTACTCAACCCTTACAGTACAGAAATGGAAGTAGTTTTTAAAAATAAAGGGGTAACCATTTCTACCAATTCATCATACGAGGTATTAGAATTTAACCCAAAATATTTCGAATTTGGTGTGAGTGAAGGTAAACCGACCAATACTGATTTTTACATAAATTCTAATTTCTTTTATAAAGGAGGAGAACCTATGGGGATGGTAGTTATAGACGGGAATAAAAAATATGGGAAAAGAAAAAAGGGTGGGTCTTTTTATGTGAAAAATGGAAAACCTTACGTTCGTAGTCAATACTGTCCCTCTTCTACTGATTATTGTTCTCAGTCTGTTTTTTGGGGAATTAATGATGGTGAACTTAACCACCGTGGAATTAAAGAGAACCATTCGACATTAAACAGATTACGTACTTTAATAGGACAAAATAAAAAAGGTGAAATAATTCTTATAGTGTCCAAAATTAGATTAGACGCTAAAACTATCTTAGAATTTGGTCTTGAGTACGATTTAGTGGATGCTGTATTTTGTGATGGTGGTACTTCAGTGGATTACTACTTTAATACTGATGGATACTCATCTACCTTTAAAGCTTTGAGTGATGGGATGAAAACTATTTTAGGTATCGACCAACCACCTATTTACATTAGTGGTAATTTTAAGTGATACAATTAAAAGCCTGTGCTCTGTTCACCACTTCTTCTAGGTACCCAATAGATGTCAATTGTTCATGTTTAAGATTTGGGAAATAACCTGGAATCCATTTATCGGTATAAACTTTAAAGGCATTACCGTCTTTAAATGGTTTATACATCCCTTTTGGACTATCACATGGTGCATTATAATCCGGACTATTAGTTTTACAATATTTTTTAATTTTACTTTGGCCCATATTATGAGCAATTATTGCTAAGTCCATAGAGATGTTACCACTACCGGATATGTTTTTTATCTTTCCTTTTTTAACAGCTATCGGATTAATGGACGGTTTAGTACCAACACCTTTTTTTATTGCTAAATCATAATCGTTAGCTATTCTATAAATTGTACCCATTAAAGAGTTTAATACATTACCAACATCAGTAAAATCACCAACTTTTTTATCTAACCCGTATTCTTCCCAAGAGTTTTTAGTGAATTGTGCTGGACCTAGACTCATACCCTGTCCAGCAATATCTTCAACAGTATCCATTACCCAATCACCTAATGGAAGGTTTCTAACAGCTAACGCTGTTGTATCTCCAACACTCCCTTGACTGTAATTAGTTTCTCTACCCATTGTTGCAACCGCATATTTTATGATTTCTAAAAGTATTTTACTGTCCTTTATCCCAGATATTCTTTTAATTTTATCTAACTGTTTAAGTACTGTTTGTACCGCCGTAGCTACTTCGGGAGTAGGAAGACACTTTCTTAAAGCCTGATAAGTATTTGTTAGTTTGGGCATCTTTTCATCACTACCACCTCCACCCTCTAGGGTAGTAGGTGTCATGATTTGTTCTGTATAAAGATTGTTTAACTGGGATTCGGTAATTATAATTTTCATAATTTAGAAGAAATTTTATTGTAGTAATACATAAACTCGTCTTTTACTTTATCCAGGGTTCCTTTTTCATTATCTTTTTTTGGTGTGTTCTGTTGACCTCTTCTTGCCCATACTATTGCAGTACCATTTTTATCCATTTCCGATAATGGGGTAGCGTGAACTTGTTGATGTATATTATGAAATATAATAGGTTCACCATTGTTTATTGCACCTACAAATCCTAAATGGGTATTCAATCCTGGTACCATCCCTTTTGATAGTGTTTTTCCTGGTTTAAACTTAATGTCTTTACCCAAATCCTCTTTAGACCACTGACCACTACCATCCGCTTTAATCATAAATGGTCCATCACCAGCTTTACTTCCTTTACCCATTTTATTAAAACCTGTCATTGCTTCGAAAAAAGCTGTATCATGCATATCTGATTTTTCATAAAATAAACCAACAACATCATTTAATTCTAAATTACTAAATTTCTGTTGGTTTGGTACTATAGATTTAGCTATATTTTTTGCATCACTTATTGCTTTTTTTGGTTGAGGATTTCTATTTATCTTATTAAATAAATTTGTTATAGCGTTATTATTTCCAGTTCCAGCCTTTTCAAAAGAAGAATAGATATTATTCCCCATTCTATGTGCGTGCCATGCATTCCCCTGATATACTCCGCCTAAAGCATCTGATACGTATGCGGCACATCCATCCATATTACATGTATAGACTTTACTCTCTTTAGTTGGGTTAAAGGTAGGCATCTTCTGTAAGTCAAGGCTGTCCGAAAGTTCTAAATTAGGAAATTCGGATTCTGTTTCAGTTGCGACATCACCATCTTTTACATACTCTTCCCCCGATTCTATCGCCTTTGCTTGTTCAACACCAATTCGTTTTCCGTCTTTTTCAGCGTAGATAAAAGCATCCGGAAAAGTATCACGAACCACCCATAGGGCCATCTGCAATTTATTTAGATATGACGTCCATGATTGTTTAAGAACATATTTATATAAACCTCTTTTATCCTGAATTTTTTTGATGGGCATATCTAACTGTTTCGCTTTCGCTAAAAACTCCGCGGGTGCCTTTTCTCTATACACACCCACCTGTATGTGGTACTTAATTCCGTGGTTACGATTGGATTCTACAACTAAATCACCATAAACATTTTTACTGTTACGGTGTAAACCTAATATTGTTTTTTTTTCTTGTTCTGTTATATTCATAATACTATACTACTGCGGAGTGTAAGTCTTGTTGGTCTTCTGTAGACATTTCACTAAATGCTTCTGCTCCTTCTTCTGAACTAATAAACTCAGCAAATTTTTCGTTCAGGTCTCCTTCAGACATACTTGTTATTGCTCCAGCAGCTACACCAGTTCCTGTTATCCATCCTATAAATTTACCATATATTTTAGTCCTATTTAAAAGACCTCTTCTTTGCATTTTTGTTAGGACTCCACCGGATTTCCTAAACACTCTAATTTTTGCCCCTTGTTCTAATGCTTCACTAGCACCTTTAAACACTTTACTATAAGACCCTATATCTTTTCCTACCTTACTAAAAGGTTTAAATCCGAAAATTCCAAAGTTAGATATCTTTTTACCTAAACCACTTAAAAATTTCCCTACCGGACTAGTACCCATCCATTTAGTAAAAGAAACAGCATCAGGACCAAGTTTTGTAGCTTCGGATGCTACTTTAGCTCCCTTTCCACTTTTAATTGCTGAATTCATTCCTTTAAATGAACCTTTCCCTAACTTTACTAAAGCAACTACTGGTTTTGCGACTAAATCTCCAGCGTAAGGTATGATTGATACTAAACTTAAAAAACCAAAAAATATATGACCTTGTCTAAAGTAAGAAATTGCATTAATTGCATCTGCAGCACCTGTTGGGTCTACAATACCTACAAAGTCTAAAAACGTGTTATACCACTTGTATTCCTTTAGTAGTTGTTTCTTGTTGGTCTCCATAAGAATCTTTTCACCGTTAGGGTTTTGTGACTCTAATAGTTTATCTATTTGTTTGGGGGTTAAGTGTATATCAGCCATAGGATGTTTTATATATAAATATTACTAAAACCTTTATAACACAGTTTTGTTATTTCAAATATATTTCTTACTTTTATATTAATTAAACATATAAAATGAAAAAATATATCTACACTGGTGAGTATTTTCATCAGACCGACGAAAGTTTTGTATCCAACGATGTAAAAATAGGATTAACCAAAGATTTTAATCAACGTGAAAAAGAATTAAGTAATACCAATGGACCCATCAAATATGAAATGACTGGGGTTTGGGAAATTTCTATTGATGGTATTGAAAATCCTGCTCAGATTATTGAGGGTATTTGTCATTCTTTCTTTCATGTTTTTAGATACGACAGGAATGAGTGGTTCAATACTGAAAAGTTAGGTAAGTCTACTTTTTATACTTCCGTAAGTAGAGGTCTTAGTTCTTTAAATCGTATTCCTGGTGTTAAAATAAGTAAAGTTAGTATGAATAGTGATAAGTGGTGTGACTTAACCATAGAAAATAGAAGAAATCTTGTAAATAAACTTAGTGAT
>TARA_R110002020_G_scaffold235825_1_pt1 | contig 36343 bp, 30 predicted proteins | sample TARA_R110002020 | Tara Oceans TARA_R110002020 (sample SAMEA4396489) | marine metagenome | biome: Westerlies Biome; feature: [MES] marine water layer (ENVO:01000295) within the mesopelagic zone...; material: water (ENVO:00002006), including particulate matter (ENVO:01000060) such... | reverse complement strand
AAATAATATGGCTCCATAGCAAAACCAGAAAAGTACATGCAGCGCATAGAATGCCGGACGCGATATGACAGTATTCTTCATTTTCGAAATTTAGAATTTTAAATAACACCAAATCTCAGCGATCATCCAACTGACTGTTGCGCTCTACAGAAGACAGAATTTCTCCAACCAATGGCAAAAGCTGTCTTTTGAGGCAATTTTTAGAATGGCACTTTTTTCATTCGTAGATCAAATCAGTTGACTGGGTGAGAGAACCTTGCTGTCTATTGATTCCCCCCAAACCCTAGGATTTTTTTTCGTCTATTAGTACTGATGAATTGGGTTAATCCAATTTACAACCCATTGAAAACTAGCACTTCAAAAGCAAAATGACCATGAAAAAACACTTCTTTATTTTTACCCTCTTATTATTCAGCGTTTCCTTCACTTTTGCCCAATCTTCCACGGAGCAGGAAATCGAAAAGCTTTCCATGGACAAATGGCAATGGATGGCAGATAAGGACGTAGCCAAACTGGAAAAGTTATTCGATGATAAAGCAAAGTTTGTTCACATGAGTGGAAGCTGGAAAAAAGACCGGGAACTGGAAATCATCGAATCCGGAAGCATTTGGTACAAGAATGCGGATGTACACGATACGGCGATTGAGATCTCTGGAAACACTGCGTTGGTTTGGAATAGAATCACCTTGACTGCTCACGTGAGAGGAAATGATGTGGAAAATGAATTTACCGTGACAGAGGTATATCAAAAGCAGGGCGAAGAATGGAAAATGCTCGCGCTGACCTTCAGTAGTGTGCGTGATACACATGAGATAGAACATTAATCCCAAAACCAAGCAACCATGAAAAAGACAATCCTAGGAGTATTAATTCTTCTTTTTGCAATCCAGTTCACCTACGCGCAGGAGGAAGCTACCAAACAGGAAATCATTGAGCTCTCCAAGACCAAGTGGCAATGGATGGCAGAAAAGGATGCTGATAAACTTGCGGAGCTATTTGATGACAAATCGGTTTTCGTACACATGGGCGGTGCCTGGGGCAAAGACCGGGAAGTTGACATCATTCGGAGCGGTGGTATCTGGTATAAAAAAACCGATGTCCATGAGGTTTCTGTAGAGATCATCGACAATACCGCCATCCTACTCAACCGCATTACACTGATCGCCGAAGTCGGTGGTAATGAAGTCACCAATCCATTTGAAGTCACGGAAGTATACATTAAAAAGGCTGAGGGATGGAAACTCGGCTCGCTCTCATTTACCAAACTAATGGGGCCTGGGGATCGGTAAGTTAAAGTGAGTGCGACACTCACTTTGGCTCGACAGCCCATTTAGTGTCGCACTAGCCACAACTATTCAAACTAACCATGAAATATTTCTTCCTGTTCATCTTACTCATTAGTTCGCTGAGCTGCAGCAGTCAAACCCAGCCTGAAGTGCAGCTGGGTGAAGTAGCATCGGAAAAAATCCTTATTGTTTACCTCACACGCACCAAAAACACGAAATCTGTGGCGGAAATGATTCACGAAAAGGTCGGTGGAAAGTTGGTTAGTCTGGAATTAGAAACTCCCTATCCGGAAGATTATGCAGCAATAGTCGCACAGGTAGCTCAGGAAAATGAAACTGGGATTCTGCCTCCCTTAAAGACTAAAATTAATCTTACTCAGTATGAAGTGGTCTTTTTAGGTTTTCCTACATGGGGAATGCAACTGCCACCACCTATGAAAACCTTCCTAAGTGAAAATTACCTGAGTGGAAAGACTGTCATTCCATTTAATACCAATGCAGGTTATGGACTAGGTAGCAGCTTTGATAAAGTAGAAGAGCTCTGCCCTGATAGTAAGGTTCTGGAAGGTTATTCCACAAAAGGAGGCATAGAGCGGGATGGTACCCTGTTCGTCATGGAGGGTACCAAAGAAGTTGAAGTAAAAAAGGAAGTCAATGACTGGCTGAGCAGCTTGGGTTTTTAAAACCTCAAATTGATGCCAGAAAAAATTAATCAGAACTAAAAACAGGATGATTCGGACAGCAAGTAAATCACCAATAAGAATAAAAACTGATATGTCAGGAAATACTGCCGCAAACAGGATCAGTGCAGATTTTATGGAACTGTTGGAAAGTCAATTTCCTGTGACAGACCTGCGAAATACAATTAAACTAAGATCAGCTTCGGACTTTGCCCAAAAGCTCAATATCCATGTTAATCATCTTAACAGGAGTGTCAAATCGATTTTCCATAAGGCAACATCGGTGATTATCAGGGAAAGAATTCTGGCAGAATCCAAGCGTCTTCTAAAGCAAAGCGACTGGAATGTATCAGAAATAGCCTATGCCTTGGGTTTTACAGAAGTGACACATTTCAACAACTTCTTTAAAAAGGAAATGGACATGAATCCCTCACAATTTCGAAGATCGACGATTGAAAATATAGATTGATTGGGTTACAAGAGAAAGTCCAGGTCCATGTGGGTCTGGCTTTTCTGGCTTTAGAATAAGGTCTAAACGACCTATTCTATTCAAAAAACCTTTGTTGTAAACCTCAATTAAAGTAAATTTTAAAGGCCTAAGTAGTTGTTATCAGACTCTTTGAACGCAATTCATGAAAACTACAAGCACCAAAATCAACCGTCGATCATTTCTAAAAGTCTCTGCACTTTCCGGAGGCGGAATGCTGCTTAGTCTCAATTGGCTGGCAGCATGCTATCCCAAGCAGGCAGAAACTCTAGCGATGCCAAAGGAGTGGTTTCAGTTCAATGGATTCATTAAAATCGGTGAAAATGGATTGGTCACCATTAAGTCCCCCAATCCAGAAGGCGGGCAAAATGTGAAGACTTCCATGCCTATGATTGTTGCCGAGGAACTCGATGTGGCTTGGGAAAATGTCATCGTAGAGCAAGCTGATTTGGATACTAAATATTTCACCAGACAATTCATTGGTGGAAGTCAGGCGATACGCTCAGGATATACTAATCTTAGAACCGCAGGAGCTACTGCCCGTGCTATGCTGGCCGCAGCAGCAGCCCAAAGTTGGAATGTACCCGCATCGGAGATCACGATAAAAGCGGGAACAATTACTCATAAGCAATCTGGAAAATCAGCACATTTTGGAGAGTTTGCCTCCTTGGCTGCTACGATGCCGGTACCGGAAGAGGTGCAACTGAAAGACAGCAAGGATTTCGGCATTATCGGAAATTCCAAAAAAAACGTAGAAGCCAAAAATATTGTGACTGGCAAACCACTTTTTGGAATAGATACAAAGCGGGAAGGAATGCTTATCGCCATGCTCGTCCATCCACCGGCAATCGGTAAAAAACTGAAATCTCTCGATGGCTCAAAAGCCAAAAACATGCCTGGCATCAGGGATGTTTTTAAGATCAAATCCTTGCAGGATGATTACAAAAGGACATTTTTCGACACCGCTCAATTCACTGATTTAATAGCAATAGTGGGTGAAAGTACCTGGCAGGTTTTGCAGGCAAAGAAAACTATAGAGGCAGAATGGGAAATAGAGGAAGGCTATGAGGAAAAGCGTGATATGTTTGGCAGAGAGGGAATCAGAGTAGTTCCCAAAGGATTGGAAAGTTCCGCCACACAGGAGCAGGTGATGTTAGAAGCTGCAAAAAACCCGCAAACTCAACGGAAAGATGGAAACCCGGAAGCTGCTTTTGCCAAAGCCGCAAAAATCATAGAAAGAAGTTATACAGGGCCATTTTTAGCCCACAACTGTATGGAGCCAATGAACTTTTTTGCCCATGTACAAGGGGAAAAAGTGGAATGTGCCGGCCCCTTGCAGAAACCGGAGTTGACTGAGCAGGCACTTTCTTCCCGATTGGAAATTCCTTTAGAAAACATCGAGATCAAAATGACGCGTTTGGGAGGAGGTTATGGGCGAAGATCTTATGCGCATTGGCTGATAGAAGCAGCAGTAATTTCCCAAAAAATGAATGCGCCAATCAAGCTGATTTATACCCGGGAAGATGAGATGACCGGTGGAATTTACCGCTCGAGATATCAGGCGACCTATAGAGCAGCTTTGGATGAAAACAATGAATTGACTGCTTTTCATGTCAACGCTGGTGGACTTCCTGAGAACCCTCTTTATGCAGATCGTTTTCCTGCAGGTGCAGTAACTAATTATCTGGCAGAAGGCTGGGAAGTTCCTTCCAATATCACTACGGGGTCATTCCGTGCACCGAGATCTAATTTTATGGCTTGCGTGGAGCAGTCTTTTTTGGATGAAGTAGCAGAGGCAGCTGGAAAAGACCCTATTGATTTCCGTCTGGAATTACTGGCAAAAGCCAAAGCTAATCCAGTAGGAGAAGGGAATGATTATGACCCGGATCGATTTGCGGAAGTAATTAAACTCGCCAAAGAAAAATCCAATTGGGGTCAAAATACGGAAGGAATTTCAAGGGGATTTTCTGCTTACTTCTGTCACAACAGTTACGCGGCTCAGGTCCTGGATTTGAAAATCGTGGATGGCCAGGTTAAAATCGACAAGGTGATTAATGCGATAGATTGCGGATTGGTCGTGAATCCGGATGCAGCCAAAAACCTCTGCGAAGGTGCAGTCATTGACGGAATAGGAACCGCCATGTTTGGGGAGCTGACATTTGAAGAAGGTGTGGCGAGCAAATCCAATTTCGATACCTATAGAATGATAAGAATGCAGGAAGCTCCAAATTCTATAGAAACCTATTTTGTGGAAAATGGGGAAGATCCATCTGGGCTCGGCGAACCTGCCTACCCTCCTGTCTTTGCAGCTTTGGCAAATGCCTTATATAGAGGAAGTGGAAAAAGGTTCTATGATCAGCCTTTTATCAATCAGTTAAATAGTTAGAAAAATTTAGATCCTTTTTAAATAACTCAAATCAGTGGCAGAATATGCGTTTCGTTTGAATTTCGTAAGCATCACTCCTTGTAAATAATTAATTTAGAGATAAATACAACACTTATGGCACAGTACAACTTAACTATCAATGGTAAATCTCTCAACGTAGACGTAGATCCTAGCACTCCTATGCTTTGGGTTTTGAGAGATCATCTGGATCTGGTCGGTACCAAATTTGGCTGTGGCATCGCACAATGCGGAGCCTGTACCATTCACCTGGATGGCAATGCGGTGAGATCTTGCCAATTGCCAGTTTCGGCAGCAGAAAACGCTGAAATAACTACCATAGAAGGTATCTCCGAAAAAGGTGATCATCCTGTACAGAAAGCCTGGCTGGAGCATGATGTTCCTCAATGTGGCTACTGCCAAGCAGGTCAGATTATGTCAGCCACTGCACTTTTGAAAAGTAATCCCAGTCCTAGCGATGAGGACATCGATAATGCGATGAACGGTAATATCTGCCGCTGTGGAACCTACACTAGAATCAAAGCAGCTATCAAAACTGCCGCTAAATCAGCTTAAATCCCTAGATCATGACATTACTAGATAAAAAGTTAAATAGAAGGTCCTTTCTGAAAGTCTCCACACTTGCTGGAGGCGGAATGATGCTGAGCTTTAGTTGGCTGGCAGGATGCAAGCCTACTCCTGAGCAGGTTCTCACCATGCCTAAAGAATGGTTTGAAATAAACAGCTACATCAAAATCGGTGAAAATGGGGCAGTTACGCTTTTTAACCCAAATCCTGAATTTGGTTCAAATGTAAAGACTTCCCTTCCTATGCTTCTAGCAGAAGAACTGGATGTGGATTGGAAAAATGTATTTGTAGAGCAGGCAGATTTTTATCCAGAGCGCTACGACCGTCAGTTTACAGGAGGGAGCCAGGGAATCCGTTCTGGTTGGACTCCTTTGCGTACAGCAGGCGCGACAGCGCGTCAACTAATTGTGAACGCAGCAGCCCAAACCTGGAATGTGCCTGCAGGAGAAATCACCACCTATGCTGGAATGGTAGAACATAAAGGATCCGGCAAAAAAGCTGGGTACGGTGAGCTGGCTTCTTTGGCGGGAACCTTAGAAGCTCCAGATCCTGAGACAGTCAAATTGAAGGATATTTCTGACTTCAAAATCATTGGCAATTCCAAAAAGAATGTAGATGGATCCAAAATCGTAACAGGCAAACCTATGTTTGCTATGGATCATAAGGTGGAAGGGATGAAGTATGCGGCTATCGTTCATCCGCCGGCATTTGGAATGAAAATCAAATCTTTTGATAAAAGTTCTGTGACTTCTATGCCTGGAATTCAGGATGCATTTGAAGTAAAGATTTTCAAAGATGATTATGGCCGTAATTTCTTTGACACCACGACATTCCCGGAGATCATTGCCATAGTCGGCAATTCCACCTGGGAAGTATTACAGGCCAAGAAAAGCATCAAAGCAGAATGGGAGAAAGCACCGGAAAGCAATTTCAAAATGGCTGGATGGGGTGGAAATATATCTGACGTCAAAGTTCCTAGTGGGCTGGAGAACTCCAATACGCATAAGGAAAAGATGGCCGAGTATATCACTAAACCTGGAAATGTGCTTAGAAAAGACGGTGATCCTAAAGCTGCTTTCAAGAAAGCTGCAAGAGTTCTCGAGAGAACCTATACAGCTCCTTTTTTGGCACATAATACCATGGAGCCTATGAATGCATTTGCGGATGTGAAAGGAGACAAAGCAGTCATTTATGGACCAACCCAAGCTCCTGAACAGATCAGTCAAACGCTTTCAAGCAGTCTGGGAATACCTAAAGAAAATATTCAAATCAACCTTGCCCGTATGGGCGGTGGATTTGGGCGAAGGGCTTATAGCCATCATTTGACTGAGGCCGCCTTGATTTCACAGAAAATTCAGGCTCCAGTGAAAATGGTCTATACCCGGGAGGATGATATGAGCGCCGGTGTTTACAGACCTACCTATTCAGCCACTTACCGCGCTGCCTTGGATGAAAACAACAATTTACTCGCGCTGCATGTCAAAGCAGGTGGGATTCCGGAATCTCCTATTCATGCGAATAGATTCCCTGCTGGAGCAATTGATAATTACCTGGCAGAAGGCTGGCAAATTGAATCCAATATTACTATTGGTGCTTTCAGAGCGCCTAGATCCAACTTTATCGCCGGAGCAGAGCAAAGCTTCCTGGACGAATTGGCAGAGGAAATGGGCAAAGACCCAATTGAATTCCGACTGGAATTGCTGAAAAGAGCGGAAACAAATCCCGTGGGCAAAGACAATGACTATGATCCTAAGCGATATGCTGGAGTGCTGGAATTAGTGAGGGATAAGTCCAACTGGTCCAATGTTCCAAATGGAATTTCCCGAGGCGTATCGGCCTATTTCTGTCATAACTCCTATGTAGCCGAAGTGGTGGATGTGAGTATCAAGGACAATCAACCCGTGGTAGAAAATGTCTATGCAGCGGTGGATTGCGGAATCGTAGTAAATCCAGACGCAGCGGCCAACATGGGTGAAGGAGCGATAATTGATGGGATAGGCAATGCATTCTATGGTGAAATGGCATTTGAAAATGGAGCTCCTACCAAAAGAAACTTCGACACCTATAGAATGATCCGCCACTCAGAAGCTCCTAAAAAAATTGAGGTTCACTTCGTAGATAATAAGGAAGAACCAACCGGATTGGGCGAACCACTCTTCCCTCCTGTTTTTGCAGCGTTAGGAAATTCACTTTACAAGGCAACTGGCAAAAGGCTTTATGAGCAACCATTCCAGCCGCAAATACTAAAAATGAAAAATTTAAGAATGTAATTTCTTATCCAAAAGAATCGACTTTGGCTATGTCAATGAAGGCTTGATTTCAAGCTATTGACATAGTCAAGTGTTGATTTGGTTACTCCAAATTTTTAGAATGTTAACTGCAAATAAGCGGGCTATTGGAATAACAAATGGAGCAAAAAAGACTAGATCACTATTCTCACGATCCAAAGAGTACGCTACGAACTCTTAATTGAGAACCTTAGGCTCAAGCCAAATCAAAGTCAAAACCAATAAAAACATCCCAAACCAAAGCCAATCAGAAATTTTCTCCTTCGAATTAGCAATTGTCGAAGAAGTATCCTTCTTCGATTGCATAGTTAAGAAATCAGCCCTCAGTTTAGCTGATTGCAAACTTGGCCACTCTTCTGACAGATAACTATAATATTCTAAACTATCGCCCAGAGAAACCCAACCGGAGTCCAAGCTGACGAAGCGCCCAGTCTTGCTAAAAGGATTTACCAGAGATGGTTGTAAAAAAACTGAATCGGATTCAATAGTAATATAATCTACTTGAAACTTTTCTCTATTCAACTGAATTTCAGACTCCAAACCATTAAAAACGGGCTGAGTTAGTTCAATTGCTTCAGTTTCTGAAGGAATCATCACTCCAAGTATTTCTTTCCAAACAGCCTGATATCTCAGACTATCTCCAGCCAGTTTAATAGGGAAAGTCTTACCCAGCAAACTCACGCCTACTTTAGCATTTCCGATTTGCTCCATTGCAACTGCGTGATCAAAAAGAAACTTTTGCGCCACGGCAGGTTCAAACTCGTACGGTTCAGCATCCAAATCATTGGCTATTTCCCTCCGCTCTTCGCTCGTAGCTCTCTTCGCCTTAAAATTGGTTTCAAATGTCTTGTTTATCGCAGCAATATCACTTGCTACCTCATACAGGTTTATCACCAGAACCGAAGCTCCGCTTTCAATTGCTTCCAGCGTTGATTTCTTAGACAGCTGTGCAGGATCTATGATTAGAAACTCAAGGGAATCCGATCCTGTATTTCCGGAACTAAGGATAGAATTTCTCGAAATATCTATCTGCTCAGTCACCTGTTTGCCCGAATTGATCAAAAACTGAGTCAAGGTCCTGATTTCTGCATCCGGAAACCCAAATTGCAAGTGGTATTTAATTGGTCTCCCTTTTCGGGTAAAGAAATTTACATAGCCAAGCAAACTATCATTAGCTATCAATTTAAGCTCATTTCTGCCTACTACAGTTGCAGGAAATTCAAGCTTAAAAGTTCCCGAAAGAGAATCAGTGACAGTTTCTGCTAACGTTTCTCCCTGATTGGAAATTGATATCTTCATCGATTCCTGAGTCACTATTTTGCCCTTCACAGCCTGCATTTCACTTTCCCTAAGGAACCCTTTCCATTCGAGAAACGAAATTGACCCGTCTTCAAAATCAGGAATCCAAAGGATATCCTTGGCTGCAATTTTCAATAACTCTGCCTCTGAGAAATCAGATCCAAGCAGATAAACTGGATTCCCTTCTGCTTTGTAGTTATTGATAGCGACCGATTTTTTGACTCTCAGGCTATCCTTCCAATAGCGTATTTTATCCTTAGCGCTTTCAGCCGAATGCAATAAAATCGCTTCTTCTGCTCGATGTGAGGACCAAAGCGGTTGAAATACATATGCAATCAGTACAAGACAAAACAACCCGTTCAGAGCTATTTTAATTGCCTTTCTGGAGGCATTCAGATCTGATTTAGATATCCAGAAAAGCTGAACGCCCAAAATAAGGATAATCGCAGAAGCGAATAGCCAAGCCCAAGTCCAGGAAATCAGAGGTTCAAATTGAATCATTGTAACTTACTCCAAAAGGCTTTTTCTAATTCTTTTTGTTTGAGAAAAGATGCATTCACACCTTCTCTGCGGGCGATCAAAGGATATAATTTTTGAAACAGTTCCTTCTTTCCTTCCTCGTTTATTTTGCCGGAATTCAATTCCTGAAGCTGCAATAACACCGACCAATCTTGCAAACCGGAATAGTTCATACGGGCTGTCCAGAGTTCTCCGAATTTCTGCACCAAAGCCTTATCGACGGCAGAAAGCTGCTGCTTTGGCAACAAGCCTAGAACCTTAGACGCCAAAGGTGCTAGTCGGCTTTCCATAGCAATTTGCTCTATTTCAATTTGATCCTTCAAATCCTCCAATTCACCTGTCAGTCGCTTTTCCTCTTCCTTGATTGGAGGCGGATCAAAACCCGTTCTCTTCACATAAGCTCGTGATTTTTGCTGTACGCTTTTCAGGTATTCCAGTGCTTTTTGTTGAAATGGCAGGGCTTTTTCCGGTTCAAATAGGCGAAGATGCAGCTCAGACTCCCACATCTCCTCTAAAGCCATTTTCAAAAGGCTCATCGAAGAATTTTCATCCAAGTTAGCCTGTGTAGAGGACTGTGTTTTATTCAGAAATGCACTCATAAGCCCTCCCATTCCATCTTCAAGGTCGTTTGCCTCTACTTCCTTAGGTTCGCTACCCGATTTTTCTTTTTCATGCTCAGCTACCAAATTGACAACTCCAGCTTCGTGAGGATGATCATGGTCATGGCCAGCGAGGAAATCCACAGGCTCAGAGCCATTATTAGTTTCTGAATTTTCCTCACCTAGGTACTGACCGTAGCGCATTCTAAGAAGCTTTTGATCGCTACCAATTAGGTTCGAGGCTGAATTAAATTCTTTCTCAGACATACTTTTCTGAGTCGCTATTAGATTTTCAGTATCAATAATAATTTGCCGCTGGCTACGGAAATACTCAGGCATCACATGGATCGCCATGCCTATCAGGTCCTGTTCTTCCACCCCTGTGGAATCTACATAATTGAGGAAGTAGGTGTCAGAGCAGGAAAAATTAGACTCGGGCAATCTATTATCCATAGCGGCCCAATAGTAATACAATTCATCCCCGGGCTGAAAATCAAATGATTTCAAATCCAGGGTGACTGCTAGCTCTTCAGATTTGAAATTCTGTTTCGGTATGGAAATTCGATTTTCTCTGAACTTCACATTCTCGCCAGAACCTCTTGCTAATGTTGCTACCAGATAAACTTCCTTTATTTTGAAATCATCAGACACTTTGGCTTTCACTTGCATGACCTGTGGATCCTTGGTGAAGTGGTACTTGTAAAGCTCCTTTTCACTAGGCTGAATCACAGGCGCAAAATCGTCAATTGCCTCCAATGGAAAATAATCAGATTCGTATACCACCTTTTCATCTCTCCTTGCCTGAAGGGCATAAATCCCAGATCCAATCATTTTATCCTGAAGAATAAATTTTTCTTCTGATTGGGTAAAAGGCAGGCTTTTCCCATTCGAATTGATCAATTCTAAAGATATATCCTTGGTATTCACCATTTCCACAACCCACTTAATATCAGAGTTTATAATTGTCTTTACCGAAAGTTCTGATTGAATAGTATTTGGCAAGCCGGTATAGGCTGGCGGGACGATAGAAATTTCCACAGAACTCATTTCCACTGGCAAATTTGCCACTGAATTCACCTCCAGTTTATCTTCCGACTTAACCTGAGTTTTGGATGAATTTTCCGTCGGTAAGCTCAAAAGCAATAGACCATAGACTGCGAAAATTAGAAGTACCGCACTCAGGAAGGGCCAGGTATTCTTATACCAAATCTCAATTGCTCCACCTTGAAAAGTAGCATTCACCCGCTCCCACTGAAGTTGCTCAGCGATGTTTTTTGATGGTTTGGAAAGGAGTTCCAGACTGAACTCCAAGTCAGGAAAACTATCATGAAGTAGCCGTAAAGCCTGTGTTCGCTTAGGTTGGAACAAACCCAAAAAATACCCGAAAACCAAGAATCCACTCAACCCTATTACGCTAATCGCAAAGATAGAAGAAGTGAAAATAATGGAAAATACAGCCAGAGCAAACCCTGAGAGCAATGCTTTCAACCCAACTTGAAGATAGAGTTGACGCTCAATATTGGCGATATAGCGTTCGATTTTGCTCATATCCCTTGCTGGTTTGCAAAGTATCGCTCGGCTGCAAAACAAAGCAGCAATAGCCCTAAAAGGAGCAAATCGAGGTTGGCTTTCTTTTCCTGGGTATTTCTCCCTCCAACAATAAACCTGCGCTCAAACTGAGACTGACTCAACTTTATGTCTTGCCGCTCAATTCCAGAAAATGAGAGAAATGCCTCCAAAATCACTTCCGGAAGCTTTCCTGTCTGAACCAACTCAGATTCCTCAAAATCCAACTGATCCGGGAAAGTAAGCAAGTTTGATTGCTCTGAATAGGAATAATTATCCGAGACAAAGTAAAGCTTATCACTCTTCCTTTCTGCAGGCAGCTTGCTATCGAAAATCAACTTTGCCTCTTCCAACTGCTGCATTTCTTCAAACTCAAACCCGTAAACATCATTGATTGCCTCTAGAGCGGCTTGGATAAATGTCCGCTCTGAAGAAGACACTTCATTTAACAAGTATCCAAATCGTTCCTTCTCAAATACTCTTTCCCCTTCGGCTTGTTGCCCTTTTGGAAGAGAATCCAATAACCCTTGCTCGTTTACTACCAGTGTTTTTTCTCCACCTAAAGTAACGGTCTGAGGCTTAGGCGTAGTAATATCTGCACTTCCTAAGTACAGGTTTGGTTCGATATTGCTTAAAAAGAACGATGAACCAAACGTGTTTTCCGAATTGCTCAAATACAGATTCAGGTCAGTAGCTTCAGAAGGAAGCTTATTCAGAGCTGCCTGTAGATTTAAAGTCATATCCTCAAAAAGCAAATCTTCTATGGATTCAATTGGGGTCAAAGCTTCATCTGCCCAATAGACTTCTTCACCTTTTTCCAGCGCCTGCTGAAGCTCAAATTTATATTCCTCAGTGATCTGTTCACTAGGTTGCACCAGGTGAATAATCCGCTCTTCAGAGACTTTACTAAGCTTTGGAACAAATAGCTTACTGAGCAATAACACCAATATCACAAGCATCAGAATCCGCAGCAAAAGCACCAAAATATTTTCTAATCGTATGCCTTTTGCAACAGAACTTTCTTGAGTTGGGAGCCAATGCATCGCTGCCCAAGACATTACCTTTCCCTTTCTTCCACGCCACAGGTGGATAAGAAAAGGTATGCTAATTCCGAGCAAACCCCAAAGCAATATGGGCTGTAGCAACTGCATCAGAATAGGGATCTTTGTGATAAAAATTCACTGATCACACCGGCGATAGAATCCGTCAATCGCACCTGAAACAAATGAACTTGAGGTATAAGTAAAGATTGTTTAAATTCTGATAAATAGTTATTTATAGAATCGTTATAGGTTTTTTCTATCGCCTTTCCATCTAGAATAATTGATCGATCTGACTCCAAATCCTGAAGTGTGAAATTGCCCTTTAAATCAAACGCCATTTCCTGATTTCCTAAAATCTGGAATAGCACAATCTCTTTTTTGGGGTGGCGCATTTGCTCCACTATGTCCAGCCACTCATTATCCTTTTGCAAAAAATCAGAAACCAGAATGATCAATTCCTTCTGCCTGCTTTTCAAGACTGGGAACACCTGCTTTGACACTGGCCAAGAACCAGCTGCTGTCTCTTCTTCCAAAAAGTACAGCATGCGTTGGAACGCTTTGGGAGAGGCAGAGACCTTCTGCTCCACTCTACCATCCTGACAGGTAAAGTAACTCAATGAATCGCCTTGCTGATGTGCTAGGTATGCTAGGGAAGCAAGGAGGTTTTTAGCGTAGTCTAAGCGCTTAATCCCATTTTCCTCGTATTTCATCGATCCGGACAAATCAAGCATCATACGGATCTGTAAATGGCTCTCTGTTTGGGATTCCTTGATCATATGCTTGCCAGACCTGGAAAAGTACTTCCAATCGATCCTCTTAGGGTCGTCACCTGGTTCGTAATACCTGTACTGCTCAAACTCAGAACCCACACCAACCCTCTTACCGAGATGTACGCCATGTTTCAGCTGCTCGCTGATGATCTTAGCGGCGAGCTTAAGGTTATTTAGTTTGATGATTTCCAGATTACTTGCCTGCATGTATCGGGAGCGCTTCGAGGATTTTGGAGATAACCGCATCTGGCTGGATATTCTCAGCTTCTGCCCGGAAATGAAGGGAAAGCCTATGCCTCAAGACAGGATATGCGAGTGTTTTGATATCCTCAGGAGTGACTGAATAGCGACCTTTCACCAAGGCTCTAGCTTTGGCACAAAGGATCAAAGCCTGTCCGGCACGGGTGCCTGCACCCCACTCTACATAATCTATAACTGACTGTATTTGTGAATTATCAGGCCTTGTAGCTCGAATTAACTTATTGATGTAAATCAACAGCTGAGAATCTATATGAACCTCTCTTGTCAGCTTCTGTAAGTTTTGAATATCGCTACCGGTGAAGACTACTTCAGGTTTGCCTTTGTAAGTCCCAGTAGTCTTTTCCAGTACATCCAGCTCCTCCTGCTCGGAAGGATAACCTAATTTGATGTATAAAAGAAAGCGATCTAGCTGCGCTTCTGGTAACGGATAGGTTCCGGCTTGCTCAATCGGGTTTTGCGTCGCTATGATCAAAAAAGGAGCCGGTAGCGGATGATGCTGCCCTCCGTAGGTCACCACCTTTTCCTGCATGGCTTCCAATAGCGCTGCCTGAGTTTTAGGAGGAGTTCTATTGATTTCATCAGCCAGCACCATATTGGCGAAGATCGGACCTCTATTGAACTGAAAGAACTTCTTCCCTGTCTCATGGTCTTCTTCCAAGATCTCAGTTCCAAGAATATCCCCTGGCATCAAATCGGGTGTAAATTGAATTCTTTTGAAGTTCAGCTCCATCCCTTGCGAAAGAGAATTCACCATCAATGTCTTTGCTAGGCCAGGCACTCCTTCCAGCAAACAATGCCCCCCTGCTAACAGGGTAATGATAATCTCTTCGATCACAGATTCCTGACCGACGATGACTTTAGCTATTTCTTTTTTGAGCTGGGGAATCTTAGCCACCAACTCTTTATATGCTGTTAATTCTGTGTTTTCCAAACTCATTGTGTTAATGCATAAACCACTATGTTGACACCAAATTTAGTGTTATCGACTTTCAGGAATCGCTTGTTTCTAAAGTCATAATCCCATTCGCAGCCATAATCTTTGTTACTATAAAGGACTCCTATTCTGCCATTTATAACAATTGCCTTCAAGTAATCATGAATTAGGTCATCTCCCCATCCATTGAGTTCAAATGAAGTAGCCGGAGGGCCATCTTCGAATTCAAAGAAGGAGGAATAAATTGGGTGGTTATTGGGGATTTTCTGGAGCGCATCTTCTCCAAAGGTTTTAGCCATTTCGGCTTCGAAGGATTTTGCGAAAAGCCCATCGATGTCGTGATTGCAATCATCGGCAAAGACAAAGCCTCCATTTTCTACATAAGTCTTGAAGTTCTGCCGCTCTGCCGAGGAGAACTCCACCAACTTATGTCCACTGATATAGCAGAAGGGACTTTTGAAAATCTCCTTACTGCTCAGCTCAACAACTTTCTCTTTCTCATCCACCGGAATAGTGGTGTATTCTACCAGAGAGTTGAGCAGGTTGATCGGCATGCGCTGATCTGTATCCCAATTGCCGGAATTGTATTTTATTCTAGTGAAGAAGAAAGGTTGCATTTCAGTGAATAGTATTCAGTATCATCGCAGCTACGATTAACAGTAGTCAGTCGCTGTTTCAGTTTATAGAAAACAAGTTTCAATAAATAATTAGTGATCAGTAAGCAGCCGAACTGAGACTGCAAACTGATCACTGTAAACTGATTTAAACTGCGTCTGACAAACTAGTGAACGTAAAGTCACGAATCTTCATGGCTGGAATCAAGCTTCCTCCTACTCGCTGAGGTACACCCATAGATTCAATATTATTCAACATGATAATCGGGCTCTCATTGAAACGGAAGTTTTTCACAGGGAATTTGATCTGACCGTTTTCGATGTAGAAAGTACCATCTCTGGTCAAGCCAGTGAAAAGTAAGGTCTGAGGATCTACAGCTCTGATGTACCAGAATCTAGTCACGAGAACACCTCTTTCAGTACTTTTGATCATATCAGCAATGGATTCATTTCCGCCAGCGAAAATAAACCCACCTCCTCCAAATCCTCTTCCAGGACTTGAAAGAGGCTTCACTCCCTGCTTTTCTGCCCAAAAGCGAGAATAAGCAAGGTTTTTTACCACTCCGTTTTCCACCCAGGTAGTTTTTTGCATAGGCAATCCATCGCCATCCCAGGGAGCCATAGGGATTTCGGTATTGGTAGGATCAGAAGTGATGGTCACGCGCTCGTCAAATAACTTTTCTCCAAGTCGGGTTCCACCTCCTTTTTTGCTCATAAAGCTTCGTCCCTCGTCAGCGCTTCTGGCATCAAAACCTCGTGTGAGTAGTCCCATCAAATCTCCGGCTGCTGTAGGCTCTAAAATCACTGTGTATTTGCCTGGCTCAATAGCTTGTGCATTTGCAGATGCTTGTGCCTTTTGCATAGCAATGCTTGTTACCTCTTTTGAATTCAGAAGGTTTACATCATTAAAATCACGTGTAGCATATCCAGACCCTGTTCCATCTGTTGTTCTAACAGTAATGGAGAAATCAACTGAGGTGCTGGTATTATAACCGAATAGACCTTTGCTGTTTCCACTAGCTACGAATCCTGAGAAGTCTTCCAAGTAACCTGCAGCCGTCAGATCTCCTCCACTACTCACCTCTATACTATCTCCTGCAAGTTTAGCACGAAACTCAGGATCAATTTTATCAGTAGCCGAACTGAAGGTAGCAGCTTCTGGATAAGTTTGTGGTCCGAGCATAGGCATATACTCCGGGTTTTCTGGAGCTAACTTTGCGATTTCCTCTGCACGCGCTACTACTTTTTTGAGCGATGCATCATCCAGCTCGTTGGTAGAAGATGACCCTACTTTTTTGCCAAATACCGAATTGACACTTAGTCTAATTTCATTGGTCTCACCACTGGTGTTAACAGTGTTTCTGGCATATCTAATATTGCCTGTTCTTCCCCCGAAAATGGAAACTTCCATCTCGTCTGCTGTGGAATAGGAAAGTACTTTATCTATAATTTGCTTTGCTTGTTCTTTAGTTAATATGGCCATAATTTCCGCGTTGAGGTTAAATATTTCTTCCCGTATTGATCACGTTCACACCGTCAAAACGGGTAGTTGAACTGCCATGAGAAACTGCTGATGATTGTGAAGGTTGACCTTTGCCGTCATTGAATGACCCAAAGAACCTGTAATCATCTTCATCACATATCTGGGAGCAAGAATTCCAAAACTCCTGCGTGTTGGACTGATAAGCTACATCTTCTAGCATTCCTGCGATTTTTCCATCCTTGATTTCGTAGAACAACTGACCTCCAAACTGGAAGTTGTAACGCTGCTGATCGATGGAATATGAACCTCGTCCAAGGATGTAAATCCCTTTTTCGACATTCTTAATCATATCAGCTGGACTCAACTTTTCTTTACCAGGACGCAAAGAAACATTTGGCATACGCTGGAACTGAACTGAACTCCAATTATCTGCAAAAGCACAACCGTTGGATTCCTTTTCTCCTAATATTTGAACTTGATCACGGATAGCCTGATAATTCACAAGAATTCCATCCTTGATCAAATCCCACTCCTTACACTTTACGCCTTCATCGTCATAGCCTGTATTTCCCAGGGAATAAGGCTGAATCTTATCTGCAACAATATTTACTTTATCAGAACCATACTTAAAGTCACCAGATTTCCATTTGTCCAGTGTAGCAAAGCTAGTACCGGCATAATTTGCCTCATAGCCCAGTACACGGTCCAACTCAAGCGGGTGTCCTACAGATTCGTGAATCGTCAGTCCTAAGTGATCAGGGTCGAGTACTAGGTCATATTTGCCCGGAATCACAGATTTTGCGGAGATTTTCTCGGTGGCATGTTTCGCAGCGTTGACTGCATCTTCCACCATGTCATACGAATTTTTATAGCTATTAAAGCCAGCAGGATTCATGACTTTATCCTTAGCTAGGCCATCCATGTATTCATAGCCCATTCCCATAGGAGCACTTAGTGCTTGCCTGCTTCGGAATCCCCCGGCTCCTTTGTTCACAGCGGTGACTGAAAACGTAGGCCAGATCCTATGGATATCCTGATCAATATAAGAACCATCGGTAGAAGCAAAATATTTCTGCTCATTGATTACAAATAGAGCGGAGTTGACAAAAGCAGCGCCGTTGTCCATCGCAGAATTATTCACGTTTAGAAGTAGGTCAATTTTATCCTTAACAGGGATTTCCATCGCATTCTTCTGAATAGGGGTATTCCAAGTCACTTCCCCATGACCACTTACTGGAGCAAGCACTACAGGTTCCTTTTGCAATTTGGAATTCGCTTTTGCGATAGCCACGGCGGTTTCTGCACAGCTCTTAATGCCATCTGGTGTCACATCTGAAGTAGCAGAAAAACCCCAAGTACCGTTTGCTATCACTCGAATGCCAACCCCAAACGTCTCAGAGTTTGAGATATTTTGAACGTTTTTTTCTCTTGTGCTTACATTTTGACGCAAGTATCTTCCGATACGAACATCAGTGTAAGTAGCGCCTTTGGTTCTGGCGGCATTCAATGCTATGTCTGCAAGTACTTTCTTAGCCGCTGGATCCATACCTGGCTCAAGCAATTGCTCAGCCGATACAGGATTTCCCATCATGACTAACCCGGAAGTGGCGAGGGCTCCTAGCCCCATCCCGGAAAGGTGGATAAAATCTCTTCTTTTCATGGTTTAAATTTGACAAGTAGTAGGTCACATTGAATCTCCTATGCAACATATTCTACGATTGGTAGGATATTTTCATATTGGATTTCAATTTGATCTACTGGTTAAAGTGTTTGGTTTATATTCTTAGGGTTAAAACAATGGTTAATACTTCTATCAAAGTACTGTTATACTTGGATTAAGAAAAATAAAAATACAGACTCGGTAAAAATTCAGGGTGCAAATTGAAAAATCCCTGTTGGGAATTCCAAAATCTGGATTTTTTCACCCTTTGATTGAAAAAACTCTAAAAATTGAAGAAAGGAAATTGGGTGACTTTATTGAAATATAGCCAATACTGAAAACCCTGCTATCATTAACACCTCACTATCGTCCGGAAGGTCAAATTGACTCGAGGTTTAGAAACCAGCTTAGTTGGCGGTAGTCTATGAACCCAATGCGTCTGAGTAGTTCCTTTCATCACCAGTAAACTCCCATTTTCTAAAATCTGCGAAACAGTCTCTTTGGTTGCCTTATGCTTGAAAGCAAATTTTCGTTCGGCTCCAAAACTTACCGAAGCAATGGCACCATCCTTTTTCAAGTCCGTTTCCCCATCACTATGCCATGCCATTCCCTCACTCCCATTATGATACAAATTCAGCAAGCAGGAATTGAAAGTTTCCCCAGATTTCTTTTCTACAATCTCCTTTAACTCCAACAATTCCTTGGTCCATGGCAATGCCGTTTTTGTGTTGTTAGAATAAGTGTATTCAAAAGGCTTTTCGGCATACCAAGCCACTTTACGCTTGGTTTCTATTCGCTTTCCAAAAATCACTGCTACATCATTCTTCCATTGAATCCCGTTCAACAGGTAATCCATATAGTCCAAAGCACTGGCTGTGGGCATAATCTTTCCAAAGTAATTTACTACTCCGTCTTTGGGTAGAAGATTTACATTTTCTAGTGAATCCTGATTGAATAAATCCATTTGAGCTTTTTAAACTTCTCCATTTAGCTGGGCTGCTTCCCAACCAATAATTGCTGACTTTCTTGTATTCCCCCACATATAACCTCCGATTTTGCCGCTGGATTGAATCACACGATGGCAAGGGATCAGGAAAGCAACAGGATTACTCCCAATTGCAGTTCCAATAGCGCGGGAAGCTTTTGGTTTTTCTATTTCTTCAGCTATGCTACCGTAAGTAGTCAGATTTCCCATTGGAATCTTCAGCAACGCATCCCAAACCTTTAATTGAAAAGGAGTACCATGCAAATGCAACTTGATCTGATTGAGTTTGTTCCAGTCATGCTGAAAAATATACAAAGCTTCTTGCTGAATTTTATCCACCAACTGATGATAATTCGCATTGGGAAAGCGGGCTTTCATCGTAGATTCTCCTTCTTCCTGATCTGAGAAAAAGGCCAAGTGACAAATGCCTTTGGAAGTGGAAGCCACAATGATTTCTCCAAAAGGACTTTCTGCAAAGCTATAATTGATCTGAAGATTTTCTCCTCCATTCTTGAATTCACCCGGAGTCATCCCCTCAATTTTGACAAATAAATCATGTAATCTGCCTGTGCTTGAAAGCCCAGTTTCCTGAGCAGCTTCAAAAAGCGTGGCTTCTTTGCCTTTCAAAAGCTGCTTGGCATATTCCACGCTCAGGAATTGCATAAATTTCTTTGGGCTCACTCCTGCCCATTCACTAAACATGCGCTGGAAGTGAAACGGACTCAGATGAACTTGCTCTGCAATTTCCTCCAAAGAAGGTTGGCTTTTGAAATTAGCCTGTATATAAGCAATCGCTTCGGCGATACGATGGAAATTGATGGATTGACTTTCGTTCATATTCTGAATACTAGGTTATTCAAAAGTACCCTGAATAAGGAAATTGCAAAACCCGATTCTTGCGGAGTTTAAAAACAAACTACTTTCTACTCCTTTTTCCCTTTAAGTAAGGCATAAATTGCCATGGCGTGACCATGTCCCAAATCAAAATCCTCCTTCAACCAATTTGTAATTTCGGTTGCTTTGATCCCTGGAGCGATTTTTCCATCAAGATAAAAGCCCTTTGAAGAGGCTAGTTCTTTAAAGTCTGTGGGAGTTTTTCCTGTCTTTGTTTGAATATTGTCCAAGTAAGCTTGAAATGACATAATCAGGAGGTTTTGAGTTCAGGGTTCAATTTGTGAAAATAAACATAAGAGACCATTAAAATTGCTAAAATGATAAGTGGGAATATGGCATTAAACCCAAATCCATCTACCGCATAGTGGCTAATACAAGCAAAAATAAAGTCGAATGTAAATCCCGCATAAGCCCATTCTTTCACTCGTTTTGGAAACTTAGGGATCATCAAAATGAGCGTGCCACATACTTTAAAAACAACCAAAGTATTCCCGAAATACATGGGGTAGCCTAAATGTTGAACACCTTGTTTCGCTAGATCTGTCTGAGAAGTGAGGGCAGGCATCACGCCTTCAAAAAGAAAGATAAAGCTCGTTGCTGTCCAGAAAATGATTTTATCTCTTTTAGTAGAATCCATCTTATTACGTTTTAAATGACAGTCAAAGATCTAAGGAATTTCGCAGTTAGGTGAGGTGGAATAGTGACAAAGAGGAGGTGATTTGCGAAGGAGAAAAATTGATGGGGCTTTTCAATACTGATCGTGCCGTTGGCACTCAATTTAAAAAATCGAATTCCATATGACCCAGAATTGGATTCTGGGCTTTTACAGGCCTTGCCGTTGGCAAGGATTCTTTTTTAGACATTACGATTTACAAGGTTCAGGAATTAAATAAACACAATAAAAAGAAAGTATTCGGTTATTGTTTAGCTTGAATTAACCATTGTGCCAACGGCACAACCCGTATCAGCCCCGAATACAGCGCAGCGAAATTCGGGGTTCAAATGCAAAATGGAAAAATCTAAGAGTGCCAACGGCACGATCGGTAATATCATGAATTTGATTCTCTGAGAAAACCTCCGCGGAGCTTGCGATTAAAAAACAAAAAGCCGTTCGCTAAAAACGAACGGCTTCGGTATTACTATTCTTATTCTTTAAATCTTCTCCAATGCATTGGCCAAATCATTCTTCAAATCTTCGGCATCTTCCACGCCTACACTCAATCGAATCAGGGATTCAACCAACCCTACTTTTTCCCGCTCTTCTTTTGGGATACTCGCATGAGTCATAGAAGCTGGGTGTCCACAAAGCGATTCTACTCCACCGAGAGATTCTGCCAAGGCAAATAAATGAAAGCTCTCCATTACTTTTCTTGCATCAGCTTCTTTATTTCCAACCAAAGTGAACGAAATCATTCCACCGTAATCACGCATTTGCTTTTTGGCAATTGCATGGTTTGGATGATCTTCGAAGCCCGGCCAATAAACCTTATCTACTTTTGGATGATTCTTAAGATAGGCAGCGATTGTTTTCCCGTTTTGAGAGTGGCGCTCCATTCTTAGGTGAAGTGTTTTGATTCCTCTAATTACCAAGAAACAGTCCTGTGGACCTGGAGTTGCGCCAGATGCATTTTGGATGAAAACCAGTTTTTCCGCTAACTCATCATCATTCACAACTAAAGCTCCCATTACCACATCGGAGTGCCCGCCTAGGTATTTGGTCACAGAGTGCATCACAATATCTGCCCCGAGATCCAGTGGATTTTGAAGGTAGGGAGATGCAAATGTATTATCTACCGCCACTATGATTTTATTGCCTTTACCCAACTTTGCTACTGCAGCAATATCGATGATATTCATCATCGGATTAGTAGGCGTTTCTACCCAGATCATCCTGGTCTTTTCAGTAATATGATCAGCTATTGAAGTAGGATCTGACATAGGCACAAACTTGAATTTGATGCCATATCGCTCATAGACCTTGGTGAATAGACGATAAGTTCCACCATATAAATCATTGGTGCTGATTATTTCATCACCTGGATTAAATAACTTGATTACCGCATCGATAGCTCCTAAGCCAGAGGAAAAACAAATTCCATGTTTTCCATTTTCCAGCGCTGCAAGGTTATTTTGCAAAGCAGTTCGAGTTGGATTATGTGTTCGGGAATACTCATAACCTTTGTGATCCCCAGGCGACGATTGCACATAAGTGGAAGTCTGGTAAATGGGAGTCATGATCGCTCCAGTAGCAGGATCTGGCTCTATTCCGGCATGTATGGCTTTTGTTCCAAATTTCATTCGTAATTGGTTTAGGTTGTTTTGGATCGTTGGAAAATTAAAATCAGTTAAGATTTTCAGGGTTATTTTAAACAGGGCATGTTAAACTTGCAGACATTCCCAGTAGATCCACTAGTTAAGAGACCAAATATGACAAAAAAGGGCAGGATATTCAAAACTATCCGAAGGTACTTCGGCAGTCACCCTGCAGGAATTTTTGCCTGGCTTTGGGTCACTGCAATGCCCTTCATAGGAAGTGTGATTTTTGCCACAAAGTATAATCTCCTAGAAGCATACCATCTTGAAAGTGGTTTGGATTTCTTCGTATATACAGCAATTGGAGCGCTTCTGATGGGCTTGGCTCTGCTGCCAACTACGCTCATCGCGCTAGCGTCTGGATTCTACTTCGGTTGGGCTTCCTTACCCTTCTTGATTTTGGGGTATTCTCTGGCCTCGGTTTTGGGATATGGGTTAGGCAAAATCACCAACATGGGTTTTACCGAATTACTTTTTAAGAAAAACCCGAAATTCCGGAAAGAAGTAGAATCCCGAAAAGAAAAGGAAGGATCCCTGGTCTTTTTCGTAAGAATCTCTCCGATTGTACCCTTTGCAGTATCCAATTTTCTCTTTGCCTCGTTGAATATCAAGATTTGGAAAGTATTGGTTTATGGTATTCCTGGTATGCTCACTAGAACCGTCATCGCTTTCGCCGCCGGAGTCATTGCCAATTCCTATATAGCTGCCAAAGAATCTATGAATAGTCCTTTACAGTGGGGAATTGGACTTGCTCTATTGGTAATCGGCGTTGCAGGGATTTATAATTACCTGAGAAAAAAGAAAAAATGAAGTATGTGCACTAGTCAATGATCAAGGTTAGACCCCAACTCTTAATTCTCGTAGTTGCTTGATGATTTCATCAAAGTCTTTCTGCTCTATTCCTCCTACATCTTTCACTGCAATACTTCACCTCTTCCCAGTTCTTTTCCCATTTTTTTCGCCAAGCAAAAGGTCTTTTACACACTAGGCAATTTTTTGCTGGCAGGTCTGATTTCTTCACTTGAATTCAGGAATTTCATTTTCCCGTACATAGGGAAAAGAGTCCAGTTTAGTTAAGCCATAATAGGTATTCAAACCTGAAATCCCGATACCAGCATAACTTTCTAAATTCATTTGCCCTAGGTCATTGATGATATCATCCGGACAGATGATCATCTCCACCGAACCAATTACGAAAATACATCCATTAGGCAAGGGAATACTTTCCGAATGCTTCATCCCTATTTTAACAGGACTTTCCTTCACAAAAGGCGCATGGAAGTCTCCAATATACTCTGGCTTCAACTTCATCCTTTCAAATTCACAGTCCCCTTTTTCCAATTTAGCTGAGGTATAATGCGCTTTTTCTATAAATGCCTCTGAAACATGATTGATAGTGTAAAATCCCGTTTCCATAATATTGGGATATGTATCCCGAGGAATCTCAGTTTGCGGGCGCATAATGAAAGCCAGTTGAGCAGGGCTTGACCCCAAATGCACCACAGAAGAGAAAATTGCGACATTATCCTTGCCATCTAATGACCTAGTCCCAATCAGATTTGCAGGTTTAATCCCGGAAATCGAGTTGATTAAATTCAATTTATAGCTTCGCTCAAGTCCTTCTATTTCTTCTTTATTTAGATGCATAGTGGTATTTATTGTTTTTCCTGCTCCTTGTCCGATTCGTATCGAATTTCCTTTTTACACTTTTTCCAAAAGGCGAAAAAAGATGGATAGTAACCTTTTACAGTACTCATCCATTCCCGAGGCTCTTCTTTGCCTTTATAATGAGTATTCTTTGGATGCTCTTTGAAAATAAAATGTTCAGAGTTGACTAGCTCTTCCAAATCAGAAAGCTCACCCACGAAAAGCTGGACACCCTTAATATTAGTTGCCAGATCCAATGCAAAGTCAATACATTTTTGGCTCACTGGGTTTTCCATAAAAAAGGATGGCTCCAGCAATAAAACCCGTTGCACATTTTCTCCTTGATGCCAGTAAGGATCGAGATTGTAGTAATTGTAAATGAGTGTGGTTTTATTCTTGACAAGCTCTGGTTGTAAATGACTTGGAAGTAATGTCTCCAAATCGAAAGGAACAGTATCAAGTAATTTGCCCGGTATCTCTAAATGCTCAAACTCCTCGTATTGCAAATCAAGAAAAGTGTCTTTTTGATCACTCTTAAAGTAGGTATTGATGTTCCATTGGTTCGCATAATATTTCTTACTGGAAAAAGCTCCGGCCACCCACTGCCAACTTAGGTGATTGCTCGCTAAATCTCCATCCAGTAAGTGCCCATACAACCATTTTGCAGGCTGAAGCCAATGGGAATTGGCAATATTGCAGCAGATAGATGCCACGTACATACGCATATGATTATGCATATAACCAGTCTCGTAAAGCTCAATGATCGCCTTATCCACTTCCTCAATTCCTGTCTCAGCATTAACTATTGCAGACGGAATCTGATGATTTGAAATTGGGGTTTGATCCTGTTTGAGATCTCGCTCAATCCCCTCTCCTTTCGCAATCCATACCTGCTGCCAGTAATCTCTCCAGGCCAGTTCCTGAACGAGTTTCTCAACTTTATACCAAGGCAAACCCAAGGTTTTGATGTGTTCAAAAACTTGCTTGGTAGAAATCACACCTCTGGAAATATATGGGCTCAGATGGGTTACTGCCCCGTCTTTGTAATTCCGGGTCGCTGCATAGCTTACAGGATCAATGGCTCGAACCCGACTTTCTATCGAAGGTAAATCCGTTGGAAAAGTATGCACTAGGTTATCTTATTATTGGAGATACTTCTTTGCCTGCTGCATTTGAATCGCTCGATATCAGAACTCCTCTTTTTCAGGTGTTTCTGGCTTACTCCAGAGTTTACGCGCTTTCTCCACATTTTGAAAGAACTCTCTTTCAACTCCCTCCGCATCAATTTGATCACTTCTACCTCAGCAACTCCAAATTGCGTTTCTATCGCTTCAAAAGGAGTTCTATCTTCCCAAGCCATTTCTATAATTCTATCAATTTCCCGCTCTGTCATTAGTATAATTCTTTTGCTAAAACCCATTTTTCCTAAGAAATGGATTGTCAATCTATACTACTTGTAAAGCTGTTTGGAGGTGGAAATGTTTTGACTAATCTGGATTTCTCCTAAAGCCAAATTCTTCTTTGGAGTGTGGATTAAAAAAAACTGCCAATTGTAAAAAATGTGCATAGGGCTAAAGCCAAAAGGCTAAAAATCATCAAAGGACGTTTTTCGTTTTGGAAGACAAATTTTATCCCGAGGAATAAAAAAACAAGTTGGGCAAGCAAAAATGGAATGGTGAGTAGCTCAACAAAAACTCCAATTAGCACAAATTCTAATTCAAAGTAATTGACAACCCAAATCAGAATGAAATAAGCCACAATTATAAAATTAATAATTATCAAACTTCTGTCGTTTATTCCTCTATTCATTTGATTGGTGTGTTTTACTTTTTGTAGCAATTCCTAATTTGCTAATTCTGATCAACTAATTTTTAGAATATAATCAAATTACAATCTCTAATTGATAGAAAGGTATAGTTGCAAACTCACATATCTACTGCAACTCCTAGACTGCGCTCAGCAGGGTATGAAATACTGCTAGCCTCAATGCGCAGAATAGAGGGAGGCTATCTGATCAATTTCTTTTACAAGCTCCTCATAAATTTTTTGCACTTCAAAACTTGACAATTTTAGATGAGTTGGATCACCAACAAAACTTAATTTATCTAGTCTTTTCAAGTCCCTTATAGCTTGAAAATTATTATGAGTAACACTTTGTCTTATTAATCGCAATTCGGCAAAAAAATCACTTTTGATATCATCCTTTTTTACACCAACTTTTTCAGCAATTATCTTCCGGTATTTATCTTCCCAAATATTAAAAAACATGGCAATAGTACTCCCGGCAATTATTCTTTGGTATGAACCTCCCTCAGAGTTTTTATTTATTTCCTTTTCATTAAATCGAACAAGATTATTAAAATCTTCATCTTCCAAAACAAAATTTTCTATTTCAGGATTACTAATCTTGAAATTGTAATATGTGCTTTTCATGTTATACAATGAGAAATGCGCCATTCTATAGGCTTTAAACAACTCTTCAATTTCATCTTTGAAACTCTGTAGAATATTTTCCATTTTTCGGGATTTTGAATTATACCTACTAAACATTTTCTAACTCTTTCACAACTAATGAAAGAACCAGTCTCCACTAAAATCGAAACATTCTTTTTCCCACTCTACCTCACTACCTCAACAAATACATCTTCCCATATCCCTTTTTAAATGCCTTGTCTCCGGCAGTAGGTCTATGCTCCATAAACTGCCCGTTTTTGCGGACCAGCACGCGGTAGATATAGACACCATTGGCAAGCTGATCTCCAAACTCATCCTTGCCGTCCCAAGCGTACTCGGTCAGGTTGTTCCCGATTCGGATTGGACCCAATTCATTCTGCAAGATCTCCCTGACTACCTTTCCGGTCACAGTCATAATCTGAATCTTGATTTCATCGGGCACTTCCATGCCCGTCACCGTAAAGACAAAGCGAACCGAGGTACTGAATGGATTTGGATACGGATAAAAGTTCGTGATCTGGGATTCATTGATCACTTCAAACGTAATCTCATAAGGTTCGCTGGAATCCTCATTGACCACCCGAAGGGTATAAATTCCATCTTCCAGAGGTCCAGGAATCAGGGAAACTTTGAAGTCCTCATCTTCGGAAGCCGGTGTCCAAGTTAGGTTTGGATTGGAGAAACTTACCCGTTTGAAGTCACAGGATTCGCAGTTTTGCTTGAGGTACAGATCCAGACCGACGGTGTCCTTTTTATAAATCAAGGTCTGGTCATTTTTCAGAAGAGCCGTGATTAGCACATTTGGCGAGACGATATCCCCATCCATAATGTAGATTCCATCAAAGTTCACATCCAGCAAAGCAGTGGAATTATCTCCCTCAACGATGAAGTACGGCCCCATATCCACCTGATTGTTACGGAAAGTTTGTTCCCGTTGAATTCTAGGATTGGCAAAAATCTCCAGCCTATTCTCCCCTGTTTTCCCGATGGAATTAAACTCAATCGTAAAGTCAAAAGCCTCTCCAGCCTTCAACGCAGGGAATTTCTTCGAAAACTCCTCTACTTTCTTGCTCGATAGATTGGTCATTTTCCAATCCACCTGAATAGAATCCAGGAAGTTGTACTTCGAGATATTCTTGAATTGCAGTTCGAGCAAGCCCGTCTCCCCTTCCCGAAGATTGACTTGCTCTTTGGCGGATTTTAGAATCAACACACCTTCTGGCACTCCGGTATAATTTACCTGCCACTTATCCAACTGAGCCGGAGCGGTGGACTCCTCATCGTTCATGCTATATCGAAGTTTCAAGTAAGGATAAGTCTCCGAATTGATAAAGGAAAGATCCATTTCCTGATCGAACGTATTCCCAATCAGCAAGTCTTCCTCCCCATTTTCCTTCACTCCGATGATGTCAAAGTAAGTTTTCTCCTCCTCATTGATCCAGTTTCTCGCATTCACGTGTTGGAAGAAACGCTCCCAAGTGGACGCGGGACCAACTCTAGGGGTCAAAATCATCCCAGAAGTCATGTAACCCGAAAGCTCAGTATCAAAGGAAAGTGTCTGCTGGGAAGCCGGAACTTCCATGGTTTTGTCACCCACAATCTCAATCGCCTCGCCCGGACGCATGCCTTTTCTCCCGTAAAGAATATAAGGCTCACCGGTTTTCAAGGCTCTCAGTGTAGCCTCGCTTGCTCCGAATTCCTTCAGTTTTTCAAAAGCAATATCTGGCCAAGCCTCAAAAGTCACATTGCCCACAGTGAAGACCACCACATAATCCCCGACCTTGACGTTGTTCACATAATCAATCAACATTCGCTGACCTGGTGTGGTAATCCAGGAATTCTGGATACTTTGGATCATTTGCGGCACGCGACCACAAGCCCGAGAATCCAAAATATCAAAGCCCGGAACAGGAATTGCGAGGTATGGCATCAGACTTTTTTGCTCAAAAGCCACCAAACCGAGGGAGCCGTTTGGACAGAGACGACTATTGGCATTGTTCACATTATCGATGATCTGCGGGATCTGATCCAGATAGAATTGGGTGTTTCTGAATGAAAGGGTATCCACTCCAGCTCCAACAGTGAACACTTCGATTTTCTCCTGAATCTCCTTGTACTTCCAGGTTCTATCCGTCTCCTTGATCTCCAGATTGGTCAATTGATCCTCATCGAGCTGATAGCTTGTTCGCTGAGTCCAGCCTTCCGGGCCAGCTGGAATTAAGGAGAAACTGGAACTCGTCCAGGCGTCTGTCTCTCCAGGGTTGACTTCCTGAAATTTTGATCTCCAATAGAAAGTCGTGCTATCCGAAAAAGCAGTCAGCGGCAGAGGCATTTCTGCCAAACCTCTCGTGGTCACTCGAACTTCTTTGCGGTACGCAGAATTAAAGGAAGCTGCGGTATCCAGTTGAATGATAATGGTACGATCAGTCGTAACCTTCCCAGGTGCCTGAGCTACCAGCGTAGTCGTGGTACTAGTGACAATGCCATAATCCAGTGGGTAAATATTCAGTGTGCCACTGAGTGAAATAAATTTCGTGTAGTTGACCGTATTATTCACAAAAGTCATTTCATCCACATCTCTGGCGGAATTCACTTCAATGGTAAAGGTGTTCTCTCCAGCTGAATTTCGGCCGGTATTTGGTATGGTAAAAAAGAGTGAGTCAACACGGGGGATATACGGGATTTTCACCGGATCAAAAGTCTCCATAGATCCATCTGGTAGCCTTCTAGTCACTTTGTATTCGATAGAATCTGTATCAACTCTACCAATATTTCTCAACACAAAACTTAATTTCAAACTATCTGAAAGCACAGATACGGGAATCTCATCAAAACTATCTATTGATACTTCTTCCACCTTCACAGCATAATCAGCTTTGTCCGCAGGGAAAATTCTGAGTCCCGGATCACCATAATTAATCATCTGCTCCATGTGCGAGTAGGACAGTGGACTTGTGCCATAGCTATCAATGTATGCCTCCTCAGCCTCCCGCTTCACCTCTCCCATCGTGCGATAGATCAAGGTGCTATCCGCAAAAGCTTTCCTGTAAAACATATCTGAATAGCGACGCAGGTACACATCCACCCCAATAGCCGAGTTCGCCAATACGGAAACGGCGCCTTTGTCCGGCGTGATCACCCAGTCCTCACCTTGCGTATAGCTGTTGCCGTAAGCAGCTCCGTAATCGCAGCCATTAAAAAGCATAATTGGATACTTGCCTTTGTTCTGATAATTCAAGGTAGGATCCGAGGCAAACCCGATTTCAATGTCAATCACTGTAGGGGCGCCATGCCCAAAAAAGGTAAGCATGGAACGACCTTCATTCAGATCCCCCGTGATGTCGATCACTTCGATGGTAGAGTTGGATCGTTTTCGATACGTAGTCACATTTCCACCTAGATAAGGCCCTTCGGCAATGGTTTTAAAACCATTCATAAAGTTGTAATACCTCTCCAACTCAAATTCTGATTCACCTCCACTGAGATGCACCAACTCCTTTTGCCAGGCCTCAGAAATCCCTACAGCATCTTTTTCAATAACTTTGCCTAGGTAATCAGCTAGGTTTTGGGCATTTCTGGCAGGAATTCTCCCTACAGCTAATGCTGGAGCATCGGGTTTAGAAGGATCAAGTCCCAACGTGTAGACATTGTCTGAAAAAGGAAACCCACCTGCAGGAACAAGATCCCGAAAGCTAAACGCGGCTGGGTTGTTTCGGTAGAAATAAGTTACTCCTCCAGCTCTGGCTGTAGAATAAATCGCCAAAGCCCTTCCCGCTAGCAGCATATGTGTAGGTTTATGCACTGGAAAATACGCTCTCAAAAACTCATAAATCGCTGCGGGAGTATATTCTCCGTAGGAAAATTGATTATACAAATCCTCCATTTTTAGGGTCAACGTATCGAAGCCACCTCCAGCTGGCGAAGCTCTGTGTTCAGCATAGGATTTTAAGGGATTGTCAAATTGGGTGGTGGGCTGCTCCAAAGCTGAATGTCCTACCAAAATATAATTTGCGGCCTGAGCTAGGTAGTTCCTGAATTTGACCGGCTCTAGCGTAGCAATCGGGATGATATTCTCCTCGTTTTGAATCCAAACTCTGCTGGAATCACTTGAGACAGAAGACCTGAAAGACAAGGTTTGCCCAGATTTACTAAGCTGAACTTTCTGAGGATTAGTCCGATCGGAGATTTCTAGTGCAGAATAATTACCTGAAATCCCTGAGAGTTGGATTCTCTGATTTCCAGAAGGAGAAATGAACAACTTCGAAGCAAAATCACCAGAACTGACACTATTTCTATAAGTGATTTTGGCGTAAGCCACAGATATATTATCGGTAGCTTCCGACCCAGCTGAATTCACCCCAATGACTATACTTCCGTCCGAATTGAAGTCACTCATAGCTAGGTCTAAGGTGACCTGAGGATACTCGTATTGAAGACTCGAAATAGTGCCTATAAGCCGCTGATTTGCTGCAGTAGGTCCAGCCAAAATTCTTGTGGTGTGAGGATTATACGACCTACCTACCAATCCGATTTCGAGCTTGGCGGTGCCTGTCCCCATTACTCCGAGTTGATTCAAGGTTAGCTGTCGGGTATTTCCTTTTGTGATGACGGCTGACATCCACCCTTGCCCCTGATCAAATTTGGATAATCTAAAGTCAAATGCATAACCCACACCCAGTGAATATTGCTCACCAAGAGCCAATAATTTCTCTGATGCATAACTTGTCGCTACTGGCAAGGATCCCTCTGGGGCAGATCGGAGATTCATCCGCTTTCCATTCTGCCCAGTGGTGACTGTGAGGAAAAAAGCAGTGGTATCAGAATTGGTGTTGAAATATGGATTTGGGATCTTTTCAAAGTCCGTGTAAAGCAACTTATCCACCGTCCCGTCGTTTCGTTGCCCAAAGAAATCTATGTAATCGCCCGCATCAAACTTCCCGTCATTTTCTCCTTCTACATGAATCGCAACTTCCTTTCCTCTATGATAAATGCGGATAGTTCTAGGGTCCAAGCCTGTCAGGTTTATCCCTGAGTTGTTTAGTGAAGTGGCGGAAATTCGATGAATTCCATCCGAACCAGTTGGGATTTTATAGTAAGTTTGGTCATAATTATACCAGACGGCCTGCTGAGCTAGAGCTAGGTTGGAAAGCATTAGCAATGCCAGAAAAACAAGGGTGAGTTTTTTCATCATTTGTCTGTCCAGCTTTTATATTTCCTGAAATCAGGATCCAATTTCTCCAAACTCACTTTTACACTAAACACATGGGAATAGGGTGTCTCCGACACATTTCCAATATCAGAAAGCGCATAATCAATCTGAAATCGCTCACTGATAAAAACCCCAATGCCCATACTCGGCTGCATATTCAAGCTTTCCGATCCGTCAAAATCCTTGATGTACTGGAAATTCCCAACACCTGCACGTAGGAAAGCAATATTCTGAAAACCTGCTTCCAGCCCAAACCTTGGGTCTATACTTAGCAAAGGCGTGCTAATCACGGTATTTCTTTCCCCATCAAAGGTCATATCCAAGTCCAGGGTCGTAAGCAAACTGAACTGCTTTCCAATCTGAAAAGTGTAAGCCACAGAGGAAATCGCTCTTGGCAAGGTTAGCTCTACCGAATTAACAGGAATCTCATTGTCTGTTTGGGAATAGATCTCCCGCACCAATTCTGCATTGTGCGACCAGGCATTGAAAGTGGTCGTGATATCACGAACCATCAATCCCAGAGTCAGCTTCTCTTTCACATAGATTCCGCCCACATCCAATCCAAATCCCCAAGCTTGGGCGAATTTGCCTACATTTCTATGGATAATTTTGGCGTTCATTCCCACTTTGAATTTGTCTGATAGATCCCGTGCATAGGAGAGTAGCATGGCATAATCTGCCGCATTGAAAAACTGGATATTATTGTAATTCAAAGCGCCATTCGCATCATAGAGAAATCGGGTATCGGGAATATCGTCCACTCCAAAGCGAATCAGCGAAACTGCCACTTGGCTTTGATCTTTGATCGGCGTAGTGAAACTTAGGTAATCGTATTGGGCTACTCCGGCAAAGTATTCCGAGTGCATCAGACTGAACTCATATTTATGCTGGACTCCCATCAGGGCCGCGGGATTCCAATAGGCTGCCGTCACATCACGAACGGCTGAGACCTGTGCTCCACCCATCCCAAGTGCTCTGGCTCCTACTCCTATGCTGAGAAATTCATTGGAATATTTGGGAGCTAAATCCTGGGAAAAAACATGCGTACTCCCTCCCACTAAGAGGATTAAGAGAAAGGAATAAAAAACTGTAGTTGCTCTGCTAAAATTCACCTTTCAAAATAAACCAAATAATCAGTCCAATTGTAACTGGTGCGGAAAATAATGAAATAATGCCGCTTTTATTATCTCTTGTAATGCCAGAAACCTTACTTACTTTCTTTTCCTGCTTTGCAGGAAGACCGGTGAGCGAAATTACCGCAATGCGAGTTTTCACCTATAGATAAGTCGATTTTAATCATTTACTGATACAATTGCGGAAATACACCTAAAACATGGAAACTGGATTTGGCTTTGATTGACGGAAAACAGAAATAAGCATTAATTCGGATCGTGCCGTTGGCACTCTTAGTATCCTCAATGAACCTCATTACCCTGAATCTCGCTTCGCTGTATTCTTAGCTATTACCATTTGTGCCTTGGGCACAAAAAGTAGATTGAATAAACAGTTTGCCAAAGGCAATACCTGTAAAAGCCCAGAATGCAATTCTGGGTTAATGCAGCATATTAAAATAGCGAAGAGTGCCAAAGGCACGATCAGTAATCAATTTACTTCTCCCATATCCCAGCTCACCTGTCCGCCCCCGTACATAAATATGTTCAGAAATTTAACATTTTATTAAAGTTGGAAAGCCAATATTTTTTTTGAAAACTTTTTTTCCTCCACGTTCAAAAAACCTAAAACATCGATCTGAGTGAATTAAGAGTGGTTTTTTGACTATATCACTATACCTACTACCTGTTTATCACAAGGAAATAGGTTATACAAGGTAGCTTGGGAAAGATTGGTATAATTTTTCTTTACCAAGAAGGGACGGAAATAGGTATTTCCCGAAACATTGACACATAATCACCTTACAAATGAATGTCGCCAACACACAGATTCAAATGCGCAAAGGACTCTTGGAGTTTTGCGTGTTGCATATCATCTCTCGAGGCGAGGTTTATACTTCAGATTTGATCGAAGAGCTGACCCAAGCTCAAATGATCGTAGTGGAAGGCACGCTGTACCCGCTGCTCAATCGTCTGAAGTCAGCCTCATTGGTCGAATATCGCTGGGTAGAGTCTGAATCCGGTCCGCCGAGGAAATACTACTCCATCACGGAAGAAGGAAAATCCTTTCTGGGCACACTCTCCAACACCTGGGATTCACTAGTCAATTCCACCCTTCTTATCACCTCAAAGAATTGATCATGAAAGCTATCCCTACATCAACTATCTCAAAGTGGAGCAACTCTCTAACAGGCGAGATTCCATCTGACCGTAAAAATTTAATGACAAACAGATGAAAAAGACTATAAGTATAAACATCAGTGGGATTCTTTTCCACATCGAGGAAGACGGCTACGACACGCTCCGAAAATACCTGGATGCGATCAATCAGCACTTTTCTTCCTATAAAGACAATCACGAGATCATCTCTGATATTGAAAACCGAATTGCCGAGATCTTTCTCAGTAACCTGAAAAACAATAAGCAGGTAATCTCTGCGGAAAACGTTGACAAACTCATCGAGAAGATGGGTACTATAGCGGATTTTGCCTCTGTAGATGAGGAAAAAGCAGAAGCTGATCAAGAAGAGGAAAATGCTTCCAAAGACCAGGATTTCTATAAGTATGTCACTCCTCCGGATTCTGAGAGAAAAGGGTATAAAAAATTAATGCGCCTTGAAAACCGTAAAATCCTTGGAGGTGTATGCGCCGGAGTGGCTCATTACTTTACCATAGATCCACTTTGGACGAGACTGATCGCTATCCTTTTGCTTTTCTCTGGAAATCTGCGTTTCAACTTTGGATTCTTAGACATCTGGCCATTTGATGACTTCAGATTGAACCTAAGTTTTGGAATCTTTGCAGCCATCGCCTACATCGTACTTTGGATTATCCTGCCAGTTTCCTATGAAATAGAAGAGGATAAAAACATCAAGAAACTTTACCGAAATCCTGACGATAAGGTAATCGGTGGTGTGGCAAGTGGATTGGCAGCTTACTTCGGTGTGGAAGTGGTCTATACAAGATTGGCATTGGCCTTTTTGATTTTGGCAGGCGGATCAGGATTCCTGATCTATCTGATTCTATGGATTATCACACCAGTGGCCAGTTCGATCACTGAGCGTATTCGTATGAAGGGTGGTGAAATCACGTTGGATAATATTGATTCGACCTTGAAGGAAAACATCAACCCTATCCCAAAAGCACCAGAGTCAAGAACGAGACAAATCCTCCTTACTCCATTTAGAATAATAGGACAGGTCATCGAAGCTATTGGATCAGCTTTGGGACCATTAGGAAGATTCTTCCTGAATGTGATCCGGGTGATCTTCGGTTTGTTTGTATTCTTTATCGGATTAGGATTGACCATCGCACCTATATTTAGCTTGGCAGTTTACTTGGGCATATTTACCAACGACGACTACCGAGTACTAATGGATAATTTCCCAGTGGAGCTATTTTCCAATCTGATTCCAATTTGGTTAGTGGTAGGAGCATCGTTCCTGTTGATCATCCCAGGTATCATCATCATTCTGCTAGGACTTAGCGTTTTGATGCAAAAGAATCTAATTGGCTCACGATTTGGCTTTGTAGCACTTGGCTTATGGTTGCTTTGTGTAGGAATCTGTGCTTTCCAAATCCCATTGATCGTAGCACAATTCAAAGAAGAGAACTGGCATAAAATCGAAAACACAGTGCCTGTCACTGAAGGAATCATGATTCTGCGACTAAACCCAATCGGTGAAGAGTCTACATTCAATAACGTAAACCTGAAAATCGAAGGGACTTCTGATAGCACAGTCACACTTCGCGAGGATTTCTTTGCCAGAGGCAAAACCAAAGCTGAGGCAATGAACAATGCCAAAATGATCACTTACCATTATGATGTATTGGATTCTATGATCACTTTCGATGAAGGTTACGATGTTTCCAACTTGGATAAGTTCAGAGATCAAAAACTGAATCTCTTTCTGGAGATACCTTATGATAAACCATTTATCATGGAACGCTCGCTTCTCGAAATCCTAAGAAACACCATTTATAGAAATGGCTACAGTTCAAACGATCTTTCCCAAAATGCAATCTGGACATTTAATGAGCAGGGATTAGTATGCTTGACTTGCAAAGAGGAAGTTGAGCTGGAGGAGGATACTGAAGATGTAAACTTTGAGGTAGAAGAACCTGATACTGGAGAATACGACAGAGCACAACTCGACAGTATCAGCAGGGCAAAATTTAATCAGTCCCAAGCTCCCGTAGATACCGCAGACGTACTTGACTAATAATAAAGAGGCTGTCTCAAAAATAGATAGTTTAAAAGGCTAGTCGATT
>TARA_R110002020_G_scaffold454448_2_pt1 | contig 36357 bp, 37 predicted proteins | sample TARA_R110002020 | Tara Oceans TARA_R110002020 (sample SAMEA4396489) | marine metagenome | biome: Westerlies Biome; feature: [MES] marine water layer (ENVO:01000295) within the mesopelagic zone...; material: water (ENVO:00002006), including particulate matter (ENVO:01000060) such... | reverse complement strand
CGCAATCACATTTATCATTTTATTATCTGTCTATCTGGTAAACGGTGGTTATTTAAAAAAATTGGGAAGATGATACATATCGATCTACAAAAAACGCTGAAAAGCGCTCATGGCGAAATGAATCTCGACATCAAGATCACCATTGAGAAAGGTCAGTTTGTAACGCTTTATGGCGATTCTGGTGCAGGCAAAACCTCAACCTTTAGAATGATCGCCGGGCTTTTAAAAGCAGACAGCGGAAAAATAAGTGTAAACGAAAAGAAATGGTTTGATGCTGCTTCGCGTATCAATTTACCGCCACAAAAAAGAAAAGTGGGCTTTGTTTTTCAGGATTATGCGTTGTTTCCTAATATGACAGTGCGCCAAAATCTGGAATATGCCTTAGACAAAAATCAGGATCAAAATATTATTTGTCAATTGATAGAAACTGTAGAACTTGGCGAACTACAAAACAGGAGACCTGAAACTTTAAGCGGCGGTCAAAAACAACGTGTTGCTCTTGCCAGAGCTTTGGTTCAAAAACCTGAGATTCTTTTGCTTGATGAACCTATGTCTGCCCTTGATAGTAAAATGAGACTCAAACTTCAGGATTATATTTTAAAAGTTCATCGCGATTTTAACCTGACCACGATCCTGATAAGTCATGAGATTGGGGAGATTTTTAAGCTTTCTGATCAGGTTTTTGTGCTTGAAAATGGGATTATTACGCGTAATGGCTCTCCAGATGCCGTTTTTGGTCATAATTCGCTAAGTGCCAAATTCAGGTTTACCGGTGAAATTTTAAATATTCAGAAAGAAGAGGTCGTCTACATCGTCACTGTTTTAATAGGAAATAACCTGGTGAAAATTATCGCTCAACAATCTGAAATTAATGCGTTTAATATTGGTGATAAAGTGCTCGTTGCTTCAAAAGCCTTCAACCCGGTGATTCAAAAAATATAGATTTAATCGAAATAAAAGTCTGCCTGCTCAATTACTCCTATCTTTGAGTATTAATTAAATTTGTGTTCTTAAGCTTAAGACAGGCGTCACCCTTAATTTATTTCAGGGTCTTATGTGCAATTATTACATTAAATGTGATGCTGAATCAAGTTCAGCATGACCAAGTACTTATTTCGCAAATCAAAATATTATCATAATTATGAATTTAAACCTTGCTGTATTAATTGACGGAGATAATATTCCTTCTGCCTACGTAAAAGAAATGATGGAAGAGATTGCAAAATATGGCAACCCTACCATCAAGCGTATCTACGGTGACTGGACGAAGCCCACACTTACAAAGTGGAAACATTTGCTGCTTGAGAACGCCATCACGCCTATACAGCAATACGGTTATACCACAGGAAAGAATGCCACAGATTCTGCCATGATCATAGATGCGATGGATATTCTGTATTCTGAAAAAGTAAATGGTTTTTGTCTTGTGTCTAGCGATAGTGATTTTACACGTTTAGCGACAAGATTACGCGAGGCGGGGATGCAGGTTTATGGCATTGGCGAAAAGAAAACTCCTAACCCATTTATCGTTGCCTGTGATAAATTCATTTACATCGAAATTTTAAAGAATAAAACAGACGAAGAAGATTCTGAAACCTCATCTGATAAATCTGAGGCGCATTCTGGCATTGATAAAATGACCCAAAAAGAAATTAAACTTATCGCTTCTACCATTTCTGATGTGGCAGATGACGATGGTTGGGCTTTCTTAGGTGATGTAGGAAGTTTATTGCAAAAAAAGCAACCTAATTTTGACTCTCGTAACTATGGTTTTCAAAAATTGACTCCGCTTATTAAATCAATCAAAGATTTTGAGATCGAGCAACGTGAAGGAGCCAGAAAAAGATCGAAACTGATCTACGTAAGAATCAAAGAAAAATCGGGTAAAAAGCAGTAAAAATTGGCTTTTTAAGGCTAATTTTTATCTTCAAGCAGCGGGACAAATCTAAAGTTTCCGTACTCTTTCTTTTCAAATTTTGTCAAATCTGCACGTACGAAACGCGTCATCACTTGCGTATCTTCCCCTACAGGAATAATAAGCTTCCCTCCTACTTTTAGCTGAGCCAATAATGGATTTGGCACATAAGGCGCACCGGCAGTAACTATAATTCCGTCAAAAGGCGCAAATTCAGGCATCCCTTTATAACCGTCACCAAAAGTTAGACGTTTTGGCCTATAGCCTAATTTTGCCAGAAAATTCTTGGTTTTTTTAAAGAGCTCGCGTTGTCTTTCTATCGAGTACACTTTAGCTCCCATCTCACAAAGAACTGCCGTTTGATAACCGCTACCTGTGCCAATCTCAAGAATAGAATCTCCTTTTTTAATCTCCAGTAATTCGGTTTGAAAAGCAACCGTATACGGTTGCGAAATTGTCTGGTCTGCAGCGATAGGAAAAGCTTTATCCTGGTAAGCATGATCTTCAAAACTGCTATCCATAAAAAGATGGCGTGGTATTTTGCGTATCGCATCAAGTACCGGTTTGCTGGTAATGCCCTTTTCTTCAACAATTTTGGCTAACAATCTACGCTTTCCCTGATGTCGTGTAGTGTCCCTCATGCCGCTAAAATAGTTAAACTTGATAGCGGGAGTGCAAAACAAATCGTCATTTTTATCAACATACTTTTAAGATAAGATTGTAATTGAGAAATGCTATTTTTGTTTAAAATCAAAAATTATGCTCAAAGCAGGCGTTCTGGGTGCCGGCCACCTGGGAAAAATTCACCTTAAATTACTTAATCAATCTGATAAATATGAACTAATAGGTTTCTACGACGCATCTCCTGAAGCAGCAGCGTCTATAGTAGAAGAATTTGGTTACAAATCATTCCCTTCTATTGAAGCGTTGATAGATGCTTGTGATGTGGTAGATGTTGTAACGCCTACAACTTTTCACTTTGATTGTGCAGAACAGGTTATAAAAGCCGGTAAACATCTTTTTATAGAAAAGCCAATTACCCAAACTGTAACTGAAGCAGAGAAAATACGTGAACTAGCAAAAGAGTATGGCGTACGCGGGCAGGTAGGTCATGTAGAGCGTTTTAATCCCGCTTTTAAAGCGGTGAGCGACATGATCGAGAATCCTATGTTTATTGAGGCTCACAGATTAGCAGAGTTCAACCCTCGCGGTACAGATGTCCCTGTGGTGCTCGATCTAATGATTCATGATATTGACGCTATACTGAGCGTTGTAAAAAGTCCGGTGAAACATGTGTCGGCTTCCGGGGTAGCTGTTATAAGCGACACGCCAGATATTGCAAACGCGCGTATTGAGTTTGAAAATGGCTGCGTTGCTAATCTCACTGCAAGTCGTATCTCGATGAAAAAGATGCGTAAAGCGCGATTTTTTCAACGTGACGCCTATATTTCGGTAGATTTTCTTGAGAAAAAGTGTGAGGTTGTAAGGATGAAAGATGCTCCTGAAAAGCCAGATGATTTTGCTATGATCCTTCAGAATGCAGAAGGAATGCGCAAGCAGATCTATTATGACAATCCTGATGTACACGAGAATAACGCTATTCTTGATGAGCTGGAAGCTTTCGCGAAAGCTATAGAGACAAATACGGTACCTGTAGTAAGTTTAGGTCAGGGCACCGAAGCGTTGCGCGTGGCAATGATGGTCATAGAAGATTTTGACAAATAATTAGAAAACGGGTTTGATGAAAAATATTACGGTAATTGGCGCCGGTACAATGGGTAACGGGATTGCCCATACTTTTGCTCAAAAAGGGTACATAGTAAACCTTGTTGATATTAGTGAAGTATCATTACAGAAAGGACTTGCTACAATTACAAAAAACCTGGATCGCCAGATCGCAAAAGAAACAATTACAGTAGCAGAAAAAGATGAGACGCTAGATAATATTACTCTTTTTACCGCTTTAAGCGAAAGTGTAAAAAACGCAGATCTTGTCATAGAAGCCGCTAGTGAAAACCTAAAGATCAAACTTCAGATTTTTGAAGAACTCGATAATATCTGTCCTGAGAATACAATTCTTGCAACAAACACGTCTTCTATCTCTATAACCCAAATTGCTGCTGTCACAAAGCGACCTGAGCAGGTTATAGGTGTGCATTTTATGAATCCCGTGCCTATTATGAAACTGGTTGAGATCATTCGCGGTTACAATACCAGCGATAAGGTCACTACCAGCATTATGCAACTTTCTCAAAAAATAGGTAAAACACCTGTAGAAGTAAACGATTACCCGGGGTTTGTAGCTAACCGTATTTTAATGCCGATGATCAACGAAGCCATAGAATCCCTTTACAATGGCGTCGCCGGCGTTTATGAAATAGATACCGTAATGAAACTCGGTATGGCTCACCCAATGGGACCTTTGCAATTGGCCGATTTTATTGGCCTTGATGTGTGTCTTTCTATACTGGAAGTTATGTACGACGGCTTTAAAAACCCAAAATATGCGCCCTGCCCTCTTTTAGTGAATATGGTTAGAGCCGGTAAATTGGGGATTAAATCTGGTGAAGGTTTTTATGATTACGCTGAAAGTAGAAAAGCTGATAAAATTTCGAGACAATTTGCTTAAAATTCATAACTAAATATGCCTGATCGCCACTTTTATCAAAAGCATATTTGGTGTATTTTTCTTTTAGTTAACATCGCTGTTTTTAGTCAAAACAACTCTGATAAACTTTTTAAAATAGGATTTAGTTACGGCAGCGGGACTAATGATAACATCCTTTTTAATGATGAGGATTACAGTTATAAAGTTGATTATTATAAGTTCAAATTTTTCTATCCTATAAAGCAAGGAAAAACCTCTTTTGATCTGCTTATACAACCGGAATATAATCATGCCAAACATGAACTGCTTAATTTTTACTTTGTATATACTGATGAAGAACGTGCAGAATTCATGCAAGAGCGCGGAATAAATCAATATGTTTTAAGTGTGGGATTTGTAATTCGCAGAGAGGTATTTGATTTTCTCGATGCTTATGCCCAACTAAGCGTAGGTCCTGCATATATTGACAGGCGGAGTGAAAGACTGGCCAAAGGATTGGCTTTTGCAGATGAATTGGCAATTGGTTTATCGTTTAAGACATTTAAAAGTTTGAGAATTGATATCCAGCCAAGTTTCAGGCATGTATCTAACGCCAACCTGCAGAAACCTAATAGCGGTTATAACAGTTTGAATATAGAAACAGGATTGACGTATACATTTAGGTAACCGTAATTGTTTTCGCCCTGAGCGCAATTTGAATTTATAATAGTATTTTTAAATAAATACTGTTCTCCTGCACATGGCAAAAATACTTCCGTTTAAAGCTGTACGACCCACACGAGATAAAGTCTCTTTAATTGCTTCGCGCTCCTACGAGACTTATACGAAAGCTGAGCGTAAAGCCAGACTTGATAATAACCCGTATTCGTTTCTACACATAATAAATCCCGGTTACAAATATCACAAAGAGGTATCTGGGAAAAAGCGGTTTCAACTTGTACGCAACCGCTACCAGGAGTTTAAAGAGAACGGTTATTTTATTCAAGAAAATCTCCCCAGTTATTACATTTATCGCATTATTGATAGTGAAAATCGGGTTTTTACGGGAATTATCGCAGCGGCCAGTTTATCTGATTATAAGGAACAGGTAATTAAAAAACATGAAGACACTTTAACTCTGCGGGAAGAACTTTTTAAAGAGTACTTAAAAGTCGTAGGTTTTAATGCCGAGGCTGTTTTATTGACTCATAGCGATAATGAAACTTTAAGCGGCATTTATGAAACCGTAATGCAGGCAAGGCCAGAATATGAATTTACTACAACTTACAGGGACACGCATTATTTATGGCCGGTAAATGATGAAAATCTGGTAGAAAAGATAAAAAACTGTTTTAGCGAAATTGAAACTATTTACATTGCAGACGGGCATCACCGTTGCAGCTCCTCTTCTCTCTTAACCGCAGAAATGCAACTTAACAAAACAAAAACCGCCCACTCCTATAATTATTTCATGGCATATCTCATACCAGAATCTAACCTGCAAATAAGCAGCTATAGTCGTATGATAAAAGATCTAAACGGCTTGGGAAAAGAAGAATTTCTCATAGCTCTAGATTCTTGTTTTAAGATCGAAAATAAAAAAGACCAATATTTTGAACCGAGGAAACAGCACGTAATATGCATGTATCTGGATAGTGACTTTTACGAAATAACATTACGTACCAAATACAGGAAGTTTGCCAATGCATTAGATGCTCTGGATGCTCAGATCTTATACAAATTTATACTAGAGCCTATTCTGGGAATTCATGATTTACGCAATGACAAACGTATTGCGTATGGCAAAGGAAAAAACGATATGGTGGCTGTAAAAGAAAAAATAGACCAGAAAAAGTATGCTGTAGGTTTCAGTTTAAAACCGGTTTCTATTGATGAAATAAAAGCTGTTGCAGATGAAAATCTGCGCATGCCTCCTAAAACCACCTATATAGAGCCAAAATTACGCAGTGCAGTAACAATTTATGAGTTCTAATACCGTTAGTATAGGTCTCTAGCCGCAGCAAATTATTTACCTTTGTAAAAATTTTTCAAATAAAGTATTGAGCATACCTAATAATATAAAATCCCTTTATTCAGAACTTCCTAAAGATGTATCTCTGGTTGCTGTTTCAAAAACAAAACCTGTTTCAGATATTGAAGAAGCCTACAATACCGGTCAGCGTATTTTTGGTGAAAACAAAATACAGGAAATGACTGATAAGTGGGAGCGGTTACCTAAGGATATTGAATGGCACATGATAGGTCATGTACAAACCAATAAGGTTAAATATATGGCGCCGTATGTAAGCCTGATTCATAGTGCAGACAGATTCAAACTTTTTAAAGAAATAAACAAGCAGGCAAAGGCAGCAGAGCGAACTATACAAGTTTTACTTCAGGTTAAAATAGCAGAAGAAGACAGCAAATTTGGTATGCCACCACAAGAAGCTATTCAAGTGCTGGAAGAAAATGTACTGGCGCAATATACTAATGTAGAAGTAACCGGTCTTATGGGTATGGCTTCTTTTACAGATGATCAGGAACAGGTTAAAAGAGAATTTTTACAACTTAAATCTATTTTTGACCGCTTTAAAGATCGCCACAATTTAAAAACCCTTTCTATGGGGATGAGCGGTGATTATGAACTGGCCATAGAATGTGGCAGCAACATGGTGCGTATAGGTAGTGCCATTTTTGGAGAACGTGATAATAGCAATACTAAATCATAGTAAACGAAAGTAGAAGAAGGATGTACGCAATACTGGATTTAGAAACCACAGGAGGCAAATATAACGAAGAAGGAGTTACTGAAGTTGCTATTTACAAATATGATGGCCATGAAGTTGTAGATCAATTCATTAGCCTTATTAATCCTGAACGACCTATACAGGCTTTTGTAGTAGGCTTAACAGGTATTAATAATGAGATGCTTAGAAATGCTCCTAAATTTTATGAGGTTGCTAAGCGCATTATTGAAATTACTTCAGATTGTATAATTGTGGCGCATAACGCACAGTTTGACTATCGCATTTTACAACTTGAGTTTGACAGACTGGGTTATGATTACCAGCGTAAGAGTTTGTGTACTGTAGAACTTTCTAAAGAGCTTTTGCCAGGTCAACAAAGCTATAGTCTGGGAAAACTTGTAAGAAGTTTGGGAATTCCTATTGTTGACAGGCACCGTGCTAATGGCGACGCCCTTGCCACGGTAAAATTATTTCAGCTTTTGCTTGATAAAGATTCTTCTAAAACTATTATACAGGAAGGAATAAAGCTGAATCCCAAAAAACAGCTCGATACCAAATTACGCGATATTATAGAAGAAGTACCAAGTATTACAGGTGTTTACTACATGCATAATGCAAATGGGAAGATAATCTACATTGGGAAAAGCAAGAATATTAAAAAACGTATTATTCAGCATTTTACCAGTGAGAACAGAAAATCGAAAAAAATACAGGAAGAAGTTGAAGCTGTAACTTATGAAGCTACGGGTAGCGAATTAATAGCGCTGCTTAAAGAAAATGATGAGGTTAAAAAAAATAAACCACATCACAATACAGCTTTACGTCGCACCATCTTTAAAAATCAACTTTCTGCTTTTACAGACGAGGAAGGATATATCAATTTAAAAGTTGAACGCGCTGATTCCCGTAAAAAAAACATCACTACTTTTTCTAATGCGCAATCTGCAAAAGCACATCTTACTCGTGTAATTAAAGATTATGACCTTTGCCAGAGCAAAGCTGGTTTACATAATACGTCAGGTAATTGTTTTAACCATAGTATTAAAGAATGTAATGGCGCCTGTACGGGTGAAGAAGAAGCCGAAGCTTATAATGTACGTGTTATGGAATATATTGCCAGACACAGCTTTGCTAACAAGAATATGCTTATCATAGATCGTGGTCGTAAAGTAGACGAGCGTTCTGTTATTCTGGTTGAAGAAGGAATCTTTAAAGGCTTTGGTTTTTATAAGCTCAATTACCAGCTCAACAATATGGATATCCTGCAGCGCATTCTAACTCCTATGAATGATAATCGCGATGCTCGCCATATAATACAAAGCTACTTACGCACTAAAAAAGTTCTAAAAATTGTAGAACTTGATGAAATTGCTAAATAATATATAGTTGTGTATTTTTAGTTTTTTCTAAGCACATTAAATCTGAATGCGTTTTATGCAATTCAATTTAATAGATACCCATACTAGTTAATCATAATAAGACGCATTGCCTGAAGCCGGAAAACATAAATGGAGAACTAAACTTCATGAAGTTATATACGAAGCCGATACACCAAGCGGTAAGGCTTTTGATGTAATTTTGTTGATTCTTATACTCTTAAGTATAATACTCGTAATGCTGGAAAGCGTTAAAACGCTTAGCGACGCTTATGGTGAGTATTTCTATCTGGGTGAATGGATAATCACTATTTTTTTCACCATAGAATACATATTGCGTATAATAAGTATTAAAAAACCTTCAGCTTATGTATTTAGCTTTTATGGCTTAATTGATTTCATTTCTACCATTCCGCTTTATTTATCCTTTTTCTTTGTAGGCTCACACGCTCTGCTCACAATTCGCTCTCTTAGATTATTACGCGTATTTAGAATATTAAAAGTCACCCGTTACATAGGCGAAGGTAATAAGCTAACAAAAGCACTTAAAGATAGCAGACCTAAAATACTCGTTTTTCTCTTTGCTGTTCTCATTCTTTCAGTAATCGCCGGTACGTTAATGTATTTAGTTGAAGGCCCCGAACATGGTTTTACTAACATTCCTGTGAGTGTATACTGGTGCATTGTTACGTTGACTACTGTAGGTTTTGGAGATATCGCTCCTACTACTGCTTTAGGACAATTTATTGCTACGGTAATCATGATCATGGGTTATGGCATCATAGCTGTACCTACAGGTATAGTAAGTGCAGAAATGACAAAAACAGGAAGCGAAAAGGAAAAATCAGACAAACAGAAAATTACCACAAATACACAAGTTTGCCAGAATTGTGGTGCAAGTATGCATCAGGATAACGCAAAATATTGCCACAAATGTGGGTACCCTTTACATCATGACTAATTATTTAATTACTGTTGTAGGACCTACTGCTATTGGGAAAACAGCTTTGGGAATCAGACTCGCCAATTATTTTAATACAGAGGTGATTTCTGCAGATTCCAGGCAGTTTTTTAAAGAAATGTCTATTGGTACCGCTGTCCCTTCAAAGGAAGAGCTAGCTATGGCCAAACATCACTTCATTCAAAATATTTCAATACATGATAAGTACAACGTTGGCATGTTTGAAAGGAAAGCTATAGCAAAACTCAACGAACTTTTTGAGCAGAAACAAGCAGTTGTAATGGTAGGCGGTTCTGGTCTGTATGTAGATGCAGTAATAAAAGGCTTAGACGATTTTCCCCCTGTAAAACCCGATATTAGGGCTAATTTGACCGAAAAGTTAAATACTGAAGGAATAGAAAGTCTTCAACAATTACTAAAAGATCTTGACCCAGAACATTACAGTAACATTGACCTAAACAACACTCAGCGATTGATAAGAGCATTAGAAGTTTGTCTGTCTTCAGGAAAAAGTTACAGTTCGTTTTTGGCTAAAAACAATACAACAAGAAATTTCGAAACTATAAAAATAGGCCTGCACGCTGAACGCAAAATTATTTACGATCGCATTAATAAACGCGTAGATATAATGATGCAGAATGGTCTTGAAGCAGAAGCAAGATCACTATTTGAGCTAAAAGAACTTAATGCTTTGCAAACAGTAGGTTACAGAGAACTGTTTGAATATTTTGAGGGAAAATTATCTCAAGAAGAAGCCATTGCCGAAATCAAGAAAAATACCAGAAGATTTGCCAAGAGACAACTAACATGGTATAGAAGAGATCAAACCATAAACTGGGTTGATTATGAAACTCCTTCTGAAGAAATTATAGAAATGATAAAAGAAAAAACGTCCCTCTAAAAAAAGGGACGTTTTAATTCTTACCACTTACTCATCTTCTTTTTTTACCACGAGTCTAAATCCTTCACCGTGAATGTTAAGTATCTCAACACTATCATCACGTTTAAGATATTTTCTAAGCTTGGCTATATAAACATCCATACTTCTTGAGGTGAAATAGTTATCATCTCTCCATATTTTTGTTAAGGCCAGCTCTCTTGGCATAAGATCGTTCTCATGCAATGCTAATAAGCGTAATAATTCATTCTCTTTAGGAGAAAGTTTATTAGGCTCTTCTTCTTTATATGTAAGAAAACGAAGTTTAGAATTCAGGTGAAAATTACCTATAACAAATTCAAATTGTTTGCTGTCTGCAACAGAATCTGTGGCTTTACGCATCATGATAGCTTTGATCTTCATAAGAAGCACTTCGCTGTCAAAAGGTTTGTTTAGATAATCATCTGCTCCTACTTTGTACCCTTTTAGCACATCTTCTTTCATCGCCTTAGCGGTTAAAAAGATAATAGGTACATCTTCATTTTTCTCTCTTATTTCTTTGGCAAGTGTAAAACCATCTTTATATGGCATCATAACATCAAGAATACAAAGGTCAAAGTCGTCTTTTTTAAACTTCTCAAATCCTTCCATTCCATTCTTTGCATGTGTGACATCGTAGTCGTTCATTGACAGATAGTCCTTAAGAACTGTCCCGAAGTTGGGATCATCTTCTACCAATAAGATTTTTTTGTTTTCTGTTTCCATGAGTTTATGATATTAGTGGTAATTTAATAGTAAAAGTACTGCCCTTGCCTTTTTCACTTTGTACCCAGATCTCTCCCGAGTGATCTTCTATGATACGTTTAGCATAAGCCAGACCGAGACCGTGCCCTTTAACGTTATGAATATCGCCAGTATGCTCGCGATAGAATTTTTCAAATATTTTCTTTTGTACAGCTTTTGTCATTCCGTCACCCTGATCTTTAATTTTAACCAGAATGAAATTCTTTAAATTTTCAGTATAAATGTCAATCTTAGGTGCTTCTGATGAATATTTTACCGCGTTATCTAATATGTTAACGATAACATTAGTAAAATGCGATTCATTAGCTAAAATGGACGATTTTAATGCACCGTAGTGCGTTTTTACATACCCATTTCTATCTTCTACAATTAGCTCGATATGCGTAACTGCATCATCAATAATGTCATGCAACTTCAAACGCTCTTTCTTTATATCTAACTGATTACGTTCAAGTTTAGAAATACGCAATACATTCTCAACCTGAGCATGCATTCTTTTATTCTCATCTCTTATCATGCCCAGATAGCGATTAAGAGATTCAGGATTTGCCCCAATTTTAGGATTCTTAATAGCATCAAGAGCCAGATTTATTGTGGCGATTGGAGTTTTAAACTCGTGCGTCATATTATTGATAAAATCTGTCTTAATCTGCGAGATCTGCCTTTGCTTTATCAATTGTTGCAGCGCGCTTGAGTAAGCAACTACAATAATTAAAGTGAACAAAATGCTTAAAGTCGCCATCCCAATTACAGATGATATTACAAACCTTTTCTCACCGGGAAAATTGGCGTAAAGCTGGTAATCACTGTTTCCCTGATCATCAACAAAAAGAGGCACACTAAATGTTTGCTCAGGTGATTGAATATCAAAATTTTCTGAACGTACAACTGTCGACAGACTGTTGCTGTACACAGCAAATTCAAAATCTGTATCCATATCCCGCTCTGCCAACTCCATGGTCATGAGCCTGTCTATTTCTTCATTAGAAACACGTTTATGAATAGGAAATTTGCGAGTTATCTCAAGAACAAGTTGCTCAAGATTATAACGCTCTATCTCACTCATAGACGCCAGGCGCGAAAAACGTGATCTTCTGTTTATAGGGTTGCGATCAAGATCATTCTTATCTACTATCTGTGTAATTTGACGTTGTAGATATCTTTTAAATTTGATACTATCAAGGTCATAATCAAGAACAGGGGCGCTTAATTTATAGTCCTGCTCTACGATACTATTACGATAGATATATGTCTCGTTAGTTAGGGAATCTTCTTGTGTAAATAAAAACTCATTGAGCAAGAGATCGTCAGGAATACCAATGCTGTCTCTGGCTTCTAAAAGTGGATTGTACCAATCGTCAACTTCTCGTTTTTGTACTTTGCTGGAAACTGCGCTTAACACCTGTTTTGCACTAAATGCAAACTGTCCCCTTTTCGTCTCAATACTGTTTGATATCCAGTACCCCTGTACGAATATGATGCCAATAAGTGAGAGGCTCATGAGTACCACCAGAAGCACAAACAGTTTTTTATTCATGCCTCAAATGTATGATTTTAACATTTAGGTCTCCAGTGGTTTAACCAAATGTTAACATTGCTCAACTAACTATTTACAAGGGTTCGCAGGATTTTATGGTGTATTTTTTCAACCATTTTTTCGCTTTCTGCAAGGTCATTATTGTAGATGACAAAATCTGCCAGAGGTATCTTTTTCTCATCACTCCATTGCATATCTATGCGTGCTTTGACTTTACTTTCTTTAACATTATCGCGCCTCATAACGCGCATAATCCTTTCTACCTCTGGGGCTGTGACTAAAATTGTTAAATCGCAATATTTATTACCTCCATTTTCAAACAGGATTGCAGCCTCTTTTATCACGTAGTCAGATTCTTGATTTTTTGCCCAATCTTCAAAATTTTTAGCCACTGCAGGGTGAACTATTGCATTGAGTTTATCAAGTAAAATGGGATCATTAAAAACAATATCTGCTATAAATTTTCTATCCAGTTCATCGGCATTATATGCTCTTTTACCTAGTAGATCAATTATTTTTTCCCTAATATCCTGATTAAGCATCAATTTTTTGGCTTCAATATCGGCTATATAAACAGGTACACCCAGATTTTTAAAGAATTTAGCAATGGTACTTTTACCACTACCTATGCCACCGGTTAAGCCTACAACTTTCATTTTACGAGTAAATATTGTACTGTTTTTTCGCGCAAGCGAACATCTCTTATAAACTCTGGATACTCAAGTATTTCTGGCGTTAATGAAGTAGAAAGACTATCAGTTAATTTAAAATCACAAACAACTCTAAAGTCAGATGGTTTTATGCGCTCATAATTCTCAAAATTCACATTAAATACAACAGTGACCTTTTTAGGAAATATCTTAGCTTTCACATTACGTGGTACGTTTATCAATTGCACCGGCACAGAAATAGTACCTTCTGTAAACTTATCTACATCAAGCGTGTAGCCCACCTGCGCAGGAATAATTTGTATAAGATCACTGCGACCTGAAACACCTACAGCAATACTGTCTTTAAGGTTATTCTTCACATCTTTAAAAACCATGGCAGATGTAGTCGCATGGGTGAGCGTATCAAGACTGCTTTTAGGGCCTCTTACAACCACAGAATCTGGGGAAAGTTGAAGACCTTCAAAACTGCCGTAACCAGCGTCATAACTAACCTCAATTTTAGCTACTACCGGCAATTTAACTTCATAATTCCTGTCAAGATTAACGTAAACCGTATCGGGACTAAAATTTAAAATGCGGCTTTGGCTTAAGCTACCTGTTAATGCATCCTGATCGCGGTTAAACACATAATAGTAACGCGTAGCAGAATCTTTAACAACTTCAGAAAGGTCTATATCGATATGCTTATCAGAAAATTTGTACTTATAAAAGTCATACCCGCTACCTATACCAGAAACCTCTACTTTTTCTGTCGAGAAGGATTTAAGAATACGATCTTCTGGCAGATTAATAAACTGTAGCGGTACTTTAACGGTGTACCTAAAATCCTTTCCCAATTTAAGCAAAACAGAAACCGCAGCGGTAAATAGCAGAATAAGCAGGAAAACTCGCAGGTTAATATTTTTTAAACTTTTTCTAGTTTCTGGCATGTAAGCAAGTTGGGATAACGTTTAAAATTAGTCAAAAAATAAGTGTGGAAATCGCTTCTGCGGAAGCTTTTTAAGCCAATTGACCGCAAAAGTAGATTCTAAAAATCCTAAACCATAACCTATAAATTGAACGAGTGTTGCAAAAACACTGTAAACGCCTATTATAAGACTTTTATTTTTAAAAGAAGAATGAAAAAATATAAGTAGTAAATAGATCAACACTAGAAAAATCGGTAGAAAATAGCCAAAAACCGCTGTAAAAAGGCTAAAAATCGCAAAACAGAGAAATAAAGCAGGGAACCAATAAGTAACTTTTGCTGTTTTAGGATGCCACGAGTTTAAAATTGGGCGTACTAAACCAAACTTACGCACCTGTTGATAAAATTTCTTCCACGAAATACGGCGTTTGTGATACACAAAAGCTTCGGGGATGAGTGTAGATTTAAACCCTAAATTCCATAATCTAATAGTGAGATCTGGATCTTCACCGGGGTGAATTTTACCAAAACCACCAGATGCCTCAAATGCCGCTTTTGAGATCCCCATATTAAAACTACGCGGTTGAAAACTACTGCCACTTGCTTTGTTACCTCGTATGCCGCCAGTAGTTAGAACAGATGTCATACTATAATTTATGGCTTTCTGTAGCAGTGAGAAATCTTTATGTGCCGCATCAGGACCGCCAAAGAAGTCTATGTATGATGTCTCAAGACTTTTAATTACAATTTCTAAATATTGAGGCGGGAGCAGACAATCGCTATCCAGAATTATAAAATAATTCCCCATTGCTTTTGCCATCCCATAATTGCGCGATGGCCCGGGACCAGAATTCTCCTTATAAAAATAAACAACTGGTAAATCACTAAACTGAGAGACAACTTCTCTAGAATCTATTGTAGAACCGTCTTCAACAAGAACGATCTCATAATCGACTGTGTAGGTTTGCTGCCGGAAACTCTCCAGCAATTCCCTCACTTCATCTGGGCGATTATAAACAGGAATTATAAAAGAAAGACTTAGACTCATGCTACAAAACTAACCTAAAATAGTCTCTGCGCCAGATTAAAATATTGAAGCAACCAGCAGGAAATTATAATTTCATCACTTTGATTATTTCGGCGCCGGCACCACTTTCTACGTGTAAAAAGTATATTCCCGTTTGCAGCGACGAAATATCTAAATGTGTGTTCAGCTTCTCACTTTCTCTATAATTTTTAACCACTTTACCACTTATATCATAAAGTACAATGTTGTAAATAGTGGCCTTACTCTTTATAAAGATCTCATCCTGTGCGGGATTTGGATAAACCGATATTTTTTCGGTAAAGAACTCATCAGAACTTAGATTCTCATCGCAGTCTACATTAGCTCTCCAGCCAGGACGGTTAAGCGATACGTCTGATCTAAAACTCACTGTAAGAGCACCATCTGCTGTTGTAGATGAGTACGCTTTCGCGGAAGCAACTTCTTCTTCCAGAATATAATCAGTAGTTGATGAACCATTTATTATCGTTAAAAGATCAAAAGAAGCTTCAATATCTACCGCTGTAAAATCTAGCGTGACGCGCTTGCCTGCTTGCGCCGGAAGAAAGAAAATCACGTATTTCTCGTTATTAGCGTATTTACCAGAAATTCCTCCTGTATCAGTAAAAATCCGGTCACAACCGCCAAAAATCGCAAAGCGCAAAGGTTCTGTAAAAAGGCTGTTGCTGTTAGTTACAGGATCACACTGCGCTCTTACATACACATCATAAAAAACATCAGTTTGTAGATCTGTCACTTCTGCATATCTTTCAAGAGTGGTTCCCTTGCTTTTTACATCGCTTGCTAAATATGGGTTTCCGTTTTTTGCTGTGATCACATATTCATAACCTGAATTGTCACCGTTAGGCGCATTCCAGCTTAACGCGACAGCACTCGTGTTTAAAGCTTTAATCGCTACTGCTTGTGGTGAATTACAATTAGCCTTTGTAATAAAATTAGTTCCTGAAAACTCGTAAAAATCAGAGCAATTTGAACGCACATAAACTGTGTATGCAGTACCTGCATTTAGACCTGTAAGGTTAATCTCGTTGTTATTAGCGGCTGTGGTTCCGTTGGCGATTGGCGTTTCAGCAACAATATCTGCTCCCAATTCATAAATTGCCCAACTATAACCTGCTGCATCATTCTGTATATCATCCCAAGATAAAGTGGCGCTATTTGTAGTTATCGCACTTAAACTTGCGTGGGGATCAACGCATGTACTCTCATCAAAAGAAACATCATCAATAAGAATATCATTGTAGTACAAAATCCCTGAAGCGTTAGTAATATTAGAAAAGCGCAATTGAACATTTCCTGTAATATTATATTCAGACAGATCGTATTTAAATTCCTCCCAACCATCTGCGCCTGTGGTTTTGCGTTGTAGCGTGAGCAGCTCTACCCAATCATCACCAGTGTATAAATCAACTTTTAGCGTGTTAAATGAATCTGGTTCTGAATCATTACTACTAAACAACCAGAAGCTTACAAATGGTTTTTGAAGAGCAGTAATATTTATGAAAGGTGTTGACAAAACAGAAACATCATTTAACTGATTTACCGAATTATCCAACCAAACAAAATCGTTGCTATCTGCATCGCCTGTTGTATGATCATGCGCATCAATAGCATCGTAATCTGGTTCTGAATCATATTGCCAGCCTTCTTTACCAGTTTCTAACCAGCACGCGGGTGTTTTAGTAACATTAAACGGCTGATTGTAGGGAGCCGAAATTGCTGCACACGTGGTTGTGAAACTCAAAGGTCCATACATGATACTCACATCACTAGCACCGCAATACGACGAAATATAAGCATCATAAGCAATCTCAGGATTTAAGCCAGCAAGTTTTACTGAAGCGTTACCTGCCGCAACATCTGCTTCTTTTACAACTGCAGTTATATCGTCATCTTTCTCAACTATTACAATATGATATTGAGTTGCATTTATACTCGACTGCCAGGATAATTCTACAAAATTGCCGCCTATTAATGAAGCTTCCAGATTCTCTGGAGCAGGGCAGGACGCTTGTGTAGTAAATGGTAACGCTTCTGCGAAATTGCTATTTTCTGCATCACAAACAGAAGCTATGTAAAAAAGATAATCGGTTTCATTATTCAATCCTGTAACCGTAAATTGTGTATCTGTCGCAGAAGGATAAAATTCTGCTACAGCATCTGTATTAGGATCACCGCCTACAGCTGTGATCACCACTTTATAAGAATTTGCATTGTTAACCTTTAGCCAACTAAACTGTGCGCCATCTGGGTGACTTGCTACCAGCTCAACATTAGATGGTCGCGCACATGCGGCACAATTAGCTATAACAGAAAATGCTTCATCTGTTACCATTGGGTTTTCTATGATCACTACCGAATTACCATCAGCATCAAGAAGCTCATATTTAATTTCTTCAGGAAAATCACTATCTCTTTTCCATTTTAATTCAATTACCGAATTTTGGGAAACATCGAGCGATATTTCCTCATAATCACCCGATTTTAAGGTATAATCCTCCGATTTTTCATCAATTTTAATAGAGAGAATCCCCGTATCCCAACCGTCATTAAAAGCATCTGAAGCTTTAAGAGTATAATAACAGTTAGATGTATCCTGACCGTGTGCAAGGCCAAAAAACAGGAAAGTAAGAAGAAAAATGCTGTAAGTAATTTTTGTCATAGGCTATGATTTGGGGAAATCAATAGATCTAAAATTAGAAATGCAGAAAATAAACCTGCCGTAACGATTATAAAACCTCAATAATTAAAATAGAAAAGGCTGGGCGTAAGATACGCAAAACCAGCCTTTAATATCTAATATTTTTATTACTGCTTATCTACAAAAGCTTCCATCACAGCGTCACTAACGCCCATATTGCTAAAACCACCATCATGAAACAGGTTTTGCAAAGTCACTTTTTTAGTAAGGTCTGAAAATAAACTTATCGTATAGTCTGCGCATTCTAGAGCAGTAGCATTACCCAACGGACTCATTTTTTCCGCGTAAGCGATAAAGCCATCAAAGCCTTTAACACCTTGTCCTGCTGTTGTAGGCGTAGGCGACTGAGAAATTGTATTTACACGTACTTTTTTATCTCTACCAAAGAAATAACCAAAGCTGCGTGCAATGCTCTCAAGATATGCTTTGTTGTCTGCCATATCATTATAATCTGGAAAAACGCGTTGTGCAGCCATATAAGTTAACGCCACAATACTTCCCCACTCATTCATAGCATCCTGCTTATACAGCACCTGCATTGTTTTATGAAAAGAGCCTGCGCTAACATCCCAGCCTTTTGCAGTCCAGTCATAATTTTGATCTGTATAATGCTTGCCTTTACGCACATTTATAGACATCCCGATACTGTGTAAAACAAAATCAAGCTTACCGCCCAATTCTTCTACTGCACCGGCTACTAATTTTTCAAGGTCTTCTAGAGATGTCGCATCTGCCGGAATAATTTTTGAACCCGTTTTTTCGGCAAGCTTATTAATAGAACCCATACGCATTGCGATAGGAGCATTTGTTAAAACAAAGGTCCCTCCTTCTTCATGAACTCTTTCTGCAGTTTTCCAGGCAATTGAATTCTCATCAAGTGCGCCAAATATTATCCCTCTTTTTCCTTTTAATAAATTGTAGGCCATGTGTATTGTGATTTTCTGTTTTTTAAATATACTTATTATTAATTGAGTAATTGTCGTGCATGACTCAATGCTGCTTCAGAGGTTGATTTTCCTCCTAACATTTCTGCAATTTCTGCAACGCGGCTGTCAACATCAAGCTTTTCTATACCTGTAATTGTACGTGCAGCATCATCATTCTTAAATACTTTAAAATGATTTGCTCCCTGTCCCGCAATTTGCGGTAGATGGGTAATGCTTATAATTTGCATTCTACTGCCCATTTTTTTCATTATTTCACCCATTTTTAAAGCGACTTCACCGCTAACTCCGGTATCGATCTCATCAAAAATCAATGTTGGTAAATTAGCGTAATCACTCAATACAGATTTTATCGCAAGCATTATGCGTGATAATTCACCTCCTGAGGCCGATTTTAGCTCCTGTGGGCGCATTCCTTTATTTGCTGTAAATAAGAAATGTAGATCATCTTTACCATTATCTCTAAAATCGTCACGAGCGATCAACTTTACTTCAAAAAAAGCATTTGGCATACCTAATTGCTGAAGTATTCCCTCAAGATTTTGAGTTAAAGGTTTTATTGCTTCTTCTCGCTTTCGCGAAATTATAACCGCTTGTGTATCTAGCTCAATAAGGGCAGCTGCGATACTTTTTTCAGTTCTTTTAATCTCGTTATCAAGGTCTGTAAGAGATTGAACCTGCTCGTCTAGTTCATTTTGTATAGCGATCAATTCTTCTACAGAAGCTACTTTATGTTTCTTTTGAAGATCAAAAATAAGATTCAATCTGTCTTCTACTTTTGCCAGCTGTTCAGGATCGCCTTCTGTTGCTGCAGCAATATCGTTTATAGTTTCGGTAATATCTTCAACTTCAATATTGAGACTTTCAAGACGCGTATTAAGATCGTGTAGACTTGTACCGTAACCCGCTAATTTGCTAATACGCAATTTCACGGCTAGCAACATATCTATAACTCCTAATTCTTCGCGTGTAAGTAATTGGTTAGCCTCTGCAAGACCTTCTGTTATCTGCTCTACATTGCTTAACATCTCAAGATTAGACTCAAGTTCTTCCTGCTCACCCGGTTTTAATTTGGCATCAAGAAGTTCATTAAGTAAAAAATTATTGTATTCTTCTTCGCGCTGAGCAGCTATCTTTCTATCCTGAAGCTTTTTGAGCTTATTACGGTCTTTTTGAAGGGTGGCAAACAGATTTTTATAATCACTTAGAATATCACCATTCTCTGCAAAGGCATCTAAGATCATAAACTGAAAGTCATTATCTGTGACTTCCAGCGTCTGGTGCTGACTGTGAATATCTACCAGTCGCTCTCCTAATGCCGAAAGTTGACTTAAAGTAACGGGTGTATCATTTACAAAGGCTCTGCTCTTACCGCTGGGTAAGATCTCTCTGCGCACTATAGTTTGCGCTTCATAATCCAGATCTTGTTCTGTAAAAATGGGTAGCAGGTTATACGCTTCCACATTAAAATGCGCTTCTATAACACATTTTATTTCGGCATCGCCTATACTTGAAATATCTGCTCGTTTACCTAAAATAAGCCCCAGTGCACCCAGTAAAATTGATTTACCCGCACCAGTCTCACCCGTGATAACGGTAAAACCAGGATCAAACTGAAGTTTAACCTCTTCAATGAGGGCGTAATTTTTAATGTATAGGCTTGTAAGCAAGGCTTGCCGGTGGTTTAAAATTCTCGGTAAATATAGGAGAGATTTCTTGTTATTTCAAAGAAAATCGGGCTGGTTAAAATTTGATGTCTTTCCAGTAAGTTGCCTTTGTTGGCGCTACTTTATTTAGCGTGGTAACCAGTTCAGAAATATTTACCTGAGGCCCATCTGAAAACATACGTGCAACTTCATCTGCTTTAGCATCAAAGAAAACGCGAGTTAAAAAGTTATTGGGCCGGTTAGCATACATCTGATCAAAAAGAGCAAGTGTTACTGCAATAGACTGTTTAGCTTCTCTTGTGTTTTCAGGCATAAAATCTAAACCGTTGCGGTGATAAGCGTAAAGCACCTCAGAAAAATCTGAGAAATTAGGCGAAAGCAGATCTTCATTCAGCCTAAATCTGCTTTGGGTTCCACTCTGTGCTGTCCATCCTTCGCTACCACTTTGTTGCGCGGTATTCACGATCTGTTTAGCTTCTTCAAAATAAGGAGTCCCACCACCTCTGGTATATGTTGCCGCATCCATACCTATAATTGTATAAGCGTAATAGGCCAGTACTGAGATTAGATTAGAATCAAAAGTATTGGGATTATAATTGAGAGGCTGAAATTCTGTATAACTAAAATTGAACTGTCTGTCGTTAAAACTAAAAACAGGTGTGCTATACGTTGCATTATAAACAGGTCTAGAAGATTGCACCTGTATACTGGCTGTAAAAAAGTCTGAATCTATATTTGAAATAATTATTACAATACTGCAATCTATTTTCTCCTGCTGTTTGTATTCTACATCTGTCCAGGTGGTGTTATTCATAAATTCCTGCACCTGTGTCTTTAAAGTTCTAAAGACCTGTAGATTGCTCTGCCCGGTTTGTTCTGCATTTATATCTACAGAACAGTTGAGCTCCTGAGCGTTTACACCAAGATTTAAAATGAATAATGAAAAAAATAAATAGATGGTTTTATGCATGAATTGCAGCTCTAATTTCTTTAAAAATATCTTTCGCAACAGCTTCCTTAGATTTAAGATCGTTGGGTTTAACCTCTTCTTCCTTATTTATAAAAGTAACTTTATTGGTAACAGTTTTAAAACCTGCTCCTTTGTCATTAAGTGAATTGAGTACTATAAGATCCAGATTCTTTTTAATTAGTTTCTTCTTAGCGTTCTCAATTTCATTTTCTGTCTCTAAAGCAAAACCGACCAAAAACTGTTTCTTTTTAGAATTCCCCATAAAACCAAGAATATCCTGAGTAGGTTCAAGGTCTATAGAAAGATACTCTGCCTTCTTTTTTATTTTCTGGTCAGCCGGTGAAATAGGTCTGTAATCTGCAACAGCCGCTGCTGCAATTGCAACATCTACTTCATCGTAATATTCTTTAACGGCAGCAAACATTTCTTGAGCACTAACAACCCGTATAAGCTTAATTAAACTATGCTCAATTTCTAAATGAGTAGGCCCGGAAATAAGGATAACTTCTGCTCCCAATTCTGCAGCACAATGCGCCAATTCAAACCCCATTCTGCCACTGCTGTGATTGCCTATAAAACGTACAGGATCTATCGCTTCGTATGTAGGTCCTGCAGTAATCAATACTTTTTTCCCTTTTAAAGGCATTTTAGAAAGCCTATCTCGCTCAATAAACTTTACAATATCTTCTGGCTCTGCCATACGCCCCTGCCCTTCAAGACCACTTGCCAGTTCGCCTGAAGTTGCGGGTATCATAATATCCCCAAAAGATTGCAGTTTTTCAAATGTATCCTGAGTGCTGCGGTGCTTGTACATATCAAGATCCATTGCCGGCGCAAAATAAACCGGACATTTAGCTGAAAGATATGTGGCCAGAAGCAAGTTATCACTGGTTCCTGTTGCCATTTTTGCAAGCGTATTTGCTGTAGCCGGAGCTATAACGAAAAAATCGGCCCAAAGGCCGAGATCAACATGGTTATTCCACATAGCATTGTCATCTTCACTATGCGTAAATGATGACAAAACAGGATTTTTTGAAAGAGTAGAAAGTGTTAGTGGTGTCACAAATTCTTTTGCATCTGGCGTCATAATAACTTTAACCTCTGCTCCCGCTTTTATAAAGGCGCGAACCAGCCAAGCAGATTTATATGCCGCAATGCCGGCGGTAACACCAAGAATAACTTTCTTGCCGCTTAAAACAGACATCTATTGTTCTGTTTCTGCAGTATTACGGTAATAGATCTTATCTTCTAACCATTCCTGAACAGCCATCGCGTGAGGCTTAGGAAGTTTCTCGTAGAATTTTGATACCTCTATCTGCTCTTTGTTTTCAAAAATCTCTTCAAGACTATCACTGTAAGTTGCAAACTCATCTAGCTTCTCAAGTAATTCTCTTTTGATCTCTGTATTGATCTGTGTTGCACGCTTAGCAATAATAGAGATCGCCTCATATATATTTGAGGTAGGAGCATCTATTTTCTCTCTGTTAAAAGTAATGGTATTTACCGGTGCCTCAAGATTCTTTACATCCATAATAATCAATATTAAATTATAAGTACTGTTGTAATCGCTGATCGATATCAGCCTTTATTTCGTCTGCCTGCGTTCTGTATTCTCCTTCAGGGTAAGACTTTATTAATGTTTTATAAAAAGCATCTGCTTCTTTTAAACGTTCTTCAACAAGGCTGGGAACGCTGTCTATAGCATATTTATATTGTGAATCAAGCTTATAATAAAAAGCGGCCTCTCTGTAAGGAGAACCCGGATAATCTGATATAAAATCGTCTAGTGCAGCTTTTGCACTTACATAACCTCCCAGATAACTACCTATTGTATTATACTGCTTTGCGATCTCAAAAGCTTTCTTCTGCATTTTAAGACTTAATTCATCAATTTTTGCTGTAGCCTGCTCGGTATATTCAGATTCGGGATACTTACCAATAAATTGTTGAAGTTTATCAAGAGCTTTTTCTGTTTCGCTCTGGTCAAGGCTATATCGTGGTGAAAGCTCATAATAGCTCAAGCCCGCCTTAAATTGTGCCTCTTCTACCTTTTCAGAATTGGGATAAGATGTAGCAAAACGATCAAAATTATAACCAGCCATATAATAATCACCTACATTATAATAGGTGTCTGCATATAAGAACATTACACGCTCAGCCTGAGGCTTACCTCTATAGCTAGGCACAACCTGTTCCCATAATTTTAGCGACTTTTTGTATTTCCCTGCCTGATATAATGAATCTGCCATAGAATACTTCATAGACATATCATCAGATTTAAGCACATCTTGGTACTCACCACAGGAAGCTAAAAGTAATGCGCTAAAAATTAATATTATTGTGTTTCTCATCTGGTTTAAAAACATCGTGCAAAAGTAGTTATTTTCTCGTGATTAAAAAACTTAAAGACTATAACGCTTTTAGATACGTTGCAATTTTCTCATTTAAATTTTCACTTGCCTGTACAAGAGGCAGGCGTACTACGGGTAAACAAAGGCCTTTTTGAGCTAATAACGCCTTAATACCGGCAGGATTGCCTTCGGCGAAAATTAAATCTATTGCGGGCATAAGCCTGAAATGTTTGCTATATGCCATCGCCTGATCTCCTGAAAGACCGTCGCGTATCATATCACTTAAAACATCAGGAATTCCCTGCCCTAAAACTGATATAACACCATCACCACCCGCTGTAACCGTAGGCGCTGCAAGCATGTCATCACCAGAAATTACCATAAAGCCCTCGGGTTTGTCTTTCAACAAACGCAGCATTTGTGTAATATCACCGGCGGCCTCTTTAATTCCAAAAATATTATCAAAGTCTCTGCCTAATTTCAGAACAGTTTCCGGAAGCATATTGCTACCTGTACGACCGGGTACATTGTATAATAAAATGGGAAGCGGTGAAGCTTTAGAGATCGCTTCATAGTGTGCATAAATACCCGCCTGGCTTGGTCTGTTATAGTAAGGAGAAACAGATAAAATACCATCAAATTGAGAAAGATCTCTTTCTTTCAATTCCTGAATTATATGAGCAGTATTATTACCGCCTATGCCCAGCATCAAAGGAACTCTGTTCTTATTGACCTCAATGCTACGCTTTATAACCTGTTCTTTCTCTTCCTGAGTAAGTGTGGCATTTTCTGCGGTTGTACCTAACACTACAAGATATTCTACCCCGCCATCAATACTATGTTCTATAACACGTGAAAGACCGTCGAGATCAAGACTTAAATCATTATTAAAAGGCGTAACAAGTGCTACACCCGTACCTTTAAATTGCTGCATGCTAATCTATGCGATTAAGTATTTTCAAATATTTTTTTAGCTCTGTCTTAAAAGCTGTCGTGTTTTCCAGATCTACATGTATCGTTAAATCATTTAACTGATACTTTTGAAAAGGAAAACCTACTTTAAATCGCGCACCTGAGCGCGCTGTGATAAATTGCAAAACTAAGTTTTCTGCGTTGTAATAACTCAATAAAAGATCAAAAGGTTTAGAAACAAAATTAGTCACTGCTTCACTTTTAATCTTCCCATTAAACCCTATTACGTCATCGTAGAAGAACTCATCCTGATCAGGTAGATTTTCCTTTTTATTCTTATAATTAAGCACTTCAATATCAACACCATCTCCTAGTTCTTTAATGATATTCCTGATCTGCTCTGCATTGTTAAAAGCAGAAATATCAAGAAGAATACCTACGCTATGAATTTTAGACGAAACTGAAGATCCTGCAGAATTATCTATTAATTTTTGAATATTTCTTTTAATGGATTTACGTTTCCATACGTCTAAAAACATCTACCTTTACCTTTAGAACAAATGTACTTAAATATACAATAAAGCAAACAGCTAATTTTTCGCTAAAATGACTCGATTTTTTCTGTATTTACTGGCAATAACAATGTTTTCTGCCTGTAAAAACCAAGAGGTAAGTCTCTCAGAGATTAGAGGAAAAGAAATAACTATTTCAGATTCTTTACAAGCTAACCAGGCTATTAATAACTTCATAGCACCTTACAAAAAAAACATAGACAAGCAGATGGACAGTGTCCTCGCTTATGCTCCTAAAAGCCTCTCTAAAAGTGACGGCGCGTATAATACCGCAATAGGAAATATGCTTGCAGACGCGGTTTTTGAGCTTGAAGGACCGATTTTTAAACAAAGAACGAATTCTAATATTGACGCTGTACTCCTAAATCACGGCGGTATAAGATCTACTCTTAATCAAGGCCCTGTCACAATGCGCTCTGCGTATGAAATCATGCCTTTTGAGAATATGATCGTTGTAGTAGAATTAACGGGAAAGAAAGTTAATGAAATGTTCCAATATCTAAAATCTGGTAAGGCACACCCTCTTTCTGGTATACAACTTGTTCTTAATGATAAAGGAGATATTGAAACTGCCACCATAGGCGGTGCTCAGGTTGATGAAAACAAGACTTACTTTATTGCCACAAGCGACTATTTACAGCAAGGTGGTGACAGAATGGATTTTTTTAAAGACCCGGTAAGCATACAAGAAACAGATTACAAATTGCGCAATCTGTTGATCGATTATTTTGCAAAACACGATACTATTGCTCCCGTACGCGATAATCGTTTCATTAAAATACAATAAGTCATGCAAAGACGTAAGTTTATAAAAAACACAGCAGCTGCAACTGCCTTTGCAGGTATTGCCGGCAGCACATTAACATCATTTACAACTAAGCCTAAACAGCACATTACTATTTTACATACAAATGATGTACACAGCCATATAGAGCCTTTTCCGGCAGAAGATGCAGATTATGCAAATAAAGGTGGTGTTGCCCGCAGGCTAACCCTTATAAATAAGATAAAACAGGAAAACCCAAATACGCTGCTTCTTGATGCTGGCGATATTTTTCAAGGAACACCTTATTTTAACTTTTACGGAGGCGAATTAGAATTCAAACTCATGAGCATGTTGGGCTATGATGCGGCTACCATAGGCAATCATGATTTTGACAATGGTATAGATGGTCTGGCGGCTCAAATGCCTAATGCTACGTTTAAGATGATCTCATCTAATTATGACTTCAGCAATACCATAATGGATGGCAAGACACAACCGTATGAGATCTTTGAAAAGGACGGAATCAAAATTGGTGTCTTTGGTGTAGGTATTCAACTAGACGGCTTGGTAAACAAAAAAATGTCTAAAGAGACCGTTTACATAGACCCTGTTGAAGTGAGTCAGGATATGGCAAAACAGCTTAAAACGGAAAAAAACTGTGACCTTGTAATTTGCTTATCACATTTGGGTTACTCGTATGAATTTGATAAAGTTTCAGATCTTACGCTTGCAGCGAAAACTAAAGATATTGATCTTATTATTGGCGGTCACACTCATACTTTTTTACCTAAACCTGTAATTGCTAAAAATGCTGCGGGTAAAAATGTACTTATCAATCAGGTAGGATGGGCCGGAATCAATCTGGGAAGAATTGATTTCTTTTTTGATGATGAAGGTAATATTAATAGTGAAGGAGCTACAATTTCAGTTTAAAGGATCAAAAGTAGGAGTCTGACTCCCTAATAACCTTTTTCATATTAATAAGATACTGCACAAAAAGCAGTTGAGCAATAAACTCACACCCGTTTATAACGCCCATTAAAGCTGTAGAATCTTCAAGATATTCAAAAATAAATGTACCTAAAGCTACAACCGTGTAGCCAGCTCCTGCGATAAATAAAAATACACTTTTAGGATGCCTGTTGAATATAGAAACATAAAAACAAACGGTTATAAATAATACAAAAGACAGAAATGCCGGCGTATAAATATAGATGCTGGGTATATGATCTACAACAAGAGAACTAATTGTAATAATTATATAAGTTATTGCTATAAAACCAATAAACGGGGCGGTGAGATCTCTTGATCTTATAGAAAAGTTAGTTTTTCTAAGAACCGGCCTTAATAAAAAAGTAAAGCAGATAAAATACAAAGTGAAGAGGAACATTGCAGGGTAAAAAAGCCTTGTCATTCCTAACGCCACGCAAGCCTCTCCCAGCATTGCAAACAGTAATGCAGATAAAAGCATTACATTAAGGTCTCCTGTCTTTCGCCAATAATACAAGTACAGAAATACAAGAAAGAAAGGTTTTACATAAACTGTTTCTGAGTTACCATAAATAACAGAAACTGTTACCGAGCAAATTCCTATAATAATCGCGATGAATTTAAAGAAGTTTGCCATACATGTATTTGTAAAAATCAGCCTAAAAGGGCTAAAAACTGGTCTTCAGTAAGCATTTTTGTGCCTAATTTTTCGGCTTTTGCCAGTTTGCTGGGCCCCATATTTTCCCCGGCAACCAGATAATTAGTTTTTGATGAAATAGAACCTGAAACTTTGCCGCCATTATCTTCAATCAGTTTTTTTAATTCGTTTCTAGAAACTTTATTAAAAACTCCTGAAATCACAAAAGTATCACCATCTAATTTATTGGTTTGGTTCTCTAAAACTTCTGCAGAAATTTCAAGCTGAAGTCCGTGATCTTTTAATCGTTCTATCAGTTTCTTTTTCTCTTCATGCGTGAAAAAGTCAACCACACTTTCAGCTATACGCTCCCCTATCTCATCTACCGTTATTAATTCTTCAAGAGTAGCTTTCGCCAAAGCGTCAATATTTTTATAATGCCGTGCTAATTTCTTTGCTACGGTCTCTCCCACATAGCGAATTCCCAAGCCAAACAAAACACGCTCAAACGGAATTTCTTTAGACGCTTCAATACCATTTATAAGATTCTCTGCAGATTTCTCTGCCATTCTTTCAAGTGGCAAAATTTCCTCTTTTGTAAGTGTATAAAGATCTGCGTAATTATTTATTAGTCCGTTGTTTACAAGCAGCGCAACAGTCTCGCCACCCAAACCTTCAATATCCATCGCTTTACGCGAAATAAAATGCTGTATACGCCCAATGATCTGTGGCGGGCAACCCTCATCATTAGGACAATAATGCTGTGCTTCACCCTCATTACGCACTAAATGAGTACCGCACTCAGGGCAATTGGTGATATATGCTGTAGGACTTGAATTAGGATCGCGCTTTTCGAAATCAACACCTATGATCTTAGGGATGATCTCTCCTCCTTTTTCAACATATACTTCGTCACCTTCTCTAATATCAAGCTTGGCAATTTGGTCTGCATTGTGCAAAGAAGCCCTTTTCACAATAGTTCCTGCGAGCTGCACAGGCTCTAGATTTGCCACCGGGGTAATTGCTCCCGTTCTACCAACCTGGTAAGTGATCTTGTGTAATTGTGTAGAGACCTGTTCTGCTTTAAATTTATAGGCCATCGCCCAGCGCGGGGATTTTGCGGTATAACCCAACTCCTCTTGCTGCTGAAAACTATTTACTTTTATCACCACACCATCTGTCTCATACGGAAGATCATGACGATGAATATCCCAGTAATTCACAAACTCCAGCGTTTCTGCGGTAGAGCTTACTAATTTAGCCGCTTCAGGCACTTTAAAGCCCCATTCACGTGCTTTTTGCAAACCCTCATACTGCGTAGCAAAACCTAAGTTTTCACCTATAATCGTATACAAAAGACAATCAAGAGGTCTCTTTGCCACCTCGCTGCTGTCTTGTAATTTTAAACTCCCGGAAGCGGTATTGCGCGGATTACGATAAGGTTCTTCACCAGCTTCTACGCGTTCTGCATTCATTTTAGAAAAACCTTCAAAAGGAAGCACAATTTCGCCTCTAATATCAAATTTTTCAGGAAAATTACCTTTCAGTTTTAAGGGAACCGTTCGTATAGTTCGCACATTATTAGTAACATCATCTCCCTGCACACCATCACCTCTTGTTACCGCTTTAACAAGCTCACCTTTTTCATACGTAAGACTAATTGAGGCACCGTCATACTTTAACTCACAGGTGTATTCAACTTTGCCATCTACTAGCTTTTTTATGCGCTTTTCCCAATCTTCCAGATCTTCTTTAGAATAAGAATTATCAAGTGAATACATGCGATAATCATGTACAACTGTAGCAAAACTCTTAGTCACCTGCCCTCCCACTCGCAGCGTGGGGGAATTAGCATCATAGAACTCAGGATGTTTCGCTTCAAGCTCCTGAAGTTCTTTTAGTTTAGTGTCAAATTCAAGGTCTGAGATTTCAGGTTTATCAAGAACGTAGTACTTGTAATTATGGTCACTAAGTTCCTGCCTGAGAGATTCAATTTTTTGCTGCGTAGTCATGTATATCTGTAAGCCGATTTTAAGCCTGAAAAGCTGATTTTTGAAGATTTTAAGCCGATTTTTTACTAATTAAGTGCGCTCAGGTTTTAGCCACTGGGGTTTGGGCAAAGGTTTAAAATTGTGCATTTTATCAATTAGACGATCGATGTCGTCATCTATAATTACCATTTCAAAATTATCCATTCTCAAAAACCCTCTTCGTACCATTTCTTCCATCATTGCGATAAGATGATTAAAAAAGCCACCCGTATTTAAAAGTGCAATGGGTTTTTGATGCAAACCCAGCTGTGCCCATGTAGTGATCTCAAAAAGCTCCTCCAGCGTACCAAAACCTCCCGGAAGCGCAATAAAACCGTCACTCAATTCCTGCATTTTAAGTTTGCGATCGTGCATATTCTCTGTAGTAATAAGCTCTGTTAAACCCAGATGAACAACTTCTTTCAATTTTAAAAACTGAGGTATCGCACCCACAACTTTACCGTGGTTGTCAAGGCAGGATTTTGCCACCTCGCCCATAATTCCTCTTTTTGAAGCGCCATATACAAGGGTAATCTCCTTTTCTGCAAGTTTCTTACCCAGTGCGTTTGCCTGTTCTATTATTTCATGATCGTTTCCTTCACTGCTTCCGCAGAAAACACAAATTGATTCTAGTTTATTCATGATTTTATTCCTTTGAGCATTCTATCTTTTTTAAACATATCCTGGCGTAAGAGCACATCGACAAAGCCAGAATTCTTTAACAAAATGCACGTTTCTTCCCCAAGATACTCATTGATTTCAAAATAAACAGTACCCTCGGGCTTCAAATTTCGTGAAGCAAGCTGTGCGATCTGTCTGTAAAAAATAAGCGGGTCTTCGTTTGTCACGAAAAGCGCACCATGAGGTTCATTATTAAGCACATTGTCATGCATTTGTTCCTTTTCTAATTCACGCACATAAGGCGGATTTGAAACAATAATATCATAATTCTCTTGAAAATCATCAACATTTAAAACATCAGCTTCAATGAAGTTGATCTCAGCATTATTTTGTAAAGCATTCTTTTTCGCAATAGCGAGGGCATCTTTAGAAATGTCAAGAGCGCTAACTTTTGCATGTGTTAGTTGTTTTGCCAGGCTAATCGCTATACACCCAGAACCTGTACCTATATCAAGAATCTTAAGTGGTTCGTTGCTTTTCCCGCAGTCATCAACAATCCAGCTTACCAATTCTTCAGTTTCTGGTCTGGGAATTAATACATCTGGAGTTACCAGAAAATTATAACCGTAAAACTCAGTTTCTCCCAAAATATACTGCAATGGCTCTTTCTTTTTTAGTCGTAGCAGAGCACTTTTAAAAAGTTCAGCTTGTTCTACAGCAAGCATTTTCTCCCGGTCTAAAGCAACATCGATACGCCTCATATTAAGATACTTTTCTACAAGTTGATAGAAAAACGAATCGATCTCTTCTGCGGGATAAAATTCCTTTAATTGAGAATGGAAAGAAGATCTAAGATCTGTGATTTTCATTTTAAACCGCTTTCAAGTCTTTAAGCATATGAACCGGGCACGCACAATGACCCGTATCTCCTAAAGGGCCGTCTATGTAATAAAAACCTGTCTTTTTGTATAAATGCTGAGCGTTTTTCATATTAGGCATAGTCTCGATATAAACCTGTTCAAAACCGTTTGCTTCCGCGAAAGCCAAACAGGTATTCATTAATTGTGCACCCAGACCTTTGCCACGAGCTTCAGCTAGAAAGTACATTTTTTGCAGTTCGCAAACAGGGCCATCATAATTCTGAAGCTGGGCGATACCGGCGCCACCTATTAGTTTTCCGTCCTGTTCTACCACAAAATATTCGGCCAGCGGAACATCATACGTTTCATACATTTCATCAAGTGCCTTGTCTGCATAGGCCGTCCCCACTTTAGGCACGCCCATCTCTATTAAAACCTCTCGTATTACTTCTGCAATCTCTTTATTATCTGACTTTTTTACGGGTCTGATTATCGCTGCGCTCATCTTACTTTTTAATGCTATTTTTGAAACGGTGAAGATACACGAAAAATACATGTTGCGCTGTCTGGAACTGGCCAAAAATGGACTGGGAAGCACCTATCCCAACCCTATGGTAGGTAGTGTAATCGTATATAATAATGAGATAATAGGTGAAGGCTGGCACCGTAAAGCAGGTTTGCCACATGCTGAAGTAAATGCAGTAAAAAGCGTAAAAAATGAAGCGTTTTTGCCAGATTCTACAATTTATGTGAGTCTGGAGCCTTGCAGTCATTACGGTAAAACTCCGCCATGCAGCGACCTTATTATTACAAAAAAAATAAAGAAGGTGGTCATTGGCACCGTTGATCCTTTTGCGGCTGTTGCCGGCCGCGGAATTAAAAAATTGCTGGATGCCGGTTGTGAGGTTATGGTAGGCGTTCTGGAAAAAGAGTGCCAGGATCTTAACAGCAGGTTCTTTACATTTCATCAAAAAAAACGTCCTTATATTATTTTAAAATGGGCGCAGACGGCAGATGGTTTTATAGCTCCTAAACAACGCGATGAAGCTAAACCGGTGTGGATCACAAATAACTTTTCGCGACAGCTAACACATAAATGGCGCACAGAAGAGCAGGCAATTTTAATAGGAACGGCAACTGCAATTGCAGATAACCCAAGTCTTACGGCGAGGGATTGGCAAGGCTTTTCTCCTACCCGTATTGTTATTGATCGCACTTTAAGAATCCCCCCGTCAAGTGCTGTTTTTAATGATAAAGCAAAAACAATTGTTTTTTCAGAAAAAAGACCCGATTCTGAATACAAAAACGAAGTTATAACACTTGATTTCTCTAAAAATTTACCCCGGCAGATCTGTGATCAACTTTATAAACAGGAATTGCAATCTCTAATTATTGAAGGCGGAACAAAAACTTTACAATCATTTATTGATGCCAGTCTCTGGGATGAAGCACGTGTTTTTACCGGGAATAATTATTTTAATGACGGCGTTAAAGCTCCTGTATTAAGTGGCTCTTTCCCTAAAGAGCAGGAAATTGCTACAGATAAGTTGAAGATTTATACCAATCATAAAACTGACGAAAAATGATTAAGAATATAATTTTTGACTTTGGCGATGTATTTATAAATCTTGACAAGAAAGCTCCTGAATATGCTTTGGGAAAAGTAGGCGTGCGCGTAACAGACCACGACATTTTTGAACTGCACAATCTTTATGAAAAAGGTCTGGTTACCTCAGACCACTTAATTGAGACGTACTTAAACACTTTCCCCTCTCTTAATGAAATTTCGTTTAAACTAGCCTGGAATAGTATAATTCTCGACTTCCCTGAAAATCGGTTAAATTGGCTCCTAAATCTGGCAAAAACAGGTCAATATCGCTTGTTTTTACTCAGTAATACCAATGATCTTCATATCGAGCAAGTAATCAAAAATATGGGAGCGATAAATTATATTAAGTTTCAATCGTGCTTTGAGAAATTTTATCTTTCGCAGCATATGAAAATGAGAAAACCAGATCTTGAGATTTTTGATCATATTCTAACAGAAAACAACCTGATAGCACAGGAAACGCTTTTTATAGATGATACAATTCTCAACACATTAGCAGCTTCATCGCTCAATATAAATACCTGGCATCTGCAACCGGGCATAGAAGATGTGACCGAATTATTTACAATTAAGAAAGACCTGTTTTGATCTACCTTTTATTGAGCATCATTGCCTCAAGCCTCATTTTTATTGTTTTTAAATTATTTGATCGTTTTAAAATAAACACGCTGCAGGCAATTATCTGCAACTACTTTTTTGCCTGTTTTACCGGATTATTAGCCTATAACACCCGATTTTCGCTTAGCGAAATTCTCCATAAAAAATGGCTATTAGGAGCCGTGTTACTCGGCGTACTTTTTATTGTGATCTTTAATCTCATGGCGATCACCACCCAGCGCAGTGGTCTTTCTGTTGTTTCTGTTGCCACAAAAATGAGTCTTGCCATACCTATATTATTCGGTTTTATTTATTACAGAGAAAGCATAAGTTTTGTCAAAATCACAGGAATATTATTGGCTCTAACAGCTGTTTATTTTACTTCTGTCAAGAACGAAGACGGACTTAAAGTTAAACCTAAAAATCTCATCTTTCCTATTCTCGTTTTTTTGGGTAGCGGCGTTATAGATACCAGCATTAAATTCTTAGAAAACAGCTTTGTAGCGAAAGATGAAGTGCCCCTGTTTTCTGCCACTATATTTGCATCGGCATTCATCATTGGGATTATGGTCTTAGTTTTTCAAAAATTAAAAGGTAATTTCAACTTTGAATCTAAAAACCTGTTAGGCGGTGTTGCTTTAGGCATACCCAATTACTTTTCGATCTATTTTCTAGTGCAGGCTTTACGCGCAAATGGTCTTGAAAGCTCAACTATTTTTACCCTGAATAATGTCGCGATCGTAATGCTCTCAACTTTACTAGGCATAATTCTGTTTAAAGAAAAACTACTTCCTAAGAATTGGTTAGGAATTGGTCTTGCAGTTCTAAGTTTGATATTAGTTACTCTTGCTGCTTAGGGAATTTCATAATCAAATCTTAATTAAGGGGTTACAGAGTTAAACTAAATTTAAAGTAGAGTATAAACCCAGATTTCAGCCTCATTCTTTTTATTTTGAGAAAAACCTTAAACTAAAAAGTTATGAAAAACTTTAAACCTTTATTTATTTTATTTGGACTCATCCTTATTACAGGATGCGGCACGAGTGTAAAAACAGTTAATCCAGATAATACAGATTTAAGCCAATATAAAACCTTTGCCTATTTACCCAACACTAATATTGAGGTTCCCGGTAAATCGTATACTAATGATAAGGTAAATGAAATGATCATCGAGACCATTAATAGTAATATGGAAGAAGCCGGTTATACGTTAGATCGAGAAAATCCTGATCTTCTGGTTCTTATAAGTACAAAAACAAATTTACAAACAGAAACTACTACTCAACCAGCATACGTAAGTTACCCCTATCGCGGGAGAATAAGTACAATACGCCCTTATTACAATTCATACTATTACACCGGGTACAACTCGTATGCCGGCATAGTGGGCTACAATACAGATACCTATTCTTATAAGGAAGGAACTGTGATTATTGATATTGTTGACAGAGAAACTAAAAATACGGTTTGGAAAGGAACCTCTTCTGAAGATATATTTAATCAAACTGAAAATTCTGCCATTACAGAACTGGTAAATGCTATTTTTGATAAATACCCGCTGGTAAAATAATTGATTAGAAAAAATGCGATTTAAAGGAAGCTCATTCGCTTCCTTTTTTTATATCTATTTCTCACATTTGCAGGAATGAGCCAGAATACAGAAAAACCGGCAGATAGTTACAAGACGCTTGCAAAAGCTGCTCCTGAAACCATTTTTAAAGATAGGGGAAGTAAATTTATAGGTTATGCCTTTCACGTTAAAACCGAAGATGACATAAAACTCTATCTGGAAAATCTACGCAGCGATCACGCATAAGCAAGTCATGTATGCTACGCCTGGCAATTAGGTAAACGCTATGATCATTTTAGGGCAAATGATGATGGAGAACCTAACAATTCTGCAGGAATGCCCATTTACGGTCAACTACAATCATTTGATCTTACACAAACACTTGTAGCTGTCGTTCGCTATTATGGCGGAACAAATCTAGGCGTAGGCGGGCTTATACATGCTTATAAAACCAGCGCACAAATCACCCTGGAAGGCGCTAAAATCGTTAGAAAAACGATAAAAACAGCCATTGCTGTTTCTTTTGACTATCCGTTAATGAATAAAGTGATGCGTATTATAAAAGAGGAAAATCTAAATATAAACAAGCAGGACATGCATCTGGATTGCAAAATCACTTTAGAAGTACGCAACAACAAAATCGATCAAATAAAAGACCGTTTTGCAGCGATTTTTGGCACAAAAACAGAGATTCTTGACGACTAACTTTTAAGTATATCAAGAATGTATTGAGGGCATCTTATGGGTCTGTTTGTTTTCATATCTACAAATACTAAAGTTGTACTCGCTCGTGTTATTAATTTACCATGTTGATTTGATATTTTATAACTAAAACTTATACGTGCGCCAGGCATACTTTCAAGCTCAGTTTCAATCGTCAGATTATCATCAAAATACGCAGGTTGCATAAAGGAAAACTTCATCTCATAAACAGGAAGCATAACGCCGTTTTCTTCCATACTTTTATAAGAAACCCCTAAAGCATTTAACCATTCAATACGCGCTAACTCCAGATATACTGCGTAATTTGAATGATGCACTACTCCCATTTTATCGGTTTCTGCGTATCTTACTCTAATTAAAGTATTATATTTAAACATAGACTTATTAAC
>TARA_R110002020_G_scaffold305608_1_pt1 | contig 36363 bp, 25 predicted proteins | sample TARA_R110002020 | Tara Oceans TARA_R110002020 (sample SAMEA4396489) | marine metagenome | biome: Westerlies Biome; feature: [MES] marine water layer (ENVO:01000295) within the mesopelagic zone...; material: water (ENVO:00002006), including particulate matter (ENVO:01000060) such... | reverse complement strand
AATTCGTTTTTAAAGTGTCCAAAAATAGTTTTTATAATGGCTTTAATCAAATTTAAAACTAGTAATTTCCCCAAGCATTTCAGCTATCAAACCTTAGCCCCCTGATATGCCATTACTAGAACAAAGCACCTACAACAGACCTAAGTGGCTGTTTAACGGACACTTAGAAACAATATACCCTTCACTTTTTCGGAAAGCAACCGCTCCTCCACCCATAAAGGAGAGAATCGATACTTCAGACGGTGACTTTCTGGATCTGGATTGGTACCGACAAAACAAGTCGAAATTAGTCATCATCAGTCATGGTTTGGAAGGCAATAGCACCCGAGCTTACATGATTGGAATGGTCAATACCTTTCTGGGAAAAGGCTACGATGTACTTACCTGGAATTTCCGTAGCTGTAGTGAAGAGATGAATAAGCAGGTGATTTTCTATCACTCGGGCGCTACTTACGATTTGGATTTGGTGGTCCAGCATGCAATTAAAAATTATGAAGAAATTAACTTGATTGGGTTTAGTCTTGGAGGAAACCTGACATTAAAGTATTTAGGAGAAAAAGGTAACACCATCCCGAAACTCCATAAAGGTGTAGCGATCTCTGTCCCTCTTCATCTGGGAAGCTCCTCGCGAAAAATATCCGAAATGGAAAACACCTTGTATTCCAAGCGCTTTTTGCGAAGCCTAAAAAAGAAAGTAATAGATAAATCACTAGCTCATCCAGGTCAAATTCCAGTAGAAACGCTAAGGAATATTAAAACTTTGGCAGATTTTGATGATTTTTTCACCGGCCCTCTTCATGGCTTTGCCGATGCTGAAGAATACTATGAAGTAAATTCTTCTCTCTATTTTCTAGATCAGATCCAAGTCCCCACACTAGTCCTAAATGCGCTAAATGACCCTTTTCTAAGTGAAAAATGCTTTCCAACAAGCCTTGCCAAATCACTTGACCAGGTGTATTTTGAATTCCCAAAACACGGAGGTCATGTGGGGTTTTCTCCTGAAAACTCATCAAAACCTTATTATTCGGAGCAAAGAGCAGTTGAATTTATAAGCGCTGTTATCTAACTTCCTGCCAATTACAGCGATATAACATTATGTGTGGACGATATTCCCTTAGCAAAAGTAAAGAAGAACTTGAAGAGCGATTTCAGGCAGAAATGATGTCAGATCTGAAACCCCGATATAACATCGCTCCCACACAACTTGTACCCGTAATCACCTCTCAGAGCCCTAAAGGATTTTCCTTTTTCTATTGGGGAATCACTCCTGATTTTGGCAAAAACAGACCTGTATCCCAAAAACTGATTAATGCCAAAGCAGAAACTGTGAATGAGAAAATTTCTTTCAAAACTGCTTTTAGACAACGTAGATGTATTATTCCAGCAGATGGATTTTACGAATGGAAACGACTTGGGAAGAAAACTTCTGTCCCCTACCGATTCACATTACGTGAAGGGGAGCTTTTTTCTTTTGCAGGAATCTGGGAGGAATATGAGTCTGCAAACGGAGAAACTCAGCATACTTTTTTGATCCTGACCACCACTCCTAATTCTGTTGTCTCAGACATTCAGGATAGAATGCCTGTCATCTTAGACAGAAATGCCGAAAAAAAATGGCTGGATAGCTACGCCTCAGAAGAAGATCTTTTGACTGTATTAAAACCTTATTCAGCGGATTCCATGTTGAGCTTTACAGTTTCACCCCTAGTGAATTCCGTTCAGAATGATAGTCCAGCTGTGATCCGCAAGACCTCTCCTATGGACCAACATGGGAATTATACACTCTTCGGTTAATTCTACCGCTAGTCCTTGTCGTTTTTGCTAGAGTAAATTGATCTCGCGATATTGTCATTCAATTTTATGAATAACCCAAATTGACATGCAAAAATCAAGGATTTTAGGAGTTGGTCATTATGTACCAGAAAGAAGTGTGACCAATTACGAGCTTTCTGAGATGATGAACACTAATCATGAGTGGATAGTCGAGCGAACCGGTATAGAATCCAGACATTGGTTCACTCCAGGAGTGGATACTGTGACGAGTATGTCTAAAATAGCCTCAGAAATGGCATTGAAAAGAGCTGGAGTGCAGGCAGCAGAAATTGATTTCATTGTTTTTGCCACTATTACTCCAGATTATTTCATTCCTGGTAATGGAGTTTTGCTTCAACGTGAGTTAGGCATGGGAACCATCGGAGCTCTGGATATCAGAAACGCCTGCTCTGGATTTATCTATGCACTTTCCATAGCAGATCAGTTTATCAAAACTGGTATGTACAAAAAGATCTTGGTAGTAGGAGCTGAAATCCAGTCTTCTGCTCTGGACAAAAGCGATGAAGGACGCTCCAGCTCCGTCATTTTCGCTGATGGTGCAGGTGCTGCTGTTCTGGGAGCTGCAGAGGGGGATCAACTTGGAATTCTAAGTACACATCTACATTCCCAAGGCGAACATGCGGAAGAGCTGTATTGCAAAGACCCTGGAAGTAGTCGTGAGGTAAGAATTTCTCCAGAGTTGATCGAGTCAGGAAGCTTTTTCCTTAAAATGAACGGAAATGCAGTTTTCAAGCATGCAGTAGTGAGATTCATGGAAGTGATCAAGGAAGCACTCGATGCAAATCAATTGGATCAATCTGCGATAGATTTACTGGTTCCTCACCAAGCCAATCTCCGTATCAGCCAGTACATACAAAAGCAGCTGGGACTACCTGACGAAAAGGTATTTAACAATATCATGGACAAAGGAAACACTACGGCAGCCACTATCCCAATTGCGCTTAGCGAAGCTTGGGAGCAAGGAAAAATCAAGGAGGGAGATTTGATTTGTCTTGCTGCATTTGGCTCGGGGTTCACATGGGCTTCTGCATTACTTCAGTGGTAAATGGGTAATGAATCCAACACGTTAGATCTTAAACTTTGGCTAGATAAGGACATTATTCCTCGTCAAAATAGACTTAAAGCACTATTTCTGGAGATGCTTGCTCATGTGGGAAATTCCTTTGATCTAAAAAAACTTAGCGAAATTCATAACCCAAGTCGCGGTATAAAACTTTCTAAAGGGAATGATTTAGTAGGGTTCCCTTATCAGGTTTTGGATCTTATCAGAGACTTTGATACTGACAAAGGGTTAAATATCCGAGTTTTAAACTGGTTTGGTCACGGGCTATTTCTCTTTGTCTTGCTCGGCAAAAACCATCCTAAATCCCCTTTTGAAAAGCTTAGTGGAAATAACTGGCTTTTTGATCAATCTCCTACTCCCTGGGACTACCCCGAAATACTGCTAAATAATGGTTCAACTGAATCTCCTACGGAATTTGACCTGAAAAACTCCACCTTCTGCCAATGGCACAAAAAGATTCAATCCACAGATGATTTAAACGTAATTCGAGTCGAAATTTTGGATGAACTAAAAAAATTGATATTCTTACTTTCCTGAAAAAATGGGATAAAGCTGGAATTAACTTATTTTTAAACAGGATTGAAGATCCTTCGTAAACTAATCAGATTATCCTTTTGTAAGATTTCACCTAACCCATGAAATCTAGACGAAATAAAAACCATATGAAATACCTCCTAATCGCAATAATCCTTTTCACCACGCCAGTATTGGCCCAAGAAAGCTCTATGGTCCGGCAATATAATTCCGACTCTACGCTAATGGCTACAGGTATAGTTACTAATTCAATGCGGGAAGGATTGTGGAAATATTACAACCCTAAAACCAACACGCTTCTTACTGAAGGAACTTTCAAAAACGGAAAAAGAGAAGGACTATGGAGCAGCTTTTATAGTGATGGGAGAAGGAAAGTAGTGGCTGAATATAAAGACGGGATTCTCTTTGGCCCATCCAAATTATATGACGCAGATGGAGCATTGAAAAAAGAAATGATTTTTAAAGATTCTGTGATTGTAGGGAAATACGTGGAGTATTTCGGAAGAACAGGAGTACCAGAATACATTGATGCAACTCAAGTTTCTCTGGAAGGTCAGTATGAAAACAGCAAAAAAACTGGTCAGTGGGTCCAATACTATGATTTCGGTGAGGTAGCTACCAGAGAATTTTATGTAAATGGACTTAAAGAAGGCCCCTATTTGGAATACGATCCAGAAGGTGTGCTGATTACTGAAGGACTATACAAAGGAGGACAGCTAGATGGTGCTTTTAAAAGACTCACCTATCCAAATCTTGTAGTAGAGGAAGGAAATTATAAGAATGGAAAAAAAGTAGGCGAATGGACACGCTATTTCACTGGAACCAAATCGAAAGAATCGGAGGAATTTTACGATGAAAATGGAAATCGTATTGGAACTTGGAAGTATTACTACGAAAACCAACGACTTGCCAGAATTGAGAAATACGAGAATGGAATTGCTGTAGGAACCTGGGAAGAATACTTTCCAAATAGGGAGATCGCTAAGCGAAAAACTTACGACTTAGGCGTTCCCGTAGGTGACTATGTAGAATACCATAGTTCTGGACAAATATCAGTATCTGGACAATATCAAAATGGAATGAAAACCGGCGTTTGGAAGAGTTTCTTTCCTGATGGCGAAATTTATTCCATAGGAGAATATAGAAATGACCTAAAAACCGGGCTTTGGAAATATTTCAATAAAATCGGAATACTGGTCGCTGAAGGTGAATACAGCTTAGGTCTTGAAAATGGGCAGTGGGTTTACTATTACGATGGAGGTCAGCTGAAATCTGTAGGAAGCTACAACATTGGGTTCGAAAATGGTATTTGGGGGTTATTTTATGACAACAAGCAACTTACTCAAGAAGAGATTTGGGACAATGGCCGTCTGATGAATATCAGTGAATACAAATCCTACGATGGAAGCGAAAACTTAAATAAGGGAACTTTGAAGGATGGTGATGGAACAAGAATCACCTATTATGTGAATGGAAAAAAGGAATCTGAGGGGAATTATGTAGCAGGAAAAGCAGCGGGTACTTGGTTATTTTATCACGAAAATGGAAGAAAGGCCTCTGAAGGGCAAATGAAAGATGGTAAAAAAGAAGGTCCTTGGAGGTATTATAACCCGGCTGGAAGATTAGAAGACTTGATCAATTACAAAGAGGACGAAGTCCAAGAAGAATCCCTTACCAACCTCGTGAATCTAATTAATCAATAGGCTGCAAGTTATTTTCCAATCTAACTCAAAAAAAGCATTTCAAACCGCTCCCGGTAATTATTGAACACAATATTTTGAATTTCAACTATTTACAATTAAATTCCATCACTCTTTAAGCTAGTCCAGTAGGATTTTTTTAACTAAAAAGTTTATTTAAGGGTGATTGAGCTACGGACGACAAATTTTACGCTTTTTAGCTCGGGATAAAACCCGAGCTTTTTTTATTTCCTGGAATAATCGTCTTCTACTCTTATTATATCTTCCTCATTGGATGGATTTTGAGGATCCACATGCATCCAGATCTCAGCTACTATTCCCCAGTTGCCTAGACCTACCAGTCGATGACGCTCACCTTGCTTGAGGGAAATGGTCTCTCCCAGCTGCATTTTCTCCAACTCACCAAGTTCATCTGTCTCACTTCTCACAATACCAGATTCTCCATCGATAAGCTTCCAAATCTCCGCTCTTCGGAAATGGTACTGCCAGGAAAGGCGTGCTCCTGGCGCTACAAGCAAGAATTTCGGGCTCAGTTTCTGTTCTAATTGCTCCTCAGAGAGTTCAACTTCTTCGAAAAACATAGCTCTGAATTCTCTTATCTGAGCTTCATCTAATACAAAAAAACCTCCCCAGGGCCTAGTTTGGTCGATTTTTGAAATCCGAAATCCTTTTTCTTTCAAAAAATCCTCAACCTTCTGAAACACTTCGGCTTTGCTGTGACTAGCATTAATATTCATCATAATTACTCCATCTTTATTTTTCAAAAATAAAGATTTCCCTTGAAAAATGAATTCAATCTCAAATTTCTAGATTTGGAATCTTTTACGGAAAACTGATCCAAGTATTTAAGAATTATAAGAAATGGCTGAATAAGTACAGCCGTTATCTTATTTTTTTAATAAAGTATTTTTTTGAGTATTAAAAATTACCGTAATTCAGGAATAACTTAGACCTATGCATTTAATAAACCCTCAGGCAGTAATCGATAAAATGGATGGTGTGGTAGAAATCAAAAGCTACCTCAACAAAATCAAAATCATTAAGAACCTGTATACCAAAGGTGCAAACACAGCAAGCGAAATTTGCTCAGAGGTTGGCATCTCTTTACCCACCGTCAATTCCTTGCTCAGCGATCTAATTTCCAGTGGTGAAGTAATCAAACAAGGCCGAGCTGAGTCACAAGGTGGAAGAAAACCAGATTTGTACAGATTAGCATTAGATGCATTCTATGTACTGTCTGTCGATTTGTCGAAGTACAATATGAACCTAGCGCTCTATTCCTGCAATCATAAAATTGTAGCAAAGAAAGAAAGTCATAGAATCAGCCTAGACAATGAAAAAGATACATTTGAAAACATTTGCCAAATAATAGATGCATATCTAGTGAGCACGGGTATTCCTGCTGATAAGGTGATTGCTATTGGGTTTAGCATGCCGGGATTGACTGATTCAGTGGGTGGCGTCAATTACACTTACCTACGATTTGGTGACAAGACACTTCTTGAGAATCTGGAAACTAGATTTTCAAAAAAAATATTCCTTGAAAATGATGCCCGTGCAATGACGCTGGCAGAATTCAAATTTGCTACAGATCATAATTACAAAAATGTACTAGGTCTGTTTATAGGCTGGGGAATTGGACTTGGAATTATCATAGATGGCAAACTGTATCAGGGAGCATCAGGTTTTGCGGGAGAATTCTCCCACTCTCCAATCTTTGAGTCAAGAGACGTGACTTGTATTTGCGGCAAAAAAGGTTGTCTGGAAGCTGTAGCATCCGGAACAGCCATCGTCAAAATGGCTGAAACAGCAATCAATCTAGACAAGGACAGCATATTGGCTAGAATGGCTAGAAACCAAGAAGGTGGTATAATGCCAAACCTGGTGGTTGACGCAGCATTGGCTGGCGATCAGCGAGCCATTACGATTTTATCTGAAGCTGGATTAGATCTTGGAAGAGGAATTTCCATGCTGATCCAAGTGCTCAATCCAGAGCTCATCATCATTGGTGGCTCCGTGGCAGAAGCAAATCAATACTTAATCACTCCAATTCAACAGGCTTTGAATATCTACAGCATGGCTAAATCACGCGAAAAGTCCCAAATCGCACTTTACAAATTAGGTGAAGACGTAGGACTCTTAGGTGGAGTAGCAGTGGTAAATGAAAAGCTTTTTGAAGATTTAATTAGCAAGCTGGGGTAATATTCAGTTTAAATAATCTCATGCGTTTCCTTAAATCATCCAAAACAGTCTTACTACTGGCTTTAGGAACACTACTCTTTCATCAGTCAGGAAACCTGCTATTTGCGCAGAACTTTGAGAAAATTTCAACTAAAAAATCTGGAATTTCCTTTAAAAATCAGCTGAAGGAGGACGAGAAAAACAATATCCTACGCTATGAATATTTCTACAATGGCGGCGGCGTGGCTGTTGGAGATCTGGACAACGACGGTTTTGAAGATATTTTCTTCACTGGAAATATGACTTCCAACAAGGTCTATAAGAATCTAGGAAACTGGAAATTTGAAGATAAAACCAAAGCTGCGGGAGTAGCCGGAAAAGATATCTGGACTACCGGCGTGAGTATGGCAGATGTAAATGGCGATGGACTTTTAGACATCTACGTTTGCTATTCTGGTAAAGGAAAACCTGAATTGAGAGGAAACGAGCTCTGGATAAACCAAGGGAATTTCACATTCAAGGATGAGGCAAAGGAATATGGCCTGGCAGATCCCTCAAATAGTACTCAAGGCTTATTTTTTGATTTTGACAGAGATGGAGACCTGGACTTGTTTCTACTCAATCACCACATTGAAGCGATCAATGAACTGGAATTTAGCGACGTCAAAGAGATTCGGCATCCCTATGCAGGAGATAAACTTTTCCGAAATGATAATGGCAAATTCATAGATATAAGTGCGCAAGCTGGCATCAAAGGTTCTGCGCTAGGATTTGGGCTGGGAATCGTCTCAGCAGATATCAATCAAGACGGTTGGCCTGACATTTTGGTAACGAATGACTACATAGAACCAGATTACCTGTACATCAACAACGGAGACGGCACATTCACCGATCGAATGACTGAGTACTTTCAGCATATTTCCCACTTTTCTATGGGGGCGGATATTTCGGATATTAATAACGATGGCAGGCCAGACATCTATACCTTAGATATGCTGCCTGAGGATAATGAACGACAGAAATTGCTTTACGGCCCCGAAAACTACGAGCAATATGCCTTGATGATCAAGGAAGGTTTCTATCATCAAAGTATGAGAAACATGCTTCAGATTAGTCACGGCGATGGACTATTTGCAGAAGTAGGTCAACTTGCTAGTATTTCCAATAGTGACTGGAGCTGGTCAGCCTTGTTTTTTGATGCAACAAATAATGGCAAAAAAGACCTTTTCATTACTAACGGCTACTATAGGGACTATACGAATAGAGATTTTCTAAAATACAAAGGAGATTACTATTTCAAACAGGCGATTGCCAATGAGAAAGCGGATACGCTACACTTGGTCACCACGATGACCTCCACTCCTATTCATAATTACATTTACGAAAATACCGGAGAATTAAATTTCGTAGATAGATCATTTGATTGGGGATTTGATGAAAAAGGATTTTCCAGCGGATCAGCATATGGAGATTTGGATAATGATGGAGACCTTGATTTGGTGGTAAACAACCTGAATGATCCAGCCTCGATCTATGAAAATGTCAGTCCTAAAAAGAATTGGCTACAAATTTCACTGAATGAGAACTCGACTAACACCTTTGCAATTGGGGCAAAAGTTGAGGTATTTACAGGTGATAAAAATCAGACGTTGGAGGTCCAACCTGTTAGAGGTTTCCAATCATCGGTTAGCCCGAGGCTTCAATTTGGGTTGGGAGATGAAAAATCAGTAACCTCAATTCGAGTGGTATGGCCCAATGGATCTGAGCAATTCCTGGAAAACATTCCTGCAAATCAGCACATTACTATTCAAAAAGAAAGTTCTGAAGCACTTGCAGCTACAGCTTCCAGACCCAATCCAATATTGAGTAAAAGCGATTTTTCACCGCAATACAACCCCGTACCTAATCAATACAACGACTTTAAGCGTCAGCCTTTGATGCTCACCATGCCTAGCTATATCAGCCCAGTATTAGCTCAAGGAGATCTCAATGGTGACGGAAATCCAGAGGTATTTATAGGAGGCACGAAAGGCCAAGCAGGTAAAATTATGTCTCTGGAAAATGAGGTTTGGGGAGACTATTCAGGCTTTAAATCCTCAATCGAGTTCACTGATGCTGTCGCAATTTTTGAAGATTTCAATGGAGATGGAAAGGAGGATTTATTTATTGGAAGCGGGGGCTATCACGATTATTTAGGTTCTGATGAATCAATTGTAGACCGATTGTATTTAAATGATGGAACTGGAAAACTGACTATCCAAAACTCATTTCCAGCGTACAAATTCAGCACAGGAACTGCTCAAGCGATTGATGCTAATGGAGATGGGAAATTGGATTTATTTGTAGGAGCCCGATTGATTCCAGGCAAATACCCGATCATTCCTGAAAGCAAATTACTGATCAATGACGGATCAGGAAATTTCGCAGATGAGACAAGCACTTATTTGCCAAATTCCGGGAAACTAGGATTGATCACCTCCTCAGAGTTGATTGATATGAATGATGATGGAAAGCTTGATTTGATTCTCGCAGGAGAATTTATGCCAATCACCGTCATGATTAATACGGGCAATGGCTTTAAAAACCAGAGCACCACTTATCTCAGTTCAGAGCTTTCAGGTTGGTGGAACAGGGTTTCCAAAGCTGATATTGACGGTGATGGCGACATGGATTTAATAGCTGGGAATTTTGGTCTCAACTCACAATTTGAAGCTAATGAGAGCAAAAAGCTTAGGCTCTATGCAGCTGACTTTGACCAAAACGGCTCTATTGACCCAATATTAGAGTGCTTTGTCGGGGACAAAATGTATCCTTACCCTAGTCGCGATGAATTGCTGGATCAAATGGCAAGTATGAGAAGTCGATTTACTGACTATGCCTCTTATTCGAAAGCGACCATGACTGATCTTTTTACAGTAAAAGAACTCGAAAAAGCTCAGGTACTAGAAGCAAATACATTGGAATCGGTCGTCTTGGAAAACACTGGAAATGGCTTCACAGCTAAGTCACTTCCAAGACTAGCTCAATCATTTCCTATCTTCAGTATTTTACCAATTGATCTGAATCAGGATGGAAATATGGATTTAATTCTTGGAGGAAATCAAACTTACACTCGAATTCGAATAGGTTTGATGGATGCTGGTCTCGGGTTAGTTTTACTTGGAGATGGAAAAGGTAATTTCCAACCGCTTTCACCAGCCGAATCAGGCTTAGCCATCAAAGGAGACATCAAATCCATTCTACCAATCAAAACATCTTCAGGAATCCAGTTGCTTTTTGGCATCAATCAAAAGCCTATTGAAAGTTATACAATCAGATGAGTCAGCAGCTAAAATCAATTTTCACAGCACTTTTTTTAATCACAGTTGTGATGAGTACTTCCTTTGCAAAACCACAGGAAACAAACTGGCCTAAGATCTATAAAGAGGAGTTTTTTCATATCACTGAAGTGATGGTGACGGATGTTGCCAGTCCTCCAGTAGCTGCTCGAATTTACGCCTACACGAACCTTGCGGCCTATCTAGTCATAAAAAGTCAAGGAGCTGAGTTCCAAAATAAAGATTTGCTTGAGCATTCTTATTTGTCATCTCACGATTGGGAAATACGTTCGGAGAAAGTCCAGTCACCGGAATTTGCCGCTGTTTTGGCTTTTCTAAAAGTTGGAAAAGCCATCATGCCTTCAGGTTATTTATTGGAAGAAAAACAAAGCGAGTGGATCCAGAAGGCTATAAAAGCTAAAATCATCAGCAAAAAGACGCTTCAAGCACACATTGATTTGGCTACAGAAGTTGCTGTAAAAGTAATGGATGTCGCAAAAAAAGACGGCTATCTGCAGCTTTCGACCTTGACTCGCTATACTCCTCAGAAAGGGGAAGGCTTCTGGTACCCAACACCACCAGCTTATATCGCTGCTGTAGAGCCGGAATGGAAAACCATTAAGCCATTTTATATCCAAAACCTAGAAGATTATAAACCGGCTCCCATGGCTCCTTTTGACATGAAAGAAGGAAGTTCTTTTCACACGCAACTAATGGAAGTGTATAACACTACCAACGAGCTGAATGAGGAGAGGAAATTGATTGCCAATTTCTGGGATTGTAATCCTTTCAAAGTGGAGTTTTCTGGACATATGGCGATCGGTGTGAAGAAGATTTCACCAGGTGGACATTGGATTGGGATCACTGGAATTGCTGCTCAAAAAGCAAATCTATCCTTTACTGAAACTGCTTATGTTCATGCGTTGGTTGGTTTAACTCTTCATGACGCATTTATTTCTTGTTGGAAAGCAAAATACGATACCGATAGAATCCGCCCAGAAACAGTAATTAATCAAAAGTTTGATCAGCGCTGGAGACCACTACTGCAGACTCCTCCTTTTCCAGAATACACTTCCGGACATTCTGTGATTAGCAGGGCTTCGGCCGTTGTTCTGACAGGCTATTTCGGAGATAATTTTGACTTTATCGATAGCTCAGAAACTTACTTTGGGCTACCAGAAAGACCTTTCCCCTCTTTTCTATATGCTTCAGAGGAAGCAGCCATTTCTAGACTTTATGGAGGAATTCACTTTAGAGATGCTATTGAAGAAGGTATAAAACAAGGTGAAAAGATCGGCACAATGATCTGGTCAAATCTCAACCAGTAACCCCTATCAAAATGATTTCTAAAAACTCTAGTTTACTATATTCTTTCGTTCTGATTTTAGTGGGTTATACTTCCTGCCAAAACAAAACCAATAAAGAAGAAAGCCCTGATACAGCTTCGAAGCCTAACATTGTTTTGATTTTTGCAGATGACATGGGATATGGTGATTTGGGAGTATATGGAGCTACCGAATGGAATACACCTAATCTGGATCAACTGGCTGCAGATGGCGTTAGATTCACTCAATTCTATGTCCCCCATGCAGTTTGTTCTGCTTCTAGAGCGGCCCTCTTAACAGGAACTTATGCCAATCGCTTAGAAATTTTCGGCGCTTTGGATCATACTGCAACACATGGATTAAATCCAGAGGAGACTACTATTGCAGAAATGCTGAAAGCTAATGGCTATTCAACAGGAATGGTTGGGAAATGGCATTTAGGAGATCAACCAGCATTTTTGCCAACCGAGCAGGGTTTTGATTCTTGGTATGGCCTTCCCTATTCCAATGACATGTGGCCTCATCATCCAGAAGCGAAGAATTACTATCCTCCCTTGCCTTTGTACAGAAATACGGCTGTAATTGATACGCTGGATGATCAAAGCATGCTAACAACCAATTATACCGAGGAGGCTCTCAAGTTTATAGAAACTAGTAAAGACACTCCTTTCTTCTTGTATTTTGCGCATAGCATGACGCATGTACCATTGTTTGTTTCAGATAAGTTTAAAGGCAAATCCGAACAAGGTCTATATGGAGATGTAATGATGGAAGTGGACTGGTCTGTTGGACAGGTTCGATCAAAATTGGAAGAATTGGGATTGGCAGAGAATACGATTATTATTTTCACTTCTGATAATGGCCCATGGCTTTCTTACGGAGGTCATGCTGGTTTGACAGCAGGATTGAAAGAAGGGAAAGGCACTTCTTGGGATGGAGGAATCAGAGAACCAGGGATATTTGTTTGGCCAAATCATTTTCCAGCTGGAAAGGTGGAAAACCAAGCTGCTATGACGATCGATATACTTCCAACTTTAGCAGAAATAACAGCCTCCAAATTACCTGATTTACCAATTGACGGCAGAAGTATTTTGCCTATGCTAGAGGGAAAAGAAATGGAGCAAAAGGCCTACTATGCCTATTATAATAGGAATGAATTGCAGGCGGTGATTTATGGCAAATGGAAAATGGTCATGCCACATACCTACAGAACTATTCCAGAAGGAACAGTCATGAGAAACGATGGAATTCCTGTCAAATATGAAATGACCACCCTTGAAAAAGCTGAATTATTCGATCTATCTTCTGATCCGAATGAAACAACTGATGTAGCTGAAAGTAACCCTGAAATAGTCTCCAAAATAAATCAATTTGCGGATCAAGCTAGAGCAGATATGGGAGATGCGTTAACTGAATCAGAAGGAACGGGATTGAGAAAGCATGGGAGAATCGAGGAGTAAATTCAGTTTTACATAAAATCTCCATTCCAATTCACTTCCTTCGAAAAAGGAGCTAAAATCTCGTCTATTAAAACCGAAACTTGCTCTCTATTAAGACGGGTTTCAGTTTTGAAATCGCCAGACAATTCCCTTCTTTTCCAAGCTTGAGCGATTTCAAATAAGGTAGTATTTGGTTTGACAATTTCCACCAATTGCTGGAATCTTGCTCCAGTTAGATAATCTCCTGAAGCTCCCCAATAGTCTTTCAATTCTGGATAAAGTGGTCTCAAACCATCTACTAATTCAAATTCTGTTACCAATCGATCTGGATAAAACCAAGTTTGATTTGCCCAGAGAAAAGGAACTCCCTCACCTTTAAAAATCCCGGTCGCTCCAATTTTTTGCATGGCTTTGAAATGGTCATCACTTGGATTCATATCGAGAAAAGGCATGATATAGGCATTTTGAGATAATAAAAGGGATTGAACTTCACGAATCGAAATGTCCTGCAATTCTTTCTTTTGCTTCACAGCAACAGCTGCCAGAACCCCCGCGGAATGACCAATTCCCAAAACAACTGGTTGAAGACGACTAGCTCCATTGACAATATTCGAAACAGAAATACTTTTCTCAGCAAGTATGAGTGCTGGATGATCCTTTGGAATCAAAGCTCCTAAAGGGACATTGTAAGAAGGAACCCGAATCTTAATGAAATCAATCGCTGGAGCGTCCAAGTTCTTCTTATGGTGATGATCAATGGTATAATCTCCTACTGCTATGCCTGTTCGATAGAAAGGATTTGGAGCATCGTATGGAGTTCTCACATAAGGCAAAGTAAAGTCTACCAATCCAACATATCTTCTTGATTCTCGATGATAGGGAATCATAGGAAGATTATCTTCAGTAGGATATTCATCCTCTGAAATTCCCAGATGCTTATAGCCCAACTCATGCTGGATGTAATAGGTGAATCTCAACGTAGCTTGTTTTGCATCTTCCAGAGCAAGTGCTCGTTCCTCAGGATTCATTTCTACAATATTCAAATAGTAATCATTACCGCAATTCGGCCAATTGATCATGTATTTATCATTTGGGAGTTTCCCATAACTGATCATCTTATCACAGTCCAAAGTTGGGTCTTTGTCAGAAATAGGATCAGAATGAGCACAGGCACATGCAAATTCTGAGGGATGATAATTCGCAGGTTGTTGGATGGTTTTATCAACTCCTTTTCCATAATCCTGAAGGGTCACCACATACGTCAGATCCTGAATAATGTCATTTGATTCTTCGGGTGCAAAAATCTCCCCTATCTCATCTCTGGCATCCATCCCCAGACGATAGGGCAAACCCTGAAAGGCAGCTACATCTCCCAGTTCCGTTGCATCAATTAATACTGGAGCATTTACTGTAAAGGACTTTCCATCTTTCGTGTATGTGACAGTCCAAAGCTTTTGAGAATAGCTTGCCGTTTTCCACTCGCTCTCGAATGATAAAATCAAATTATCCACTTTAGCAGCCATTTTCTGCAGAATCTCATTTCCTACTTTGGGTTCAAAAAGCGTATTACTTACCCAGCCAGTAGCAAGCTTTTTTGGACCACCATAATAGTCCTCCAATTGAGCCTTAAATTCTCCCCAAATTCCAGAAGGCAAACGATGATTCCCATCAATTGCAGAAACTCCCGCAGAAGTCAACATTCCCCCAAGCCAATGTGTTGGTTCAATAATTAATGTTTTTACTCCTAATCTGCCAGCAGAAATTCCAGCGGCCGTTCCACTTGCTCCTCCACCAACTATTATCAAATCATAGTTCGTCTGGGAAAAAGCCTCCGGAGAAATCCAAAAGCATCGGAAGATCAATAAAAATGAGAGTTTGTTGAAGTTCATTATTGACTAGTTTGATAGAAAAGGCAAGCAAGCTCCGAGTAGTGCAGATCGCTCACCCAGTTCAGATATTTTAAAAGGAATTGGGTATCCCATAGTCTCCAAATAAGATAAAGTAGTAGGGAGATAATGATTGGAAGCCAAACTGATCTTACCTCCCAGCACCACTCCTTCGGCATGCAAACGAATCAGGTACGGAAATAAAAACTCGCCTAAAGCTCTTCCAAAAGTTTCAAAAATCTCGTTGGCAATCGATGAATCATGCCCTGGGGCTAAAAGGTCTTTCACTCCGGAAATAGTAAGTCCATACCGCTGCAAAGCATACTGACGAAACCAAGCCGTGCCGAGGTAATCCTCAGCAATTCCGTCACGGAAAGGCGCGGTCCAGAGCTTTGCATCTTTGACCACATCATGCACTTTGATGGCTGATCCGAGACCAGTTCCCAAGGTAATACCAAGTGAGTTTTGAAAATCTTTTCCAGCTCCGGCGTAACTTTCCCCAGCTAAAAAAGCTTCTGCATCGTTTGTGAAGACAATATCTGAGGATGGAATACTCAAGCTTTCCGCAAGTAAATCCTTTACAGATAGCTGATAAAGCGAAGCCATTTTCCCCTGATCTTTAATCAAAGAAATACCTTTTTCATAATCATAAGGGCCAGGCATTGCAATTCCAACTCTGATATCTTTAGAATTACCCGTAGCAAGCAAGATTACTTTTGACCAAGCCGAAATTATGTTTTCCTTCTCACCAAACGTATCTATATCTCCTTCGGCAAATTGTAAAAAATCAACCTTCCTTTCTCTTGATCTCACTTTGGCAGCAGAAATATGTGAGCCTCCAATATCTACTCCTATAAATTCCATTCTTTGTATGAGCCTTTAGCTTTTTCCATAAAACTAAAGTAAAAAAAAGAAAGAGGTTTTGAACTGAATCAAAACCTCTTTCGGAATTCTAACTATAAATTTTAGGCAGAAACCTATTTATCCCACCATACTGGGTTAATCCAAGTATCACCACCCATATTGGTAATAGCATTTGCTAAACCTTCTGGGTTTGTAGTACTTTCTCCTGTTGGATAAAGTTGTCTCCTAGGAATTTGGCCTGATGAGAAGTTACCGGTGTAGTTCACAGAAGTCAATTCAGGATATCCAGATCTCTTCCAATTGTTCCATGATTCAACATAGTTTGCAAGAAGACTAGTAGTAGCCCAAATTTGCGAATTGATCATTTTTTGAGAGGCAGTAGTGCTACTGGTGTCCAGAGTATTTGCAGCTACAAAAGCTGCAGCATCTGCTGAAGAAACAGATCTACCTCCAAATTTACCGATGGTAATCATTGCGCCAGCCAAACCAGCACTATAATAAGAAGATGCAGTGCCTGAAACTGAGTAACCTCTCGTAGCTGCATCAGCCAGTAAAAACTGGATTTCAGCATATGTGAGAATGAAAACAGGAGCATTTCTGTCTCTATAGATACCTGTTGGTCTTGAATATGCTCCAATTGGTGCAACATCATCACCTGATCCAGTAGGACCTGGGTAATTAGGCGCTTTAGAGACATCAGTTGCCCCACCTTTCAAATCATACCCATTTGGCAAACCGATTTGAACAGCGGGATCACTATTTCCAGCATCACTACCATTTTTATTCGCTGCAAGTCCTGGCGCAGGAACCTCTGCTACAATAGATAAACGTGGATCGTTACTAGACTTTAAGAAGTCGATCATTCGTTTAGACCAGCGAACTTCGTATACATCATCTGTTACGTTCAAGGCATTTGCACTTGAGTTAGCATATCCATTGGCTTGGTCTGAAACCAATACCGCTTCGTCATCAACTGAAGCAAAAACACCACCAGCGATTGCTTTTGAAACATATGACTGTGCAGTAGTAGCATCAACATCAACTAACCGCATTGCCATTCTCAACATTACAGAATATCCTAGTCTCTTCCATTTGGTCAAATCACCACCATAAAGCACATCGTTTTTGATAGGATCACCTGCTGGATCTATCGAAGAAAGTGCAGACTCAAGATCAGCAAGCATTGACATATATGCATCAGACTGTGAGTCGTATTTCGGTTGAGTGATTCCCTCTTCGGCCATTAATGCCTCACTATAAGGTAGATCACCATAGATATCAGACACGAAAGAAAGCGTAAGAACTTTCCAAATCTCACCTACCGCTACTAAATTGGTAAATCCTTTTTTCTCTGCTAGAGACTGCATCTGATAAACTCTGGAGGCAGCAGAGTAGCCATCATTCCACACACTCTGGATGTAACTATTTGTACTTCCTGATGCGACATACTTATCAGCATTAGAATAGTAGTTTGCTCCACCTGTAGATGTAGAAGCCATTGCTTGAATCCACATACTTTGGAAAAGTATCGCTCCAGTATATCCTGTCATCATATTACCATAGTTATACTGAACTGTAGGTAAGATCAAATTAGGATCGAAAACACTTCCATCCGCGCGGTTTGGATCTGTATTGATATCCGCAAAATCACCATCGCAGCTGGATACGGCTAATACAATCCCCGTAAGAAATATACTTATATATTTTTTCATTTTAATTCAATTTGAAATTAAGGTTAAAACCAAAAGATCTAGTGCTAGGAAGGTTACCACCTTCAATACCAGTGTAGTTGATATTTGAACCGAAGTTAGCCTCAGGATCAATATTTTTAGCTTTACGCATCAAGAACCCAATATTTCTACCCACAAGGGATGCACTCAAGCCTTTCAAGACTGGAACATTTCCAAACCATTTTGCAGGGAATGTATAACCCAAGGTTAACTGTCTCAACTTAATGAAATCACCATCCACAACACTGGTGCTGGTTACATTTTGCGCCAAAGCTTTGTAGTAATCTTCTGCAGATGCAGTTTCGCTACCATTAGTCACACCAGATTCTCTACCTTCTAAAGTAACTTGGTTAAGCCCTCTGAAAATCGAGTAGAATTCAGTAGCAGACAAAACTTTGTTGCCATAGTTGTAATCTATCAAGAATGAGAAAGAAATTCCTTTGTAGTTAAACTCGTTATTCCATCCACCATATAGAGTTGGTAAAACAGTTCCCATGTTGATTAATTCACCACGTACCGGAAGGCCCGCAGCGTCCACCATGATGCTTCCATCAGTATTGTATGCATAATCGTACGCTCTGATCTGTGGTCCAGGCTCTCCTACTACATAAGCAGTAATCGCATTCCCAAGAGTACCTCTGTTTTGTCCTAGATTGATAGGATTATTGTTTGGATCAGTACTAAGAATCTCATTCTTAACTTTTGACAAGTTGAATGATGACTTCCACGTAAAGTTAGTGGTTTGAATTGGCATACCTGTCACCAAAACTTCTAACCCTTTGTTACTAGTAGAACCAGTCGCAACCACTGAACTATTGAATCCTGAGGTAATACTTAAATTAGCATTCATAATCTCATTGTGCGTCTCTTTCTCATAGTAAGCCACATCAAAACCTAGGCGATTATTGAAGAAATTTAAATCCACACCTAATTCTATTTCACTTGTAGTAAAAGGCTTCAGGTTCAAATTAGGAAGAGAAGTCGGAGATGATCCAGCTGGTACTCCATCGTAGGAATTAGCCGAATTGTAGTAGAAAGTGCTTTGATAGGCATCAAATGGCTCACCACTGGTAACTGCATACGATGCTCTGAATTTACCAAAATCTAAAACCGAGCTATTCATCAATTCACTGAAAACAAATGCTCCAGCTACAGACGGAGAGAAAATACTGTTGTTGTCAGTAGGCAAGGTACTATATACATCATATCTACCGGTAGTTGTTAACGTTAGTATATTATTGTAACCTAGAGCAACAGAGTAATATGCAGATTGCACTTCTCTTTCATTGTAATCATAAGATCTCGAAAAGGTAAGTACGTTAGTAGGAGAATATAAGTATGGAATCACAAACTGACTCCCACCTACACCTACAGATTCATATTTGTTATTTCTCCTATTTGCACCTGCCAATAGATCAAGGTTCAACTTACTGTTTAAATCAAAGTTAGCACCAAGAATACCATCAATGTTTGTTTCCGATCGAGTAGACTGACCTTTTCCCCCAAGACCACCTTGTAAGTTTGCTGAATAAGCAAGTCCAGAAGGGTCTACACTAAAGAAGTTATCGTTAGAAGCATCATTTCCTAAACGAATCATAGCATAAATATCCTTTGTAAAGCTGTATTTCGTTGATACGGCTGTAATAGTTCTTTTTCTACCCACATCATTAACACCTTGATTTGCAACAAAATACGGGTTAGTAACATAAATATCATCACTGAATACTGTCTCAGCACCAGTATCAGAATCAAAGCCAGGAGCAAAAATACTTTGACTGATATTAGGAGCTAGAAGCAAAAAGTTATTTGGGTTCTTAGGTCCATCACTTAGGTTAGGCACATTTGTAGATTTCTGATCGATGTAATTAACCATTGCGGTCACATTCAACTTATCAGTAATATTTTGCTCAACGTTTAGATTCAGTGTAAGTCTATCCACGCCACTATTTGGCACAATTGATTTAGCATCAAGATCAGAAATAGACATTCTGAATGATCCATCACTTCCCATTCCTTTAGCAATGGAAACAGTATTTGTGAAGTTGGTCCCTGTTCTATAGAAGTCAATATAACGATCATTAGAAGGGGAATATGGATACTGATTTCCATCAAAACCAATCACTTGGCTGCCATCCATTTTAGCACCCCAAGCCAATCGACCTGTTGACTGTGCGTCTGTAGTTGTTGTTGGTTTCTGACCGCCTGTACCTTGACCATAAACCTCTTGGAAATCTGTGAAATCCACTGGATTTTCAGCCATTACGTTCATAGTATATGTCAAAGACCAATCACCACCTTTGGATCCCTTTTTAGTAGTGATCAAAATAACACCGTTGGATGCTCTAGACCCGTAAAGAGCAGAAGCAGCCTGACCTTTCAAAACAGTCATTGTTTCGATATCATCTGGGCTAAGGTTACCGATACCATCACCACTATCTGCACCGCCCCACTGTCCAGCGGAACCTCTTTGGGTGTTATCCATTGGGATACCATTGATTACATATAAAGGAGAACCAGTACCACTGATACTTGGCAAGCCTCTCAATGTGATCTTAGACGTTCCACCAGGACCACTATTAGTGCCTTTTACTACCAAACCAGCAACGCGACCAGCTAGTGAGTTAGCAACGTTTGTTTCTCGAGCAGTAGTTAATGATTCACTACCCACTTGAGTTACAGAGTAACCCAAAGTCTCTTTATCCTTGCTAATACCCAATGCAGTTACTACCACTTCAGATAGCTCACTCGCATCTTCCTCTAGCAATATATTTAATTCTGAACGGTTGCCAACTGGAATTTCCTGGGATGTATAACCGATAAAAGAAAAAACCAAAACAGCGTTTGGCCCAACTGACAAGGAGTATTCACCATCCACATTGGTGGTAGTACCTGTCTGACTACTCTTGTCAAGGATAGTGACACCCGGCATAGGCAATCCATCTGGTGCTGCCGTCACTACTCCTTTCAAGATCCTACTCTGACCTTGTGCCAGGTGCACTGCACATAGCATAAATCCCAGAGCAAAAGCAATAGATAAAACTTTTCTCATAGCTTGAAATTAAGTGTTTATAATAGTTGAATAAAAAGGGCTTTCGCAATACGAGCACATAGAGTTTTCACTAAAAGTATAGGGACTTTGAAATCATGTTCAAGACTATAAGCAAACAACTATTCCAAAGTCGATACACGCATTTTTGTACAGGATTATTCTACCCTCTCTTAAGTAAAGCTATAGATTTCACCAACTATTCAAAAATATTTTGAAAAATTTTATTTCAAAACTCTATCTCATATAAATGATTTTTTTAAAAAAGATGGAATTTCTTACTCACAATTTTTAAAAAAAAGAAAAACACGCTGTAACTAGATATGTAATTTGGTTTTTCCTCTGTTTTGACAGTGAAAACTTTGTTTTTTATGTAAAACAATAAAATCTTAGATTCATGACTATAACCCACTTTTTATTAACTAATTTATTTGTAAATCCGCTTTTCTACCAGTTATAAGGGAAAAGCAATCCAGTATATGTTAAAATTTAAAATTGAGGCCACTCCGGCCTTCAGTCATCGGGCTTCCGACCAGATAAGCAAAGAAACTAGGATGGCAGGCGAGATTGCGGATTATCATACTGATTTATTACTGAATAATGCAAAAAAAAAGCCGTCCCTTTCGGAACGGCTTTGACTAATAGTTAAAGAAAAACCTATCTAAGAAAAAGCATTTCTCTGTACTTCACTAATGGCCATGACTCATCGTCAACCAAGAGTTCTAATTTATCTACTGCATACCTGATCTTATCGAAGTAAGCTTCTTTGACATCTACTTGATATCCTTTGGCCATTTTCACAATATCAGTCTCCTTGTTTAGCTTCTTACGTGCCTCTACCATCGCAGTAATATTGGATTTCAATGACTCTATATGCTTAGAGACTTCCTTGATCGTCTCAACAGCCGCAGTATTATCCAAGCCTAGTCCTTTCAAACCATTTGCATTCTGGATGATTTTGTTCTGGTAAAGAATTGCAGTAGGAATGATATGGTTCAATGCAAGATCCCCCATCACACGACCTTCGATCTGGATCTTTTTCATGAAGCTTTCCAACATGATTTCGTGACGTGCATGAACCTCTATTCCATTCATTACATTATGTCTTTCGAAAAGCTCTTTGGTAGCTTTAGTAGAATAAACATCCAATGCTAGAGGAGTGGACTTCAAGTTAGACAATCCTCTTTTCTGAGCTTCGGCAGCCCATTCATCAGAATAGCCATCACCCTCGAATCTTACTTTTTTGCTATCCTTGATGTATTTTCTCAACACGTTCACGATAGCAATTTTCTTCTCTTTACCAGCGCTCATCTCTTTCTCAATGTCTTTTGCCATTTCTGCCAATACATCTGCAACGATCACATTGAGTACCGTCATTGGACCAGCCACATTTGCCTGAGAACCTACTGCACGGAATTCAAATTTGTTACCTGTGAAAGCAAATGGAGAAGTTCTGTTTCTATCTGTATTGTCAAGGATGATTTCAGGAATCTTAGAGATACCCAATTTCATATACATGTTGTCACCCTTTTCGATCTTGATATTTCCGTTTTTCTCAAGTTCATTCAATACTTCAGTTAGAGTAGCACCCAAGAACACAGAGATAATCGCCGGAGGAGCTTCGTTAGCACCTAGACGGTGATCATTACCAGCAGAAGCGATACTTGCTCTCAATAGATCAGAGTGATCGTAAACTGCTTTGATAGTAGCTACCAAGAACGTTAAGAACTGAAGATTCTCTCTAGCAGAATTGCTTGGTTGGAAAAGGTTAACTCCAGTGTCTGTAATCAACGACCAGTTGTTGTGCTTACCACTACCGTTCACACCTGCAAATGGTTTCTCGTGAAGAAGTACTTTCAAGTCATGTCTCTCAGCCACTTTATCCATGACGTCCATCAACAATTGATTGTGATCCGTCGCCTTGTTGATTTCTTCAAACAAAGGAGCAACTTCGAATTGACCCGGAGCCACTTCGTTATGTCTAGTCATTACTGGAATGCCTAACTTCAGAGCTTCGTTTTCGAAGTCAACCATGAAGTCCTTCACTCTAGTAGGAATAGATCCAAAATAGTGATCGTCTAATTGCTGGCCTCTAGCTGGGCTATGCCCGTAAACAGTTCTCCCGCCCATTACCAAATCTGGTCTTGCTGCGAAAAGAGCTTTGTCTATCACAAAATATTCCTGCTCTACACCTAGAGAAGGCTGCACCTTTCTCACGTTTCTGTCAAACAATTGGCAGATAGCTAAAGCGGCGTCATTGATTGCCTCGATAGACTTCAATAGTGGAGTCTTGTAATCCAATGCTTCACCTGTGTAAGACACAAAGATCGTCGGGATACAAAGTGTATTTTCGAAGATGAAAATCGGAGAAGTAGGATCCCAAGCAGTATATCCTCTAGCTTCAAAAGTAGAACGGATACCTCCATTTGGGAAAGAAGATGCATCTGGCTCTTGCTGAACTAATGCTGATCCTTTGAATTTTTCAAGTCCACCTAAGGCATCGAAAAAGGAATCATGCTTCTCTGCGGTAGAACCAGTAAGTGGTTGAAACCAGTGTGTATAATGTGTAACACCTTTGGACAAGGCCCAAGTTTTGACTGCGGATGCTACTTCTTCTGCAGTAGCAGCATCAATCTTGGTTCCTTTGTCTATTGCTTCCATTACCCTTTTATAAGCTGAAGGTGCCAAGGACACTTTCATTTGTGCAGTTCCAAAGGTATTGGTACCAAAAAAGTCTGAGATTTTAGAGGATGGTGCTTTTACAGCTACGCGCTGTCTAGTCTGCACCATTGCTAAGGCTTGTTGTCTGAGTGTTGCCATTTCTACAATATGTGGTTTAAAATTATACACACAAAAATAGAAAAATATGTATATGAAAATGCTTTTGACTGATTTTTGGCCTCATTTTTCAGAAAAATTACACTTTTTTCAATAAATCATAGCAAAAAGGCACCGTTTTCGGGAAAACCCTTCGATTTCCGTGATAAAATTGGAGAATTGAAAACAAGCGAAGATTAATTACCTTTGCAATCTCATTATCAGAAGCGTAATTGTGAAAAAAGTAGCCTTTTATACACTAGGATGTAAGCTAAATTTCTCAGAAACCTCCACTATCAGTCGCCAATTTGAAGAAAAGGGATACTTAAAAGTGGATTTTCAGGAAAATCCCGATATTTTCATCATCAACACCTGCTCGGTCACCGAGAACGCTGACAAGAAGTGTAAGAAGATCGTTAAGGAGGCTAAAAAGATTTCTCCTAATTCATATGTCACGATCATCGGTTGCTATGCGCAATTGAAACCTAAGGAGATTTCCGAGATAGAAGGAGTAGATGCAGTGCTTGGCGCAGCTGAGAAATTCCGTTTGATCGAACTTCTGGATGATTTTGCTGCAGTTCAAGAAACAAAGGTTTTGGCATCTGAGATACAAGAAGCTACTGTCTTTAATAATGCCTACTCTATAAATGACAGAACACGGACTTTCCTGAAAGTTCAGGATGGTTGTAACTACGGATGTGCCTTCTGTACTATTCCTCTTGCCCGAGGCAAAAGCAGAAGTAATACTATTGAAAGCGTATTGCAATCAGCCCGAGAGATCGCTGCTACCGGAGTAAATGAAATCGTGCTAACTGGTGTGAACATTGGTGACTTCGGCATTGTAGATGGAAAACGAAACGAACGATTTGCAGACCTAGTCTATGCACTCGACGAAGTAGAAGGAATCAACCGTCTTCGGATTTCTTCCATCGAACCAAATCTCCTGACCAATGAAATCATCAGCTTTGCTGCACAATCCAAGAGATTTGTTCCTCACTTCCATGTCCCTTTACAATCTGGCTCCAATACCATTTTGAGAAAAATGGGGAGAAGATACCTCCGTGAGCTCTATGTAGATCGTGTGACCAAGATCAAAACCCTCATGCCGCATGCCTGTATCGGTGTAGATGTCATTGTAGGTTTTCCAGGCGAGACGGACGAGCTTTTCCTAGAAACTTATAATTTCCTGAATGAGCTGGACATTTCCTACTTACACGTATTTACCTATTCAGAGCGAGCCAATACAAGAGCTGCTGAGATGGATGAAGTCGTCCCGATGAAAAAGAGAAATGAGCGCTCAAAAATGCTTCGCATTCTTTCCGAGAAAAAAAGAAGAAAATTCTACACTGAAAACCTTGGCAAAACTTTCACCGTGCTTTTTGAAGAAGATGTGGAAGATGGCAAAATCCATGGCTTTACCGAAAACTACATTCGTGTGGCCGCCAAATACGACCCTATGCTAGTTAATGAATTGAAATTGCTTACGCTAGATCAAATCAATGAAAAAGGAAATGTAGAAGTGCTAGAACCAGAGATGGTTTACGAAAAACACTAATTCCCACCATTCCCAATTAGTCAAATATTAAACATCTAGCCAATTCAGCTGTTGTTTAAATATGAACTCTTTATTTAAACCTGACGGAAGAATTACCAGAAGATTGTATCTGGTGATGTTTATCATATTTTATTTTATCAACATCCTTTGCCTGATGATTATTTGGGATAGTTTTCAATCTGAGTCTTGGGCTATATTTTACGGTGCTGGTCTAGTTCTGATTGCTTCAATAGCTGTATTGCTTATTCAAGCTATCAAGAGACTACATGATATAGGGTTGGACTGGAAGTATGCGTTTTATTTATTAATCCCACCCCCAATTAATTTCATCGGGTTATTTGGCTTGCAGCTAAAAAAGGTCAAGAAGGACCAAACGATTATGGTCCTGATCCAAGAAAAACAGATATTGTCTAACTTCTAGACACATACTATTAAGTGGTTCAAGATTTAAAGTGGTACAGAAAGTGATATTTCTCTACCACTTTTGCTTTTTTAGGAGAAGGATTCGGAAGGGAATCCTGGAAGTGATGCGTATTTACTCCTACATTTTTCTAAATTCAAATCAGTTAAAAATACAAACGGTGAAAGATTCACATAAAATCGCTCTAGTCCAGCAGGAACCTTGGCTTGCCCAATACGAACCGCAGATCCAGCGAAGATTTGATAGATATCAGGAAGCTATTCGAGAAATCAATGATTTCAGTGGAAATATCCTCGAATATGCTTCAGTCCATAATTTCTACGGGATTCATTACGAAGCTTGGAGAAAAGGCTGGGTATACCGAGAATGGGCTCCCGCTGCTCATCAACTCTATTTTTTCGGAGATTTCAACGAGTGGGACCGTAGCTCACACCCGATGAAAAAAACCAGTCGCGGAGACTGGGAGATTTTCTTGCCTTATGAGCAATACAAGAATAGGTTCATTCACGCAAGTAAAGTAAAAGTTCATGTCGTAGCCGAAAATGGCGCCTTAGACAGAATACCTGCATATATAAGGAGAGTAACCCAAGATGAAACCACGCATGATGTCGCTGGTCAACTTTGGTTTGCTGAGGATTTCAAGTGGACAGACAATTCCTTTTCCACAAGGAGCAGCCTCAAACAACCCTTAATCTACGAGTGCCATGTGGGAATGGCTCAGGAGAAAATGGGAGTTGGAACTTACAAGGAATTCGAAGAGCTCACTCTTCCGAGAATCAAAGCTGCAGGATACAATACGATTCAGATGATGGCTATCATGGAGCATCCCTATTATGGATCTTTTGGCTATCATGTCTCCAACTTCTTTGCTCCCACATCGAGATTTGGCACTCCCGAAGAACTGAAGTCTCTGGTGGACAAAGCCCATGAGATGGGAATCGCAGTCGTGATGGACATCGTTCATTCCCATGCAATCAAAAATGTGAATGAAGGGCTGAATGAGTTTGACGGAAGCGAGCATCAATATTTCCATCCTGGAGACAAGGGCTATCATGAAGCATGGGATTCAAAAGTCTTTGACTATTCCAAGCGGGAAGTGCAGCAGTTTTTGCTGTCGAATATCCGCTACTGGCTGGAGGAATTTCATTTTGATGGATTCCGCTTCGATGGCGTGACTTCCATTATGTACCACCACCACGGGTTGTTCATGGACTTTGATTCAGTGGACTTATATTTTGACCAAAATGTAGACGAAGATGCTATTTTGTACTTACAGCTGGCAAATACCCTGATTCATACGCTGAAGTCTGAAAACATCTCCATCGCTGAAGATATGAGTGGAATGCCAGGACTTGCCCGGCCTATAACCGATGGTGGATTGGGATTTGATTTCAGAATGGCAATGGGCGTCCCTGATTTTTGGATCAAAACTCTAAAACATAAACAAGACGAGGAGTGGGACATGTTTGAGCTTTGGCACCAGCTCACTAATCGTCCCTCAGGTGAGCGATCTATAGGATACGCTGAAAGTCATGATCAGGCTTTGGTAGGGGACCAGACACTTGCTTTTCGATTGATGAAGGAGGACATGTATTTCTCCATGTCTCTACTTCAGCAAAATCTAGTCGTAGATCGTGGCGTCGCTCTTCACAAACTCATCCGGTTGATCACACTTACACTAGGTGGAGAAGGATATTTGAATTTCATCGGTAACGAATTTGGTCATCCAGATTGGGTAGATTTCCCAAGGGAGGGCAATGACTGGAGTCATCAGCACGCGCGCCGACAATGGTCTCTCGTCGATGATCCCCTTCTTCGCTACGGGCAACTTGGCGCTTGGGACAAGGCCATCATCCAACTTGCAACCGATTATCAGCTGCTGGCTTCTGATCCAGCAGATCAGCTATTTTTGGATCCAGATAAAAAGATCCTTGCTTATGAAAGAAGCGGGTTGATCTTCGTGTTTTCCTACCATCCTACGGAGTCATTTTTCGGGCTTCCAATCCATGTGAAAACCGCTGGAAAATTTAAGATTCTTCTTAATTCCGATGACAAGGCATTTGGAGGATTCGAGCGGCTGGATCAAACCATATTATATCCTACAGATGAACACCAAAGCATCAAATTGTATGTTCCGAATAGAACTGTGGTGGTGCTGGAGAAAATTTAATTCAAAATCATGAATACCTCTGTTGAATCTTATTTCACCGACGGCTGTGGACGCTGTCCTTTAGGTGGCACTTCACAATGTAAAGTCCATAACTGGACACAAGAATTGAAGCAATTAAGAAGCATCATTCTTAGCTGTGGACTGACAGAGGAATCAAAATGGGGAGTTCCGACTTATACCTTTCAGAAAAAAAATATACTCATTTTGGCAGCCTTCAATGAGTATTGTTCAATTAGTTTTTTCAAGGGAGCATTGCTAAGTGATGAACACAAAATCCTTGTAAAACCTGGAGAGAATACACAGGCAGGACGCTTGATTAAGTTTACTGATTTGATAAAAATAGCACAGCTAAAGTCGGTTATAAAGGCATACATTTTTGAAGCAATAGAAGTAGAAAAGGAAGGATTGAAAGTTGAGTACACTAAAAACCCTGAGCCTGTTCCTGAAGAATTGCAAACAAAGCTTGAAAATGATCCTTTTTTTAAATCAGCCTTTGAAGCCTTGACTCCTGGAAGGCAACGCGGCTACATCCTATTTTTCTCCGCACCCAAGCAATCAAAAACCAGAGAAGCCAGAATAGAAAAGTGCGCACCAAAAATTCTCGAAGAAATAGGATTGAACGATCGTTGAAAAAATGGCTTAAACTAACGACTTACAAATTCCCCTTTTTCATTTCCTTCACAGCATGATCAACAGCTCTGGCAGTTAAAGCCATATAGGTAATGGATGGATTCTGCGTTCCAGTCGATGTCATGCAAGCTCCATCAGTCACAAAAACATTGGGTGCCTGATGCATCTGATTAAATCCATTCAGCATGGAAGTCTCAGTATCCCTGCCCATTCTCACACCCCCCATCTCATGAATATCCAATCCCGGCGACTGCTTACTGTCACCTTTACGGATATTAACACAGCCTGCTTTGGTCAGCATCTCCTCACCTTGCTCATGAAAATCGGTTAGAATTTTCTCATCATTATCGTCGTAGCTTACATTGATTTGCAGCAAAGGCACGCCCCACTCATCACTTTGATCTGGACTGAGGCTGACATGATTTGATTCTTTAGGGATAGTTTCGCCCTGCATCATCATATAAACAGACCAAGGGCCAGGTTTAGAGTTTGCTTCTTTCAGTTCGGCTCCTAAAGGCGTATCAGCATGACCAACCCCCGCACGACCAGCAGTATAAAAGGTCATGTAACCACGCATGAAATCCATTTCTTGTTTTTTCACATTCCTGAAGTTAGGCATCATCACCGCCGTAGGCCTTCTACCGAAATAGTATTTATCCTCAAACCCTTCATAATTGGCATTGATTGATCCTCGGTAATTATGAAAAGCTATGTATTTCCCCAAAATTCCAGAGTCATTGCCTAGTCCATTTGGAAAGCGCCTGGAAGTACTATTCAGTAAGATCAAATTCGTATTTAATGCAGCTGCATTTAAGAAAATGACTTTGGCAAAAAACTCCATAGACTCTTTTGTTACCCGATCTATTACCCGAACGCCTGTCACTTTCCCTTTTTGCTCATCATAAACAAGTGAATGAACCACAGAATCTGGCCTTAAAGTCAAATTCCCCGTTTTAGCAGCCGTCGGTAAAGTCGAAGAATTTGAGCTGAAATATCCGCCAAAAGGACAACCTCTATAGCATTGATTTCTAGCCATACATTGACCTCGACCTTGAGCAAGATGAACCTCCTCTGGTTCCGTAAGATGTGCACAACGGCCGATAATCACATCTCGGTCCACATAAGAAGCCTTGATCCGTTTCTGGATTTCTTTCTCCACACAGTTCATCTCCCAAGCTTTCAAAAACTCTCCATCCGGCAGCGTGTCCAGCCCTTCATAGCTCCCACTTATTCCCACAAATTTCTCTACATAGCTATACCAAGGAGCTACATCTTCATATCGAATAGGCCAATCCACCGCAAATCCATCTCGCCCTGGACCTTCAAAATCGTACTTACTCCATCGTTGAGTTTGTCGTGCCCAAATGAGTGACTTGCCACCAACTTGATATCCACGGACCCAGTCAAATGGCTTTTCCTGAACATAGGGATGCTCCGAATCTTTGACAAAAAAATGCTGCGTATCCTCTTTGTACGCATAGCAACGGTTTACTACAGGATTTTCAAGTTTGTCTTTTCTTGGAATTTGGTTGCGGTGCGGCATTTCCCAAGGAGCAGAAGTCATCGTCGGATAATCTTTCAAATGCTGTACATCTCTTCCTCTTTCTAATACTAAGGTTTTCAGGCCTTTCTCACAAAGCTCTTTTGCTGCCCAACCTCCACTTATTCCAGACCCTACTACTATAGCGTCAAATTGATTCGATTTCATGATTGAAAATATAAAATATCACCATCCCATACTGAATATTTCCAAATATAAACTTCTCTTTTCTAAAGCGTAGTTATGCTGTCTATTCAGTTTCAATACAACAAAAATGCCTCTGGATAATAGACCAGAGGCATTTAACGTATAGGAATAGTTATAACTTACTCGTATCTCAACGATTCTATAGGATCCAATTTCGAAGCTTTGAAAGCTGGAAAATAGCCAGAAAGTAAGCCCACTAAAATACAAATAGCAAAAGCTACAAACATCCACAACCATGGGATTAGGAATCCACCGACGCCAATTACAAGTGCAATAATGTTCCCAATTGAAATCCCCAATATCACTCCCATTGCCCCACCTATAATACAAATCATAATTGCCTCTAGGAGAAACTGCTGTCTGATTCTAAGTGGTGTAGCTCCTAGTGCCTTTCTGATACCAATCTCTCTGGTACGCTCTGTCACTGACACAAGCATAATATTCATCAATCCGATGGAAGCTCCCAGCAGGGTGATAAAGCCAATACCGAAACCTCCCAATCTTAAATAACCGGCGACCTCTTCCAGGCTTTCCGCCACGGACTGGCTTTTTGTCAAGTCAAACGAATCTTCCTGAGCTACACGATCTTGGCGAATCTCTCTCATCATACCGATCGCCTGCCCCATTTCATAATCTATCCGCTCTGGACCTGAAGCAACACCTGTCACGGTGTAGTTAAATGTACCTCTCTGATCCAATCGACTTGCATTTTCAATAGGAATCAAAATCTGTCTATCAGCTCCAGAATCTTGACCGACTCCTCCCTGCTCCTCCAAGACACCTATCACAGTATAAGGCCGACCTAAAACTATAATTTTTTGATTTAAAGGATCTTCAGCAGCTGTAAAAAGCGTAGTTGCCAATTCCTTTCCTATAATGCAGACATTAAATCCATTCTGAACTTCCATTGATGTGAAATTCCTGCCAGAACCTAATTTCATAGCCTTAATGCTGATGTAATTATCATCACCACCTCTAATTCTCACATTTGGATTGGTGGTTTTAGAACCTCTTTTTACCTCAGCAGATCCCGTCACTGACACAAAAACCGTTGAAATCCCTACGCTATTGTACTTTTCTTTGAAATTCATCACCTCTCTAAAGCTAAGCTTTGGATAGGTTTTTTCAGTTTTACCGTCCTGAATAGCACGCCCACCACTGAATCCCTTATTTCTTAAATCGAAGGAATTTGCACCCAAACCAGAGAAACTATCCGCTATTTGGGTTTTGATACCATCAATGGCAGTCAACATCCCTACTAAAGAAGAAATACCAATTGCAATGATAGCTCCCGTTAAGACAGTTCTTAGCAAATTTACTTTTATGGATCGTACAGCTTCGCGTACATTTTCGATCAAATTCATAATGTGTTCGTATTAGAACGACTTTATAAGGCAATTCTGCCTTGGTTATATCAAGTATAGATAATTACTGTCGAAATGTCTATCCGACTATAAAATTTAAGATTTATTCAATGAATCCGATCACCTCTAACCTCCAGATTCTTGATCACTTCAGCCTCGAATGCAAGCCATTCATCCCATCGTTTGTTTACCTTTTCTGGGTCATCATACGTTCTGGCCAATTCGATGAATGTGACGTAATGTCCAGCTTCTGATATCATCAGTTCGTAATAGAACTTTTGAAGTTCTGGATCTTCCAGATGTTTTGACAGCAATTTAAAGCGCTCACAACTTCTCGCTTCTATCAATGCATTGAGGAGTAAATGCTCAGTAAGCTGCTGGATTCTGCTTCCTCCTTTTTTCATGAAATTAGTTAGCTGAACTACGTATTCGTCTCTTCGATTTACACCAAAAGTCAATCCCCGCTTTCTAATCTCTTCAAGCACTCGCTCAAAATGCCCCCATTCTTCAGCCACGAGTGGCGTCAGCGTATCAACTACCTCGGGGAAGTCATTGAAACGCACTATCAAACTAATGCCAGAAGAGGCGGCCTTTTGTTCGCAGTAAGCATGATCAGTCAGCACATCTTCAAGTTTCATCGCTACAATACCTGCCCACCTAGGGTCGGTGGGTAATTTCAAATGCAGCATTTTTTGTCTGGTGCTTTCTTCCCAATTCATGTCTAATCAAATAAATACCAGGTAATACCTAGATCAATAAACGATTTATAGCCCGTATAATCCGGAGTCACAAAATAGCCCTCCTCTTTCATCAAGCCACTATTCAAGTGATTGTATTTTAGCAATACACGGGTTCTATTAATCCTGAAATCCAAAAATACATCAGCTACAGGATAGGCATATACATTGAAGTTGTTTTGCAAATAGAATTGCTGAGTACCAGGGAAATAAGCTTCAGCATAATAATCTGAATGATAGCGAATATCCAGCCCAAGTTGAACATAAATATTTTCATTGAACATCGGGCTATCAAAATAAAACTTGGTATTCCCATAGAACTTCGGGATTCTAAAATTATCGCTTGATTCACCGGAGATTTGTGTGAAAATCACTTCTGTATCCCATTGGAATTTCTGACCTATCCGTACATTCGCTTTCAGACCAGGAATCAGCATAAATGCTTCATCACTGGCTTGTTCAGCTTCACGTTTATGGTTAAAATACACGTAGTTATTCACCCTATTAATAGTCAAGGATGGTCTCAGCTTGATCTTGTTGAAATCTAATTTGACTACGCCCCTGACTTGATCCACACCTATATTATCAAAGTCATTATCCCATTGATAGTAATTCCCATAGTACATCTGCTGCATAGCAGTAGGCTTGTAAACCGCTTTGGTATAATCCACCTCTAGCCAGGGCGAAATAAATAAGCCATGAAGTCTGAAAGCTCCCGGTATCAAATATTCTCCATCAGCGCTTAAGGACCATTTTTCAGAAATTTTTCCGATTAGCTCCCCTCCCACATAGACCTCATTGAAGTTATTCTTCTCGCCTTCAGGATAAAATGTACTTTTCATCCTCCCTGCCCGAAACTTTGCATGAGCATTATAATAAAAGCCCTTAAAACTCCCCTTAAACCCTACTTCATTTCCCCATTCCTTGAAATCACTGTAATTCCTCGTAGTATCCAATTGGGTGCTATCCATCAGCGCATTAAGGCGAGCACTAGGATAGAAAAGCGAATCACTGCTATTCATAGCAGCTGATAAGGTGAAGTCGTTATTTTTTTGATCAAAAATATGATAGATCTGCAACTCATCACGAACGCTGTACTCATGATAGATTCTATATTCTTGGCGTAGATCACTCGCTTGGGTATTACTAAGCCATACTTTGGCATCTTCGTAGGTGAAATATACGGAAGTACTATCTTCCTGGGGAGGAATGATTCCCCCGATTTCATTCACTTTATGCAGCATTCTTGAAAAATTCGCTAAAATCCAATATTTCCCGTTCTCTGATCGGTAATTGGTATGCAGGGAATAGGAATTCTGGACCACCATGTTGTCATCTCTAGCAACAGGGTTTAGCGTCTTTCTAGCCCGAATTGTATGGAAATTAAATCCCACATTCCATCGTGGGTTGATATTTCTGGCAAAAGCCAAATCCAACATATTCCGTTGACCACCTCCAAAAAAAGCAGACATCTCCGTAAATGGCGATTTGGTATCGAAATACTTATTGTCTTCTGGGGCGTGAAAGTATAAATCGTACACCGAGAATCCGGACCTAGTTCCTATGATAGTTGGAATTTCATAGAACATCGGCTTGGTCGCACTTCCAATATTCCCCAAATCCTGATACTTCCAATTGCTTTTTTCCACTGGCGAATAATTATGGAAATTATTCAATGCAGTATCCTGCGCATAGAGAATCAAATTGTTTCTCTTAATGTCTTTTTCAAAAAAGTACAAGCTCGTTTTCGGTCCATAAACCATCCTTGTACTATCATCCAACAAAGATTTTCTACCGATCCCATCCTCTTCCCCGTCTGGATCTACCTCCTGTCCACTTCGCTGTTGATTGGGATTTTGGCGCACGGGTGGTGCAGTACGCTGCTGCGCAAAAGCTATATCAACGCTTGCGACGCTTAAGAAAAATAAAAAACAGAGTATCCGTTTATTCACTTAGATTTTATCCTTTTTGAGGACTTTTTGTTGGATTTGTAGTGCCAAAGTTTGTTCATCATCCTGTGAAAACCTCACTTCGATAGGTAGCACAAAAATCGGAATTTCTGCCAGAAAACCTTCCGGCGCGTTAGATTTAACTTTTACAGCGTCTTTTTCGGTCGTAAGGACAACGGGATTTTGCGAAGCAAGTTGCCTGAAAGCATGGGCAAGTTTGTCGAAATCCACTTCAGCATAGTCATGATGATCTGGATACCTTAGCACTTTTAATAATTCGAATTTTTCATGAACATAATCTACCAGCGGTTGATCATTGGCTAATCCTGTGAGCAAAATAACTTTAGGTGAAAAAAGCAGCGAGATACCCAAGGGAATAGGTTCTCCATATGAAATTGAAGAAAAAAGCACAGGCGTATTTAACTTACAGTAGTGGGCAGCCTCATTCCTAAATCTAATTTTCTCAGAATCATTCAGCTGATTCGGGCATTTAGTAATGATGATTAAATCTGCCCTTTTGGCACCGCTTCTACTTTCTCTCAGTCTTCCCATTGGCAACAGAAAATCGGAGAAAAAAGGCTTCTGAAATGTCGATAAAAGGATTTTCAGATCACCGTTCACATACCGATGTTGATACGCATCATCAAGAAGAATCAGCTCAGGAGCATTAGGTTGGGTAGCTATTTCATTAAGAGCATTCAGTCTATCCTCTCCCACAAACACAGAAATATTCTGACCGAATTTTTGATAAATCTGAAAAGGTTCGTCGCCAATTTCTTCTGGCGAAACTTCAGGAGAAGCTTTTAGAAAGCCTCTTGTCTTTCGACCATACCCTCTACTTAGGGTCGCTAGTTTTTGCTCTTTGTGAAGCATCCTAATCAGGAATTCCACCATGGGAGTTTTACCTGTACCACCCACACTCAGATTCCCAATCACGATACTTTTTATAGGAGAGGAAGCACTTTTTAGCCAACCGATATCGAAAAACCAATTTCGAAGTCGGGTGACCAGATCGTATATCAAAGCAAAAGGATAAAGCAAAAAAGCGTACCAGCGCATTCCAGAATTACTATTTTTGATCAAATAAACAGAAAAAATATGGGATACAAGATTAGCGATGTGATTTCCTACCTAGAGCAAATCGCGCCTCCATCCTATCAGGAGCCATACGATAATGCTACTTTGATCACTGGTGACAGAAATTCAGAAGTAACCGGGATTGTTTGCTCTCTAGACTGCATAGAAGCAACTGTTGAGGAGGCTATTGAACTGGGAGCCAACCTGATCGTAGCTCACCACCCCATCGTATTCAAGGGTTTGAAAAGTCTAACTGGGAAAAACTATGTGGAGCGGACAATCATCAAAGCCCTCAAGAACGACATAGCAATCTATGCCATCCACACCAATTTGGACCACGTTGCCCATGGAGTAAATAAGCGAATTTCTGATCGATTGGGATTATTGAAAACCAAAATATTACAGCCTAAAAAGCAATTATTAAGTAAGCTCGTATTCTTCGTTCCAGAACCGGAAAAAGAAAAAGTGCTTCAGGCAGTTTACGCAGCTGGTGCAGGTAAGATCGGTGAATACGCAGATTGTTCATTTCAGGTAAAAGGGATTGGGACTTTTACGCCTTCGGCGAAAGCAAACCCATCTTTAGGAGAGCAGGAAAAACCACAAGAAGAATCAGAAATCAGAGTGGAAATTTTGGTTTCCAATCACCTGCTTCCAAAAGTCCTGCAAAAGATGCGTGAAGCCCATTCCTATGAAGAAGTAGCTTATTATGTTCAATCTCTGGAAAATGAAAATCAGGAAGTAGGTGCGGGCATGATCGGCACCCTAGCGCAAGAAATGGAAGGAGAAGAATTTTTGGATTATCTGAAAGCCAAAATGAATTTGGAAGTAATCAAACATACTGCGCTAGTTTCACGGAAAATCAAGAAAGTAGCGGTCTGCGGTGGTGCTGGAATTTTCCTTTTGGGAGATGCCAAACGAGCAGGTGCAGACGTCTTCGTCACTGCAGATGTAAAGTATCATGAGTTTTTTGATGCAGAC